>Ga0116157_10002349_pt1 | contig 18475 bp, 16 predicted proteins | sample AD_UKC048_MetaG_FD_89882 | JGI IMG/M metagenome (GOLD analysis project Ga0116157, IMG submission 89882) | Active sludge microbial communities of municipal wastewater-treating anaerobic digesters from USA - AD_UKC048_MetaG | ecosystem: Engineered > Bioreactor > Anaerobic > Digestate | place: USA...
ACGGAGGTCGCTCTGTGAAAAACATCTTCTGCGAGACTCACACCCGAAACACCCCCACCCTAACATTTACGCTGACAGACGACGCAACCGGCGCGGCCGTCGATCTCACAGACGCCACAGTCACGTTTACAGCGATGTCCTACGGCGGGGACTCCCCGGAGATATCCGAGGCCTGCGACCCGGCAGTCGATCCCACAACAGGCGTTTGTTCGCTCACGCTTTCCGAAGCGGACACCGCCGCGTCCGGACGCTACGAATGCGAGTTGCTCATCGAGTGGGCGACCGCAGAAAAACGAGCCACGTCCAAACTCGGCGACCTGCTGATCACCCGCACGCTCACCCCCGCCGCCGAGCCTGAAGGAGAATAATCATGGCTGAAAATTTTCCCGCTGGCGTAATTGCCCGTTACCCATATACGCCTCAGCCGAAATTTAAAACCGCCGTCAACGAGTTCGGCGATGGAGCCGAGGAACGCGTCGCCCTCTGGACTGCCTCCCGGAAGGAGTTTCCGGTAACATTTCTTCTCACGGATTCTCAATATGAAACCCTGCTCGATTTTTTTGAAGCCCGCTCCGGTCGCCTTGAGGCGTTCAACTGGACGTGTCCGGCAGACGAGAAAACCTATCTTGTGCGCTTTGCCGAAGACACGCTCAACGCAGAGCGTTACGGTCACAACCGGATTCGGGTGTCCACCAAATTTGTGGAGGTTGACGCGTGAGATCGTTCACTGAACACGCACAAACGAGTTTGTGCGTGCCACCCATCAACTATAGAGGGTTGCTACTATGAGATCGTTTTCAGAGGGAATGTTGGAAAAGATCGAAGCTGTCAGCAAAGGCGTTCTCTACCTGCTGGAAATCGACCTGCCGTCTGCGGTCACTCTCCGCTACGTCAACTGCGTGGACGACGTGAAGTTCGGAGAGGAAACCTATTACAGCAAATCGTTCATATTCCCTGCGGTGGTGGCCGACTCTCAACTCACCTATAAAGACGTCACAGTCACGGTGGCAAATCTCGATCGCGCTCTCGGCGACGTCGCCCTAACGCAGGACCTGCGCGGCTGCGCAGTCCGCGTCAAACAGGTCTTTTTCACATCGGAAGGCGTTGTCGACACCGATCTGGCGGGCGAGGATTATATTCTGCTAATCTCAGGCCGCGTCGAAGACGTCTCGATAACGCAATCAATATTCACACTGCGCGTCCGCTCCCCCCTAGCCGCTCTCGAACGCTCTATCCCCCAGCGGAATTTCGGCACAGCCTGCCCGTGGATATTTGGAGACACTGACTGCGGGTACGACGCGGAAGCGACGGCCCTCGCAGATCAGGCGCTAGACGCTGACTCCACCGCAACGCTAATTCTCGACTCAGCGCGCACCGAGGCGGATGATTACTGGCGCGACGGCATAATTGAAATCACCTCCGGGACTCTCTCCGGAGAGCGGCGGCGAATTCTTTCCTCGACAGAGGGCGAGATTACCTTGGAGCGCCCTCTGCCGGGGATTCCCGCCGCAGGCGTTACATACGATATCGCTCAGGGCTGCGATAAATCGTGGGACACCTGCGGAGATCGTTTCGATAACCAGTCCGAATTCGGCGGGTTCGTTTCGCTCCCTGCCGAAATACTAAAAACCTGAGAGGTATCCCTATGTTAAAGTTTTTCGCAGCAGTCGCGCTCGCCGCGTTCCTCGCGGCGACTCCCGCCTTCGCAGGCTCCCTGCAGGAAGCTCAGCGCCGCATCGGAACGGACCGGCTTGCGCATTTCGCCGGCGGCGCCGCCTGTTCTTTGGCGGTCGAACGCGCGTTCCATCGAGACCCCGCCCCCGGACTCTCCGGCGCTCTGCTCACACGCCGCTACAAAAAAGCAAAATCTTTTCTCTTCTGCTCAGGCCTCGCCTATGTGAAAGAACTGTCCGACACATCTTTCGACCGCGCCGACCTTGCGGCGTCAGCCGCAGGCGCGGCGCTCCCGCTGTTTGAAATCAAATTTTAACAGGAGGGAATTATGAAAACGCCTCTCACTCCCGAAGACCGCGCAATCGTAGAGCGAGATATCCTCGCATGGCGCGAGGTCCGTCAGATGTACGAATTCTGCGGAGACGCCGACGGCCGCGAAGCGCTCGAAGAGAAAACTTCTGAGTGCATCCTGTGCCGGGTACACGAGGAACATGATCTGGAAGAGTCCGCCGGCCGCGTTACCGCCATTGCCAAATGCCGTCGCTGCCCCATCGTCAAATTCACCGGACGCACGTGTCTGGCCGCCTACGAGAGCGCCGGACTCCCTCTCAACTGGGAACGCTCAGCCGCCTCGGCGCTCCCTGTTATCGACCGCATAATAGCGTTTTTGCAAAACCTGATAGGAGAATAGCCTTCAATGGGCGATCTTAACAAAGTCGCAAAATGGATAGTGCCTGTCGCCTTCGGGCTTATATCTGGAGGATTCGGCAGCGCGGCAGCGTGGAACTGGCTGGCCGGCATGAGCGTCATCGAAGGCGTCATGCTTGGCGTTTCCCTAACAAATTTGTTTAGCAAAAAAGAGGATCAGGGCGGCAGCGCGACATACACTTTCGGCCGCCCCCACAACAACCTCTCAAATTTACTCCCCGTCCCGGTCGTTTACGGCAAAATGCGCCTTTACGGCAACGTCGTCTATAACAACGCGACAACGCTCTCAAGTTTCGACCGCGCCATCGCCCTTGCTCAAGGCCCGCTGGCCTCCGTCTCAGACATTCGATTTAATAACAACGCCGTCGCATCTTACCCCGGATGTTCCGCAACAGCCTATTCGGGAACCGCTGAGCAGACGAACGACGAACGCCTAGTCACCTACAGAGGCTCTCTGAAAAACGTCGCTTATATCGCGGCGACCGCCGTTGCATCCGACTCTCTCGCGGGCGACCCCGTAGTCAGCGCCGAGGTTGAAGGAAAAATTATTTACGACCCTTACCTGCCCGGTTCCAGCGGGCCTTCCCGAAACCCCGCAATGATCGCCCGCGATATCCTAATCAACCAAGTCGGACTCCTCAGCGCGGACCTCGATGAAGACTCGTTCGAGGACGTGGCAGGGTACTGCGACGCGGTCGTCACCGGAGAGTACGACCGCGGCGCAAACGTCGCCCTGCTGGGGGCGTGCTCCGGAGGCAACTATCCCTCGCGCGGCAACGACGGCTCAACGTCAAACATCGACGAAGGCTGGTACTGCACAGCCCCTATCAGCGAGGAGCTGACGTATCTCGGAAAACTCACTCTCGACGCCGCATATCTCTGCTCTTTAATAAAACTTTATTTATGGGACGGCGACAGCCGCGAGTTTCTCAATTACAAAATCGAGGCGTCCGCCAACGACTCGGACTATACGACTCTTTTCGACGGCTCCGGCAGCGGCGTTCACTACCACGGCCCGCAAACAATCGAGTTCGAGCGGGCCGAGTACCGCTACTTTAAAATCTACGGCACAGGCAGCACGTATTTGCCGGCCTCCGCCGCAAACCGGTTTCACGTTCAGGAAATCGAGGTGTTCGAGGACATCCCCGCAAAGCGCTTTCAGGCGGATTTTGCTATAGACACAGACCGTCCGGCCCGCGACGTTCTTGACGACCTGCTCGCGAGTTTCGGCGGATTTTTCACGAAATCACAGGGCAAAATCAAACTCAACGTAGATCGCGATCTGGCCGCCACCGAAAATTTTAGCGCGGCCAACATTATCGACGGCGAGGCAGGAGTCGAAATCAACCAGATACCCCGATCTGAAAAACCCAATCGCGTGCGAATCTATTACACGAACGCTGCAGAAGGATACACCCGCGCAGACGTCACGGACGACGACCACGACGACCAGTCAGCGACCGGACGCATCTATCAAAAAGAGGTTTCCCTGCTCTATATAACTCGCGGAGGGCAGGCCCGGCGCATGGCCCGGCAGGCTGGCAACGTTGCCCGCTTCGTTCAGTGGACCGCCTCATGGAGCGCAGGGCTGAACGCCGCCGCGGTCGAACCCGGAGACGTCGTAACGTTGTCGTTGACAACCGCAGGTTGGTCAAATAAAAAATTCAGAGTAACCACTGTCGAGGAAGACCCCGCAAACGGCTCCCGCAAAATTGTCGCCCGCGAGCATCTCAGTTGGATTTACGCAGATCAGGGCGGCGCCACGCCCTCGGCGAGCGACCGGGTCGCCATCCCAGACCCCCTCAGCCGACCGCCGCTCCACGTTTCAAATTTAGAGATTGTCGAGAGCTACGACGGACACAAAGATGGCACATGGATACCGAAAATCGTAGCGACCTTCGACCCCCCCACAGACGCATGGTGGGGCTACGCCGACATTGAATTGAGCGTGGCCACCGCTGACAACTACCGAGTTGTTGGTCAGAGCCGCGACGGCGGCGAGTTCGAAATTAAAAATTTAGTGGCCGGTCAGACCTATTACGTCCGCGCCGTAAGCGTCGGCCGCACCGGACTCCGCGCTCCCGCAACAATGTCCCCCTCCGCCAGCCTCTTGCTTGCCGGCAAGGACACACCGCCCAGCAACGTGACAGGGTTCGCCGTCGGCGGCAGCTCGTATAACGGAGTTTACGATCTGTCATGGAACGACGCCACAGACGTAAACAACGACCTCTCGCACTACGAAATACGGAGAGGCTCTACCTCTGCGGCGAGTTGGGAATCCGCAACTGTGATTTTCAAAGAGATTCGCGCAACCAAAGTTTCGTATCGGCCGACAGCGCTGACTAACTATTTGCAAATCAAAGCTTTTGATAGATCAGGCAATGAATCCGCCGCCCCAACGCGGCTCACGATGGGAATCTCTCAAGCAAACGTAGGCACGGTGACGGCCACGCCCGGCCCGTCAGGCATCGAGTTTTCGTGGGCCGTTCCTTCGTCCGGAGCGGGTATTGCTCACTACGAAATCAGGGATGGGGCCACGTGGGCCACCGCCAGCGTGCTAGCGCTCGCAAAAACAAACAGGTTTGTTTTACAACCCACAAAACGAACCTATAATATCCTCGTCCGCTATTACAACAATATCGGGACTCTCAGCTCCGGAGAAACCGCCTGCGCGGTCAATATAGCCGCGCCCACACTCGCGGGCGCGCCCTCTCTCACAGTGTTCCCTCCCTCCGGAATCCTCGTCGATATCACCACCCCCGCGAACGACCTGATAACTCACTACGACGTGCATGTGAGCGAGACAACGCCCTTTACCCCCAGCGCGGACACTCTCCGCTGCACAGCCGGCAAAGGCGTCAACGGAAAAACAACTGTCGCGTTCCCGGCAACTCCCGGCACAACCTATTACGTGCAGGTGTGCCCGATAGATTTTCTCTCCCGCACAGTCGGCGACCAATACACCTATCCGAGCAGTCAGGCGTACCTCGAAGCCCGCCTCATCGAAGGCGACGATATAGTTGCCAATACGATTACGACAAACCACATTACGACCGCAGGCCTCGACGTCGGCGGCAGCGACGAAATGCCCTTGCGGTTTCGTCTCATCGACGACGAGGACGGCGTGGTCGGCTACCTCGGAACCTATCCAAAAGACCCCGAAGACGAAGAGGACGTAGACCGTTACGGCGCGTGGTTGAAAGACTTTTTTATTCTCGGCGACCCGGCGAATCCGTGGTTCAGCCTTATCGACGGCGTCTGCCGAATCAACGCTGACGTAATCGTAGGCGACGGTGAAGAACCTCTTAACGCATCCGCCGAAACCCAGCAAAACCTCTGCTACAACGGCGGATTTGAAGAAGTGTTTTTTAGCCCGGTGGATATCGTAACAACTCAGTGGCTGCCCGGCTGGACGTTCAGCGCGGACACCGGCGCATCAGGCGGTTCTCGCCCTTTGGCTATGGACTCGTATGCCGACTACGTATCGCCGTCGGCCGCCCGTTGCGCGCAGCTTCGCCACCGGCCGGACTACGATTACAAGATGGTTTCAGATTCTATAAAAGTCGGGCCGTCGAGCGCTTATACACTCTCGCTGGGAATCAGGAAATACCCCGGCAGAACAGCCCGCGCGGTTGTTCGTTTATATTGGTACGATTACTCAGGGGCCGCCAGCGCAACCCCGTACACGGAACTGGACGATTTCGAGCCTACAGACGCAATCGTTCGCGAGTCGTGGACAGCTACCAGTCCGGCAGACGCCCGAACCTGCAAAATTTACATTCAAGCCGCGACCACAGGCGAGGGAACAACCCCGTTTTACCTGTATGTCTCAGCCATAAAATTTGAAATCGGCAGCGACGCCACCCCGTTCACCCCCGCCGCCGCCGATAACCCGAACGCCGCTGTCGGCGTGGTTATCCGCCCCGGAATCGGCTACGAAACATACGACGGCACAGACCTTAACACTCGCATCGGAGATATCGGAGGCCTCGACGACGGCCTCTCCGGAACTATCGCAGTCGGGACGAAGGGAATATGGAGTAAAGGCAATTTCAACCTCCTCTCCGCCGCAGGCGACCTCCTAATCTCAGCAGGCGGCATCCGCGAGGAAGCGTTTATAGCAGGAACCCTTGCCGAAACAGTCCTCAAAACCGCTCTCATGGACAAAATTCAGACCTCCGGCAACACCACCTCCGCTATGCCCCACGACTATCACTACGGGATTGTCGCAAAAGGCGAAACCACGATGGACGATCACACTTTCCCTCTGGCAGTGTATCACGGCATCGGAGGCGGCAAAGGGCCGCTGGTCAGCTCGGCTGTAAAATGGGGCACAGGCGTGAATTTCGGCAACTACGCGGAGAACCTCCCGGTTTACAGAGTCTGTTACGATTCGGTCAACGAGGAAAACGTGCTGACGGCAATAGTATGCTGGTCCGACGCCTCGTATATTTATTTTGACGCGTGGATTGTCCCTCTGAATGCAACCGCAACAGACTACACCGAGGACAATATGCGCAGGCCGTCTTCCACAGAATTGGAATCCCTGTTTTTTCTTCCGAGAATAATTTCACCGAGTTGGGAGTTAGACTACGCCCCGCCGTCAGCCGTGCAATTCACGTATATCATTCACCGGGAGGCGGCTACCGTCACATAAACACACAAGGGTGGCACGCACAAACTCGTTTGTGCGTGAGAGAAAACCCCACAATAAAAGGAGCCTCAAATGGACAAATATTACGCAAAATACGAACTTGAAACAGGCAAAGTAATCGCCGTCGAGCAACGTCCCGAAGGAATTCTCCCCCTCAACGAAAAACCCGACATGAGCAAACGCTGGATGGTTTGCCACAACCTAGCCCTCGAACAGGACGAGCTTTTCGAGTGTCCGGAGGTCACGCTCGCGGTCTCTTACATTAGCGAGAAAATCACAACGGCGGACAACGTCGTCGTCGCCGCAGGCCCGGCGGATCGCGGACTCGATCTCCCGGAGGGGCGCGACCCCGGCGAAACGTTTCTCGGCGTCTATTACCCCGCCGATCTCCCCCCCGGAGTCGAAGCCCCCTCTATATATAATCTATCTATTAATAATACCGACGCCCGCGTCCGCCCCGGCCAAGCCCTCCAGTTCACACTCCCCGGCGACTACACACTCCGCGTCACCGGCCCTTGGCCGTTCTCCGGAGAGCCTACCACAATCACCGTCGAGGAAGCCCCCGCCGAACCAACAGAACCGGGCATCGAGGAGTAAGCAAAATCACGTGTGGCACGCACAAACTAAAAGACCGGGTGGCACGCACAAACTCGTTTGTGCGTGAGAACAGAGAAAAATAATCAATAAATGGGTGGCACGCACAAACTCGTTTGTGCGTGAGAACAGGAGACCCCTTTGACAGCCAAAACTACCCCCTCAGACCTCCGAATCCTCGCCGTCAAATCCGTCGGCCGCGCAGGCCCCTTCGTAATCCTCGACCTCGCCGACGCGTTCCGCTCCCTCGGCGCCGACGTCCAAACGTTCAACCTAATGCCGCCGGGCAACCGCCCGCTAGTCCAAACCGACCTCCTAAAACGCGCCGTCGAAGCCCTCGCAACGTTCAAACCCCACTTCGTTTTCGCATACGGCGCAAACAACCACTTAACCTACACACCCCCCGGCGCGCCGCGTCAAAACCTCTTCTGCGCACTCGGCGTCCCTAACGTTTCAATCTTTTACGATTCCCCTCTGCACTCCACCATTTTTTCCCGGCTCGAATACGGCCAGCGGCCGGAACTGATACACAGTTTCGTTTGGGACCGCGTTCTCGCAGACGATTTCGCCCGGGCCGGACATTCGAACGTCTCCTATCTGCCGATTGCAACAAATACAAAAATCTACCGCCCCGTCCCCGACTCCCCGGCAGACCTCGCCGCCTACTCAGCCGAGATATCCTTCGTAGGCAGTTACACCTATCCCCGCGAAAAAGCGCTCATCCCACTCGCCGAAACAGGCAAACTCGCCGTCTGGGGACACGACTGGAGACTCGCCACACACCCCGCGATCCGCGCGGCCGTCCGCAGGCCCGTCAACAACCGCACCGAACTCGTCAAGGTCTATCGCAACAGCAAAATCAACATCAACCTCACGGTCGAGCAGGGAGTCAGCAGCCTGAACATGCGAGTGTTCGACTGCGCCGCGTCCGGAGGATTCTTAATATCCGATTACAAAACCGATTTTGAAACCCTGTTTGGCTCCGGCGAATACGTCACATTCGCCGACCCTGCGGAACTCCCCGCCCTCTGCGAACGCTACCTCGCAGACCCCATCTCCCGCGCCGAAATCGCCCGCGACGCCCGCCGCCGAGTCCTCACAACCCACGACTACCCCACCCGCGCCCGCGCCATCCTCTCCACCCTTGCAGACCGCGGCGTCCTCGATCCCCCGCATTGGTTCGAAACCACCGCCCCGCAATAGAAATTAGATGCGTGTGCCACGCACAAAGCTCTTTCCTTTGTGCGCGAGATTGAGAGAAAAGAGCTTGAAAAAAGTAACGGGTGGCACGCACAAACTCGTTTTGTGCGTGAGACAAGGAGACAACGGTTATGCAGACAAACTTCTCAGACACACCCCACACTTGCAACAAATCAAACAACTATTGCCCTCTCAGAACGCCCGCAGGCGAATGTTCCAGCCCACGGCTATGCGAAATCCTAGACGGCGATACTCTTTCGGTTTACGGGGTCCCGCAGCCCGCGCAATCGGTAGAGGTCGCAAACCGCATGGAACCTATGAGAGAAACAATCGCTGAAGGAGTTTTAATACGACAGTCAAACAATTAACCACCGGGCCGCAGGCCCGCCCACATTAAAGGAGAAGCGACATGACAAATAAAGACAACAACGGCCCGACAAACACCCCTATCGAGGGAGGTGTACTCCCCGCTGACCTCGTTGTCCGCGCAGGCGACTCCCCGGACGCCCCGGAAGCCGTAATCCCCCTAAACGGCCGTAAAATCCCCGTTCGCGTCGGCGATGTTTCAATCTCGCCTTCCGCCGCCGATCCGGACGTCCTTGTCATCGGAGAAGGTCCGCGCGCCGCGAACGCCCGCGCCGCCGCCGCCCGGCGCGATGCAATTGAGGCTGAGATATCCGCCCTCGACTCCGATCTTCTGTCCGACCTCGATAAAGCCTCTGATCCAGCCGCGCGCGACGAACTTCTCTTAGCACGCGTCCGGCGATTAGAACTACTTATTGCCCGCAACTACAACCTCGACCCGGTCACGCTACAACCCCCTAGCAAAAAGCCCGCCAAGTAACGAGGCGGCGCGCGCAAGCCCTTGCCGCCCTCGATTTCAGAGCACAGAACTTGCCAGACGGTCAACCAACTCGCGCTAGTTGCCCCTATCCAACCCGCATTTCAATTACGACGCTTTTGGGATTCAATTACGACGCGCTTATAAACCCTTTGCGCGGGCGGGGCTTGATTTTGAAACAGCGTAATTATACTACCCGAGAAGATAATTTCAAATGAATTGAATTCGGTGGTAACTGAAGGGAGACTCGCTTCGACAACGCGATCTCGCGCGCGTTTCCGACAACTCAGCGGAGAAACAAAACGGCTCACCTGAGCATTGGATTGCTTTTACGCAACGAATACAGCACGTCTTTGACACAATCGCAATTTCTGGAAAATATTTCCGGGGACAACGGAATAGTCTCTTCGCTAATAAAAGCGCCGCTCAGGAGGTCGGGCGGACACATCCGCACGGGAGGGCCTCCGTTTTCTCTGCTGATCGAATTGAAATAATCGCGCGTCAGGGCAGACCATGCGAGAGCATAACTCCGCGCTATTATGTCCGGGGAACCGGCGTTTCCGCCGATGAAAAGCGCTTTTGGGGCTAGCGACGGTATCATCGCGAGTATTTCTGAATACCCGCCGCATGTCAGGCACATTTTCGACGTGTTGTCGGCGGCGATGGTGTCGGCAGAAATCTGCGCCACCACTATGTCGGGCCTGAACCTCCCGGCAAGCACGGGAGCAACGCTCTCGAACGCCAATCTGTACAACTCATCGTTGGTGTTCGCGGGGAGAGGCACATCAACATGGCCTCCGGGCCGCCCGTCTCCGAAAAACCTCTCTATATCCGACGCGGAGCCAGTGGCTCCGGGAGGGATGCCCGCCTCATAAAACGAGCATGTCAGAGCGTTGGGATTATTCTCAAAAGATTTCTGAAGGACTTCTCCGTGGTGCGCGTCAAGATCGAGATAGAGAACTCGAAGCCCTTTCGCCGTAAGATATTGAACAGCCAGAGCCGAATCATTGATGTAGCACTGCCTGAATGCGCGGTCGGGAGCCGCCTCGTGCTGCCCGCCGCACGGATTGAAAGCCACTCTCGCGGGGGTCTCGACCAGAAGGCGGGCTGCGGAGAGAGTCGCTCCGAGACTTCGCAGCGCGTGTTTGTGAACATCGACGAAGCCGGGAGCGTCGGGCGCTCCGATGCGTCGCTCGGACATCGCATAGGTGGTCACGCCCGCTCCCGCAAGCAGCAGATTCGCAAGATACCTCCGGTCATGCCATGCTGCCGCCGACGCAAAATTCGCCACAGGGGCTTCTATCACCGCCGCAAAAGATTCATCCAGAAGACCGCTTTTCTGACAATTGTTCTTAGTGAGGGAAGACCTATAAGTGACTATCGGGCACGCGCAGTCCAACAGATTGGGAGCCTGTCTGCGTTCGAAGTCGAAATTTATGAATAGGCAAGGCTTGCTCTCAGCCGGGCGAGAGAGCGGCAATTCATCCACAATCGCAGCAAACGACGCGGAGTCCGGGATCGCAAGCTCGCCCCTGATAAGCTGTCCGTGTTCGGCGTTGAGCGCGCTGTCCATATCGACTTCCATGTCCATGCGGCCCTTGATGCGATACCCGGATTTTCTAAAAACACTGATCGCGCGCTCGTTGCAGGTGTCGACGACCAGCCACGCGGCGGTCAGCCCCAGCGCCGACCCCCACACTCTACCCAGACTCGACAGGACGGTCCCGATCCCTGCGGCCTGATAGTCCTGATGAATAAATATGCCCCATTCGGCGCGCCCGCCGCCCATGTCGAAAAACGCGGCTTGGCCCGCGAGCTTATCGTCCACCCAGACTATTACATGCCAGTCGCCTTGGAGAATGCCTTTGACCCAGTTGTCGCGCACGCCTTTTTCAGCGGGCGGCAATCCCTGCGCCTCGGCTTTAGGCTCGAAGCAGTCGTACATGTCCAAAAGCTGATCGAAGTCGCCTTCCCTGTATGGGCGTATCTCAACATTGCGGCCATAGCGGTCGCGAAATTTACAAGGAAATATCAAGTTTGACTCACCCATCTATGTTGTCAGCAGCAACGGCTAGGCATTTGCCTTCCGCGTCGGTGTCCGGGGCTTCCCGGCTTAATAATAATGTTTTGAATGTTGTTTATTCAGGATGGAACCCGGCTCCGGACGAACTTCTTTGCCCGGCTGACATCGGTATCCCTCCCTGCTGATTCTACTATAAAGCATGTCGACTGGAAAATCAAACGCCAAAAAACAAAAAATGTCGAGACTCAATTTTCGCTGATTTTGTTCTTTTCAAAAAACTTGCTGCGCTTTGCGCTTAAGCTCGCAATTGTATATAATCGGCAAAGAAAATCGGAAATGGGACATGATCGAGATATTCGAGCATTGGCGCGCGCGGTTCAAATGAACGATTCTTCGATCATGTTGAGACCTGACAACACACAATGAATGTTGCAAATTGTAAAAAAAGCGCCTCTCTTTATTTGATTCTATTCTTTTCGGGGCTTTTGTTTTACGTCGCGCCAAGCGCTTGTTCCTGCCTTGAAAGAGCGGATCGCAAAATAATTGATGACATGATATACGACAGCCGTTATGAAGACGCGCTAGAGCGTGTGAATGATATGTTGGATAAAGATGAAGAGGATCCCGACCTTTGGGAATATCTGGCGAGACTGACAACCAACGCGCGTTATAAAGAAATCTACAATCCGGAAACTGGTTTTTTTGCTTACGAAAAACTTTATTATCTGCTGGATGAACGGGATGAAAAGCAACGCGAGAGGCTCGATGAACTGACTGAAGAAATCGACGGCGCTTGGGTGGACGCGATAATGGAGATGACGCGGGACGTTTCATACGATCCTCAAACCAACTATGATCGGTTCGTCGGCAAAGGAGTTCCGGTGTTTCTTTTCTTTGAAGCTGATTGGTGCCGTTGGTGCAAAAAAATGACGGGATCGATCGAGAACTTTGACGCTGATTTCTTAGACAGAGCTTTGGTGATACGCGTTGATGTGGATCGCGATTCCGGCTCGCTTGTAAACAAATACAATGTCAAAGGCATTCCTCGCTCCATCTTTATAGATAGGAAAGGAAACGAGGCTTCGTTTTCCGGCTGGATGACTGACAGGAAGTTGTTCGCCGCGTATCTGGCTATAACCGATTTTTTTTATGAGGACTATCTGAATGAAGGAGAGTCGCTTAGCGACTATATAAACCGAATTCACAAAAGAATCGGCTCCATCTCAGACGATGAACTGGAAGAGATGATTTCAAGCGGAAAAAGAATAATTTTTTAGACTGAACACCATATTTTTACCGGCACAATTTTTGAGTGTGGAAATCAAGTTAATTGATACTTTTCGCCTGATTAGCGACTCGCCTTATACATATTTCGCCATACGGCGGTAAGTTCTTTTTTCGCCCGCAAGCGCGAACGAAAACGTGTCTGCCACTGTGAAACCAAGGCCGGTATAAAAGCTAATCGCGCGGGTGTTTTCGGCGTTGGTTTCCAGAACTACTTTTTCGCAACCGCGAGCTATCGCGTCCTGTTCGAGTTTCTTCATGAGGGCCGCCCCGACGCCGCGACCGCGAAAACTGTCGCTCACGACGATATTGCTCAGGTAATACCCGCCGGGTTCGACTCTCTCCAGATTATTTGCGTTTTTCACAAGGAACGGGACGTTTTTTATCAGTTCAAACCCGGCGGTCATCACAATAATGGCGGCGGTGGCGGCGGCAAGGTTTTTCTTCTGAACGTAGTCGTAAGCAAGCGTGAAACCTGCAGGCCGCCTGTCCACAAGCGCGATTTGAGCGAACTCGTGGCTGAAAAGATTTCGCGGGCGCTTGAACACGGCGCGCATAGTGGCATCCGCGCGGCCCCCAAAGATTATCGGATACTCCGGGGATGAAAAGTAAACGTTGGACAGAAAAAAATCAGTGTCGCCGGGAGTCGCGGGCCTTATTTTCACATTTGACATAGCGTATCGTTTCCTCCGGCGCCGCATCTCGCGGAAAAAATCAGGACTCTCTTAGCGAGCCTCCGAGTTCGATTTTTATCGCCTCTATAACGTTCTCTATTATCGGAGCCACCAGCGCGTCTGTCAGCGTTCGGTCGGGGTGCCTGAAAATCAGGGAGAAGGACACGCTCTTTTTTCCGCCGTCGATCGGGGCGCCTGTGAACACGTCGAAAACGCGCGCGGATTCGAGCAGGTCTTCGCCCTTTCGCCTGATTATTTCTGCTATTGTTTCTGCTGGAACATCCCTATCGACGATAATCGAAAGGTCTCTCTGGAGAGCGGGGTGCCGGGATATCCGGCTGTACCTCGGCGTGGCGTCCAGTAGGGTTTTGATGTGTTCTGGGTCGATCTCGGCAAGAGCCACGACGTCCCTTATCTCAAACCTAGAGCAGACTTCCGGATGAATCTCTCCCATCACGCCGATTGAGCGTCCGCCGAAAACAATTTCGGCGCACCTATGCGGGTGAAACGCAGGGACGGAGACGGGTTTGAATTCTATCTTCTGGTCCGCCGCACCGACGAGGAACTGTTCGACAACTCCCTTGAGCGTGTAGAAACAGGACTGAGGAAGAGGATAGTCAGACTCTGTGGGAGTCCTCAGCGAACGCCCTGAAACCGCTATCACAAGCGAATCCTTCTCGCTCGGCTGCGCCGGGTTAAAGAAAATTCTGCCAAGCTCGAACAACTGTATCGGCGCGTCGCCGATGTTCCTTCTGTTGTGGGCGACCACATTGAGCATGTTGGGAATGATGGAAGGCCGCAGATGCGTCTGATCCTCGGTGAGCGGATTCCTGATCGGAACCGCTGCCGGGGTGTTTTCAGGCCATATCTTCGACAGGTCTTCCATTCGAGTGAAGCTGAAGGTGATGGCTTCCGAGAGGTTGGCTCTGAAGAGAAGCTCTCGGAGCCTGCGATTGGCGTAAAGATTGGGCATCATCACCGCGCGGCGAATCTTCACTGTGGGCAGTTCGGAAGTGATTCGCTCATATCCGAATATCCGCGCGGCCTCTTCGGCGAGGTCTTGCCAGATGGATATGTCCGAGCGGCGGGACGGCGCGGTCGCGGTTATCTCTCCGCCTTCGGACTTCACGCCGAAGTTCAGTCGTTTGAGCGCGTCGACGATCACTTCGTCCGTCAAATCGGGGGAAGTCAAAGAGCGGATTTTGTCTCCGGAAACGGATATGGAAACAGGGTTCTTAGGAGCGGGGAACGAATCGATCATGCTGGAAAGAGGAGCGCCCCAGCCGTTCTTCCAAATAAGCCATGTCGCGTAATTTGAGGCCGCCGCGACATCGTCGAGCGGTATCGTTTTTTCAAATCTCATGGAGGCTTCTGACCTCATGTCGAGGGCGGAAGCCGTCCTTCGTATCGAGCGGGGATTGAAGAACGCCGATTCGAGGAGCATGTTCTTGGTGGCGTCCGTGATTTCCGTCTGAAGGCCGCCCATCACCCCGGCCACAGCCACAGGGCGCGAGCTGTCGGCGATGACCAGCATCTCTGTGGAGAGCGCGCGGTCGGCCCCGTCTATAGTGACTATCGATTCGCCCTCCGCGGCGCGGCGCACGATTATCTCCCGGTTCTCCAGCGTGTCCAGATCGAACGCGTGAAGCGGCTGGCCGACTTCGAGCATCACATAGTTGGTGACATCGACTATGCAGTTGATGGGCCGCATCCCGCAGGCGGTCAGGCGGCGCTTCATCAGCGGCGTGGATTCTGTGATAACGATATTCTGCAACAGGCGTCCCGTGTATCTGGAACAAAGCTCGGCGTCCCGTATGTCCAACGTGAATTCGACATCCCGCTTCTTCTCTTCAAAAGAAATGTCGAACACGTTCTTCTTCAGCGGCCTGTTCAGTACGGCGGCCAACTCTGTCGCCACGCCCAGAACGCACAGGCAGTCGCCCCTATTGGCGCGCAACTCGAACACCAGAACTTCAAGAGTCATTCCGAGAGCGTCCGGCACGCGGTCGCCCGGTTTGGCCGTCTCCGGCAGCGGCAACACTACTTCCCTGTTGTCTGAATATTCGATGTCCCATTCCGACATTATTTTCGCGTTCGACTCCACGCCGCCGAACTTCATAGGCTCCAGCTTGGAGCCGTCAGGGAACGTGTAGCCCTCGAAAGCAATGGGAAGGATTTCTCCGGGAGAGTACGCGCGGAGATTGGTCAGGACGATGCGTTCCATCCCGTCCGCCGCGACTTTCAGGACAAAAAACTCGTCGCGCGCCGGATGGCGCTCGCAGGCGACGACCTCGCACACGTAGGAATTCTCGAAACCGAACCTCTCAAGAGATATCTCTCCCACTTCGAGGCCCGCCATCGTCAGCAGTTCGGCAATCTCCTCGGTGGATTCGTCGAAGTCAACATATTCTTTCAGCCATTCAACAGGGACCCGCATGTCCGCGCTCCTTTTTGCCGTTTGTCAATATTATAATTAGAACTGATTGAGAAACCTGAGATCGTTTTCGTACAGCAGCCTGATGTCGTCGATTCCGTATTTGAGAAGAGCCAGCCGGTCTATGCCTATTCCGAAAGCGAACCCGCTGACCTCGTCGGGATTGAACCCGCCGTTCCTCAGCACCTGCGGATGCATCATGCCCGCGCCCAGAATCTCTATCCATCCGGTGCGCTTGCAGGCCGGACACCCCTTCGCGCCGCAGATAAAACAAGATATCGCTATCTCCACGCTCGGCTCCGTGAACGGGAAGAAGTCGGGCCTAAAGCGGGAGCGGACGTCTTTGCCGAACATCTCGCGGTTGAACTCTTCGAGCACCGCCTTGAGGTTTCCCATCGTGATGCCTTTGTCCACCATCAGGCCTTCGATCTGGTGAAAGACCGGCGAATGGCTGGCGTCCGGAGCGTCCCTGCGGAAAGTGCGTCCGGGGGCGATCACCTGAACCGGGGGCTTCCCCACCCGCTCCATCGTCCTTATCTGAACTGGCGACGTCTGCGTCCGCAGCAACGTGTCCCCGGTGATGTAGAACGAGTCCTGTTCGTCCCTCGCGGGATGGTCGGCGTCGAGATTCAGCGCCTCGAAGTTGTACCACTCCGTCTCTATTTCCGGCCCCTCGACCACGTCGAACCCCATCGCCATGAAGATTTCCACCGCCTCGTTCCACACGCGGGTGAGAGGATGGACTCTGCCGACGGGGAACCGCAGTCCGGGGAGCGTCACGTCGAGTTTCTGCGCGCGGATTTTCTCTTCGAGCTTAATCCGGTCAAGCTCGGCTTTGCGCGAAGCGAAGACCTCTTCGAGTTGGGTTTTTACTTTGTTGACGGAGTCGCCGAAGCTGCCGCGCCTGTTGCTGGGCAGTTCTTTGAGGCGCGCCATCTGCTCTCCGATGCGCCCCTTTTTTCCCAGATACGCGGCCTTTGCGTCCTGTAGTTCCTGATTGTTCCGAGCGGCTTTGAAAGCGGCCGCCGCGTCTTCCAGCAGTTTTGTCAGTTCCTGATCCATCGCGTCACCTTCAAAATGTTTGAGTTATATCCCCGGCGTCCCGGCCGCTCGCGCTCCGGCTGTTCCGGGTTGCGCGTCATTTCTTTTTCAAAGACAGCCTGTGCAAATACAAAATCAAACCCGCCGCCACCGACACGTTGAGAGATTCCGCCCTTCCGAAAATCGGGATGGTCACGGTCGAGTCGAGTAGAGAAGCCGTCTCTGAGTCAAGCCCGGCGCCCTCGTTGCCGAGGACCAGAAGCAAATCGCGCGGCGGAGCCTTCATGAAATCGGCGATCGGGACTCCGGCCCTAGTCGCCGCGCCGATGACCGCAATGCCGGGTCTGGCCTTTCTTGCGGCGGCCACAATATCTTCCGTTTCCGACCCCGTCACTATCTTGTGATAGAAGACCGCCCCCATGGACGTCTGCGCGGCGATGGGGTGAAACGGGTCGGTCGCGCCCGACGGAGCGAACAGCGCCCCTGCCCCGGCGGCCTCGCACGTCCTCGCCAGCATTCCCATGTTTCGCGGGTCGCGGACAGCGTGAGCTATCACGGACGCCCCCTCGAAATCGACATCCCCAAGGTTGGGTGTTTTCTCCAGCGAAACTTCAGCTACTATTCCTTGGCTGGTCTCCATGCGGGAGATTTTCGACATCACCTGAGGAGCGACCAGAAGAATGGCCGCGCCCTCGTCTGAACAAGCGCCCAGAAGTCGCGAGATGTTTTTGTCTTCAGCTAGAGATTCGAGCGCGGCGACGCGGCGCACAGCAACGTTGGTCGCTTTCAGCGCGTCTTCAAGCATGCGGACGCCGTCGATGGCGAAACAGCCCGCTTTGGCGCGGCCCTTTCGGGTGGACAGGGCGGCAAGCTCGCGCGCCTGAGGGTTGTTCACGCTTTCGATTCTAGTGACATTCAGCATATAATACTTCCGCGTAAAATAATAAGCGCCGCTTCACAGCCGGCAAAGGCAGAAGCGGCGCGGATTCGACGATCTGAAAAGCTTTGTTGCGGCCCGGCCTCAGGCCACTTGCCCGCGGGCGGTCTCGACCAGCCGGTCGAAATCCGCGGGGTTGTGGATGGCCATCTCGGACAAGGCTTTGCGATCCAGCTCGATCCCCGCCTTTTTCAGAGCGGCCATAAACACGCTGTAGGACATCCCGCGCTGTCTGACGGCGGCGCTGATGCGCGCTATCCACAGTCTGCGGAAGTCCCGTTTCTTGTTTCTCCTGTCGCGATATGCGTAAGCCTGCGCATGCATCACCGCTTCATGCGCGTTCTTATAATGGCGGCTCCGGGTTCCCCGGAATCCTTTCGCCCTTTTGAGAACCTTCGCGGCTTTGCGTCG
>Ga0116157_10002353_pt1 | contig 18454 bp, 19 predicted proteins | sample AD_UKC048_MetaG_FD_89882 | JGI IMG/M metagenome (GOLD analysis project Ga0116157, IMG submission 89882) | Active sludge microbial communities of municipal wastewater-treating anaerobic digesters from USA - AD_UKC048_MetaG | ecosystem: Engineered > Bioreactor > Anaerobic > Digestate | place: USA...
GCTCAAGATCCAGATGCTCCTAGAACCTGGGCTAGAGTTGCATTAACTGAAGAACCGCAGGAATTGATAAGGGATATGGGCTTGTTGGTTAAAGGAGCTCAAGCTTTTACTAATAGTTGAAATTACCAGAGACTTCTTCTAGGTGAGATTGTTACTATCTGCAGATTATTATCTATACTTCTATTATCAAGGGCTGCTCCTGAAGCAGAATATTTAGTATCGAAAGGGCCAACTCTTTCTAAGACTTGGGCAGTAGGGTGATTATAATGTTTAAAATTCCCTCGTTGCATCTCAATTAAAGCATTTGCGGCAATAGAGATCATGGTTCCTTGGCCATTACGTAGAAATGTTGAAAGCACATTAAGATCTTCTTCTCTCGCCTTTAATAGTTCCGGTCTGTCAGCATGTATGGTTGTTAAAACAAAATTAGCCCGACCTCCAGCATGGAGATTAGAGAACGCAAAATCGGCAGCCTGACCTACTGTGCCTGGGGTAGGGGCTATAGCATTAAAGTTGTGGATCTTAAGTTTTGGTAATCGGTCCCTGATTTCCTGACCTGTTGCCTGAATAATACCTGCTGCAACCTCGCGCATAGTTCTTGGATTCCCCACAATCTCACCAGTTTCTGTTAAACCTCCCAGATTTTTAATTATGGATGGAGTAAAAGGGTGTCTGGTTTTAACAATATCGCCTGGTACAATACCCTTGTAACCCGGTTCGATACCTAATGTTAACCTTGGATATGCTCTTGTCAGTCTTTGCAATGGAGTGATCTTATCAAGTGAATGAGCAGCAATTAGTTCGGTTGATATCGTCTGGCCTGTACCCCAATCGAGATTGACTCCCTGGCTTCTTATGCCGTTTACATCGCTCATATACAATTGCTCGACAAATTCAAGGGGTAGGTTGGAACCTTCGGGCAGCATATCATCTCTTATACAAAATGAAGGAACGATTGTCCCGTTTATTCTTCTTAAAGCCATTATCCCCTCTGATATTAAAGGAGCGCAAGCGTTGAAAAGGCGTGGCCCAAAGAGAAGTGAGGCGGCTCTTAAGTTATCAGGGGCCACCTCAGATGGAATAGGGCTGAATTCTGTATCTGTTACATGAACAGGATTCTTTTTCATCTAAGTAATTAATAACGCATATATTATAGAGTAAGGCCGGGCTTTTGTATAGAGTTGTTATATAATATGGGGTGTAGGATTGATTATTGTTTATTCTATTAAAAATAACGGATACCTATGCTATAATGTATTATTCAAATTCGCCTTAACTTAAGTATAGTTTAAGGAGGGATGGTCAGATTAAATATCTGCCTCCAAAAACGTTAAAACTTAAGTAATTACAACCGGCCAGAAGGCCGGATTTTTTTATCTTCCGGCATATTTTAGATTAGTCATTAAAACAATGACAAAAAATTTAAATATGCCCCTTGCACCTCAAAGTGGAGAAACATATCCTGTTTCAAAGTTCGATACAGTTATGCAGGATATTCTTTTAAAGCAGGCGGGAAGATCTGTATATTTGCCAGGTGATCCCATTTGGGCTGCTTCTGGGTTTGGTGGCTGGGCAGAAACATGTACTATTGTTGCTGCGCCTACTGTTGCCAAATTAAACCCAGATGATTTAAATGAATTTATGTTCTCATTAACTTCCGTACCATTTTCTGCGGTTGATAGGACATACAGACACGGACCAGATAGTGATCTTCCCATTCCCAAGCTCTACTTTGATGAAGTATTGGCTCGAATAAAACGGACTATTCATTCCAAAGTTGATCAGGTATTGGCTCTAAGAACTGATCTTAACCTCAATATTCCTGAACAAGAACAGGTAACTGAGACTTTGAATAGAAGAACATGGCTCTATGTTTATCCTGATCCTAGTAGTGCTGAAATAGCTCATAAAGTTATGACAGGTGAATTGGAGGCTGATCTAATGACATTTTCACAATACCACTTAACTGCAGAGCAGGTGGAAAGCATTAAGAAGCAACAAAGATTTAATCCTTTAAAAAAGATATTAGGAAAATAATGAGTTAAAAGAATTATTAATCTTCTTCTGTCAGATCAAGAGTCTGTGGAGTTAATTGTTCAAAAGGAGCCTTATGTTCGGCGTAAAAACGGCCATCATGCTCTCCTAAATTAAGACCATTTTGAACCCCCGCCTGCTGAATGCTTCGACAGCTTGAGGGCTTGTAGACCAACTTGATTGAAGAACCTCTAATGCAGTGACGTCATTTTCGGCAATGGCGGCTAATGCTTCCTGAGCATTGGAGAGAAAGCAGAACCAGAGACAAGTAGTTCAAAAACAAAAAGCTAGGCTTGAGGGAAGAACAACTTTTTCTTTGAGACTACTCAAATCACCGAATCTTTTAGAGAAGAACATCCTGATTTTGTTCCTGTAATTAAAGAATTTATTGACAAACTTAAAGCTTCTAGGAAAAGAAGGTCTAAGAGTTTATAATAAATATATATTTTTAATCTTTTTATGTATGGATAATACAACCGAAAATATTGAGAAACCAACTTCAAAACCGAAGAGTTTTTCGCCTTTAGTTTTAATCATCTCCTTACTTTTATGTGGTTTAATTTCCTTAATTATTGGTATCGTCGCAAGTGTTTTAATAGTTAGATCAAATCCTGGGCTTATCGGTGTAACAGATATTGTTAAAAATGAAATAACAGTTACTCCCGAAGAAGACGGTCCACCAACTCTTACTCCTGAGGTGATAATCGAGGATTCTCAGCCCGCAACTCCATCTGTAACAACGCCAACTTCTACTGATGTTGTTGAGTGGATGACTTATTCAAACGCAGAATATAATTTTACTGTGCAATATCCAAAGGGCTGGGTGATTGATGGTCCATCAACAAATAGATCCTTTAAAATCTTTAATGGTGGATACGTTTTTAATATTCAGATGATGGAAGCATGGGGACCAGAAGCCTGCATATATTCCGATACGACCAGACCTTTATCAGACGATCTTACTATGGTTGGAATGTATATTGAATTTGATAACTTCTTTCATATTAGTGGAAAAAATGGAATGTCTTTTAGAAGAACTCTAGATGAAACCGGTACAAGATTTTCAATTTGTTCTGCAGATGATTTTGAGGTCGGAGAATATATGGGCGAAGCGGTAGAGGCTCAGATAGTTAGTTACACCGTCCCAGCTGGAGCGAAAGATCCAAAGATAATGAATTTACTTGATCAAATGCTAATTTCTTTCAAAGTGAATTAAAAAAGATAAGTATTTGAAATAACAAAGGGGCGCTTGCGCGCCCCTTTCTTTTCATTCCAATTTACTTATTTCTTCTTCCTAGTAACAAATCCTATTCCAATTAACCCCATTAAACTTGATACTCCTAATGCAACGCTACCCAAAACTCCATCATATGTATTTGGATTTTCTGGGTCATTGTAGGCTAGGGCATAGATCGAGAACCCGTCAGTATCAAATGATAATGTACCGGTTGCTGGATCGTAAGTAGCATCAAGTTCTGTTATTGTGCCGTTATGATGTCTGATCACTTTGTATTCGGCATGTCCTTTTAGATCATCACCTAGTGATAGGGTAACGGAGGAATCAGAATTCAAGTCTGTAATACCTGTTCTCCATGCGTCTGTTGTTGATCCTTTGTAGATTAGTTCATTTAAGGAAAGGTTAAGGTATGAACCAACTTCAAAATCACCTGCTGCAGCTACAAATCCGGTTGTGTCAAATTCGGATGCTTCGTCAATTAATAACTCTGCATTTCCATTGATTTCGCCTACGGGCATAGTAATACTTGCTGCTGAGATTTTGCTGGTCTCAAGGTCAATTATATCCGGGTTCTGTTCAAAAATTGCGCTAATGTGAACATGATTAGCAGGCATTATGAATGTGTAAGATGCTCTTCCGGGTTCGGGAGATGTTGGAACACCATTTATCCCGCCAGATACATATTGATATCCATAATTTGGAACAAGCTCAATAGTTACTTCTGTACCTTCTTCAATACTAAAATCATAATAACCACCGGATACAAACTTGAATCCGTTAGCAGCAATTACATTTACTGTACCGTTTACTACTCTTGAATCATCACTATCATCATAATTGAAACCTAATTGGAAGAGGGCCTTGGCAGTTGATTCTAATACAAATGAGCCCTCACCTGTGGTCAATATGTATTTGTTTAACAGGTCTGTCCCTTCTACACAGTCAACAACAAATGGATCAAGATTTTCCATATCTGTACCGGTAAATTCTGTCCATGCCCAATATCCTGCTTGAGGAGTGAACGAACCAACATTAAGTGCGGTAATATCAACCTTACCTCCACCTAAAACTAATATTGATGCCGTGTTTGTTGCCCCATTATCATCAGAGACAACTGTAAGTACAGCATTTTGCTGGACTACTACTTCTAAATTGATTGGATCAGGCATTGTGGGTACTCCCGAAAGGCCAACTGATTCTGCATGAATTGTCATACTACCGAAGGAAAGAACAAGATCACTTGCTATTGCGCCTATCCATGATTTCGAAAGTTCTGAACCTATAAATACATCTCCATCGCCACCAATAATGCTTTCCCCCGCTAAAATTCCACCTTGAAGGTATAAATCTCCAACTTCGGGTCCCATTCCAAATAGGATTGTTCCCTCTATTGAAATAGATTCATAATATGGGCTAGAAGCATTGCTTTGTATAGTAACGTCTCCATTATATGGGTAGATACCCATAGATCCATTTCCTGTAAATGTAATATGTGGTATTGAAGGACTTAGTGACGCGTCAATATCTAATTGATAACCTGAATAGGGGTTTTGTTCGATTGTCCATCCTGTTCCAGAATTAGAAAGCACTTGAGGGTCCGCAGTTTCGTCAATTACCACAGTATCTCCAATTGAAATTATTGTTGGAGTTGCTGGAGGAGGCGGGGGATCGCCACCGCCTGGTGTATTAAAAGTATTCCCATCTACAATATAAATATCATCACAATTGACTAAAAATCCTTGAGTAACAGTAACTGTAATTACAGTACCTACATCACCGATTGTTAATCTTCCTCCGTCGCCGATTGATATAGCAGGACTGGCTGAATCCAATGCGGATATTGTTAAATCTGCAGAATCTCCAGTTATCGTTATATCGCCGCCCATTGCGAGTAGAGCAGAACTGTCTGTTGTCGCTGTCACTGTGTTTGTTCCTACCAATAAAATATCTAAATCTCCTGAAGCATGGATCCTTTCTAGTGTGGCATTTGTTAAAGTTAAAACTTTACTTACATCATCGAAAGTTACACCGGAAATTCCATGCCCCGCATTATATCCACCAACGGTTGTGTAAATACTTACACCATTGATATCAAGGCTTTGCAGGGGAGCATCCAATGCAAGTACACCTTTTACTGGCATAAGTAGCATCGAAAGCATCAATAGGGCAGATGCTATTGCCTTTAATTTAAATCTTTTAAATAAATTAATCCTCATAAAACGAAGATAAAATATAAATTATGATAATATTAGTTTAACCAAAAAAAAAATGATTTCAAATAAAAAACCCATAAAATTTATTACCCTGATTAAAATCCCATTGATTTTACTTTGTTTAGTTGCGCTGGGTATAGCTATATATCAAATTTTTATTTGGCAGGATGATTCAAAACAAATTGATTCTCAGATTGAAGAAATTTCAAAAATTGTTACACCTTACGAATTAACTTCGACAGATAATTCAACTTTAGTAAATCCACCAGAGAACAAAGAAAATCCATACTGGGATTTCATAAAACTATCTATGATGAATGTAGATTTTGCAAAACTTAAGGATATTAATAATGAAACTAAGGGCTGGATTCAAGTCTTGGGGACTAATATTAATTATCCATTTGTCCAGCACAATGATAATAAATTTTACTTAAACCATTCCTTTGATCAAAAAGAGAACGGGGCGGGTTGGGTTTTCTTAGATTCTCGAAATAACATTGATAACATTGATAGGAACAATATCATCTATGCACATGGACGAATAAATTCTGTACTTTTTGGGACTCTAAAAAATATTCTAAAAAGCGGTTGGCTCGAAACTCCGAATAACCATGTCATTAAAGTCGCAACGGAATCGGGGAGTTCAATTTGGCAGGTATTTTCGGTCTATCACACACCCACAACAAGTGACTATATTGTCACGGATTTCAAAAACGACGAAACATATTTGAATTTTCTAAAATATCTTGAGGGCAAAAGTGCTTATGATTTTAACGTCGAAGTAGATTCTGATGACAAAATATTAACGCTCTCTACATGTTTTACTTCTACCGAAAAAGTAGTAATGCACGCAAAGCTCATCAAGGTTGTTTCAAAAAACTAAGTTTTTTTGCATGAGGAATAGAGCTTAATACGTCAAGCCCCCGGCGATTCCACACAATATGGACACTAAACCGTTAAAGTCAAAAAGCGCAAGATTTAATTGTGCTTGATCAATATAAGAAAGTTGTTCCTTAATAGTGTTAGGTTCACTCGCAAGATGATATTGATGGAATACTTCGCTAAGATTCGTTATTGAAGCTATTATGACTAAATAATGAAAAATTTCTTTATGTAATTAACATGTCGCTCGGGTAGTAGGGCGGATACATATTATTAAGAGCATTTCGCATCATCCTTTGGCTTATAGCAATACCTAAAACCCCAATCGAAGCGCCGATCATTTCCAAAGCAAATTTTGGATTTTGGAATAAGTTGGAATTTGGTTTCTTTCTTTCTCTAACCATATTCATCACTACCATTCCTGTATCAAGTAAGGATGATGCAATATTCGCTATTGAAAGTACGGTACTTGAATCAAATAATAGCTTTTGGGCTTCATAAGTTTCTGGAAAAAAAGTTGAAGCAGCCAAGCCTGCAATAGTTAAAAGGGGAGGCAGAAAGCTTAACCTTGTTAAGAAACCTTCGATTACATTTGATTTTTTTGCTTCGCCTTGCATTATTATAACTCTCTATGAGATAGTATATAAGTATTATATCGCCCATAATATGTTTTTTAAACCTATCCGTGCTAATTTTTAATTGCTTGGAGCAGGCGCTAATGGGGATCCCATGACAGCAGTTTGTGGTTCAGGTCTACTTACTACGATAAAAGATCTTGCAATGTCTTCTTCTGAAAATACTGGCATAAATTTATAATGAATACCGGGATCCATCGTTTGATTAGCCATTCTTCTTCCCCCCTCTGCAACTGTTTGTACATAAAATGATCTATTTTCAGTCGAGTTATTTATCGGAATTTCTTCCAAGAGTTCCTCCTGTAAACTATCTGGTAGATCGTTGACATCTGTTCGAGAATTATATTGGTTTGGATCCATTAAAAAATGCATCTGGTTATTTTCATCAAATCTAATATCAAGAATCCTTCTACGCATCCAAGTCCCAGCTTCTTGGCTAACAACCTACCAACCATTTCGACATAAAGGCGTTCAGAAGTCCAATAAAAATTCTCTTAAATAGGCATCACCCAATTTCAGTGGGTCTGTAACTTCCCATACATCTTCGTCATTATCTATCATTTGGTGAACGTCACCTCCGTTTGCGTTCCTTACATTAGGGTCAATCATTCTGAGAACCCCGGTTGTTTGTGGATTGGGGACAGAAAAGCCTGGTGCTACTTCACGTAGTCGAGCATTGATAGAATATTCGCTGGAATCTGCCCTCAAATTATCTGCTACCCATTGATCGAATTTTCGCTGTTCTGCTAAAAGGTCTGTGACCTCAGACATTTGTAGGATTTTACTTCTTCGTATCTTTTCTTCGGAGGTAAGATTATTTTCAGGTTTATATTTCAACCAATAATCAAGCCTGTTGTTTTTTAGTTTCGCTAAAGTTGCTTCCTCTAACTTTGCAACATCCTTATGCATCTGCAAATAGGTTGCTCTTATTTGCATTAAATGGTTAAGTCGATTTCGGACTGTTAAGTGTTCGTGATCTATACCTTGCCCCTTTTATAAAAGAAGCACTCGAAGGCTTTGCTACAAAGAGGTTCTTGCATAAAATTGATGTTGCTAAGTTCTTACAAAAACATGGAGTAATTAAGAAAAAACAAACACCTGACAAAGCAATCAAAACAGTTGATAAATTACTAAAAGAGATATTTTATGCAGGTTATATTGAATATTTACCTTGGGGAGTTACAAGAAGATTAGGACACCATGAGGCTATAATTTCTATTGATGTATACAATACTAACCAAAAAAGACTTAATGCAAAGGAAACTACCTATTCCAGAGTTGATTTAAGAGAAGATTTTGAGTTAAGAGGATTAGTAAATTGTATCTGCTGTGGAAAGAAATATACAGGTGCACCTTCTACTAGCAAAACAGGCAAGAAACATAATTACTATAAATGTAACAATAAGGGCTGTCAGCTTTATGGCAAAAGTATACCTGCAAAAGCACTACATGAAGATTTTGTAAAACTAATAAAAGGAATTAAGGCGAAAGACAATACTATAGATTTAGCATTAAGAATATTTGAAGATGTATGGCAAACAGAACTATCTGAAAAAGCTATAGAGAAAGAGGAAATGCAAAAACAAAAGAATGAGATTGAAGGGAATATAAGTAAATTTGCATTAGAAGCAATCAAAACACAAAATCCAGTTGTAAAACAAGAATACGAAAAGCAGATAGAATCCCTAAGTAAAGAACTAGAACCTATTGATAACTATTTAAGTGCAAAAATTGACTATAAGATTCCTTGTCGAACTTCACAGAAACAAGTTGTTGAAGCACTCAAGAATCCTTATTCAGTATGGGAAAAGTATCAGGTAATACAGAAACATAGGTTCTATAACTTCATGTTTGAAGGCAATTTGACATACGACAAAAATTCGGGCTTTCGAACCCCGAATTTGTCGCTTCCATTAAGGATATTTAGCACTTATGAGAGTAGTGAACCTACTCAAGTGGAGATGGCGGGAATCGAACCCGCGTCCAAGAAACTAACCGATAGATAGTATTACAAGCTTTGCAGATCTGTTTATAGCGCTATAACATTAAGACCTGCAGAAACGATACAGCGCCGAATTGCTGTAAGCTATGCGATCCCATCCCGCAATTCAAAAGATGATCACGCATCCACGCTAAGTTACCCCTAATAGATCCCGCCTGGAGAGAATACTAGTAGAGGGTTGCTTTAACCCCTTTAGGGGGCCAGCAACGACTTGCTTCAATTAGGCAAGTCCAGCATAGTTCAATGCGGGTGCACTGAAGTAGCTGGCTACTTTGTTGAAGAAGCCTTGAAGTTTATTGACGCTTAGTCAATGTCTATAGGTAAACCTATAGAAAAGATTGTTTTTTAAGAAGGCAACCTATAAAAACTCCTGCTTGCTATGTATCAGCAATATTTCCTGTCGAAGCCAAAGCATCCCCAATAGATGTGCTTCAAGTAGGAATATGCCTACTTGTAAAAGAGCAATGTAATTATACCAGATGGAGGTAATTAATAAGAAGGGGATAGTTATTGCCAAAATGTGCATTAATAATGTATCATCACCATAGTATTTCCGTTATAGGGAAAAATTGGTTATTTAACAATGAAAATGGGTATTTGGGAACAATTCTTTCAAACTGCAAACCAGGCCTATAGTGGTGGGATGTTGCATGGTGATTATTTGGGTAATGCCCTGACCGATTTGAATTTACCAGATGCTCAAGGGCACATTGTTCGAACTGAACTTGAATTAGGCTTATTAAAACCTTTAGCTCAAACATTTGTAATGGCAGTAGGCAGGGAATTAGCTGGGATATATCCAGGAAAGTCCGTATTGCATCTGGTATTAAATAGCACAAACCAACATTTGGTAATTCCTCAATTAAGAATGGGGTTAGAAGTCAGAATGCAATCTGGAGAGATTGATCCTATAATTGATAAGCCCTATGGACAGTTGTTAGGAGCCCTAACAAAGGCCGGTGAGGTATTAGCTGGCAAAGCTGGTCAGCTTTTAACCAGAACTGAGAATCGTGTACCCTCTTTTAGATACTAATTCCCATGCCAGGGGTTTTTGAATCACAGTCCCGAGATATGCTTCAAGCCATGTTGGTCATGGCAAACGATCTTAATAGGAGAGGTAAGGTTACTGGTGTTCATAGAGGCACTGGGATAAGGAATTCTAATCTCTTAGAAACTTCAATCTCTGATGCTTGCGCAGAAGATGGTGTTTTGATTCTAGGCTCTTCCATAGATCCTGTATCTCCTGCCAGGAATGCCCTAACAGAATTTTCGATTACTAAACATGGTGTGCCGGATTTAACACCCGAGGATGTCCTAGGACTTCAAATTTATCGTTATCATCCTCTAGTTATATTTTCTGCGCTACTTCCATCAATTGTTTTAAAAACCATTGCAGGAGAAGGAGCAACATGGGTAACCAGGAACTCCGATTCACATCTAATACCTATCTTTAATAAGAGCTTGGGTCCATTATTAACTCAGTTGGTAGATATTGGTGGGCTAATACGCTTTTCCAACGATCAATTCATCAAGAGGAGTGCTTTTTTAATTCCTCCTGATACACAATCAGGAACATTGCCAGCATGAGGAAGGAATAAATGAAATCTTCGATTGGTATAGTACTTATTCGTATTCCAGTGTTGAACGTTTCACTGTAACTAACTACAGGCAGTCCGGTCAGGATACTATTTACAATGAAAAAGGGAATAAAGCTTAAAAGGAAGAATAATAATTGGTTCCTTTGAATGATCCCCTCACTATTACATCTGTAATACCATAACAGTAATAGACCAAGAAGTAACAGAACGGTTCCAGTATATATTTTGAAAAGGAAAAGTAGGTAAAAGGAGCTGAGTATCAGGATAAGGGATAATGAAAGTAATATTTTTCGGTTGAATTTTATTACCCTGTCTTTGAACATGGAATTAATTAATTCAAATAAGGCAAGCGAGGCAAATGGTATAGCAAAGAAAAATAGGATTTCTTCTAGTGGTAAACCTATTAAATTATGACCTAAGGTGTATTGTTTAGAAAATGACCATACCCCAATGTAGGTAAATATGATGTCCCAGATGATGAAGAATGATCCGACAAGCAGGAAGGCTCTAAGAAAGGCTTTAAAGTTAAGGGTTCCCAATTTTTTCTTAAAGAATAAAGTCATGAGAAGTGGGGCTCCCAATACTAACAGATCAATTATTAAGTAGGTGCTCATAACTTATGGTCTTTAATTATTAACTTCTCAGTAGTTTCTGCTGAGAGAAGGACTCCTGGTACTCCACCTCCGGGATGAGTACTTACACCAACCAGGTAAAGGTTTTTAAACTCCTCGCTGCGATTGTGTGGTCTAAAATTAGCAATTTGTGTTAGTTTAGGCTCTAAGCTCCAGGCAGCTCCTAGGTAGTTATTCCGTTCTCTAGCAAAATCGGCAGGTGAATATGTTCTTTGTACTTCAATATTTTGTTGTAAGTCCTCAAGGCCGAATTTGTATTGGAGGAAATCCAAGACTTTTTTTGTAAAGATTGGTGTTTCTTCATTCCAGTTAACATTCCCAGCCAGATTTGGTGTAGGAATTAATACATAAAGACTGTCACAGCCTTTAGGAGCCATGGAGGGATCAGTTCTCGTAGGAGCATGTAAATACATGGAGAAATCATCGGCCAAGATCTTTCTATCAAAAATATCTGTTATTAATTCTTTATACCTTTCTGAAAGTATTAGAGTATGATGTTTTAACTGTGTATATTGCTTCTTTACGCCCAAGTAGATAAGAAAACAGCTCATACCATAATCTTTCTTCATTATGGCTTTGTTTTTGAATCGGGATCGTTTTTGTTCCGGGATCAGATCTTTATACGTATGAGCAAAATGGGCATTTGAGACTACAATATCAGCTTCTTCAACTTCCCCTTTGACCTTAACCCCGTAAGCCACCTTGTTTCTCACTAATATTTCTTCAACAGGAGTATTTAATACTAATTTCCCTCCTAATTCCTTAAAGACTTTAACCATAGCCTCTACTAAAGAATACATTCCTCCATAGCTAAAATGAACGCCCGTAGTTTTTTCCAGATAAGGAAGCATTAAAAATAGAGAGGGTGCTCTAAAAGGATTGCCTCCAATGAATAGGGTATGAAAAGAGAAGAGAAATCTGGTTCTAAAGTCTTTAAAATATCCGGCTGCCACATTGTAGGCAGGCAGTATTGCTCTAAGAGCAATAGCTCTGGGGGCAAATCCCAGGAAATCTCTTGCAGATATGAAGGGTTTAGAACCAAGTCCATCAGTAATGACCGCCTTATATAGCTTAGAGGCATATTTCATGAATTTATCATAATTTAGTGCATCATTCTCATTGAATTTCCTGATCTGTTCCTTCATAGATGCTTCTGAGCCGTTGTAGTCAATAAATGATTTATCGTGGAAATATACTCTATAGAAAGGGTCTAAGCCTGTTGTCTTTAAATATTTTTTAAGAGGTTTACCTGCTTGTTTGAACAATCTTTCAATGATGGGAATTTCTGTTATTAGAGAGGGCCCCATGTCAAAGGTGTATCCTTTTTCTTTGAATTGATAGGCATGGCCTCCAGCCATGGCATTTTTCTCGTATATTGTTGTAGATATTCCTCTGGATTGTAATCTAATAGCGACGGCTAGGCCACCTAATCCTGAACCTATGATTATGGCTTTTTTCATGTATTTTTAGTGAATATATTCTATTGTCTCAGAATATTGGTAATTTGTTTATACCAACCCATTAAATCCTTGAGGGCAATTGGGGGGTACATCTCTTAATGTGGCAGCAGCTGTTGCTTTGGTGAAAATTCCGCCCATTACACCTGGATCGGTTAATACTTCTAAAGCCTGTTCAGCATGGCAATTGCCATTGTCTCTAGCGCTACATCCAGAGGGGATGCAAATTAGCTCTTGCTGGCAGGGATGTCCGAGCACGGTTGCAGGGTCAATCAATCCAGTCCTTAAGTTTTTAATAACCTGACATTGCAGGGCATTGTTCATACCTGCTGTGAAAGTGCATCCTGGGCATACTTCTTTTAGTAATACTCCAATTTGCTTTTCTGTAGTTAAGGGGGCGCTGTCTGCTTTTGGTGCCATGTTTGCTATGTAATTATGGCAAGTGATTATATCCTAAATCCAAAAAATATTCATTATTTGCTTTAATTTGCTAAAATTAGGTGTGGTAATAAAGACAAAAGCAACAATAGCTACTGTCAAAGCTGTACAAAGGCTGGTTAGATTCCTTGGTAAGGGGCAGGGGACTGCCTTGCCAGGGCTCATATCAGAGAAATTGTCTCCAGACCTGCTTCAATATTTCGCAAAACAAATCCCCAATATCATACTGATAACTGGAACAAATGGAAAAACTACAACGCAAAATGCCTTGACCTCAATTTTAAGAGCACATGGGAAAAGGGTCCTGGCGAATAGTTCAGGATCAAATATGCGAAGAGGATTATTATCTCAATTTATAAGTAAATGCGATAGACAGGGCTTATTGCATTATGATGTGGCAGTGCTTGAGATCGAAGAAGCTACTTTGCCCAAAGTGGCTAAGGAATTGTCTCCCAAAACCATCATCTTTACTAATCTTTATAGGGATCAACTTGATGCTTATGGGGAGATCGATCGCACAAAAAGAATGTTCAGGCAGGCTTTAGAATTGCTTCCTGAAACAACAGTGGTTTTAAATGCCGATGATCCCAGATTGGAAGATCTGACTAAAGGATTATCAAATCGTGTTGTAAGCTTTGCTCTTGACCAGCAATATATTCTGGATTTCAAATACGAAGGAGAAAAGGTTGTTAACAAGCCAGACTTTAAAGCAGATAAGATAAAAATTAATGATGATCTTGGTACAAAATTTAGAGTGGGCGAACAGGAATATGTGTGTGCCTCACCTGGAATATTTAATGTATATAACGCTTTGGCAGCTATTGTGGCTGCCAAGCTCATTGATATTCCAGTCTCAGATATTAAAAAGGGGTTATTGTTAATGAGGGCCCCTTTTGGAAGGGGTGAGGTCATTAAGAAAAATGGGATCACTTACAGACTATTATTAGCCAAAAACCCTGCTGGATTGAACTTAGTATTAAAGCTGTTAAAGAATACAGATAATCCTAATTTGATCATGCTACTTAATGATAAGATCGCAGATGGACGCGATGTCTCCTGGATCTGGGATGCTGATTTTGAATTGCTTAAGGAGATCATGCCTGACCCTATAATATTAGGAGGCAGTAGAGCAGAAGAACTGTTATTAAGACTTAAGTATGCCTATTCAGATATGCGTAAAGTTTCTGAACAGTTATATTTAATTAATGGCAAAGTAAGGGTTTATTTAGTGCCGGATATCAGCGAGTTGGTCAATTTTGTTGAACGTGAGGGATTGGGGGATTACTATTACGTCATTCATACCTATACAGCAATGCTGGCTTTTAGGAAAAAAGTATTAGGGAAATCTTTAGAATTATGAAGAATAAAGAAAAAATCAGCTTAACATTAACACACCTCTATCCTGAAGAGATGAATATATATGGTGATAGAGGAAATATTATGACCCTACATAGAAGGTCGGAATGGAGAGGCATTGAACTTAATGTCTTAAGAAGTGGCTTAGGGCAAAAGATAAAAGAATCAGATCTATATTTCATGGGAGGAGGCCAGGATAATGATATGTATGCTGTTTTTGATGATATGCTGAAGAATAAGAAGGAAATATTAAAAAGGGAAGTGAAAGATGGCAAGGTCTTTCTATTGATATGTGGTGCATTTCAGCTGTTTGGGAAATATTTCCTGGATTCACAGGGCCGAGAGATGGAGGGATTGGACATTTTACCTGTAGAAACTCAGGCCCCGGGAGATCAGCTTAAAGACAGATGCCTAGGCAATCTGTTAACCAGATTAGATCCAGATTTATTGAACCAGATGGGGGCAGCTTACGAAGAGATTGTAAGTCCAACACTGGTTGGATTTGAGAATCATTCAGGTCAAACATATGCTATAGGTGAAAAATACGAGACACTGGGTAAGGTGGAATATGGGAAGGGGAATAATTCTAAACAAAAATTGGAAGGTTTCAGGTTCTTTAATGTAATAGGCTCATACTCTCACGGGCCAATTCTCCCTAAGAATCCACACTTAGCAGATTTTCTGATCTATCAAGCTTTACAAAATAAATATGGAGATCATTTTGAGTGGGTGCAGTTGGATGACGATATTGAATGGCAAGCACATATGGTAATGAAGCAAAGGTTGTTATCATGATGGCTAAATCATGTGTGATATAATTAAATAGTGGTTCAACTAACTAAAGTTGCCAATTAAAACCCTCTACAAAGCATTGCCTCAAAATAAAGTCAGATGTTTGGCCTGCAGGAATTATTGTGTAATTGCCGATGGTATGACCGGTATTTGTGGTGTCAGGCTGAATAGGGATGGAGCTTTAAAACTACTGGTCTATGGAAAAGCATCGGCCATGGCAGTTGATCCAATTGAGAAAAAGCCTCTTTATCATTTTCTTCCAGGCAGTGGTATTTTTTCATATGGAACAATAGGCTGTAATTTTAACTGTGCTTTTTGCCAGAATTGGGATCTATCCCAAGCTGGTAAGAATGAAAGAACATTAGCCTTAAAAGGACAGATGCAACCGCCTGAACTAGCTAATTCTATTGAAGAATATGGAAGCGATCTTAGACCCAAAGATATCATTGCTTATTGCAGAGAGAATAATATCGGTGCCATTGCCTACACCAACAATGAGCCGTCTATCTTTTTTGAATATACTTATGACACAGCTAAATTAGCTAAAAAATATGGTATTAAAAATGTTTATGTTACTAATGGCTATTTAAGTAAAGAAGCTCTCAAAAAGATCTCTCCCTATTTAGATGCCGCTAATATCGATCTTAAATCGTTCAGTGCTCAATTTTATAGGGATATAGTTAAGGCCAAGCTTGAAGAGGTGTTAAATAGTATTAAGGAGTTTTACAAAGCAGGGATCCATATTGAATTAACCACGCTTCTGATTCCAGGTAGAAATGATTCGGTAGCTGAGTTAAAGAATATTGCCAACTTCATTGCCGGGATCGATAAAGATATCCCCTGGCATATTTCTAGGTTCACCCCTCAATACAAAATGCTGGATGTTAAAACTACTAGCCATGAGAAGTTGAAACAAGCCTATGAAATCGGTAAAGAAGCAGGTCTTTCCTTCGTTTATATTGGTAATATCAACGACATTCAATTGCAATCAACTTATTGCCCTAAATGCAATGAGTTATTAATCGAAAGAGATTGGGGATATGTGAGTGTTAAGAATCTAATTAAAGGTAAGTGTGGTAATTGTGGGTTTAAAATTAAAGGGGTTTGGAAATGATAAAAGTAAGTAATAATTACAAAGGCTTATTCTATCCCGATGATATGACTGAATTAAAGGGAATGATATCAGACTATCTATCTGAAGCTCAGAAAAGTGAAAAAGTTGCAGGTGAATTGAAAGCCTTGATCGTGCCTCATGCCGGATATATTTATTCTGCTCCTGTAGCAGCGTATTCATATGTGCAATTAAAGGAAAGGAAATACAATAAAGTGGTATTAATTGGACCATCGCATAACGAGTTCATTGACGGGTTGGCAGGCACTAAAGCTCCATATTGGGAGCATCCCTTCGATGATGATCCGATCAGACTTAAAGCTATTGAGGAGGGTAAATATTTACATATTAATGACGAGCCTTTTACGCAGGAACATTCCTTAGAAACCCAGATTCCCTTTATTTCCTATCTCTTGCCTAATACAATCTTAACTCCTCTATTAGCAGGAGATATCGCAGATTTTGAAGCAGCAGCTTTAGAGCTTTCTAAATTAATTGATGATGACACACTTCTGATCATTAGTTCGGACCTCTCACATTACCATTCCTATGATCAAGCTATAAGTATAGATAAAAAGAGCTTGGATCTGATTTTAAAACTTGAGCCTGTTCTAGTTCCTGAACAAGCTTGCGGCTTTGCAGGGATCAATCTGTTGATCGAAATAGCTAAGAAAAGAGGGTGGAAGCCCAAATTATTAAATTACAGGAATTCCGGGGATACAGCTGGTAATAGATCTCAGGTAGTTGGTTATTGCGCTTTAGCTTTTTTCATTTAAAATCATGAAATTAAGTCTTCAAGAACAGGCTTATCTATTAGATATTTCGAGAAAAGCCTTGGAGCATTTTTTTAAAACAGGAGAAGAAATATCTATTGCTGCTGAGGAAGCGAGTGAAGATCTTAGAATTGAAAAAGCTAGTTTTGTAACATTGACGAAGAAGGGACAGCTAAGAGGCTGTATAGGGAAATTATTACCGGTACAAATGCTGTATCTAGATGTAATTGAGAACACATATTCAGCAGCTTTTAGTGATTACAGGTTCGAGGCTTTGCAAGAACAGGAGCTGCAGGAGATAAAAATCGAAATATCAGTGTTGAGTATACCTGAAGTGCTTCATTATGATGATCCATCAGAATTGATAGTGTATCTGGAGCAAAATAGACCAGGGGTCATTATCGAACAAGGCTATCATAATGCCACATTTTTACCACAAGTTTGGCAGGAGCTGGGAGATGCTAAGTCTTTCTTAGAGCAATTGTGTATTAAGGCCGGGCTTGAAAAAGATGCCTGGCAAGTCCCTCAGCTTGATGTAAAAACATATACGGTGCAGAATTTTAGTGAGGATCAGGAAGATAGTTGAGATAAACAAAAGCTTAGAGCATTATCAAAAGTGGATTGGTCTTGCTGAGTTTCCAAAACCATTGGTGCTGTGCAGATAGCTACTCTCTGACTCAGTTTGCCAGAATTGGGAGCTAGATCTTTGATGATTCTCATCTTTTGAGCCAGTAATTGACTGTTAAGAGGTGAATTTACAAGGGGCGTTCCTTCTAAGACCATAAGAAGATAGGGATGCAGCTGATATTGATGAGCCAGAAGCACATTCAAATCCTCAAGATCAAAACCATCTTCCATTTCATATTTATAGGGGACTCGCTTGCCTTCTAAAGCTAACGTCCTTTTAAGCAGAAGATCCTGGATAGGTCCCCGATTAGTAACAGGTTGGCCAGAATACACTTTCGACATTGGAGCTAAAGTTCTTTCCGGGATTCTAGTATGATCGTACATAAATCGAATAGCAGAAGGATGGTTGCTTCTACAGATAGTATAGAGATCGTGGGAAAGTAGGGGGCCGTCTGGGTCCGACCTTTGTTGAGCTTCTATCCAGCCCAGCCTGTGCTGTGAGTTTTTAATAAGCTGAGCTTCATTGACTCCGGGGCCACCAATAATCTCAATGAGAGGATGTAGGGGACTTGGTGTTACTAGGCTTCCTGTTTGAAAGTGAAAATCAAAGAAAGCAGAAGGGTCTTCCTGATCTATTGCTCTTTGGGTAGCGTAGGATTCTTCAAGC
>Ga0116157_10002356_pt1 | contig 18435 bp, 15 predicted proteins | sample AD_UKC048_MetaG_FD_89882 | JGI IMG/M metagenome (GOLD analysis project Ga0116157, IMG submission 89882) | Active sludge microbial communities of municipal wastewater-treating anaerobic digesters from USA - AD_UKC048_MetaG | ecosystem: Engineered > Bioreactor > Anaerobic > Digestate | place: USA...
CCGGCTATCTGGGCATTGTGGTCACAGTCGTTTCCGGCTCTCTGGGACTTTTCATTTTTTTCGACAAATATATTTGGAAGGATCCTTTCGGTTTTTCTTTTTCCGGTCCGGCTTCGCTGGCAATTCTCAACATCTTTTTCAGTGGCATAGTTTTGAGCTGTTTGGGTCTCATTGCTCTCTATATCGGCAACATCCATGGGGAAGTTATCGGCAGGCCGATGTATGTAGTGAGGAAGAAAAAATTGTAAAACTTAACTGGAGCAATCTTGACTTGAACTTCAGTCTGAACTATAATTAAACTAGTATTAAATTTTAGTTCAAACAGTCAATTTTTATGTATATTAAGCGGAAATTAGAGGATAAAATTCTTAAATATCTTGAAACCCCGGAAATTATTGCTGTTTTGGGTCCTCGTCAATGCGGGAAAACCACGCTTTTAAAAAAGATTTTTTCGGGTCTTAAAAAAGCGGTTTTTGTCAGTTTTGAGGATAAAAATGTTCTCAATATGTTCAATAGGAATATTGAAGATTTTGTGAAGCTATACGTGAGGGGAAATAGATATTTATTCATAGATGAATTCCAATATTCAAAAAATGGAGGCAAGCGTTTGAAGTATATTTTTGATTCTGAAAAAATAAAAATTTTTATTACAGGTTCATCGGCGATCGATCTTACTATTCAGGCCACGCGGTATTTGGTGGGAAGGATTTTTATTTTCAATCTTTTTCCGCTTGATTTTTCCGAGTTTTTAAGCTACAAGAATGTGGCTTTGAATAGAATTTATTCTGAATTAAATCCGGGATTTCTTTCGAAAAAAAATGTCACAGTGGGGAATGAAATAAAACAGAAACTGGCCAGAGAATTTGAAGAGTATTCGATTTTTGGAGGTTATCCCCGGGTCATTTTAGCTCGCGATGAGGCAGAAAAAAAAGAAGTGCTTAAGAATATTTATAATACTTTTTTTCTTCGCGAAGTCCGGGATGTTTTAGGCCTGATTGATGATTATAAGTTGGGAAAATTAATCAAAGCCTTGGCTTTTCAGGCGGGTAATCTTGTTGAATATAGGGAACTTTCTCAAATATCGGAATTCACCTATCCAACCCTGAAAAAATATTTGAATTTTTTGGAAAAAACTTATATTGTTGGTTTAGTAAAACCTTTTTATAAAAATAAGCGGACGGAAATCGTGAAAAATCCCAAAGTTTATTTTTTTGATTCCGGCTTGAGAAATGCAATAGTGAATGATTTCAGAAAGTTTGAAGACAGAAATGATATGGGGCAGGTTTTGGAGAATGCCGTTTTTTCCCAATTAGTAAAAGCGGGGTATGATTTAAATTATTGGCGCAATAAAAGAAAAAGCGAAGTTGATTTTATTTTGAATTTAGCTGACGGAAAGAAAACAGCGCTGGAAGTTAAAAATTTACTCAAAAATGATCAATCAAAATCAATAGCTGAATTTGAAAGAACTTATGGTGGTATCGAAGTTATTTTGCTTTTTGCATCAATTTCAAATAATTTTCAAAAAAGTTCCGGGCGTAAGGCTTTTCCCGTCTATTTTATCTAATTTAATGTTCTAGTTTGCATGAATTATGGAAAAGAGGGCAAAAAAATGAATAGGCAAGTATCGGCAATATCCATGGGGAAGTTATCGGCAGGCCGATGTATGTGGTGAGGAAGAAAAAATTGTAAAATTGAAATTTCTAAAATAATCTCTGGTTTTATCAAAACTTTATAACTTTATGAACTTGATAACTTTATGAACTTGTTATGGTTCAGTTGGAAAGATATTAAAAACCCCTATGCCGGCGGGGCGGAAGTTGTGAATGAAGAGCTGGCAAGAAGATTGGTTCAAGATGGACACGAAGTTATTTTTTTGGTGCGCGGTTTTGCCGGGGCAGAAAAAGAAGAAATGGTTGACGGTTTCAAGGTTATAAGAGTTGGAAACTATCGCACAGTCTACTTTGAAGCGTATAAATATTACAAAAAAAATCTGAAAGGCTGGGCGGATTTGGTTATTGAAGAAGTGAACACAATTCCGTTTTTTTGCAATTTATATGTTCACGAGAAAAGCATTTTATTTTTTCATCAGCTTTGCCGGGAAATTTGGTTTTACGAGATGAACATCATCAAAGGTCTGATTGGATATATTGCGGAAACGTTTTATCTGTTCTTGCTTGGCAACAGAGATGTCATTACGGTTTCCGAAAGCACTAAAAAAGATCTGAGCAAATTCGGTTTCAGACGGGATAAAATCAAAATAATCAGTGAAGGAACGCACATTAATCCGGTCAAAGATTTAAATATTGAAAAATTTGAAAAACTCACAATACTCAGTCTTGGGGCACTAAGGTCTATGAAACGGGCCGATCAGATCATTGCAGCTTTTGAAATTGCAAAAAAGAAAATTTCTGATTTGCAGCTGATTATAGCCGGAGATACAACCGGAAAGTTTGCCAAAAAAATTATTGAAATAATAGAAACATCAAAATATAGAGATTCAATCCAATGTCTGGGCAAGATTAGCAGAGAAAAAAAGATTGAACTGATGCAAAAATCACATCTTATTGCCGTCACTTCCGCCAAAGAAGGCTGGGGACTTGTTGTCACGGAAGCCAATTCGCAGGGAACTCCGGCAGTTGTCTATGATGTTGATGGTCTCAGGGATAGCGTCAGAAATGGGGAAACGGGGATAATTTGCGAAAAAAACAATCCGGAGAATCTTAGTCAAAAGATTGTGAAAATTTTGGAAGATAAAGTTGAATATGAAAGATTGCGGCAAAATGCCTGGAATTGGAGCAAGGAAATAACATTTGAAAAAAGCTATGAGGATTTCAAGAAAATTTTAGGCTTGTCCTAAAAATCCTGAAAAGTTTAAGCTAACTTAATTTTTTTAAAAAAATATATGAAAAGAGTAACAGCTTACAGTACATGTAATCTTTTACATATTGGTTGCGTAAGATTATTAAAACAGATTATATAATAAAAAATCAGTTTTCTTTTTCAAAAAATAAAATTATTGAGAAAGAAATATATGACATAAAATAATTTATGAAGGCAATAATTTTAGCTGCAGGAGTTGGTTCACGATTGCGTCCAATGACAGACAAAAAACCTAAGACATTAATCAAGGTAAACGGAAAGCCGATGCTAGGTTATATTATTGACTCATTGACTGAGAATGGAGTCAGGGAAATAGTTATTTGTACTGGATACAAATCGTCTCAAATTGTAAATTTTTGCGAAAATAATTATCCATCAATAAATTTTTCTTTTGTCGAAAATAAAGAATTTGAAGAAACAAATAATATGTATTCCCTATTTCTCGCCAAGAAACATTTAAAAGGCAATGTAATTCTCATGAATGCTGATTTAGTTTTTGATGCGGGCATTATAGGAGGATTAGTCAAACAGAAGAGAACAGTCGTTGCTGTTGATAAGGGCAGATACCTAGAAGAATCGATGAAAGTTATTGTAAAAAATGGAATTATTAAGAGCATTTCAAAAAAAATTATAGAAAAAGAAGCATACGGTTGTTCTATAGATATATATAAAATTGATAAAAAAGATACTAATACGTTGATTCTTGAAATGAATCGAATCATAAATATAAATAGAGATAGGAATCAATGGACAGAGGTAATGTTGGATAATTTATTTTCATCCGGAAAAATTGTTGCTAATCCATTTAATATAGGGAAAAACAGATGGTATGAAATAGATAATTATGAAGACTTAGGGGCTGCTGAGGTTTTGTTTAATGAAAAAATAGAAGAACTTAAGAATAAAAAAATATTTTTTATAGATCGAGATGGAACATTAACTATTGAAAATGAAACTATTTCAGGAGCATTGGATTTTATTAATGTTCTGAAAAAGAAAAATCGAAAATTTTTTGTTGCTACAAATAATTCTTCAAGGACACCAAAAGAGCATCTGGCTAGGTTTAACAAGATTGGACTAGGATTAAAAGAGTGTAATATTTTAGTTTCTTCTGCGTCAGCGGTGGCTTTCTTAAAACAGAAAAAAATTAAAAAAGTTTTTTGGGTTGCAAATAAAAATGTTTCAAAATATTTCAGCGAAGAGGGGCTAAAATATGAAGAAAAAAATCCAGAAGCAATTTTATTAACGTATGATGATGAGATTAATTATCAAAAAATACAAAAACTCACTAATTTTGTTCGAAAAGGAATTCCTTATTATGCGACCCATATGGATGTTGTATGTCCCGCAAAAGATGGGGTAATCCCTGACATTGGCACATTTATAAAGATAGTAGAAATGACTACGGGCATATTACCAAATAAATTTTTCGGAAAGCCAGACAAATCATTTATAGATCCGATTCTCAAAAAATACGGATTTACATACAGGGATGCGGTTATAATAGGGGATAGGCTTTATACGGACATGAAGTTAGCGGAAAATTCTCCAATAACATCCGTACTGGTTTTGACAGGCGAAACAAAAAGAGAAGACTGCGAATTTGCTGAAAATAAAATAGATATAATTATATCCAATTTAATTTGCCTTAGAAAATTTATATGATTAAAGATGGTATAAAAAAACATGAAAGTATTATTTAAAATTATTTTAAATTTGTTCTTCATTCCCCTTTTTTGGTTTTTTTCATATGTTATCCCCAAAAAAAATAACCTTTTACTATTTGGTTCATATTTTGGTTACAGATTTATAGGAAATCCAAAATATTTTTATTTATATTTGCTTAATAGAAAAAATAGTGAGTTTATTCCTTTTTGGATCACAAGAAATAAGAATATATATAAAATGCTAAAATCAGAAAATAAGCCTGTAGTGTATCTTTATTCCTTTGCTGGCATTTGGAGTATATTGAGAGCTAATTATTTAATAATTGAGGCTGCTTCCCAGGATATTACAGGAAGAACTTTTATTTTAGGCAATTTTAATATTATAAATTTATGGCATGGCACACCATTAAAAGATATCTCTCTGGATAGCAGAAAAGGCCAATTGCTTTTTCATAGAATATTTTGTTACTTTATAAAAAAAGAAATGAAGCTGTATAAATTTATTATTTCTTGTTCAGAAAGTTCTGCAGACAATATGAAGACAGCATTATTAAATAACAATATTAAGGTAATTGGATATCCGAGAAACGATATATTTTTTAATAAAAATTTAATTTACAATGATTATAAACAAAAGCTTAATTTATCTATCTATAATAAAATTTTGTTATATGCTCCAACTTTTAGAGATAACGTGAACGAAATAATACCTTTTACGGAAAAGAATTTGCTTAATTTAAATGAACTTTTGAAGAAAAAAAATTATATATTTTTAGTAAAAAATCACCCTTTATCTTTATTCGGAAAAAAAATTGATATATTAAGTTTAAGTAATATAAAAGAAATATCAAACGAAGTAGACGATATTCAAGAATTGTTACTTCATATTGATATTTTAATTTCAGATTATTCGAGCATTCCATTTGAATTTTGTTTAACGAATCGCCCTATAATTTTGTATTGCTATGATTTCGATTATTATTTAAAAAATTGCAGGAAGATGTATTATAACTATTTTGAAGAAATGCCCCAAGCGTTTGCGAAAAATGAAGAAGAACTTTTTGATTTGATTGATGATTTTGATTGGTCTACGAGTTCAAACTATAAGGATAAATATAAATTTTTTACAGAAAAATTTAATAAATATCAAGACGGGATGGCCTGCGATCGACTTTACGAATTAATTTTAAAATATATTTATAAATAAATGAAAATTGGTATAAATTCGAGAATTTATCAGCAATCAAGTACTGGCATACCATATTATATAAAGTGCCTTTATAATAAGTTATCTGAAAATCAAGATAAATTTTCTTTTATTTTTTTTCAAACATCTTTGAATAAAAAGATTGGAGATACAAAAATTATAAAAGGACCAAATAATGGATTATTTGGTGCCTTATTTGATCTTTTTTTTATAAATTGTCTTATAAAAAAAGAAAGAGTTGATATCTTTCACGGTCCCTCAAACATTCTTCCATTTTTTAAAATCAAGGGAATTAAATATATAGTTACTATACACGATCTATCTTTTTTAGTTTTTCCAAAAAATCATTCACTCTTTTTTAATCTTTATTATAAATATGGCATTAAAAGATCTTTAAAAAATGCTGATGTTGTTATTGCTCAATCTGAAAATACAAAAAAAGATATTCTGAATTTTTATAAAGTTTCTGAAGAAAAAATCAGAGTTATTTATTCTGGTATCAACAAATTATTTTTAGAAGAAACTAAAAAGGAAAGGATTATTAAGGAAAAATATTTTTTTTCTCTTACGACTCACCCCAAAAGAAAAAACATCCTCAGCGTATTAGAAGTAATGTCTAGAGATAAAGAATTGATAAAACATAAGTATCTTATTGCCGGTCTGATCGGTGAGAATCAAACAGCTGAATTAAAAGATGCAATTAGAAAACTAGAGCTGACGGATAATGTTATATTGTGGGGATATGCAAGTGAAGATCAATTAGTAAACTTTTATCAAAATGCTGTTTTTTTTATTTACCCATCTTTTTATGAGGGGTTTGGATTTCCCGCTTTAGAAGCAATGGCGTGCAAATGTCCTGTCATAACTTCAAAAAATAGCTCATTGATAGAAATTACACCCAATAAAAATTGGCTTATCAATCCGTATGATTTAAAAGATATTTATAATAAAATGGTTGAAATAAGCAATCTTGAAGAGAAAGAAAGAGAAAAATTAATAAATGATAATTATAATTTTTCAAAACAATTTAGCTGGGATAAAGCGGCAAAAGAGTATGCTAAATTATTTGATTGTCTAAAATGAAAATTAATTATAAAAAAGAATATTTCAATAAATTATCTGAAAAAAATTCCAGTACGCTGGATCATTATAAGGATTTTTTAAAACAAAAAAATATCTTACTGAAGGATAAAAAAATTGCTGATTTTGGTTGCGCAAGAGGCCTTTTTTTTGAAGATATTATGGAAGATAATGAATGTATGGGATATGATATATCATCTTTTGCAATTGATTTTTGTAAGGAGAAATTTAAGAAGGGCAGTTTCGAATTATTTGATTTAAACAAAGATCAATTAAACAAGGAAAATACTTTTGATCTGATAATTTTATTAGATACAATAGAGCACTTAGACAATCTTTCAAATTTAAAAAATGTAATTAGATATAATTTAAAAAATAATGGATTTTTAGTAATAACTACGCCTAATGCAAATAGTTTTTTGAGATTTTTATTAGGTAAAAAAAATTATACTGGAGAAATGGATAAAACACATACAATTCTTTTTACTCCCTATACTTTGGACTTTTTCTTAAGAAGATGCGGTCTGCAAAAAATAACATTAAGCACTCCTTACAGTTTTTATTTTAATGACAATCTTATAACTAAAACAATATTATATGGTGGGCAAATTTTTGCAATTTATAAGAAATATTAGATGTTTTAAGTCTAACGAATTCGAAGTAACAAAAAATAATATTTTATTTATTATTCTATTTTTAATTATTGTTGTTATTTTATTAAATTTTTATTCAAACTCTTTTATTTTAGATAGTCGCCACGAAACACTTTTTAGTCCCTTAAAACAATTATCATTCATTTTTAATACATGGGAGGGATCGACAAACTTTGGGGAAAGCAATCTTTTAAGTTCTGCCTATATTCTACCATATTTCTTACCAAGAATTTTTTTTACAACCCTTTTTGGATTTAATTTAGGTTTTTTTATTTTCATTTCGCTCTCTTTTATTACATCATTGTTTTTCTTTGTAAAAACAATAAAAAAATTCTTTAACTATGGCAATACAAAAAACGAGATTTATGTTCTGACATTATTAGGCATTGTTTATTTAACATCCATATATTTTTCTACAAGTATAACGGCTAAATATATAGCCGTTGTTTATCCCCAATGGTTATTGCCAGTTCCTCTTTATTTTTTCCTAAACTTGTTGAAAGAATCTAATATTAAAAATGTTATAAAATTTTCTATTAGTACTTTATTTCTTAGCGCAGTAAATTTGACCGCTGCTCTTATTGCAATATTTTGTATAGGAGTTGTTGGCCTGTATTATGTAATTTTTTTTCTAAAACAAAAAATTGATATTAAAAAAATTTTAATAGCTTTTTCTATATCAATTATATTGAATTTTTTTTGGCTAATTTCATATTGCATACATTTTATAACAATCAATGCAAATAAATTATCAGATATCATGGTTGAGACGCCCGATATGACAAATAGAATATCAACCTATCTGAACTCATTCAAGGGGATTGGCCCTTGGAGTTTTGGAATTGTTTGGGGACCAGATTGGCTAAGTTATGCCTATCAAAATTTTTATTTAAACGAAATTATTGGATCTATACTTTTGCTACCGATGATGATTTTACTTGTATCCATGTTTTTTAAAAAAAGAATGAATTCATTTTTCTTCGCTGGGTTTATAATAATTCTGATTCCATTAATGGTTGGAACCAGGGAAGGTATCTTTGCCAAAATATACGAAAACCTTTTCTATTCGAATAGTTTTTTCGCAATTTTTAGAAATTCTTTTAAATGGTATCCGATGTATCATTTTTTACTTATATTTGCCATAATAAATTTTTTAATTCTAATCAAAAAGAATTTTTTATGTGTTAGAATTATTCATTTTTTATTAATGTTACTTTTAATTGTTAATATTTATCCCTATATAAGTTTTAAAGTTATTGATGAAAAATCTAAGATTTCAATACCTAGAGAATATCTCAATGTAAATTGGGAAAATGAATTAGGGTCAGATATTAATAAAGTATTTGTTTTGCCAAAACAATATTTTGAAATTTTCACCTGGGGTAAGACTAATGGCAATTTCTCTTCTATAATAAACAAAGAAGTGGTAATTTCAACCCCAGGGCCAGAGAATGTTTCAAAAAATAAAATTTATAACAAATATTATAATCTTTTAGTAAAAAAAGATATAGAAAGTTTTGTTAAATTAACCAGGGACAATAATATCAAATTTATTTTGTTAAGAAAAGATTTTGATTTCGTTTCTTATCAAGATACAAGTAATAGCTTAAAGTTCAATGAGGAGTTAGTCTCTCCATTTAAAAAACAAATGGAACTTAGGGATTGGATAATTTATAAAATTTCTGATGAAGTAAGTCCTATTATAAAAACCAACAACAGCATTTTTCAATATAATAATTCTGAAAAATACATAATATCAATTAATTTACAAAATAAACAAAGTCTTATATTTTTGCAGAATTTTCATCAAGAGTGGAATATTTATTTAGAAAAAAATAATAGTAATGGTTGGTGTTTTGAGTCAGACAAAAAAATAAAATATAACAATAACATTACAGAATGTCAGGGATTTGATAAAAAATTTTTCGAAATAAAAAATTTATATTATCTTTGGAAAAAACCGATTTTTAACGATACGCATAAGATCATTAATGAATATGCCAACAAGTGGACAATAGATCCGGAATACATAAAACAGAATTTTTCTAAGGAGTATTATAGGGAGAATCCTGACGGTTCGATTGATGTGGAAATGGTGCTATATTTCAAACCCCAATCCTATTTCTATCTTGGATTGATAATTTCCGGTACAACTCTTTTTGGTTGCCTGGGCTATTTGCTTTACGATTGGCGCAAAAGAAAAAAATTAATCAAAAAAGATGGAAATTGAACAGTAGTTTTTAAGCAATGCAATGCTTGCTTTTTTCTGCGAGTTGGTGTATAATGATACTGTAAGTAAGTTTTAAGCTAACTTCAGGTAATAATATGAATAGTAAGCCCAAAAAAGGTGAATATATTGAAATTTTGTTAAGATCTCCTAAAACCGTCTTTTCTACCAAAGACATTGCTTTGTTGTGGGGAGAAACGGTGAACGTGGCTGTCCGGGTCAGATTGAGCCAATATGTAAAAAACAATAAATTGATCAGGATTCGTCGCGGAATTTATGCCAAAGACAAAAATTACAATCGTTTTGAGTTGGCCACTCGGATTTATACTCCTGCTTATATCAGTTTTGAAACTGTTTTGACTCGTTCCGGGATAAATTTTCAATACTATGGGAATATTTTTACAGCTTCTTATGTTACTCGAGAAATCGAAGCAAATGGGCAGAAAATATCTTTTATCAAAATGAAAGATTATGTTTTAAGCAATACTGTCGGAATTGAAAACATAGATAATGTTGCCACTGCCACCAAGGAGCGGGCTTTTTTGGATAGGATCTATGCAAGCAAGGATTATCACTTTGATCATTTGGATGTGTTGGACTGGAGAAAAGTATTCGAAATTTTGCCGATATACCGCAACAAGAGAATGAATAAAAAAGTTGCAGAATATTTTAAATATTATAAAAATACTAATTAAAAAATATGACCTTGGATTTTGCAAAGCATAAAAGCATCTTGCTTCAAATCTTGAAAGATATCTTTTCTGACACTTCGCTTTCTCCATATCTGGGATTTAAGGGAGGCACAGCAGCTTTGATGTTTTATAATCTGAATCGCAATTCAGTGGATATTGACCTTGACCTTCTGGATGAAAGCAGGGAGCAGGAAGTGTTCGATAAAATTGAAAAAATAGCCTCTGATTATGGAAAAATCGTTGATTCGCGGATCAAAAGATTTAATCTGATCACGATTATTTCATATGACGATAAATCTCAAAATATTAAGATCGAAGTAAATCGTCGAGATTTTGGTTCCAAGTATGAGTTGAAAACATTGCTTGGCATTCCAATGGCAGTAATGGTGAAAGAAGATATGTTTGCCAATAAGCTGATGGCGATGTATGAACGAATCGGCAAAACGAGCCGTGATGTTTATGATGTTTACTTTTTTGCAAAAAATAATTGGCCGATAAATAAAAAATTGGTTGAAAATCGATCCGGAAGGGCTTTTGATGAAATTGTGGCTGAATGCATCAGGCTCTTGGAAAAAATGGATAATAGCCACATTTTGGATGGTCTTGGCGAAATGCTCGTCGAGTCGCAAAAAGATTGGGCCAGGGCGAAACTCAGAACTGAAACAATTTTTTTATTAAAAGCAATGCTTGAAAGCGAAAAGTAAACCTCATGCTCACGGGCTTACCCCTTGATATTGGGGTATGAGTTTGTGTACATCAATCTCTGTGCTTGCTCGTTAGGCATTCTGTAGATGCTGGGATAAATTCCCAAAACCAAACTTCAATAAACAGATATGGAAAAAGTTTTGAAAAAATATTATAAATTTATTTTTTTTGCCATAGCAGTTTTTTTGCTATATCCGACTTTTCAAAGTGGGTATATTTTTCTTTTGGACTGGTCGGTCAGGCCGGAAATTTCTTTGGCTGACGTAGATTGGAAAATTGATTCCATAGTAAGGATTATAAATTACGGTCTGGCCTCAATTGTTTCTTTCGGAGTTTTTCAACGGATATATCTTTTTGCTATCATCTTTTTTCTGGGACTGGCGGGATTCCGCTTGGCGAAAAATACGGGGAATGTTTTTGCGCAATATTTCGCCGGAATTTTTCTGATTTTCAATCCTTTCATCTATGCGCGTCTGGTTGAACAGCCCGGCATTGCTCTTGGCAGCTTGTTTTTCTTCTGGTTCTTGATCTATTTTTTGGAATATCTGGCAGAAAAAGAAAAAAACCGGAAAATATGGGCAGCTGCGATTTTGGCAGGGCTGACAATCGCGAGTTTTCCTCACAGCGCTTTTTTTGTCGCAACTTCCATGGTTGCTCTTTTGACTTTCCATTTTTTTCGGAATAGGAATTGGGAGTTTATTTTGAAAACAATGCTCATTGTCGGAATGGGTATAATAATTTTAAACGGCAATTGGCTTTTTTCTTTTGCGAGCGGAACAGATGGCGGTGTGGGCGGAATGAGAAGTTTTTCACTGGATGATGCCAAGGCGTTTGAGACAAAAAGATCCGGCGATCATTCGGTTTATTATACTGTGCTGGCATTGCAGGGATATTGGGGGGAAGATCAGGACCGGTTCGTTTCAATTCAGGAAAATCCAATCTGGATGATTGCTTTTTGGGCCATATTTCTTTTAGCTATGTTTGGGCTAGCCAAGCAGTTTTTGAATAAAGATATTTTTGCAAAACCTTTGACGCTGACGGCGGTCATTGCCTATGTGCTGGCCATCGGAATTGCCTCGCCGATTTTCGCGCCTTTGGCAAATTTTTTGTATGATCATTTTCCTTTTTATATCGGCCTTCGCGAATCCCAGAAGTGGGCGGTGGTTCTGGTTTTTTTCTATGCCTATTTCGGGAGTTGGGGGATAAAATTTCTCTGGGAAACAAAAAAGCTGAAAGGGTATCGATTGGAAATAGGGCTGCTGGCCATTCTTCTGCCGGTCATTTTTTCATTTTCAATGATCAGGGGAATGCATGAGCATTTGGCTCCGCATGAATTTCCATCTGAATGGCAGGCAGCTAAAAAATATCTGCAGGAAAATCCAACTGATGGAAAAATTCTGTTTCTGCCCTGGCACCTGTATATGGAATTTGATTTTGCGGGAAAAAACGTGGCGACGCCCGCCAAAGGTTTTTTCGGCAAAAATATTATTCAGGGCAATAATACCGAAACCGGCAAGGTGTATTCGCATTCTCTGGATGAACAGACACTGGCAATTGAAAAATATATTGCCCACAAAGGCAATCCTGCCGAAAAGATAGATTATGCTGATTTTTCCAAAGATATGGAAAAACTGGGAATTCAAAAAATTATGCTGACCAAAACTGAAGACTGGCAAGAATATTCCTGGCTTGATAGAATGAATTTGAAGAAGGTTTTGGAAAATGACAAATTAATTATTTATAATTTACGAAGTGAGCCCCGCACTAAATTTTGACTTAGGAAGGCGCGATTTGTTTTAGTCAGAAAGCGGGCGGGAATTAATTTTTTTAAATTTTTTCACATTGTTTTTTGCAAAGCAATGTTGAAAATTAGTGTTGGGTGAACCCCGCACTAAATTTCGACTTAGGGAAGCGCGATTTGTTTTAGACAGAAAGCAGGCGGGGATTAATTTTTTAAATTTTTTCACATTGTTTTTTGCAAAGCAATGTCGAAAATTAGTGCGGGGTGAAAGACATTAGTTTTGAAATCAAAATTCCGAAGTTCGATTTTGGATTTTCGGACCAGAAAAAATTCCGTCTCAAAGTCGGATTGTCTTTAGCAATCATTGTTGCTGCTTTTGTGGCCAAATATAGTTTTGACTTCACGTTTTTTGGCACCCTGATTTTGATCTATTTTGGAATTGCAATCGTTTGGAAAATTTCAAGCCGCATTTCAGCCGCGCTGGCTTTGTTTTTTCTGGCCAGCTGTCCGGTTCTGTTGGTTTTTAAAAATGAAAATTTAGCGGAAACATTTGCAATTTATGCCTATTATTTCCTGGTTATTACGGTCGTTGGTGAGATTATTTCTCTGAAAAGGGGAGAAAATGTAGATTCTGGTGAAAGTTCGGAATAATCCAGCACTAACTTTTCACAAGAGCTAAGCCCTAATTTAGAAACTAAGTTCAAGAAAGATGGGGCGTGCCCCGCACTAACTTTTCACAAGAGCTAAGCCCTAATTTAGAAACTGGTGAAAGAAAGATGGGGCGTGCCCCGCACTAACTTTTCACAAGAGCGAAGCTCTAATTTAGAAACTAAGTTCAAGAAAGATGGGGCGTGCCCCGCACTAACTTTTCACAAGAGCTAAGCTCTAATTTAGAAACTGGTGAAAGAAAGATGGGGCGTGCCCCGCACTAACTTTGCACAAGAGCAAAGCTCTAATTCGGAAACTAGTGAAAAGTTAGTGCGGGGTGTGGATAACTTCCATTGACAATCTTGCTTGACATTTGAAAATTTGTTATAATATATGTGAAATGTTGGCCGGTACATTTCACAACTAGCTAGTTGTTTTTTTTAATTCGTTTTAAAGAAAAAAGCAAAATGAATAAAAAAAGAATTGTTTCTTTGCTTTTGGCTGTTGGATTTTTAGGTCTCACTTGTTCAACAGCATTGGCAGCCTATGAGGTACAAAAGTATTCTTTTAAAGGTTATGTTAAAGAAAAGACTACTTTAAAACCTTTAGCAGGAGCCAAGGTAAAAATTTATAAGAACGGTAAACTCAAGGATAGTGATAAAGCTTCTAAGAGTGGAGCTTATAAATTTAAAAAGCTAAAAAAAGGAACATACAAGATCAAGGCTTCTTTGACTGGATACAGAAATCCGAGTGATGTAAAGAAAAGCACTGTATCCAAAACGGTCAAAGTCAAATCAGGTGCAAAGAAAAATTTGTATATGGTAGCCTTATAGTATCATCAAATTAAAACCCCGATTCGTCGGGGTTTTAAATTAACCCGGTAAACCACCACGCGAAGCGTGGTGTGTGCCTTTATAGCGTAGCTCTTGGGTTACAATAAAATCACCAACCTAGAAGGAGGTGATTTTATGTTGACCAAACTCTATAAACTAGAGCATTGCACATACGTATGTCAGTACCATATAGTATGGACTCCCAGATACAGAGGTAAAGTGCTAGCCAACACTTACATTAAACAAGAACTCCAGAGAATATTCAAGTTTATTGCCAAATGGAAGGGTTTTGAAATTATCCAATGGCACATCGGAGATGAACATATCCACTTATACATCTCAATACCACCCAAGTATTCCATTGCATATGCAATCATGGTGCTTAAATCTAAATCTGCCAACTGGCTCAAAAAGAAAACAAAGAAGTTCCCCCAAGGCAATCTGTGGGCACGCGGCTACTTTGTTTCTACGATTGAAATCAATCAATGAGCATGCAATCATAAATTACATCAAGAACCAGGACCATAAGAAAGTAACCGTAGAAAACCTCAAGATGTTCTAGCAGGCGTTAGCCTGCAAGATAAAAACCACTAGCGTTTTAGCTAGTGGTTGTTTATTTGACCTTAAAATGAAAATGGTTGATAATAACAAATATGAATAATATCGGAAAAGAATTTTTTTTGAAATATAAACGGCATGGCTTCGTTCTTTTTGGCGTGGCAATTATTGCTGTTGGTTTTTATGCTTATAACAAACATCAGGAAAAACTTTTGATCCAAGAGGATGTTGTTGATGCTTTTATGGAGAACGTTCCCTCCCAATGTGAAAACGGAGAATGGATTGAGTTTCCGGATTTAGAGGAATCTAAAACACTTGAAAAGTTTGTCGGCAATGCCAGACTGAAATATGATGACAAAAAAGATAAGTTTTCCAACGCCGACAATTCGCAGGAATTTGTGACCGATGGAGAATATTCCCTGAGTTTTTTTATGGACAGGGATGCGCGCATAGAAGGCTGGAAAATTCCCGACAGCAACAATATTTATGTCAAAAAAATAAAATGCGTGGGCGAGGAAGCCAATAAAGATGTTCAGGCCCAGAGGCGCAACATCATGAAATATATAAGCGAAAACATCAACAACATTGCTTTGGAAAAAAGCCGGGAGGGAGAATGGCAGGTTCAATCGTTCTATTTCTATAACAACAATGATCTGTATGTTGAATATGAAGCGGTGAGTCTCGAAGAAGAAGATATGGCGGATGAGGAGGAAGAGATTCCTTTTGCAGCCAGACTGTGGCTTGTGAGGATCGCAAATCCGGAAAGAGATGTTCCTGCCATAGAAACTCTGGCCTACATCCAAGAAGATGAAAATGATCCGGATAAAAACGTGGTAAAAATCGGAGAAGATATTTATAAAGACGTCCAAAACCTCACCATCTATGAATATGATGAGGACAAGGCTCAGTGGGTTTTGCAATAAAAAATATTTTAATATAAGCTGATTTTCTTTTTCAGGGAAAATCAAGTCTTATGTAACAGATTAAAAAAATGGAAAGAGAAACAATCAAAATATCAATAAAGCCTTGGAAGCTGATGTTGGCCGCTGTAGCTCTGATTGCTGTTGCGGTTTTTTTCCTAAAATCCAATTTAGGCAAGAAATTTGATTCCTCTGAGAATCAGGATGAAATTATTTTGCCGGTTGAAACAGGCGTTGCTGATTTCGGATTTGAGGGCAAGCCGGTTGCACTTTCCGCGCTGAATGCCAAAGCCGTTTTTGATCAGGTGGATGAAATTGAAGGAAAAATAAGTTTGAAAATATATTTTTCTGAAAATTCCAGCGCTTCAGTCAAGATCATTGACTATGTCAATAAATTGGAAGAGGGCGGTTTTTATAAACTGAGTTTTTTGGCGAGAAATCTTTCCAGTGCTGAAAAAAACTTGGCGATCAATGTGGTTGAAAAAGGAAAATCCCAAAATCTAGGCAAGGTCAATCTGGAGGCTAACAATGGGGTTCAACGCGCGGAATTTAATTTTCAAGCTGAAAACAGTGGACCGGATTTGGTTTTTACGACCAACGATGGGGTTAAGGCTGATGTCTGGATTGACGACATTATGGTGGAGAAACTCAATATAAATTCGGCTGATGAAATTGGAAAAATAGACCCGGCAATTTTCGGAAGCACTTCGAGATTCAATGTTGACAGAAGCCAAACGGAAAGCGACGGGGACTCTGGAGATTTTTTTTCCAAGCCCAATGTCAAAATGGGGCAAATTTTCAGTCCAACGCAAGAATTAATTTCGGGTCTTGCGCTTAAAATTCAAAAAGTGGGAACTGGAGGATCCGGCAACTATCTGCTGCAGATCCGGGAATATGACGATAGGTTGGGAGTAATTTCTGATGAGCCGATTGCTTCCAGATATATCTATACCGATTATGCCTCGTCAGTGCTGGATGAAATCAAGGAAAAAGAACAGCAAATGAGGGAGGAAGCGGCTCAGAAAGAAAAAGATATCCTTGAAGGTGCCATTCCTAATGACGAAACCGTTGATTGGTATCCGCCGGAATTTACCCAACAGCAGATTGATGAAAGCAAGGCAAAAAAACGACAAAGCAAACTGGAACTGGCAATTGCTGAAATGAAAGGCAGTTTTAACACGGTTTATGAAATCAATATTCCCATTACGGCAAAACTGGATACTAACAAGAAATATTGGATAGGCGTGGATAATGCAAAAGTGAAAAGCGACAAGAAAAACTATCTCAAAGTTTTTTATAACAGCAGTCTTGAGGCGGGAAATGAGCCGGGCTTTATTAGCAAACAACCAAACGTTTGGCAGGAATTTTATTCTTTGTGGTTTAAGACTTTTTATCCCAGGCAAAATACGGTCCAAAGCAAAGAACTTCTGAGCGGAGCGGTCATTTCCGATTTTGGTGGAGGAAAATTTATCTATCGGTACAAGTTTGATGACTTGGATTATACGGCACTCTCCGGATTTCCGGGAAGAAAAATATATGACATCTATGACGGCAGTTATGAAAAATCAAGCGAACTTGGAAATTTTGAATTGTCGTATGATCAATTTACCACTTATAAATTCAACACTGTTTATCCGGCCAAAAAAATAATTATTCGGGAGATGGCTTATAACCAAAGCTTGGCGATTGACTTTTCAACTGATGGGGAAAATTGGGAAGAAGTTTTTGCTGATAATCCGGCCGAAGACAATCAAAAAATAGCTCCTTTCGCCATTAATCCGGAAGAAAAAACGAATGTTTTCTATTTAAGAATAAGGCCCGACGGAGATGTCTGTGTTCCCGTCAGTCTTTCATTGGAAGCTGAGCTCGAAAAATAAAACTATTGGAATTTTGCTTCTGTTGTTTTTTACTCCATATAAGATAAAAAAATACGACCCGAAAGGTCGTATTTTTTATGTTGCCTGGCTAGGATTCGAATATAATAAAACCCTGCTGCAAAGCGGGGTTTTTGTTATGCTACTTAATGAAAAAGGCGGTTTTAATAAAAATAACCGCCTGGTCCGTTTACTAATTTAATCATTAACGTCCTCACCGTATGCGCGCCAACATTTTGGACTTCGTGCTCTAAGTAATTTAGTCCTATTAGTAGAGCAGCTAAATCGGATAAAAAATATTTGTGTCCAAGATTCATTTTCTTTTTCTTTTAAAAAAATACCACAGCCATATGTAGCGCTTCCTTTTCTCCAGCGTCTTACGGATTGTTGAATAATAGACAAAGCTTCTTTTTTTGCCTTCTCTACCGAATCTGCCTGAAAATTCTTAAAATTAGTAAGAATTTCATCTTTGGCAGGCCTACTGTGACTGTACCATACTTGGCAAATCATTATTTTTTTACCCTCCTCCTTTATTTAGTTGTTAATAGTGCTAAACTATTTGAAAATTCCGTACAAGGTTGCCTGGCCAGGATTCAGACCTGGGAATGCCCCGATAAAATCGGGATGCCTTATCCGCCTCGGCAAGCCTCAGGCGAGACGGGTCCGACCTCGGCAAGCCTCGGGCGAGACGGGTCCGACCTCGGCAAGCCTCGGGCGAGACGGGTCCGACCTCGGCAAGCCTCGGGCGAG
>Ga0116157_10002361_pt1 | contig 18427 bp, 14 predicted proteins | sample AD_UKC048_MetaG_FD_89882 | JGI IMG/M metagenome (GOLD analysis project Ga0116157, IMG submission 89882) | Active sludge microbial communities of municipal wastewater-treating anaerobic digesters from USA - AD_UKC048_MetaG | ecosystem: Engineered > Bioreactor > Anaerobic > Digestate | place: USA...
CAATGATATTTCTATAATTGAACAAAGTAATGAAGCAATTGAAAATCATGGTAGAACTAAATTAAATAAAATCATTTATCATCGGTATATTTTTTTTGCTAAAGAAGCGGGCTTAAATTTTTTAGATCACTTTAATTTTAAATATCTGTTTGTTAGTGGTGATAATAATCCTAGGCACAGCTCACAAAATTTTGGCGAATTCTATTATTTTGATTTATTATTTTTTGTTTTTGCTTTAGTTTTTCTTTTTAAAAAGAGAAATATAGCGACTGCAATTTTGTGTTTTATTCTTTTTGCTGCTGTTTTGCCAGCTTCTTTTACCAAAGACACTCCTCATGCTTTAAGAACATTAGTAGCTTTACCTGTTTTAATTATTTTCTTAAGTTTTGGCATTTGGCAATTTTTAGAATTGTTTAAAAATAACCAGATTAAAACAATTACTACAAAAATAATTATTTTAATTTATCTAGTCTTTTTTGTTTTGTTCTTTTATCAACTAATTTATATTTATCCAAATAAATATAAGCCAGAATGGCAATTCGGTTATCAGGAAATGATTGGTAAGTTAAATAAAATAGAAAATAATTACGAAACAATTTATATTACGAGAGAGCAGGGTAGGCCAGCCATGTATTATTTCTTTTATACTGAAACTGATCCTTCATTAGTGCAAAACGCCAATCAATTAGCTAAAAAAGATCAGGGTGAATTTTTAGAATTTCAAAAAATTAAGTTTATTGATAAACCAGAACAAATTGATTTTAATAAACAAGCATTAATCATTAGTTCTTTAAATTTTTATCAAAATTCTTTTTCTAAAGATAGTATACCTATAATTGATAAAACTGATGAAGAAACTTGGGTGTTTTATGAAATTAACTAAAATCTTATTATTGGTAATTTTTTTTCTAGGACTAAGTTTGCGTTTGTTTAATGTAGATAAATTGCCAAGTATTTTAAACAGAGATGAAGCAGCTTTGGCTTACAATGCTTTTTTAATTAAAGAGACTGCTCAGGATGAATGGCAAACTAAATGGCCACTAACTTTTAAATCTTTTGGTGATTATAAACTACCCGGTTATCCTTATTTGTTAGCCGGTTTATTTACTATTTTGCCAGTTAATGATTTCTCTACTCGTTTACCTTCGGTTTTGGCAGGTAGCTTTTTGATTTTAGTAGCTTTTTTCTTTGCCAAAGATGTTTTGCGAGTTAAAAAATCATCCGCTTTATTAATGTCGCTATTAATTGCTATTAGTCCAGTGTTTTTCTTTTATTCACGAATTGCTTTCGAAGCTAATTTAGCCTTATTTTTATTTGTGAGCGGTTTGTATTTTTTACTCAAAGACAAAGAAAATTTTTTACTTGGTTCTTTTTTCTTATTTTTAGCAGTTTTAACTTATAACACTCCACTTTTATTGTTACCTTTTTTAATCCCACTTTTGATTTATAAAATTGGTTGGCAAAAGAAAAAGAAGTGGCTTAAAGCAACTATTTTATTGGCATTAATTTTAGTCTGGGCAATTTTGAATTTTTATAATTTAACTTCACAAAAAAGTGGTATTACTATTTTTAGTGACCAAACCGTATGGGAAAATTTTGCTAATTATAGATCCAATTTTAATGGTATTTGGCAAATTGTTTTAGGAAACAAATATGTTTTTTATGGACAATTAATTTGGCAAAATTTGCTTGAAAGCTTTTCGCTCAATTTTTTAGTAAAAAATGGTGGGAGTCATCCATGGCATGCTTTACCTGGGTACGGACATCTTTTTTATTTGAGTTATTTTTTAGCTATTTTTATGTTGATCGATATTTTAGGAGAAATAGTTATTGCTGTATTTGATAAGTCATTTAAAAAGAAACATTTAATTTTATTCTATTTATTAATTGTAGCTTTAGCTCCATCAGTGATCACAGTTGATAGCCCCCATGCCACTCGTAGCTTATTTTTCTTTTTTATTTTTATAGCTTTAGCAGTTTTATTTATTGATAAGCTTATTAAAATTTTTGTCAAACAAAGTAAATTGATTTTGGTATCCATAATTTGTGTTTTATCCGTGGAAGGCTTCTTTTATTATCGACAATATTTTTTAAATTATCCTGGTCAACAAGAAAGAATTCTTTATAGTCAATTTAAAGATTTAATCATCGAATCTCAAGAAAAATATTCTGAAGAATCAATTGCGGTAATAGATGATGGTGGTTATCAATATGTTTTGACAGCTTGGTATTTAAAAGTGCCTAGTGAACAATTCTTTGCGACAATGAATTATCAGCAAGCTGATCATATTAATTTTTATTACGGAGAAAAATTACTTAATTATCATTTCATTAAAAATTTAGAAGATAGAAAAGCAACAGAAAAAGTAGTTTTAGCAAAAGATTTGGGTTTAATCAAATATGACTAAAAAGCAAGAATTTTTAATTTTAGCCATCATTGTTTTGTTGGGAGTTTTTTTGCGCTTCTATCAATTTGGCACAAACCCCGCCAGTTTATATTGGGATGAAACAGCCATAGCCCTGGATGCTTATAGCATTAGTGAAACTGGCAAAGATATTCATGGAATGAATTGGTTGCAAGCAATTTTAGCTTCTTATGGTGATTTCAAAGCTCCGGTTTTAATTTGGCTAGTTAGTTTGTCAGTTAAAATTTTTGGTATGAATGCATTAGCGATTCGTTTGCCAGTGGCTTTGTTTTCTGTACTGAATATTTATTTAATTTATTTATTAATCAAAAATCTATTGAGTTTCAATAGTACTTTAGCTAAAAAATATAAATTAATGCCGATTTTGACGGCTTTGGTGGTGGCGATTTCTCCCTGGCCAGTGCATTTTGGACGAATTGCTTTTGAATCCAGTCTTTCCGTAGCTTTTTTCTTAATAGCTTTAGTATTTTTTATTAAAGCGATTAAAACTAAAGGATTTTATTTTCTATTAAGTACAATTTTTGCCGTTTTAGCAACTTACACATATTATTCGCTGAGAGCAATTATTCCTTTGTTTTGCTTAGCTTTGATCACAATCTTTTTTAAAGAAATTAAAACAAAAAAACTTTGGTTAATTGTTTCAATGCTATTTTTTGTTTTAGCAATGATACCAATTCTTCGATCGCCTTATTATGAAGCCAGTCAAAATTATCGTTTGAATAACAATAATTTGGTGCATGCTACACAAGCAATTGCGGAGTCAAGTCAGTATTTAGAAAAATATAATTCCAGTTTATTAGCGAGATTGTTTTATCACCGTTATATATTTATGGCTCGTGATTTTGTGATTAATATGAGTACACACTTTAGTCCGAGCTTCTTATTTTTTAAAGGAGATAATAATTTGCGACAACACTCTGGTTATTTTGGTGAGTTTTTAATGGTGAGCCTACCTTTTTATTTTTTAGGAATTTTTCTATTATTCAAAAATCTTAAAACTAAATTAACATTATTCTTATTATTTTTAATGTTTTTAGCTCCAATTCCAGCTTCATTAGTTTATGAAGTCCCACATGCTTCAAGAGCCGTTTATCTATTTATTCCTTTGGCCATAATTATTGCTTGGGGCATGAATGAAATCTTTTTATTAAAAAATAAAATTTTTGCTTCAATTTTAATGATTTTATTTTTAATAAATGCTATTTTTTATTACAATGATTATTTTAATCATTATGCTAAAAGATCTAGTGAAGCTTGGCTTTATAGTTATAATCAAGTAGCTCTTTATCTCAAGGGTCATTATCAAGAATTTTCGGAGATAGAAATAAGCGAACATTATTGGTTTCCTAATATTTTTATTTATTATCAATTTCCAGAATTATTAAATAAAAGAGTTAAGACACAAGAATTGGCTTTAGAAAATCCTTTTGACCTTTTACTTGATCAAAAGAATATGAATAAAAAACAAGCTAAATTTATCTATTATGAAGATGAAGTTCCAACAGGTTTTAATGTTGTTAAAAGTTTTAATTTTTTAAACGGAGAACCCAGTTTGATTTTAGTGACTAAAGAAAATGAACTATGAAAAATTTTTTGAAAGTTATTTTTTTTATTTTGCTTACTTTAATTAGCTGTCGTTATTTTTTTCATCTTGGAGTGCCGGTTACTCATGATGGAAATAATCATTTGGTGCGTTTCGCCAACTATAAAATAGCTGTTAGAGAATTGCAAATTCCACCACGTATCGCTCCAAATTTAGTTAATGGTTATGGCTATCCTGTTTTTAATTACAATTATCCTTTAGCCAATATTTTGTCTTTGCCTTTTTCGATTTTAAATATTCATTATGAAATTGCTTATAAAATGATAGTTACGTTTTTTATTTTTATTGCTTTTGTGGGAGCTAATTTATTTTTAAAAAGTAAAAATTTTTCTAAAAGTGCTCGAGCTTTTGCTTTGATGGTTTTTGCTCTTAATCCTTATATTTTAACGAGTATTATTTTTAGAGGTAATGTTGGTGAAGTGATGGCTTGGGGAATTTTACCTTGGATTTTTTATTTTTTAGAGAAAATTAAAGATAAAAAAATATTTTTTAATAAAAATTTATTTTTTTTAATTTTGTGTTTATCAGCTTTATTTTTAGCTCACAACATTGTTGCTTTTTTTGCCAGCATTTTAATAATTTTTTATTTAGTTTTTACTTATAAAGATAACTGGTTAGCTTGGAAAAAATTTATCTTAAGCTTTATCTGGTCTTTTACAATTGCTTTGTGGTTTTGGTTACCAGCGATTATGGAGAAGAATTTAACTATTTTGGATAATGTTGATTTAACTCTTAATTATGCACAACATTTTCCAAACTTAATGCAATTACTGCGTCTGCCAATACAATTTGGCTATTCATATTGGGGCCAAATTGATTCGATGTCTTTTGGATTGGGAGCAGTGCAATTATTAATAACTTTTTTGGCGGGAATATATTTATTTAAAAATAAGACAAAAAAGAATTTGGTTTTTTTCATTGCTTTATTTGTTTTAGTAATTGGACAACTTAAAATAGCTCAACCACTTTATAAAATCATTCCTTTTGCCAATTTTATCCAATTTCCTTGGCGTTTAGCTTTATTATTTTCTATTGTTCTCTTACCAATTTCTGCCTTGATTTTTAGTAAGTCAAAAAAATCTATAAAATTAATTTTAATTTTTGTGATCGTTTTACAATTTTTACAATTTTTACAAATTAAACCAATTGATTATCAACATCAAACAGACCTTGACTATGAAACTTATGGAGGTATTACATCTGTTAACCAAGAAAACATGCCTAAATTTTTTACTTTTGAATATTTTAATCAAAGACCGGCGCCAATTTCTATCCTCGCTGGTCAAGGAACAATAGACACTAAAAAACTTAATGGTTCTTCGCGTCATTATTTTCTAGAACTAGTAGAAAAATCGATAATTGTTGAATCCACCGCATATTTTCCAGGTTGGGAAACAACTGCTAATAATAAAAAAATAGAATATTTGGACAATGAAATTATTAGAGGTCGTATTGCCTATGAATTAGATCCTGGTAAATATGAAATCAAAACTCGTTTTACTCAAAAAACTTGGCCTAGATTATTGGGAAATAGTCTTAGTGCTTTCGGATTGATTACCTTTTTCTCTTTAGGACTTTATCTTTGGCAAAAGGATAAAAGAAATAGCAACTGATTAATAAAGCGAAAACAGAAACAGCGTCTCCAATTTTACGAGCAGTGGTATTTTCGGTAAAATAAATTCCTACTCGATGCTGACCAGCGGGTACATTTAATTGAATGTTACCCAATTCTTGATTAGTATTAATTGACCATTTTTCGCCATCTAGCTCAGCCTGCCAGCCAATAAAATTAGCTACTTTAAAATTTAGAACTTCTGCTTTGGCAAAGTCAGTAGTAAGCATTTTTTCAAAACCTCGATCAACAATGGAAGTTATTTTTCCAGTTGAACCAATATCTTCTAGCCAGAAGCCTGGAAGTTCTTGATTTTTAGCTAATAAAATCTTTTCTTCAGTCATTTGTAAAGGAATATAGTCTGGTAAAGTTTCGCTCATGTGATTTTGAATTTTCTGCGCATCATCATAATACAAAGCACTGGCATCTTCTAAAAATTTTTCTGGTTTGAAATAAGAAGTATTCATAAATAAAACAGCCATCAACAAAAATCCATATAAAAATTTGATTTTTTTATTTGTAAAAAGATAAATAGAAAGAGCCACTAAAATAGCTAAAAATAAAGAGGTAATCGACAAGAAACGCCAAGGAAACTGAATGTATTGTAAAAGCTGAACGTTATCCCAAATAAATTTACTTTTGAGAATGCTCATAAAAAGACCAAGAAAACAAAAACTAGAAAAAATTAAAGAATAAAAAAATAATTGATTTTTAATAAAACTTTTACGATTTTTAATTAAATGGCAGAAGGTTAACAGAGCTAAAACAGTCAAGCCCAATAATTGCCCCTTACCTAAGAAAAAAGAAACATCGTCATCTGGGCCCCAAGCTGAACCACCATATTGCCACTGATCCTGGAAAAATTGTCTAATATAAAGAAAATGATGAGAATAATGAAAGTAACCAGAAAAAATTTTATTAATAATAGTTAAATCTTTTTCCATAAAAGCTGGCAACATATAAAAAGCTGAAAGTCCCAAAGCTAATAAGAATTGACCGGCAATTGGCCAAAGTAATCTTAATTTTTTTTGATAAGCAAGATAAAGAAAAGCAAACAAGCTGGCTAAAGGTAAAAAGATCATGGCAGTGAGATTATGTGACAAAATAATGGCAAAAATGGAAATTAATAACAACAACAAGTATTTTTTATTTTGATTTTTCACAAAAGCTAAAATGGAAAAAAGAACTAGTGGTAAAAAAGCCATAGCGAAAACTTCGCTAAAAGCACCTCTAACAAAAAGATTAACGGCTCGATAAGGAGCTAAGGTATAGGCACTGGCCAACAATAAACCTCCAAAACGTCCGAGCATTTTTCTACCGAGCAGATAGGAACCAATGATGGTAATTAGATTGATAAATAAACATAATAACTTGATGCTAGTAATTACATCAAAACCCATTTTAAAGAATAAGCCTCCAATAAAATAAGGTAGTGGCGCGTAAAAATTAAATAGAGGCATACCAAAACCATAACCAAAATTAGCACTCCAGCGCACGGGAAATTGTCCTTCATCTAGTGCGCGAGCCATTTCAGCAATTCTGGCACCATGAGTAAAATCATGCACATGAAAAAAACCGGCCTGAAAAAAAGAATAGCTACTTAATAAAAATATTAAAATTAAGGCAATAACGACAAAATAACTTTTTAAAAAATTAACTATAAATTGCCAAAGCTTATTTATTATCATGATTAATTAGATTTTAAAGAAGAAAACTTAATATTTAAATATGTAGTTAAAGCTTCATAGCAAGCTTTAAAGATCACTTTTAACTTAGCTCCGGTGGCTCGACCATAAAGTCGAGGGTAATGATTGACAGCAATTTCTTTGAATTTTATCTTTTTTTTCTTCAATCGATAAAGAATTTCAGCACTGGTAAAAGCACTTCCAGATATTAACTGTAATTCTTTTAAAACTGAGGCCTTAAATAGTTTAAAGGCACAATCAATATCTTTAACATGTAAGCGAAAAAGAAGGTCGATATAAAATTTAAAGATGCTGGTATTTAAATGTCTTTTAAAACCTTCCGATCTTTTGATGCGATAACCAATAATAGCTTGGTGCTTGCCTGTTTCTTTAACAAAGTTACTTAGTTCAGCTAAATCAAATTGCAAATCGCTATCAGTCCAAAAAATCCATTCATACTGACTGTGTTTGATTCCAGTTTTAAGAACTTCACCATAACCCTTGTTATTTTTGTGAGAAAAAATTTTAACTTGTTGATATTGGTTTCTAAGTTTTTTAGCGATTTTTAAACTATCATCAGTGCTTCCGTCATTAATAATCAGCAGTTCATATCTGGTGGCAAGTTTGGGAATGATTCTAATAGCCTGTTTAATGAGAATTTCTAGATTAGCCTCTTCGTTATAAACAGGGAAAAAAACTGATAGAGACTTAAGTTTTTTCATGACAACTGCTATCATACTATCAATATGTCTATTTCAGTAGTTGTTATTGCTAAAAATGCCGAAAAAATAATTTTAAAAAACTTAAAATCTGTCCAGTTTGCTGATGAAATCATTCTTGTAGATATTAAAAGCACCGATGAGACAAAAGAAATAGCTAAAAAATATTGCAGCAAAATTTATGATTATGGAAAAGATTCTGCTTTTGTAGAACCAGTGCGTGAATTTGCCTTAGCACAGGCTCATCAAGATTGGATTTTAGTTTTGGACGCAGATGAAGAAATACCCCCATCTTTGGCAAAAAAATTGCAAGAAATTGACCAAAACAATTTGGGAGATGTTTATTATTTGCCACGTAAAAATATGGTCAGCAAAGCTTGGATGAGACACACTGGTTGGTGGCCAGATTATCAGTTGCGCTTTTTTAAAAAAGGATTGGTATCATGGGGCAACAAAATTCATGGTAAAGCTCAAATTGCAAATGGATACAAAGCTTCTATTTTAGAAGCTAAAGAAGAATTGGCGATTTTGCATCATAATTATCAAGATACCAAAGATTATTTGCTTCGTTTTGATCGTTACACTGACATTGAAGCAGAGCAAAAAGAAGCTGAAATGGGTGATAAATTTTCTATTTCTCAAACAGCTTTGTTAAAAGTTTTTAGCGATGATTGGTTGAGAAGATATTTTGCTAAAGAAGGTTATAAAGATGGGGTGCGTGGTTTTTATTTAAGTTTAATGCAAGCTGTTTATCAAATGACTGTGCAAATGAAAGTTTTTGATCGTCTAGATAATCAAAAAAGTTTAGAAATTGATAATCAACAAAATTTAATTAAAGATTTGCGTCACTTTCAAAAAGAGTTAAACTACTGGATAGGTGATCTCGAAATTAAACAAAAAAAAGGATTGGGCCGTTTTTGGATTAGCTTAAAAAGAAAACTTGGTTTATGAAAAATCACATTTCGATCATTATTGTTAATTACAATACGCCAGATGATACCAAGGCCACCATTCAGTCTTTGAGTGAAATCAATCACAGTGGTTTTGATTATCGCATTGTCGTAGTCGACAATGGCTCCAAAGAACTTTTAAGTTTCAATAAAATTTTTCGAAAAAATAATCCTAAAATTGATTTATTACGCAGTGAAAGTAATTTAGGTTTCTCTGGAGGTAATAATTTAGGCATTCAACACGCCATTGATCACTATGATAGTGATTATTACCTATTACTCAATTCTGACACTATTGTAGATAAAGATTTCCTACAAGCACTTTATGACATGATGAAGAAAGATCCTAAAATTGGTCTGGCTTCTTCTAAGATTTATTTTCATAAAGGTTATGAATATTTTGTAGATTCTTATAGTGAAACAGAAAAACACCATGTGCTTTGGTATGTTGGTGGAAAAGTAGATTGGACGAATCTTTTGTCTTATCACATTGGTATTGATGAAGTTGATCGTGGTCATTTTAATCTAGTGAGAGAAACAGATTATGCCACTGGTTGTTCAATGATGATTAGTAGAGAAGTAATTGAAAGAGTGGGACGTTTGGATGATCGCTTTTTTCTATATAGTGAAGATGTTGATTTTAGCTTGCGTGTACACAAGGCAGGACTTAAGGTAATGTATTGTCCGGAATCAGTGGTTTATCACAAAATTGGTCGTTCGACTGGCGGTGCAGGTTCACCACTGCAACAATATTATCAAACTCGCAATAGATTATTTTTAACTTTTAGACATGCACCCATGAGAAGCAAATTGACTGCTTTGCATTTAATTTTCGATATTATTCGCTCTGGTAATAAAAGTGAACGTAAAGCCGTACTCGACTTATTAATTAGACGGATGGGCAAACAAGCTTTTATTTAAATATATGAAATCAAATTTAACTGCTCTAGTGATTGCTAAAAATGAAGAAAAAATGCTTCAAACTTGTCTTGAAACTTTATCTTTTTGTCAAAAAATTATTGTTTTAGACACTGGCTCTAATGATCGAACAGTCAATATTGCAGAAAATTATAATTGTCAGGTGGTGAGCTTTGTTCATGAATCTTTTGCTAAATTACGTGAAAAAGCACAAAGTTTAGTACAAACAGACTGGTTGTTCTATGTTGATGCTGATGAAAGAGTAACTCCGAATTTGGCTAAAGAAATTTTGTTGCACATCGAAAAAAATGATTGCCAAATTATGACTATTCGTCGTCAAAATATTTGTTATGGTTCTAAACTAAATTTCGGTAATTGGCAGAATGATTTAATTACCAGGGTTTTCAAAAATACTAATCTTAAAGGTTGGCGAGGTGAAATTCATGAAAGTCCAATTTATGAAGGTCAAGAAGTGCAATTGAAACACGAATTAGTTCATTTAACTCATCGAAGCACTGAAGATAACTTGAGAAAAAGTGCTGATTGGACTATTAAAGAAGCTCGAGCATTAGAATTAGCTACGGTGAAAAAAATTACCTTACCTTTGATTTTACGTAAAGGAACTATGGAGTTTTATCGTAGAGCTTTTAAATATCGAGGTTATAAAGATGGTATGCCAGGTCTAATAGAAGCTTTAGTACAAGCTATTAACCGCATGATTGTTTATATTCAAGTTTGGGAATTACAACAAAAGCCATCGATCGAAACACGTTACGAAAAGATAGATCAAGAAATTAAAAATTTGTGGGAGAAAGAAGGCAAAATTGAGTTATGAAAATAGCCCTTTACTCTCCTTATTTACCAAAACATGCTGGCGGTGGAGAAAAATATTTATTTGATTGTGCCAAAATTTTAGCAGAAGAAGGTCACGACGTTTCAGTGGCAATCAGCTCTTATGATGATTTATCTCCTGAAGAAATTGATGTTTTTCGCAAAAAGTATGAAAAATTTCTAAATTATTCTTTGGCAAATATTAAATTTATTCCTACACCAATATTTACACTTACTAATCTTTTTAAAAAACTTTTATGGACTGCCAAATTTGATGTTCTATATTATCAAACCGATGGTAGTTTATTTTTTTCTTTAGCTAGAAAAAATATTTTGCATTTACAAATTCCTTTAAAATTAGATAAATCTTCTTGGCTTGAAAAATTAAAATTAGCCAATTGGCAAATTAAAAACACTAATTCAGAATTTACCAAAAAATATATTGAAAAATTTTGGCAAACTAAAGTTGATTACGTTCATCAACCCTATATTAATGTTGAAGAATTTATTAATCGATCAACGAGATCAATTAAAAAAGAAAAAATTATTTTATCGGTGGGTAGATTTTTTTGCCAATTACATAGCAAGAGACAAGATGTTTTAGTAGATTTTTATAAAAGCTTAGTTGAACTAGACCCCCAAGCTTTAAAAGGTTGGAGCTTGATTCTTTTAGGACAAAAAGAAGATGACGCTTTTGCTAAGAAAGTAGAAAAATTAGCAAAAAATTTAAATATTAAAATTTTATACGAAGCAGATAGACTAACTTTATTAAAACTTTATCGTCAGGCTAGTATTTATTGGCATGCCTCTGGTTTTGAAATAAATGAGGATGAGTATCCAGAAAAAGTAGAACATTTTGGAATTGCCACTCTGGAAGCGATGTCGGCCAAAGTAGTGCCTATTGTTATCAATAAGGGGGGCCAGAAAGAAATTCTTGGCGAATCCTTACAAGAATGTTTGTGGAATGATAAAAATGATTGTCTTGCAAAGACTTTGGAGTTGATTAAGAATGATAAGAAGAGAGAAAAATTAGCGCAAATGGCCTTAGAACGAAGCTTATTTTTTTCCAAAGAAAAATTCAAAAATATTTTGTTAACTATGATAGGTGATAGGAAATAAATGATTAATGTTTCAATAGTCATACCAAGTTATAAAGGAGTTCATCTTTACAAAAAGAATTTGCAAGCTGTTTTGGATTGTATGAGAGATCAAGATGAATTAATTGTGGTCGATGATGCCAGTGGAAGCGAAGACGACACCATAATTTGGTTTGAAAACAAGTTTGCAACCAAGAAACAGGAAAGTACTCCAGTTGAAGAAACTGATTTTTACCTCGGTCAATATAAAGAAAAAAATAAAACTTTACGGATTGTTTTGTTGGTCAATCATCAGAATCAACGTTTTGGAGCCTCTTCTAATCGTGGTTTTAAAGCCTCACAAAATGAATTAGTTTTTTTAATTAATAATGATGTGGCTCCTCATCAAGATTGTCTTCAATATCTTATTCCTCATTTTAATAATGAAAAAGTTTTTGCCGTTGGTTGTTTAGAACATGAAACTCATGTCAATGAAATTGGAGGACGCAATAAATTATGGTTTGAAAGAGGAATGTTTTTACACAGTCGTTATAAAGACCTATCAGGAGGAGAAACTGCTTGGGCAAGCGGTGGTAGTGCCATGTTTAGGAAATCAATTTTTGAAAAAATTGGTGGTTTCGATAAACTATATTATCCAGCTTATTGGGAAGATATTGATTTATCTTTTCAAGCTCGTAAACAAGGATTTTTAGTCTTGTTTGAACCCAAAGCACAAGTTGATCACAATCATGAAACAACTAATAGATCTGTTTTTGGTGAGCAAAAAATTAATGAAATGAGTTGGAAAAATGCTAAAAAATTTACTTGGAAAAATGGCAATTTTTGGCAAAAAATTAGTTTTTTACTTTGGCAACCTTATTGGTTGATTAAAATGCGTTAAATGTTAAAAAAAATTGGCCTACTATTTTTAATTTTATTTTTAGCCTTTATTTTACGTTTCTATAAACTCGCCGAAGTACCTCATGGCATGGCTTGGGATGAAGCAGGCATCGCTTATAACGGTTTTGCTATTTTTAATACCAGAAGAGATGAATGGTTGCAAAGATTACCCATTAGCTTTCGTTCTTTTGGTGATTACAAAGCGCCTTTGGCTATTTATCAAAGTGGTTTTTTTACTGAAGCTTTTGGAATGAATTTGTGGGCAGTGAGATTGCCTTTTATGATCCATGGTGTTTTAGCGGTTTTAGCGATTTATCTTTTATTTAAAGAAATATTTTTTAAAGATAAAAATCAAGAGAAGTGGGCTTTACTTGGAGCTTTTTTATTAGCCATTTCTCCTTGGCACCTACACTACTCTCGCATTGCTTTTGAATCTGGAATTGCTTTAAATTTGATGCTTTGGGGTTTATATTTTTTCTTTCTTTATTTACGTTTAAAAAAATTGCCTAATTTATTAATGGCGAGCTTGTGTAGTATTTCGGCCATCTATGCCTATCACAGTAGCAAAGTTACAATCCCTCTATTATTTATTTTCTTATTTTTTAAAAATTTAAATGTATTTAAAAAGAAAAGCACCAATATAATTATTACGGTCTTTTTTTCTATTGTTTTACTTTATCCTTTTTTAAAAGATTCTTTTTTTGGTGAAGGTTTAAGCAGAGCTTCTTCGATGGTTTTTGCTCAAGGTTACACTGCCCTAGAATTGCTTAAAAAATTACTAGGTAATACTTTAAGTTATTTTTCTTTAGATTTTTTAATTTCTGGCAAGAATTTAGGTAACTATCGTCATGGAGACGGTAGATTTGGAGTGATTGAGCCTATTTCTCTCATTCTGATTATTTTTTATTTATTTTTTAAGAAAAATAAAAGCAAACTATTACCAACTGCTTTGATGATGATTGGTTTGGGTTTACTACCAGCGATTATTTCAGATGGGCAAAGCAGTAGTAACAGAAGTATTTTGGCTTTACCAGGTTTTATTTTATTAATCGTCTTAGCGATTAGATCAATTTATGATGTATTAGAAAGTCATAAAAGAATCTTTTTGAATGCTCTCATTGTGCTTTATTTAGCTTATTTAGCACTTTATCAGATTAACTATTATCGTAATTATCCGCAAAAAAATGCCGATGATTTCTTAGATGGCTATTTGGAAACCATGACTTATTTACGCCAATTGGATCGTTCTAATATTAGGCAAATTGTGTTTACCAATGATTATCAGCAAGCTTATATTTATGCTTTATTTACATTTGAAGTGAGTCCAATTGCTTATCAGGGAGGAATTCTTAATTTGTTTTTCTTTACGGATAAAGTTGATGCTGGTGATTTGGAAAAGCCCAATACCATTGTGGTGGCGAGCAAATTTGATCAGATGGGTGATCGTCAGGCAGACCATGTTATCAAGGGCAGTGATGGTCAAGGCAGATTTTTTATCTATTTGCCGTTATAATAAACTCCATGGACAAAGAATTGGCACTTACAGAAATTTTACGTCAAGCTTTAACTGCTTTTAATTTAGAAATAGCAATCAAATTAGAAAAACCAGCCGATGAAAAATTTGGTGATTTATCAAGTAATGTGGCCATGGTTGCTTTTAAAGAATTAAGTGCTCAATTTAATTCACCTAGAGAACTAGCTGAGGCTTTAGTTGCAGAAATTAAGAAAGCTGATCAAAATAAAATCATTGAAGAAATTAGCATTGCTGGCCCAGGATTTATTAATTTTAAATTAGGCCATGATCACTTATTAGAAAAACTACAACAAATTGTTCAAAGCAAAGACATTCCTTTAATCAACTTAGGTCAAGGCAAAAAAGCTATCGTTGAATATTCTTCTCCAAACATTGCCAAACCTTTTACTATTGGTCATTTAAGATCCACCATTATTGGTGATAGTGTAGCCAATTTATTAGAAGCCAGTGGCTATAAAGTTTTTAGAGACAATCATTTGGGCGATTGGGGTACTCAGTTTGGTAAACAAATCGTGGCGATTAAAAAATGGGGCGATGAGACCTTGATTAGTTTAGCTGAAAACCCAGTTGAACAATTAGTTGAACTTTACGTCAAATTTCACGAAGAAGCAGAAAAAAATCCAGAGCTAGAAGATGAAGCAAGAGCGTGGTTTAAAAAATTAGAGGATGGCGACCAGGAAGCTCGAGAATTATGGCAAAAATGTATTGATTGGTCTTTTATAGAATTTGCCAAAATTTATGATTATTTAGAAGTGAAATTTACTGAAAATGGCGGACGAGGCTACGGTGAATCATATTTTGAAAAGATGTTACAAGATTTAATTAATGATTTAAAAAAGAGTGGTTTTGCCAAAGAAGGTAAAGAGGGTGCGATTCTATTTTTCTATCCAAATGATGAATTTTCTCCACTGATGATTGCTAAAAAAGATGGTAGTACTCTTTATGCAACTAGAGATTTGGCGACAGATAAGTGGCGTAGAAACAACCCTCGTTATCAAAACGAAGATGGCAGTGCTCCTTTAGTAGTCAATGAAGTTGGTGCTGAACAAACTTTTTACTTTCAACAACTTCATAGAGCCGAAGAATTACTTGGCTGGTATCAAAAAGAACAAAGAGTACATGTCAAACATGGTTTATATCGTTTCAAAGAAGGTAAAATGTCCACTCGTAAAGGTAATGTTATCTGGTTAGATGAGGTTTTGCAAAAAGCTAGAAACAAAGCCTTGGATTTTACCGATGATAAAGCGATTGCCACTAAAGTTAGCGTAGCTGGTTTGAAATGGAATGATCTCAAAAGAAAATCAGAAATTAATATTAATTTTGATTGGGAGGAAATTTTAAATTTACAAGGTAATTCTGGGCCCTATATGCTCTATGCTTATGCGAGAGCCAAAAGTATTTTACGAAAAGCCAAAGAAAATAATTTTGCCAAAGAAGAAATTAGTAATTTTACAGTCAGCGATTTAGAAAAATCACTATTAAATAGTATTGATGATTTTCCTAAAGTTGTCGCGCGTTGTAGCAGTGAATTTTCTCCTCATTATCTTTGTACCTATTTGTTCGAGTTAGCACAACTTTTTAATAGTTTTTATAATAAATACCCCATCTTGAACAGCTCTCTAGAGCGCCAATTTCGGCTTGATTTAGTCGAGGGCGTAGCGATTATCCTTAAAAAAGGTTTAAATTTATTGGGAATTAGTACTTTAGAAAAAATGTAGGCTTTTTAAGCTATAATGATAAATATGTTTTCAGTAGTTTTGGCTACTCACAATGAAGAAAAGAATCTGACTAAGTGTTTAGAATCAATTAAAGACTTAGCTAATGAAATTATTGTGGTGGACGGCGAATCAACGGATCAAACTTGTCAAATTGCTAAAAGTTTAGGTGCCAAAGTTTTTCAAACTACCAATAAAAAGAATTTTCACATTAATAAACAAATGGCCATGAATAAAGCCACTGGTGATTTAATTTTGCAATTAGACGCCGATGAGCTAGTGGATGAAGAATTAAAAGTTTTCATTAAAAAACTACTCAGAAGTTTAGAAAATAAAGAAAAATTAGAAGCAGTGGCTTGGTGGATTAAACGTAAAAATTTCTTTTGTGGACGCTGGTTAAGTAAAGGTGGTCAATACCCTGATCCAGTAATTCGTCTTTATCTCAAAAACAAAGCACATTTGCCAGCTAAAGATGTTCACGAACAAATGCAGGTGGAAGGCCAAACAGCTACTGCAGAAGGCCATTTACTTCATTATAGTAATCCGACCTTTAATGATTATTGGCGTAAATTTCAAACTTACACCTCTTTCAAGGCACAACAGTTATTTGATGAGGGCTTAGCGATTAATCCTTTGACTTTTCTAGATCATATAGTGATTAAGTCAATTAAAACTTTTTTCTTAATTTATCTACGTCACAAAGGTTTTGTTGATTCCTGGCAAGGCTTGGTGTTTGCTTTCTTCAGTGCCCTGCATCATCCTATTGCCTATATTAAGTTGCTTAAAATTAAATATGCCAATTAAAGTTTTATTAAATGATAGTCCACTTAAAAATGCCAATGCTATTCGTGGCGTTGGCGCTTACACCAGATTTTTAGCCAAGTATTTAGCCAAAAATAAAGCGATCGAATTAGCTTTAAGTTCCAACAAAGATCTAGACTTTAAAGCAGAAATTACTCATTATCCATTTTTTGATTTGTTTTTTTCAACTCTACCACTACTTAATAAAGGTAAAACCATTGTCACTATTCACGACGTTATTCCTTTAATTTTTCCTAAGTATTATCCAACTGGTAAAAAAGGCTTTTTAGCTCTAATGAGACAAAAAATGGCTCTTAAAAGTGTTAATGCTGTTATTACTGATTCCAATAATTCTAAAACAGATATTGCTAAATATTTGAAATTTCCTCTGGATAAAATCTATGTCATACCTCTGGCTTCTAATCCTGGATTAAAAATCGCTAATGAAGAAGAAATACAAAAAGTTAGTAAAAAATATAAATTGCCCAAAAAATATTTACTTTATGTGGGAGATATTAATTACAATAAAAATATTCCTCAATTGATTAAAACTTTAAAGTTTTTACCTAAAGAAATTCAGTTAGTTTGTGTGGGTAAAAACTTTTATCCTCAAGATATTCCAGAATGGAAAGCCATTGAAGCGCAAATTGCTCTTAGTGATGTAGCTAAACGTATTAAATTTATTACTGATCTTGCTAGTGAAAATAATGCAGAATTATCAGCTATTTATGGCGGTGCTCTGGCATATTTACAAGCTTCTTTGTATGAAGGTTTTGGTTTGCCAATTTTAGAAGCGATGCGCTGTGGGACGCCAGTAATTTGTGCCAATAATTCTTCTTTGATGGAAGTGGCATTAAATAAAGCCGTAATGGTTGAAGAAGCCAAAGCAGAAAGCTTTGCCTTAGCAGTAGAAGAGGTTCTGGCTTGGTCTAAAACAACTAGAGAAAAATTTATTAAACAAGCGATGGCACATGCTAATAAATTTACTTGGGATAAAACTGTTAAAGCCACGATCGACGTTTATCAAGAAGTATTAAAGAAATGACCAAAAAAGAAATTTTAAGAATTTTTTTATTTTTTATTTTATGGTTATTATTCTTAAGTTTGGTTAGTTTTCTAGCTGATAAACTTTTTGCTTATAAGCCAACTTTTGCTTATGCTTATGAATTTTCCAAGTATGGTTTATCAAGCTTCTTTAATAAAATGGCCAGTTTTGACGGCGTACATTATCTAGGTATTAGTGAAAATGGCTATTTAAATACAGGACTCGTACAAGCCTTTTTTCCTTTGTATCCATTTTTAATGAGAATGTTAAATATTTTAGTAAATAATCATCTGATTAGTGGTTTATTAATCAGTCATCTTTTTGCTCTGCTTAGTTTTTACTCTTTTTATTATTTAATCAAAATGGAATACAAACAAAAAATTGCGAGCTGGAGTTTAGTCTTTTTTGCTTTGTTTGTCAGTAGTTTTTATTTACGTAGTCTTTATAACGAATCTTTATTTCTCACTTTAATTTTTACAAGTTTAATTGCAGGTAAAAAGAAGCATTATTTAATCGCTGGTATCTTGGGAGCTTTGGCCAGCGCAACCAGAGTAGTTGGTATTTTCATTTGGCCAAGTCTACTACTAATGGTTTTTTTCCAAGATCGTCGTA
>Ga0116157_10002362_pt1 | contig 18426 bp, 16 predicted proteins | sample AD_UKC048_MetaG_FD_89882 | JGI IMG/M metagenome (GOLD analysis project Ga0116157, IMG submission 89882) | Active sludge microbial communities of municipal wastewater-treating anaerobic digesters from USA - AD_UKC048_MetaG | ecosystem: Engineered > Bioreactor > Anaerobic > Digestate | place: USA...
GCGGGCGCTGCGGCAACGTCAAAAGAATAATATCCCGCCTGGCCGACCGGGGGGAATCACTCCCCCCCGTCGTTGCTCAATCGTCGCTCAGCAGTGCGTTGTAAACCAGCGCGCCCAGGATCGCTCCGAGAATCGGCGCCACCCAGAACAACCACAGGTCGCCCATGGCGCCCGTCTGTGCAAACAGGGCCGGGCCTGTGCTGCGCGCCGGGTTGACCGAGGTGTTCGACACGGGAATCGACACCAGGTGAATCAGCGTCAGGCACAGGCCAATGGCCAGACCGCCAAAACCATCGGCAGCCTGGCGAGCCGTTGCGCCCAGAATGACGATCAGGAAGATGGCTGTCATCACCACCTCACACAGCAGCACCGACACCATGCTGAACTTGCCGGGTGAGTTCTCGCCAAAACCGTTGCTGGCAAAGCCGCCCACACCCGTGAAACCGGCTTTTCCCGAGACGATCAGGTACAACACGCCAGCCGCCGCTATGGCACCCAGCACCTGAGCGATGATGTAGCCCGGCAATTCAGCCGCGGAAAACCGCTTGCCCACCACCAGACCGATGGACACAGCCGGGTTGAAATGACCGCCCGAAATGGGGCCCAACGCATAGGCGCCGGTCACCACCGTCAAGCCAAAAGCCAGTGAGACACCGAGCAGGCCGATGCCCACTCCGGGGAACGCTGCTGCCAGAACCGCGCTGCCGCAGCCGCCCAGCGTGAGCCAGAACGTGCCGATGAATTCGGCAGACCATTTTTGTGTGTTGCTAAACATGTGAAATTCCCCAATCCAAAAGCCTGTAGGCGGCCATTCTAGGACGGGGTTTGCTCAAAACACTGTAAAAAATTAACCGGTGGGTAACCTGGATTGCTACGCTTTCAGTAGCTGCTCGTGCAATGGGGACGTGGCCTAGGGCCCCATTCCAGGGATATTTCCAGATGTATTTCCAGGTGTATTTCCAGGTGTCTGGTTCGTTTTGGGCGCGTTGGGGTCGTAGATCACGGTGCTGGTTCCCACCCCGGCGCCCACACTGGCGCCGCCCACGTTCTTGCTGACGCCCACCCCGGCGCCCGCGCTGACCTGACCATTCTGATTCACCCCCACGCCGACTCCCACCGGACCGGCGCCTGCATTCACACCGGCGCGCACGCCGCCGGTGCCCACCCCCACGCCGATGGATACGCCGGGAATACCCACCGGAATGCCGATGCCGATCCCAGCACCCACTCCACCCGCACAACCGGCCAGCAACAGCGAAGCCGTGATGAGCAGGGTCAGGGCAACCGAAGTCGTTGCCTGACGGGTGGTGTGTGGGGCGTTCATGCGGACCAGCTTACACCAACAGCGCGTTGACACGTTTCACATAAGCCGCCGGGTCGGCCGGCATGCCGCCTTCGGCCAGCAGTGCCTGATCAAACAGGATGTGTGCCAGGTCGTTGAAATGCACCGAGCCGTCGAGCTTTTTGACCAGCGCATGTTCGGCGTTCACTTCCAGCACCGGCTTCACCTCGGGGGCTTCCTGCCCGGCCTGCTTGAGCATGCGCGCCAGCTGCGTGCTCATGCCGTGGTCCTGCACCACCAGACAGGCTGGTGAATCCACCAGTCGAGTGGTCACGCGCACGTCTTCGGCCTTGTCTTTCAGTGCTTCCTTCAGCTTGGCCAGCAGGGGTTTGAAGGTTTCGGCGGCTTCCTCCGCGGCCTTCTTTTCGGTCTCGTCCTGCAGCTTGCCCAGATCCACCGCGCCCTTGGCCACGCTCTGCAGCGGCGTGCCATCAAAGTCGTGCATGTAGTTCAGCGCCCACTCGTCCACTCGGTCGGTCATCAGCAGCACTTCAATGCCTTTTTTCTTGAAGACTTCCAGCTGCGGGCTGTTTTTGGCAGCGGCCATCGTGTCGGCGGTGATGTAGTAGATGGCCTCCTGGCCTTCTTTCATGCGGGCCTTGTAGTCTGCAAAGCCCACACTCACGGTGTCGGTGGTGCTGGAGGCAAAGCGCAGCAGTTTGGACAGGCGTTCCTTATTGGCGAAGTCTTCGCCCAGGCCTTCTTTGAGTACGGCACCGAATTCGTTGTAGAACTTCGTGTACTTGCCCAGTTGCGCCTCGGCTTCGGCTTTGTCTTCGGCAGAAACGACATCGGTCACGCCGTCTGCGGTTGCAGCCTCGGGTGCCTTGTCGTGTTTGGCCAGGTCTTCCAGCATGCCCAGCACGCGCTTGGTGCAGCCTTCGCGAATGGCTTTCACGTCGCGGCTTTCCTGCAGCAGTTCGCGGCTCACGTTCAGCGGCAGGTCGGCGGAATCGACCACACCTTTCACAAACCGCAGGTAGGTTGGCAGCAGCGCTTCGGCGTCGTCCATGATGAACACGCGCTTCACATACAGCTTCAGGCCGCCCTTTTTGTCGCGGTTCCACAAATCCATCGGCGCCTTGCCGGGGATGTAGAGCAACTGGGTGTATTCGGTGCCGCCTTCCACGCGGTTGTGGGTGCGGGCCAGCGGGGCTTCGTGGTCGTGGCTGATCTGTTTGTAGAACTCGTCGTACTGCTCGTCGGTAATGTCTTTCTTGGGGCGGCTCCAGATGGCGCTGGCCTTGTTGACGGTTTCCCACTCACCGGTCTTGACCATCGCGCCGGGCTGGCGGCCCCCGTTCTCATCGCTCGGGTTGATCAGCTCGCCGTCTTTCCACTCTTCCTTTTCCATCAGGATGGGCAGGCTGATGTGGTCGGAGTATTTGCTGATGATGCCCTTGACCTTCCAGGCGTTGCAATAGTCCATCGCGTCTTCACGCAGGTGCAGGATGATGCTGGTTCCCCGCTTGTCACGGGTGATACTTTCGACCTCAAAATCACCCGCGCCGCCGCTGATCCAGCGCACGCCTTCACTGGTTTTCATGCCGGCACGGCGTGATTCCACGGTAATCTTGTCGGCGACGATGAAGCCGGAATAGAAGCCCACGCCAAACTGGCCAATCAGCTGCGAGTCGGCCTTCTGGTCGCCACTGAGCTTTGACACAAAGTCTTTGGTGCCGCTCTTGGCAATCGTGCCCAGGTGGTCGATGGCTTCCTGTGTGCTCATGCCGATACCGTTGTCGGTGATGGTCAGCGTTTTGGCATCCTTGTCAAAGCTCACCCGAACTTCCAGGTTGGGAGCGTCCTCCAGCAGGCCGCTGTCGTTGATCGCGTCAAACCGCAGCTTGTCGCAGGCGTCCGACGCGTTGGAGATCAGCTCGCGCAGGAAAATTTCCTTGTTGGAGTACAGCGCATGGGTTACCAGGTGCAGCAGCTGGGCCACTTCGGCCTGAAAGGAAAGGGTTTGCTTGGTCATGGGTAAAGATTGAGGGATTGAATATGTCTATAAAATTGGAGTCCACGCACGGGAACGGGCGCCAGACGCGGGTAACCCGTAATTATGGGCGACAGCGCCAGCTTCAAGAGTTCGCGGCCAACCGTAAAAAATTGCCAGCATTCTGGAACTGTGGCCCCAGATGGGGGTCTAGACACGCTACATTCGGGAAAAAATGGAATGACATTCATGAAACCGGTTAAGCCGAAACCCGCTACACCGCCCGCCACGGGTGCCAAGACGTTTGACCCGTTGCTGGACGCGCTGCCCCAGCCGGACATGGTCGTGGAAAGCGATTCGGACACCGCCTGGGGACTCTGGCAGGAAAGCATCATGCCCTCACAGGATACCCAGCCCGCGCCGTTCAAGGAATCTGCGTTCAAAGAGTCGGCGTTCAAGGACTCCGTCTACAAAGATACCGAACCCATGGGCCTGCCGGACCTGCCCCCACCCAAAAAACCGTCGGGTTCGTCAAGCTGATCCGGCTGGCCGGGGCGTCGCCAGCCAGGCCACCATTTTTTCCGTCACCTTCGGGCTGCTGAGCAGCTCCAGATGGCCCATGCGATACGCAATCCACTGCGAGGGTTTGGCAAACACCAAGCTGCGTGCCGGGTCGTCATGCTGACCCAGCGCACTGTGCAGCGGCACCAGACCATCGCCCAGCAGGCGATCTGGCAGCGTGCCGCGCTGGGGTGCCAGGGTGGCCGCCACGGCGTAGCAGGCCACGCCCTCGGGCAGCGGCACAAGTTGCCGGCGATCCGGGCTGCGCTGAAACCGGTCATGCCCTTTCCAATCGTCGTCCACCACGTGGCCGTAGCGCAGGTCGGTGATGCCGGCGCTGCGCAGCTGGCCCAGCCTGGCAAAAGGCGCCGTGAACGGTGTGCTGGCCAGAATCGTGTCCACCCAGTTGCCAGCCCGCTCCAGCGGTGCGCCGTGGTGCGGCGAGCCCAGAAACACGATGTGGTTGAGGTGTGTGGGCCACGTCAGCTGGCCCAGACGGGCATAGTGAACGGCGCTGCGAATCAGCAGCCCGCCCATGCTGTGCGCCACCACGGTCAGGTCTTCTACCGGCACCGGCCAGTGAGACAGCAGTTGCTCCAGCTGGCTGGCCAGTTCATGGCCGTTTTGCGACGTGTGCAGGCCCGAGTTGTAGCGCAGGTAAACCGGCGTGTAGCCTAGGCTGGCGGCCAGCGCCGCACCGTGGTCCACCGGCTGACCGTCATGCTGCGCCTGCCAGCCCAGATCGTTCATGCACAGGCCGTGAATCAGCAGCAGGATTTTGCCGGTGGCTGCCGTGCCGGAGGGCCATGCCTGTGGGTCCAGCACCTCGCCCTGAAGGCGAAAGCTCATGGGCGTGGCAAAAGGGCTATTGCTGGCAGACAGGCTGTCGCCCATTACCCCATTGAGGGCGGCGAGCACGGCTTCCCGCTGCGGCGTGCCGGGCTTTGGCCCGTCAGCGGACGCCAGCAAGGGCTGAAGACCAGCCAGCAACGTGTCCACACCCTTGCCCAACCATTGGGTGGCACCGCGCACGCCCTGGTAGACCAGCCCGGTGACACCGCGGGCCTGACCCGGCGCTTTGCCGCCGGGCGCACCCAGCGTGTTCCACACCGACTGGTGCACGCCCTCGGCGATGCGGGTCACACCCAGCGTGGCCTGTGTGGCCAATTGGGCCGCGCCCCGGATGTCTGTGGCGCGCAGGTGCTTGAGCGGGTTTTTTCGGGGTTTTGTCATGGTTTGCTGCCATTTTGGGCAACAAACCGTGTCCCGGGTAGGTGGTGTTGCCTAGAACCGCTCATGCGGCGCCAGATAGCGCCACTGCCCCAGCGGCAGGTTGCCCAGCATGACCTTGCCCACACGCACGCGCTTGAGGCCCACCACTTTCAGGCCAACCTGCTCGCACATGCGGCGAATCTGGCGCTTTTTGCCTTCGGTGAGCACAAAGCGCAGCTGCTCGGGGTTTTGCCACTCCACCTTGGCGTGTTGGAGGGCCTGACCGTCCAGGCTCAGGCCATGGCGCAGCAGCTTGAGTTTGTCCAGAGGAAAGACCGATTGCACATCGGTGCTGACCGGGTCGTCATCGTCAATGCGGCTGAGCTGTGTTGTTTGGTTGAGCGGTGCGGGGCGGGCGGCGTAAGTGGCCGCTGCCGACGTCGCCGCTGCGGCATTGAGCACGCCGGTGTAAATCACCCGCACCAGATACTCTTTTTCCATCACCGAATCTTCGCCAATCAGCTGGCGAGCCACGCGGCCATCCTGCGTCAACACCAGCAGGCCGGTGGAATCAATGTCCAGCCGTCCGGCGGGCACCAGGCTCTTGAGCTGGCTACCGTGGAAGAAGAAACGCGCGTTGTCTTCGGCCCAGCGGTTTTGCGGCTGCACCAGCGTGATGGCGGGCTCGTGCCCGTCTTCGGCTTGGCCGCTGACCAGACCCAGCGGCTTGTTGATCAGGATGGTGACCAGGTTCGCCTGCTGGCCCTTGGCGGCCTTGTCGATCTCGATGCGCACATCGGGCAGCACCTGCATGCCCATCTCGGCCACCTTGCCGTTCACCTTGACCCAGCCCTTGCCAATCCACTCATCGGCCTCGCGGCGCGACGCCAGGCCCAGCTCGGCCATGCGCTTGTTCAGCCGCACCGTGCCACCCGCGCCGTGGGCTGCGGTATTGGTTTGCCCGCTGGGAATGGGCGCGCCGCTGGCGGGCTTGCCCGAAGGCGGCGGCGCTGCTGCGCGGCGGAACGTTGGGGCGGGTGGTTTTTGATCGGGCATGACGCTATATTTTTAGGAGCTATTCGCGCATATTTTACGCGGGCTGGATGCCGATTTGATCCCTAACTTTGGTTCGCTTAGCTGGTTGGCGAGCGCGCCGGGCGTCCGCGTCGTGTCCACTCTGCATCTCGCGGGCGGCTGGGCTTGTTGTTTCAGGTTGCCGCGTTAACGCGGTGATCGACGCGCGGATTCTGTGGCCGCCGCGAACAGCTTCGTTGCCCCGTCGCAGCCACCCGGCACGCCTGCAGAGGTGGTTTGACCGATGCTTGAGGGATACATTCTTCGCCTCAAATTGCTATAAATCGAAGAGCCACTCAAGCATGTCTGACAGGAGATGAAGGCAAATTCTCAGGGAATGTTCGATTGGTAATTTCCAAGAAAGCCTCTGCCGCGAAGCAACTCCCGCAGGCCAGTGGTTCGGGTATCCGGGCGCAGGCCCCATTCGCGGTCGCTTCAGAGCAGATGCGCCAATCACAGCGTTAACGCAATAACCCAAACTAACCACAAATAGCAGCCCGCGAGCGTGGGCTGGAGAACGGATACCCGGGCCGCTGGCCTTGCCCACACGCCAGTCCGCAAAGTATTCAAAACACTACAAAATCAATAGCTACTCACGCATATCCCACAAGGGCTGAAGGCCAATTTAACCCTTCCGGGCGTCGAAAATATGGGTGCGCAAGGCCGCCAGGCTCAGCACCCGCAAGCCGCCGTATTCCACGCGAATAACGCCCTGAGTTGCCAGCGTGGTGAGGGCCTCGTTCACCCGCTGGCGCGACAGGCCCACCAGATACGCCAGTTCCTGCTGCGTGATGCGCAGCAGCTCGCCCACGCCGGGGTAGAGCACCGGGTTGAACAGCGCAGCCAGGCTGCGCGCCACGCGCACCTCGGGGTTGGCCATGCGGTCAATTTCACGCGCGGCGATGAACTGGCCCAGCCGTTCGTTGAGCTGGTTCATCACAAAGCGGTTGAAGCCGATGGAGTGGTCTAGCAGCCAGTGAAACGTGTCCACGGGCAGCCCGGCCACCACGCTTTTGCGCAGCGCCTGGATGTTGTAGCGATAGGGTTCGCGCTTGAGGGCCGTGCCTTCGCCAAACCAGCCGCCGGGCGGCACGCCGGTGAAGGTCATGCTGTGGCCGTCCGGGCTGTCCGAGCTCATCTTCAGCAAACCGTCCACCACGCCAAACCAATACGTCACCGGGCGCCCGATGCGGCACACAAAATCGCCAGACAAGGCATCGCCCACCTTGAGCTCGTGTTCCGCGCGGTCGCGCTCGTCAGCGCCGAGCAGCGCCAGCCAGGGAATGGCGTCCAGCTCCGCAGACGTTGGTGGGCGCCGCCGGTGGTGAAGCGATAGATCGGTTGACATGGGTCAATGGTGAGATGTCCGGCGGGCAGAGTTGCCCCAAGTCGGGAAAGACCTAGGGAAACTCCTAGTCTCCGAAACCCCCAATTGTCGTCGAACCGACATCTCAACGTCAAATTAGTTTCTACATTTCAGGTCAACAACCCGCCTCCAAGCCTGATGAGCGGATACGAACCGGAAGGATGCCTGCTGTGCAAACGACGTTCCCCAGACTTCTGCTGAAACACGCGGCCGAGCGAGGCGCTGCGCCAGCCATGCGCGAAAAGGAATACGGCATCTGGCAGACGCTGTCGTGGTCCGATCTGTCCGCGATGGTGGAGCACATCGCCTGCGGCCTGCATCAGGCCGGCTTGCAGCGCGACGAGCACATGGTTGTTGTGGGTGCCAACCGCCCGCGCCTGTATGCCACCATGCTGGCGGCCCAGTCGCTGGGGGCGGTTCCCATTCCGCTGTATCAGGACGCCGCCGCGCTGGAGTGTGTGTTTCCCATCAACAATGCCGACGTGCGTTTCGCCTTTGCCGAAGATCAGGAGCAGGTCGACAAGCTGCTGGAAATCCGCGAGAAGTGCCCGCAGCTCAGCCACATCTTTTTTGATGACCCGCGCGGCCTGCGAAAGTACGATGAGCCAGGGCTGGCTTCGCTGGAGGAACTGATTGCGGCTGGCAAGGCTTTTGCCGCCTTGCACCCGGAGTTTTTCAAGGCGCAGGTGGAGCAGGCAAAGCCCGACGATGTGGCCGCGATGTTTTTCACATCCGGCACCACAGGCAACCCCAAGGGCGTGGTGCACACGCACGATACGCTGATCAACCGTGCCCAGGCGGGCGCCGAGTTTGACCGGCTGACCAGCTCGGAGGACGTGCTGGCCTATTTGCCACCCGCCTGGATTGGCCAGAACATTTTCAGTTACGCTCAATGGCTGGTTTGTGGCTACGTGGTGAACTGCCCCGAGTCGGCATCCACCGTGACCATCGACCTCAAGGAAATTGGCCCGACGTATTATTTCGCGCCGCCACGGGTGTTTGAAGGCCTGCTCACCACGGTGATGATCCGCATGGAAGACGCAGGCACCATCAAGCGCAAGCTGTTCCATTACTTCATGGATCTCGCCAAACGCGTGGGCCCGACCCGCATGGATGGCAAGTCCATCGGCTTTGGCAACGCGCTGCTGTATGCCCTGGGCAACCTGATCATCTACGGCCCGTTGCGCAACAACCTGGGCATGAGCCGCGTGCGTGTGGCCTACACCGCAGGCGAAGCCATCGGGCCGGACCTGTTCAGCTTTTACCGTTCCATCGGCGTCAACCTCAAACAGTTGTACGGCTCCACCGAAACGGCAGTGTTTGTGTGCCTGCAACCCGATCACGAAGCGCGTGCCGACACCGTGGGGATTCCCTGCAAAGGTGTCGAAATCAGGGTGGCGGCGGACGGTGAAATTCTGGTCAAGTCACCCGGCTTGCTCAAGGAGTACTACAAGAACCCGGTTGCCACAGCCGAAGTGCTGGACGCCTCGGGCTGGTACCACACCAGTGACGCCGGTTTCATCGATGCGCACGGTCACCTGAAGATCATCGACCGCGTGAAGGATGTGGGCCGCATCAAGGGAGGCGCCAATGATGGCGCCATGTTCGCGCCCAAGTACGTCGAGAACAAACTTAAATTCTTCCCGCAGATCAAGGAAGTGGTGGCCTATGGCGATCAGCGCGAAAAGGTTTGCGTGATGATCAATATCGACTTTGAAGCCGTCGGCAACTGGGCCGAGCGTCGCAACCTGCCGTATGCGGGCTACACCGATCTTGCGCAAAAGCCCGAGGTGTACCAGCTGATCCAGGAATGCGTGGAAAAGGTCAACGCCGACCTCTCGGTCGACGAGTTGCTGGCAGGCAGTCAGGTGAGCCGTTTCCTCGTATTACACAAGGAGCTGGATGCCGACGACGGCGAACTCACCCGCACCAACAAGGTCCGCCGCGGCTTCATTGCCGAGAAATACCTGCCGCTGGTGGACGCGCTGTATGGTGGCAAGCAGGAGCAGTTCATCGAGACGGTGGTGAAGTTTGAAGACGGGCGCTCGGGCAGTGTGAGCGCCACGCTGAAGATTTCGGATACCAAAACCTTTGCCCCGGTCAAGGCCGCTGCCTGAAGAAGAACGACGCAAGCATCATGAGCAAACAAATCGGCGACGTCATTCTCGACGTCAACAACATCAGTCTGCGGTTTGGCGGCGTCAAGGCGCTGACAGACATCTCGTTCAACGTCAGGGAACACGAGATTCGCGCCATCATCGGGCCCAACGGTGCCGGCAAGAGCTCCATGCTCAATTGCATCAACGGGGTGTACACGCCGCAAGACGGCAACATCACCTTTCGCGGCAAGACCTTCAGCCACATGAACCCGCGTGAAGTGGCCGAGATGGGAGTGGCGCGCACCTTCCAGAACCTGGCGCTGTTCAAGGGCATGAGCGTGATCGACAACATCATGTCCGGGCGCAATCTGCGCATCAAGAGCAACCTGTTCATGCAGGCGCTGCGTGTCGGGCCCGCCGCCCGCGAAGAAGCGCAACACCGCGAATTTGTCGAGCACATCATCGACTTTCTGGAAATTCAGGCGCATCGCAAGACACCGGTGGGGCAGTTGCCTTACGGCCTGCAAAAGCGTGTGGATCTGGGGCGGGCGCTGGCGATGGAGCCGCAGGTGTTGCTGCTGGACGAGCCCATGGCGGGCATGAACGTCGAAGAAAAGCAGGACATGAGTCGCTTTGTGCTGGACGTGAATGACGAGTTTGGCACCACCGTTGTGCTGATCGAGCACGACATGGGCGTGGTGATGGACATTTCGGACCGTGTGGTGGTGCTCGATTACGGCAAAAAAATCGGTGACGGCACGCCGGAAGAAGTCCGCAACAACGAAGACGTGATCAGTGCCTATCTCGGCACTTCACACTAAGGAATTACCGACATGGCATTCTTTCTGGAAACACTGCTGGGCGGCCTGATGGCCGGCATGCTGTACTCGTTGGTAGCACTGGGTTTTGTGCTGATTTTCAAGGCATCGGGCGTCTTCAACTTTGCGCAGGGTGCCATGGTGCTGTTTGCGGCGCTGGCCATGGCCCGGTTTGCGGAGTGGGTGCCCCTGTACCTGGGCATTACCAATCTCATCGTCGCCAACCTTCTTGCATTTGTAGGTGCGGGTATGGTCATGTTTGTTGTGGCGTGGGTAATTGAGCGCCTGGTCTTGCGCCATCTGGTCAATCAGGAGGGCGCCACGCTGCTGATGGCGACGCTGGGCATCACCTACTTCCTGGAAGGACTGGGCCAGACCGTCTTCGGCAACAACATCTACAAAATCGACATCGGCATGCCCAAAGACCCGGTGATGATCCTGGAGAGCACGTTTGAAGGCGGCATCCTGATCAACAAGGAAGATTTTTACGCCGCCATCATTGCGGCCGCACTGGTCGCGCTGTTGAGCGTGTTTTTCCAGAAAACGGCCACGGGCCGTGCCCTGCGCGCTGTAGCCGATGACCATCAGGCCGCGCAATCCATAGGCATTCCGTTGAACCGCATCTGGGTCATCGTCTGGTGCGTGGCGGGCGTAGTGGCACTGGTTGCCGGAATGATCTGGGGCAGCAAGCTGGGGGTGCAGTTTTCATTGACGACCGTGGCGCTCAGGGCTTTGCCTGTCGTGATTTTGGGTGGCCTTACTTCGGTGCCGGGTGCCATCGTGGGGGGGCTGATCATTGGTGTGGGCGAGAAGTTGTCCGAGGTGTTCCTGGGCCCTTATGTCGGTGGCGGCATTGAGATCTGGTTTGCCTATGTATTGGCGCTTGGCTTTTTGTTGATCCGTCCGCAAGGGCTGTTCGGCGAAAAAATCATTGACCGCGTCTGAACGCTATTGCGAATTAAAGAGAAGACCATGTTCTACAGAGAAAACGGCCAATTCAAAACCACATACCGCGCGGACCAGCAGATCTTCCCGATTGCGCAGGACCGCATTGCGATGTTTGTGATGCTGGCCATCGGCTTTGTCGCTGTGCCCGCGCTGGCCAGTGAGTACATGTTCCGTGCCATCCTGATCCCATTCCTGATTTTCTCGCTCGCTGCGGTCGGTGTGAATATTCTGGTTGGCTATTGCGGCCAGATTTCGCTGGGTTCCGGGGCATTCATGGCCGTCGGCGCTTATGCGGCCTATAACTTTTTTGTGCGGATCGACGGAATGCCTCTGCTGGTCGCATTGATTCTGGGTGGCGTGTGCGCCATGTTGTTCGGCATTCTTTTCGGCTTGCCCAGCTTGCGGGTCAAGGGGCTTTATCTGGCTGTGGCCACGCTGGCGGCACAGTTTTTTGCGGACTGGATGTTCTTGCGGATTCAGTGGTTTACCAATAACTCCCCTTCAGGATCGGTGTCAGTATCCAACCTCCAGGTTTTTGGCCTGTCGCTGGAAAGTCCGCTTGCCAAGTATCTGTTCTGTCTGATGCTACTGGCGGTCATTGCGCTATTGGCAAAAAACCTGGTGAGAGGTGCAGTGGGCCGCGAATGGATGGCGATTCGCGATATGGACGTTGCCGCCGCCGTGATCGGCATCCGCCCGATGTATGCCAAACTGAGCGCCTTTGCCGTCAGTTCATTCATTGTGGGTGTGGCAGGTGCGCTGTGGGCCTTCATTTACTTGGGGGCGTGGGAGCCTGCCGCGTTCTCGGTGGATCAGTCGTTCAGGCTGTTGTTCATGGTGATTATTGGCGGCATGGGTTCCATCATGGGAAGTTTTTTCGGAGCGGCTTTCATTGTGGTGCTGCCCATTTTTCTGAGCCAGTTTTTGCCTGCAGTGGCTGGAATTTTTGGCATCGAGATCTCTACCGCCGGTGTGTCACACGCCGAGTTGATGGTGTTTGGCGGGCTGATTGTGTGGTTCCTGATTGTGGAGCCGCATGGACTGGCCAGGCTGTGGTCCATTGGCAAGCAGAAGCTGCGCTTGTGGCCTTTCCCGCACTGACTGGATTTTCGGTTTTCGTGTTCCCTTGTGCTTCAACATTTATTTATAGGAGAGACAAATGAAGCTTCGCAAACTCGTACTCGCTGCCGCTCTGGTTGCCGCTGGTGCATCCGTTCTTGTGACGGAAAATGCATTGGCCCAGGCCCGGGAGCAATTCATCCCGGTGCTGTCATATCGCACAGGGCCATACGCACCCAACGGCACGCCGTGGGCGAACGGCTATGTGGACTACCTCAAACTGGTTAACGCACGCGGCGGCATCAATGGCGTCAAACTCTCTTTTGAAGAGTGCGAAACCGGCTATGACACCGCCCGCAGCGTGGAATGTTATGAGCGCCTCAAGAGCAAGGGCGCCTCATTTGTGCAGCCACTGTCTACCGGCGCAACCTTTGCCATCACCGAGAAAGCACCGGCTGACAAGATCCCCGTGGTGACCGTGGGTTATGGCCGCAGCGAGAGCGCCGACGGCTCCGTGTTCAAGTGGAACTTCCCCATCGCAGGTACTTACTGGGTTGCTGCAGACGCCATCTTGCAGGCCATTGCGAAAAAAGAAGGCGGCTTTGACAAGCTCAAGGGCAAGAAGGTCGCGCTGGTCTACCACGATAGCCCGTTTGGTAAAGAGCCCATTCCCCTGATGCAGGAACGTGCCGCCATGCATGGTTTTGCGCTGACGCTGCTCCCGGTCACGGCGCCCGGTGTGGAGCAAAAAGCCACCTGGCTGCAGGTACGCCAGAACAGGCCTGACTATGTGGTGCTGTGGGGCTGGGGCGTGATGAACTCCACCGCCATCAAGGAAGCACAGGCAACCGGCTATCCCCGCGAGAAGATGTATGGCGTTTGGTGGGCAGGCGCTGAGCCGGATGTGAAGGATGTGGCTGACGGAGCAAAGGGCTACAACGCTGTAACCATGCAGCACGGTGCCGAGCCCCAGTCAAAGCTTGTAAAAGATGTGATGGCCATGGTGCACAGCAAGGGTCAGGGGACAGGTCCCAAGGAAGAAGTGGGCCAGGTGCTTTACATGCGCGGTGCCATGAGCGCCATGCTGGGCATTGAAGGCATCCGCTCTGCGCAGGAACGCTTCGGCAAGGGCAAAGTCATGACGGGTGAACAGGTTCGCTGGGGTCTGGAAAATCTGAATCTCACGCAGGCCAAACTTGATGGTCTGGGGTTTGCCGGCGTGATGCGTCCGATCAGCACCTCGTGCGTGGATCACATGGGGGCATCCTGGGCGCGCATCCACACGTGGGATGGCAAGGCCTGGCAATTCACGTCAGACTGGCTGCAGGGTGATGAGCAAATCATCAAGCCTCTGGTTAAGTCCACCGCGGCCAAATACGCGGCCGACAAAAAGCTGACTCCCCGCACGCCGGAAGACTGCCAGTCCTGATCTGATCTGACTGCCTTGGCGGCTCAGCCGAGCCGCCAATCGACAGGGTTGCAACCCGCAAGGCGCGTAACCTTGTCGATTGGTCACAAGGCAAAAGCATGGAACCCAACAACATCGTTCTCAACGTCAACGGCATCGAGGTTATTTATAACCACGTGATCCTGGTGCTCAAAGGCGTCTCGCTTCAGGTGCCGCAGGGCAAGATCGTGGCCATTCTGGGCGGCAATGGTGCCGGCAAAACCACCACGCTGCGCGCCATCTCCAACCTGTTGCGGGGCGAGCGTGGCGAGGTCACCAAGGGCAGCATTGAGCTGCGTGGCGAACGCATCGAAAACCTCTCGCCTGCCGATCTGGTGCAGCGCGGCGTGGTGCAGGTGATGGAAGGGCGGCACTGTTTTGCCCACCTCACGATTGAAGAAAACCTGATGACAGGCTCATACACCCGCAAGGACAAGTCCGAGATTGCCCACAATCTGGAGAAGGTCTACAACTATTTTCCACGCCTCAAAACACGTCGCACCAGCCAGGCGGCCTACACCTCGGGTGGCGAGCAGCAGATGTGTGCCATTGGCCGCGCGCTGATGGCGAACCCCAGCATGGTGCTGCTGGACGAGCCCAGCATGGGACTGGCGCCGCAGATTGTTGAAGAAGTGTTCAACATCGTCAAAGACCTGAACACCCGGGAAAAGGTGACGTTTCTGCTGGCCGAACAAAACACCAACATGGCGCTGCAGTATTCCGACTACGGCTACATCATGGAGAGTGGTCGTGTGGTGATGGACGGCGTGGCGGCCGACCTGCGCAACAACGAGGACGTCAAGGAGTTTTACCTTGGCGTGGGCGGTGGCGAGCGCAAGAGCTTCAAAGATGTGAAGAGCTACAAACGGCGCAAGCGCTGGCTGGCGTAACCGAACAACCCCCGGGCGTTCCCGCTCTGCCGCGGGTGATGCTCCCAAGGAAAGTCATGACTGAACATTTCGATGTGCTGGAAACCCGTAGCCCGGAACTGCGCGAGGCTGCTCTGATGGCGGCATTGCCGGGCCAGGTGGCCCTCGCCCAGACCCGTTCCACAGCGTTCGCCGGCATTTTGCAGGGCGTGCCTGCCGCCAGCGTGCGGGACCGTGCCGCGCTGGCCCGTCTGCCGGTTACCCGCAAGCACGAATTGCTGGAGCGCCAGCAGCAAGCCCGTGCCCAGGATGCCCGCAACGTATTTGGCGGCTTTAGCACCGTGGGCTTCGGCGCCGCCATGCCCCGCGTGTTTGCCAGCCCCGGCCCGATTTATGAGCCCGAAGGCGTGGGCAAGGACTACTGGCGTATGGCGCGGGCCATTTTTGCCGCCGGTTTCAGGCCCAGTGAACTGATTCACAACTGTTTCAGTTACCACTTTGTGCCGGCTGGTTCGATGATGGAGACCGGCGCCCAGGCACTGGGATGCACGGTCTTTGCAGGTGGCACGGGTCAAACCGAGCAGCAGGTACAGGCCATGGCCGAGCTGCAGCCTGCGGGCTACATTGGTACCCCCAGCTTCCTGAAAATCATTCTGGAAAAAGCCGCCGACATGGGAGTGGTGCTGCCCAGTGTGAAGAAAGCCATGATGGGTGGTGAAGCCTTCCCGCCGTCCCTGCGCGACTGGTTCACCGGGCGTGGCGTCAATGCGTACCAGTGTTACGCCACGGCCGACCTTGGCCTCATTGCCTATGAGACGGCCGCCCGCGAAGGCCTGGTGCTGGATGAAGGCGTGATTGTCGAAATCGTTCGCCCCGGCACCGGTGACCCGGTGCCCGAAGGCGAAGTGGGTGAACTGGTGGTGACCAGCCTGAACCCCGATTACCCGCTCATCCGTTTCGGCACGGGCGACCTGTCCGCCGTCCTCAGCGGAAGCTGCCCCACGGGCCGCACCAACACGCGGATCAAGGGCTGGATGGGCCGGGCAGACCAGACCACCAAAATCCGGGGCATGTTTGTGCACCCTGGACAGGTGGACACCATCGCCAAACGCTTTCCGGAGGTCGTAAAGGCACGGCTGGTTGTGACCGGCGAAATGGCCAATGACGCCATGATCTTGAAGGTGGAAACCGCCTGCAGCGGCCCCGACGCGCTGGCTGCCAAAATTGGTGAGGCCATCCGTGATGTCACCAAACTCCGCGGTGACGTGGAACTGGTGGTGCCGGGCAGTCTGCCCAATGACGGCAAAGTGATTGAAGACGCGCGCAGCTACAAATAGCGTTGACAGGGATTTGTAGGGAGTTTCCCGCTAAGTAGTTTCCGCGATGGAAATGTGAATTTGGCGCTTTAGACTGTCACCATCCTTTTTCTGGAGTGATTGATATGAAACGACTACTGGTTATTGCCGCTGCGGCAGTTTCCCTGTTTGCACATGCGCAGGACTACCCCGGCTCCAAGCCCATCACCATCGTGGTGCCTTTCGCGGCGGGCGGCCCGACGGACCTCGTGGCCCGTCAACTGGGTGAGGCCATGCGCAAAAGCATGGGTGGCGGCGCCAACTTTGTGGTGGAAAACACCGCCGGCGCCGGGGGCACCATTGGCGCCACCAAGGTCGCACGTGCCACACCGGATGGTCACACCCTGTTGCTGTTCCATATCGGCATGGCTGCGACGCCTGCCCTGTACAAAAAGATCCAGTACAAACCACTGGAAGACTTTGAATACCTGGGCCTGATCAACGAAGTGCCGATGACGCTGATCGGCAAACCCCAGTTGCCCGCCAACACCTACCGCGATTTTGAGAATTACATCCGTGCCAACGCGGGCAAGCTGAACATTGCCCACGCGGGTCTGGGCTCGGCGTCGCACCTGTGCAGCCTGATGTGGCAGTCAGCCGTTAAGGCCAATGAAGCCATGACCACCATTTCTTACGGCGGCACGGCGCCAGCCATGAACGCGCTACTCGGTGGCCAGGTCGATCTGATGTGCGACCAGTCCACCAACACCACGCAGCAGATAGCTTCCGGTCGCGTCAAGGCATTCGCTGTGACCACAGCCAAACCCCTGAGCAGAAACAAGGTCCTCAAAGACTACCCCACATTGCAGGAAATGGGCCTGAAGGGTTTTGACCTGACGATCTGGCACGGCTTGTATGCTCCCAAAGGCACGCCACCCGCCGTGTTGAAGAAGCTCAATGACGGTCTCAAGCTGGCACTCAAGGACCCGGACTTCATCAAGAAGCAGGACGAGCTGGGCGCCGTGGTCGTGACCGATGGCCGTGTTGAACCCGCCGCCCACAAGTCCTTTGTGGCCGCCGAAATTGCCAAGCTAAAACCCGTTATCGAAGCCGCCAAAGAGTTTGCGGACTGAGCCAGTCTGACACCCACTAAAAAGCCGCCCGGTACCTGCCCGGCGGCTTTTTTCTTGTCTAAACTCAAGCCATGAACATTCCTCAACGGACCTGCATCGTGACTGGCTCCGCCAGTGGCATAGGTGCCGCCACGGTGATGGCGCTGGCTGCGGCGGGCTACCACACGGTCGGTCTGGATTTGAATGCCGACGGCGCGCAGCGCGTGGCGATGCAGGCGGAGCTGGAACACCCCGGCACCCGGCACGACGCTGTGTTGTGTGACGTGGCCGATGAAGCGCAGGTGGTCGCAGCCTTCCGCAAGGCCCATGCATTTCTGGGTTCGCTGGATGCCCTGGTCACCAGCGCGGGGGTGGTGGACACCACGCCCTTCATGGATATTTCAGTCGAACAGTTTCGCCGCATCCACGATGTGAATGTTGTCGGCACGTGGCTGTGCATGCGCGAAGCGGCCCGGGTGATGAAGCCGGGCGCCACCATCTGCGCCGTGGCCAGCATCGCCGGTTTGCGCGGGGGTGGCCTGTCGGGCACGGCGGCTTATGCGTCCAGCAAGGGCGGGGTGATTGCGCTGGCCAAAAACGCCGCACGCGTGCTGGCCGCACAGGGCATCCGGGTCAACACCGTGTCACCCGGTGCCACCGATACGCCCATGATCGCCCAGCCCCTCTCCAACCCGGCGCACCGTCAGCGCATCGAGAATCTGGCGGCCCAGCAGCGCATTGGTCGTGCGGAAGAAATTGCGTCCGGCATCGTTTACCTGCTGTCGGCGCAGGCCAGCTTCACGCACGGCGCCAATTTGGTGATCGACGGTGGCATCGTGATGCCTTGAAAAAATAACTCCAGGAGACAAAGTGACCTCAAAATACCCATCAAAAAGGCGTCTAGCCCTCGTCACCATTGCGCGAGCAGCTACTGTTTTTGTAGCATTTCCCGCATTCGCACAAACGGCGGTCTGGCCCACCAAGCCGGTCCGGATCGTCGTGCCCTTTGCGCCGGGCGGCACCACCGACATTCTGGCCCGTGCCGTGGCGCCTGAGCTGTCCAGGGCATTTGGACAAAGCTTCGTTGTGGAGAACCGCGCTGGTGCGGGTGGCAATGTGGGGGCTGATGTCGTGGCCAAATCTCCGGCCGACGGCTACACGCTGCTGATGGGTACCGTGGGCACCCACGCCATCAACAAGTCGTTGTACAGCAAGATGCCGTTTGACCCGCAGAAAGACTTTGCGCCCATCACGCTGGTGGCCGGTGTGCCCAACGTGATGGTGATGA
>Ga0116157_10002368_pt1 | contig 18407 bp, 13 predicted proteins | sample AD_UKC048_MetaG_FD_89882 | JGI IMG/M metagenome (GOLD analysis project Ga0116157, IMG submission 89882) | Active sludge microbial communities of municipal wastewater-treating anaerobic digesters from USA - AD_UKC048_MetaG | ecosystem: Engineered > Bioreactor > Anaerobic > Digestate | place: USA...
CATTTTTCACTGTTATTCATGAGTCTCATCCGGAAAAATCACTTTTTTTATTCCCTTGAGACAATTTTTGCTGAGCTCAGACCATTTTTCGGGAGTTTAAGTCAGAATCGAACGATTTTGGTGATAGTAAGTCTCCACAAAAATCTTTTTTATTCGATACGGGAAAAAACTTCTCTATACTAATTATCATCGTGTGCTATTTATCAGGGAATTTTGCATTGTTTTGGATAGCTTACAAAGTAATTCTAGTAACAATGCTGTTTCTGTTATTAAAATTCAAAGTGCTCACAACCAGATAAGAAAAAGCGATGCTATAATGTACTTAGATTCATTAAATTTTATAATAGAACCTCTATCAAAAAAACCGAGACAGCATGTTTTGCAATTGCTTGAAATATCTAACTATTTCTTGTGTTTTAGCAGCATAAACTTTTACTGATTATATTCTTTGTAAAAAGTGTCAAAAAAGTTGACTGAGTCCGCATAAAGAATATTATGTACTGACTTTCTTTAACAAACGGAGTAGTTATGAAACCAGAAATTCTTCAAAAAGGTCTGAGCGATGCAGAAGTAGCTTTAAGTAGAAACAAAAACGGAGAGAATGTTTTAACGCCTCCGCCAAGAGATCCCTGGTGGGTACTTTTTCTTGAGAAATTCGATGACCCAATAATCAGGATACTTATTATAGCGGCATTTCTGGCAATAATTGTTGGCGTTGTTGAGGGAAGCTACGCTGAAGGAGTTGGTATCATTGTTGCAATTGCTTTGGCAACGGGACTGGCTTTTTACAATGAATTTAAGGCAGAAAAAGAATTTGATGTTCTTAATACAAAAGACGACGAAAAGGATATCGAAGTAATACGCAACAGAACCTTTGCCAAAATCCCCCGAAAAGACCTTGTCGTAGGTGACATTGTCATCATAAACATCGGTGAAGAAGTTCCCGCTGATGGCATTTTGCTAGAATCAACTGGTCTTCAAGTTGATGAGTCAAAATTAACAGGGGAATCTAAGGAAATCCTTAAATCAGTAGTTCAGGGAAGCTCCAATTCTGAAAGCATTTATCCGGAGAATTTAGTTTTAAGAGGAACTACCGTTAAAGAAGGCAGGGGTATAATACAAATTGCATCTGTTGGTAACAAGACGGAAATAGGCAAAACCGCAGAGAAAGCAATTGAAGAAACTGAAGGAAAATCTCCATTGAATATACAGTTGGATAGACTTAGTAAATTTGTTGGCGTTGTAGGTTTTTCGGTTGCTCTTTTAACATTTATTGCTTTGACCGTCCGTGGAGTTTTTATAGGTGAACTTACTCTTTCCTTAGGACAGTGGTATTTTTTAATCGCTTTAACAATTTGCTCGTCTGCTGCTTTGGTGCGAGTCTGGCTGCCTACTTTATATGATCTTTTTGAGTTAATTGGCTTTGACATTGAACCTCCAGAGTGGATAGAAAACAGCACTTTTGCGGGATGGATGAAATCAATACTCTTTTCGATTCTTCTTTTTGGTCTTTTTTACGCCGTGGGTGTTTTTTCTAACCTCGTCAGTGTTTCGCCTGCAGAATGGCTTCCTCCTAAAGTTTGGCAGGAGTTCTTACAATTTTTTATGGTTGCCGTAGCAATAATCGTTGTTGCCGTGCCGGAAGGTTTGCCTATGAGTGTGACATTGAGCTTGGCATACAGCATGCGAAGAATGATAAAGAACAATACCCTGGTTAAACGATTGCATGCTTGTGAAACTATTGGTGCTGCAACAGTAATCTGTTCAGACAAAACAGGCACTTTGACAGCCAATGAGATGAGGGTGTTTTCTGTTGAAATTTCCGGCATATCAACCCCCCCTTGCTTTAAAAAGGATTCTTTTTATGACACGATCGTTTTAGAGTCCATAGCAATAAACACTACCGCTGATCTTGGCAGGACGGACGGCAAAGTAGTTTGTGCAATAGGACAGCCCATGGAGTGTGCGATGCTCATGTGGCTTGACCAGAACAAAATAGATTATTTTGACTATCGGGCAAACTTTGAGACAGAATATAATCTGGCTTTCTCTAACGAAAGGAAATATATGGCCACGGGAGGGGTCTCTAAATCGTTAAATAAAAAAGTGTTATATGTCAAAGGAGCCCCGGAAATTGTTTTACAAAAATGTATTAATCAAATTGAAGAAAACAAAATAACAGACCTTTCCTCAAAACAGATAACAGAAAAATTAACTGATTTTCAAAGGCGCGGAATGAGGACTCTCGGCTTTGCCTACCGAGAAATTGATGACACAGCAGGATGTCTAGATATTAATGAAATCTGCAACAAATTGACATGGATAGGGTTTTTTGCCATTGCTGATCCAATAAGAGCCGATGTGCCAAATGCAATAAATTTGTGTAAAAACGCCGGGATTGAAGTTAAAATGATAACGGGGGACATTTCTGAAACAGCGCTTGAGATAGCTGTTCAATCCGGAATAATAAAAGATAAGACTCAAAAGAATATACACATTACAGGAGACGCATTTTCTGAACTTTCAGATGATGAAGCTCGTCTGATTGTTAAAGATATAAAAGTGTTGTCGCGTGCACAGGCAATGCATAAACTACGAATGGTGACATTATTGAAAGAATCAGGAGAGGTAGTTGCTTTTGCCGGTGATGGCGTTAATGATGCCGCAGCCCTCAATCATTCCAATGTCGGCCTTGCCATGGGCATAAATGGCACCGATCTGGCAAAAGAGGTCAGCGATATTGTTCTTTTAGATGATTCTTTCCCCAGCATCACCCATGCTGTAATGTGGGGTCGGTCGTTATACAAAAATATTCAGCGATTCATTCTTTATCAATTCACTGTAAATGTTGTAGCACTGGGAATTATTCTTATAGGTCCGTTTATTGGAATAAAGTTCCCTCTGACCGTAACACAAATGTTGTGGGTAAACCTTATAATGGACACTCTTGCCGCCTTGGCACTTGCATCAGAGCCCGCCAACATGGATGTAATGTCTGATAAGCCGAGGAGATCCGACAGTTTTATTGTATCACCGGGAATTATAAAAAATGTTGTCTTTGCCGGCTTGTCATTTTTGGCAATTCTCATATTTTTCCTCTTTCAGATTCAGAAAGATGGAGAAGTTACTTCATATGAACTAACCCTTTTCTTTACAACATTTGTAATGCTACAGTTTTGGAATCTTTTTAATGCAAGATCATATGGTTCAAAATTTTCAGCATTCAGCGGACTTTTAAAAAACAGAGGTTTTTTTATAGTTTCTCTCGTAATTGTATTTGGGCAGATACTTATGGTTTCTTTCGGGGGGGAGTTTTTCCGAACATCACCACTTTCTTTAAAAGACTGGATTATGATTATTTCATCTACATCCATTGTTTTATGGCTTGGAGAAATTATGCGGTTTGTTAAAAGAAGAGAAACAAAACCTATTTTAAAGGGGGTGTGATATGCGAGCAACAGATTTCCTTTTAAAACAATTATTGTTAAGTCTGCTATATATTTTTTTTATTGGATGCTCTCAAGATGCCAAACCTCCGCGTTTTGATGCTGAGTCATCAATTAATGATATAATATTTGAGACACAGGCTGTTCCAAAATCTATTGATATTGACATTTATCTTGATGCTACAACTTCAATGAAAGGATATGCAAAAGTTAAGAATAGTGTTTACAGTAAATTTTTGGATGAACTTGAAAGTGGGCTGCGTACTTCCTGGAGCGAGTCAAACATTAAATTCTTTAAATTCGGGACAGGAATTAGAGAGATAAACCGAGAGGAATATAAAAGTGCTGAAGCTAACGATGCTTTTTATAGCGAGAAGGGGATTTTTGAACAAACAAATATTGATAAGGTAATCGACAAAACCTCTCAAGACAGGGTTAGTCTGGTTATCACCGATCTTTTTCAAACAGAAGGAGATGTTCTTAAGGTTGTTGAAGAACTGAAAAACAGGTGTTTGGGGAAAGACATAGACCTTGCAATACTTGGAATTAAAAGTGAATATAATGGCACAATATATGATGCAAAGGTTCCGCCTTTTAAATTAAATACTGAAAACAATCCTGAGCTGAAAAGAGCATTTTATGCAATCATCTTTGGAAATGGTCCAAACATTGAGCATTTATTTAAAACACTCAAACAGTCCTCTTTAAAAAATCATTTAGATGAAAAATATTTTACCGTGATCTCTTCAAAAGATGCCGTAAAAGGTTTTCAGATTGAAATAGTTAAACCCGAAGACCGCAAAAAGGACAGGTCCATTGTAATAAAGAAAAAAACAGATAGACAAAAGGACGAACTGGTTTTTGATGCTGTCGTTACCGACATATCTAATCCTATTCCGATAGTAGTAAATATTAATCTGGACAGTGGATATTATCCGCCGATAGGAGATTTTATTGTCAAGATAAACCGAAAAGCTGTCTTTAAAAATAAAAAGGAAGTCATCTTGGAGGAAGATATCAAAGACATAATAATAAAAAATAAGGTGAGAAATTCCAGTAATTATAACTTGGATCTGGAGTTGACCCTCCCACCGAAGACATTGGCGATTTCGTATGAGATAGTGTTCTTGTTACCACAACTCAACGCCTTTGCCATTCCAGACTGGGTAGTTGAATTATCTTCACAGAATCCGACACCGGAATCTGACCAGAACAAAACACTAAACCTCGACAGATTTATAAGAGATCTGTTGAGATCAGCAGCTACTATTAATGAATATAAAGTTGCAAAAGGATACCTTAATATTAGAATAAAGTAAAGCAGAAAAGGAGAAAACTATGAATGTTGGAAGATGGATTATTGCTCCGGTGGTATTGGGTTTAATATGGTTGATGATTGTTATGTTTGGAGGCGATTATTTTGCCAACAATTTAGCTTTTGAATCTGTAGATGTGGAAGATTACATTTTTATATTTAAGATTCTTTTTGCGATTTCCGTAGCAACCACTTTAGTGTTTGTCTACATTTGGTATGTGTACGGGGGCAGCAAATCTGTTACACTTAATCTTAAAGGAGCTGCGACAACATGGTGGATACTCTTCCTGTTGTCTTTTATTGATTCGGTGGGGTCGATCTCATTTTATATATTTAAATTTGAAAGCGAAAGCCTGGGCGTTAATCATCAGATTATATTGTTCGTTTTACTTTCCATGGCAACATACATTCCTTTTTATATTTTAACGCTTTTATTATCACCTTTAAATGTTAAATATACGGTTCCAGGCAGGAAATTAATCGGATAGTTTTTGGAGAATCTAATGAAAAAAAATTATTTAATAGGAATTGGCGGAACAGGTGCAAGGGTTATTGAATCAGCTGTTTATCTTTGTGCGGCCGGATATGGTCCGGAGAATTTAACAGTTTTCTTAATTGATCCGGATTCAGGTAATGGCAACCTGGACAGAACAAAAACAGTTATAAAAAGATACCAGGAATGCAGAAAAAAGCTAGGCAACCTTTGTAATTATGACTCGGGGAAAATCTTTAAAACAGATATTAAAATTCCCGGCACAAAAAAAGAAGACGAACAATTAGTTTGGGGAATCTTCACTGCTGAAGCAAAAGACGGTGATGCTACAAAACTCAATAATATGCTGGGCTATAATATTATGAAGGATCAGGCACCTGAGCTATCTCAGATTGTAGATCTTCTTTTCACTAGAGAGGAGCTTGATTCTCAATTAACTGAAGGGTTTCGCGGTCACCCTTCGATTGGTGCATTAACGATGTCATCTGCAATAAATGAAAAAAATGTTTTTGACACCGAACCTTGGAAAACATTTATGAAAGATGTTGAAATGATGACAAATGCCAATGATATCGGAGTTTTTCTTGTCGGATCAATATTCGGCGGAACAGGTGCGGCAGGCGTGCCCACTTTTGCCCACAAATCGATATTGAAGGAAAATCCGAAGGCAAAAATAGGAGAATTAAGTAAAATTGCATTGGGAGGAGCCTTGGTTCTTCCTTATTTCAGTTATGATAAAGATCCTGCCAATGAAAAAAAAGAAAAGGACGATGGAAAGATATTTGCTAAAGTTGAAGAGTTCGCCCTTGCTACAAAAGCTGCTCTGAGTTTTTATAATGACAAGGAGCTGGGTTTTGATCAGATATATTTTATCGGTGACTCAAGTGCCTACAGTGTCGGCGGCTTTGCAACTGGGAAAGGGGAGCAAAAAAATAATGCTCATTATATTGAAATTGTAACAGCTCTCTCCTCCTTTGATTTTTTCAGTCAGTCGGTTACCACAAAGGATAAAATTCAGAAGAAACATTTTATCGCTTCAAGAAAAGACGATTCTATTTCATGGGATTCTTTTCCAGTTGGAAGAACATCGGAAGATTTAACAAAACAGGGAGACTTGAAAAAAAGCCTTATTTCAATGACAATTTTAAGTTATTCTTTTCTGAGTTATTTTACATGGTGTTTAAAGAATGAAAGAGATGCTGAAGTCCAAAATGCCGTTTGGTACAATACGCTTTTTAGAAAATTTAAAAACACAGATAAAGACATTTTCGGAGCAGGCAACCAAGAAAACATCAAAAACAATTTCGTTCCTTTTTTCAAAAACTACCTCTATTGGCTAGACAGCATAAGCAGTCTTCGTGACTCAGGGTCAACAGCTCCTTCAGATAAGATCAAACTGCTGAAAAATAATTTTCTTCCTGAAAAAACTTCTGATAATGAGGACGCCCCACTGCCATTTGAGGGCTTTCAGGCAAGTATTATCGGAAATCTTGTGAAAGAAAAATCTGCCGACATGACAATGCAGGACTATATTCACAAATACATAAATCCTACTTCACAATCTTTAGCAGATAAAGACAAGAAGGAAGCCCTTGAAAAAGCTGTCGAACTTTTCTGTACAGCATCGCTCCAGTTCTGTGAAGATAATCACAGTGTGAAGAAAGATGGCAACAATAGTAAAAAGAATTGAGGAGAAATATCATGACTGAAGGAAATAAACATCTATATATTCCCAGTTTATCACAAGTCGAATTTCCAAGTCCGGATGTAAACGGACTCTGGTATTCAGGCGGCGAATCTCTTTTAATCGGGAAGATTGCAAAAAACATCCAGATTTCAGATTCACTAAAAGAATCTACAATAAATTCAGTTCCCGATATCTGGGCGAGGCCGATTCTTTTTAAATCAGCATTATTTGACGAAAAGCACCCCTCACATGCAAAGATACAGCAGGAATGGCGTGGAATGCTTAGTCTTCTGGCACTGCATGAGATTTTCGATCTGAAAGTGGAAATAGGATATTTTGATTTAGAAAATAATGTCTACGAAAATGACAAGTTCCAAAAATTTGTGACTGCACTTAAGAGTTTAAGCATGGATCCCGTTGATTGGGGGCAGCGCGTTAACTGGAATCATATTTTTCTAATCAAAATTGACGGCATGGTCATAGGGGCATTCAATCCGCAGACGATAGTTTTTACCGGTATCCAGTATAATGAACTGTTAAAGAAAAAAGATTTTACGCTCAAGGACGAGAACGGTTTTCTGAGACCACCCAGTGAAGACAACGAGGATGAAGAGGGATGCCTCTACGGCTGGCTTCAGCGTGTAAGATCTGAAGTAAGCAAGCTGGCACAAAATCAAAATCGCAGAGAGGGTTGCGGGAATCAGATCTTATCAGAATTGGATAAATGGATCGGAGAATTGAGAAACAGAAATAGAACTCCTAAAAGTGGTGAATTTTATACAAAAAAATCTCTTTTTGATGCCGATCCCAACATTCCGAAAGAAAGATACGATATTTACAGAACAGTTTCAAACTGGTGGCACATTGAGAGAGTTGAAAGTGAAAGAAGCGATTTTTCACTAAATAATGACAGGACCGTTGATACAGAACTTATTCTGCTTGTTCCTGAATTACTTGATAAGAAGAAAAACTGGGGTTCTATGAATAACCTCAAGAGTTATTTAAACGAGAGCAATACGCCTGAGATATTTATTAAGAATTATTTCTCTCAAGATTTTCATGGCGACAGCTATAAAGTTGATAATAAGATCGGAAAACTTTCAGATACAAGAAAAGTTTTATGGATAAAGCCGGACAAATATTTTCTGACCGACACGCTGCTGAAGTCCAGGGACAAAAATAATCCTTTCTTGACAAACGATCTGCTGCAGTCAAATTCAGGCACCCAATATTCCCAGTACATACTTCCATTAAAAGAGGAAATCCTCCAATATTTCAGCCCTGAAACAATTTCAAAGAAGTTAAAACCCAAAATTTCTGAAGACCAAGGAATTGTCTCGTTTTCAATTGAATTACCTATAATAAATAAAGGAAAAGAGGAGTTTTTCACTGTCACAAGAAAATATAGTGCTAACGGCTCTGTCAGCGAAAGTCGTATAAAAGATGTTGATATTCCTGTTATTGATATTTTCCCTAATTATCTTGGAAAAAATTGGAAAAATTATTATATTATTCAGAGCAATCCCACTGAATTTATAATTAAGCCAATTTTAGAAGAGAAGGCCCTCGTGCGGGAAAACGGTGAAAGAAGACATCCTCATTTGAGCGAAAAGAAAGAATGTAAAATAATCAATGTTGTAGGGGAAAAATGTTTTCCGGAAGCTCTTTCAGTTCAACTGTCCGGACATAATCTTCAGGCAGGTATAATATTCATTCCTAAAAATGATACAATTGACAATGTTCCTCATGATATAAAAAGAGTTGTAGGTGTCGATTTCGGAACAACAAATACTAATATTTATATTCAAGACAGCGATGAGTTGCCAAAAAAATGGGAGTTCGATTTCAGAGACCACTATTTTAAAATAACAAATTCCACTGATCAGACTAGAAATGAGCTTTTTGACAAGTATTTTTTCCCCAACAAAAATGTTAAATTTCCAACCCCGACAGCAATAAGAATTTTTGATTTGACCGCCGACAGGAGACTGGGCGTTGATTATTTTGCGTATTTTATGGATAATTTTGTAATTCCTCCTGATGTTTACACAAACATTAAATGGGAGGAAAATTTACAGCACGGACAAACCTCTAAACAAAAGAAATATTTCAAAAGCTTGCTTTTCTTATTGTTTCTGGACGCAGCTGCCAAATCGAGGACTGAAGGAAAAAATCGGGTTCAAGAATTAAAACTGTGGGTTTCATTTCCTAAAGTCTTTTCTCATAGCGAATTAGATGAATTTAGAGCTTCATGGAAGAATTCATTACAAGAATTGATTTCTGGAGATTATTCAACAATCCTTGTTTTTGAAGAGAGTTCTATAGGGAACTCCGGAATAAAAATCAAGGGATTACTGTCCGGAGATCAGGAAAACATTCTGAGATACGAAACAGAAGGAAGAGCATCGGGAGAATATTTTGCCAGCGATAAAATGATGTCTGGAGACAAAGCCTCCGCTCATGCGGCATGTGTATGCTTTGATGTGGGAGGAGGAACAACTGATATAAGTATATGGGGCGGTGACAATGAAATGGTGTCGGATTCCTCAGTGCTTCTTGCCGGTAAGCATATAACTCAGATGTTTCATAAAAATACCAGTTTGAGATCTATATTGTTTCCAAGTGATGTGGTTGCAAAATTTGATATGGTAAAAGGAGATTTTGATAAATTTGCTTCTGTTTTAAACCACGCATTAAAAACTATGGATATTAAAAATATTCTTCCTTCAAATGCCGGGAATCGTGAAGTTAAATGGCTTAGAAAGATGATACTGCTTGAATTCGGGGCAATAGCTTATTATGCTTCGATGGTTTCGTATGCAAGCTCCGGAAAGGATCCTGACGCTCCAATAATAAACAGACTTCAGAACAGACGGTTTAAGTGTTACTGGGGTGGCAATGCAGCTCAGTATATCCACTGGCTAGACAGCGGTACTTTTCAAGAGGGCGGATTTGCTGATAGTATTTTAAATTCATTATTCGGAAGAGCAATCTTCGATATAGACAATGCCATTAAGCCAAAGAATATAATGACGATACTTTCTCCTGATTTTAAATCAGAAGCTTCGGGGGGGGTTGTGTTAATGGGGGGCAATGATGTTTACTATGACGAGACATATCTTAATAATCAAAGAAAAAGATTAAGTGTCAAGGCAGACAATGACGATCCGTATGGGTTTGAAATTGATGGTGACAATTTTAATACATTCGATAAAATTATAACTGGAGAAGATCTGGAAATGAAGACTGGAAATGTTATAAGTTTTATGGATTATATTGATGTTTCAGCTCTCTATTCCAAAGATGACAAGCTATTGGTTAAAAATATATCCACAAATAAGTTTGAAAGATTTATTAAAACTCTAAATTTCTTTGGCACAAGATGCGGACTGCTTGACAACGACAACATATTTATTTTTAATGAAAAAGAACAGGAAATAGTTAGCGATAAGGTTATGCAGGGACTGATTGTTAATCTAAAACTGCCTCTTACGAAAAGAAAGCTTGAGCCAATATTTATCCATGAAGCAAGAGCATATATAGAATATCTTATAAGCCTAAAGGGATAGCTGAATGACCACCAACTATCAGCTCACTTTATTTATCGGTAATGATAAATGTTTTATATCTTATGCTGACGAAGAATCAAACATTAAGTTTGTTGGTGAATCAGAAGAGGAAGGATATTCAACAAGCATCTGGTTTAATGGTCAAAGTAGGTTTTTTGGAAAAGATGCTATTAAAAAGGCCCGTACGAATCCAGTTAAATATTATAAAAATTTGATTTTAGAGTTCGATAAAAAAAGAGAAGAGAGAAAGAAGTTTGAATTTAATGGTAGAGAATTCGGACCCAAAGGTCTTCTGGCACTTATCTTAATTGATATTAAGAAGAAAGTTTGCGCCAAACTTCAACTTAATAAACAGGAGGAGATCAAAGTTTTACTTGTTGTGCCTCAATATATCCTTAAAAACATTGACGAAGTAAAAACCGCCTGTCATTATGCCAATATAAAAATTGTTTCTATTCTTCCTGAGTCAATGGCGGTCTGCTGTGCATACCGAATCTTCCCGGAGGATCAAAAAAAAGCTGTTGTAATTGATTTAAATACCGAATTTAAAATGGATCTTGTTGAAGGAACCGGTAATGAGTACCGAATTATAAAAAACATGGTTAATACTCAATTCGGAATTCCCAACCTGATGAAAAAGATCAGAGATCACATACTTATGAAGATAAGAAGCGAAACAGGAAATGATTTTGAAGAGTGTGCAACGGATGAAGACAAAATTGATCTGGATTATGAGATCGAAAAAGCATTTAAAAAACTTATTGACAGCCCGGAGGAATGTTTCCGTGTTGACATGCAGCTAGACTTTCCCGGAATTTTTAAAAACACGATTTCAATTTTTAAAAATGAAAATGACGCTCGTGGAAGTGCATATGACGACTGGGATCTGGACAGCGATGCTGAATTTAATATAATTTCAAAAATATTGAGTGAGGCAGCGATTATCGGATCCATGGTGTCGTCATTTATAGAAGAATATAAATGTGATATACTACTTCTTCAAGGAAATACAGCAAAACTCAAACCAATATTGGCTGCAATTAGTAAAAACCTAAACAACATCAAGCCCAAAGTCATTCCATCCAGATTATATTCGCCCTACTTGCTGCCATCTATAGGTGGCGCTCAGTGGTATAGTCTCAAGGGCGAAAAAGCTCTTGAGGATGAAGCCGTGCTGTCAGAAGAGGACCGGGAGCTGGGAGATATAATTTATGCTGCAATCGCCGGAAGTGAAACAAAGAAAAACGAATATTCTGGCAGCACAAAATCTCTTGATTCACAGCCAGTAAAAACGAATTCAACCTCTGCCAGACCTATAGCAAGCGGAGAAAGGGAAAACATTTCGCAAAATAATTTTAAAGAGATATCTTTTTTGATAAACGACCCTTCCTGCGGACTTAAAGCTGTTGTTGAATATTCAAAACAATCTCTAAAAGAGCAACGGCATGATACAGAGATCCTCTTTACAATTTCACAGCTGGAGGATCTTTTTAATAAGAATGCGGAATCTGTTAAAATTATTGCTTTTACGAAAGACACCCTAAGTATAAGTGATAAAACATTTGTTGTTTGTGTGTCAGGCAACAAAACCCCCTGGATTAAATATCAAAATAATATAGGAATAGGGGGAAAAGCCGAGGCGCTTTGTCTGTTCAGAATATATAAATATAAAAATGATTTTAAGATAGAAACAATAGCAGAGATTTATGAAGAAAAACAAACACAGAAGGTTATAAAAACAATTGGCTCTGAAATTAGAGACCTTCTGATAGGAGAGAAACTTTCTGTTGATGAAAAAGAAATATCAAAATTAACATTCGGTATAGATGACACGAATATAAACATCTGTGCCGTTGAATATGATAAAGATGCCAATGTGAAGCATATTGTAGGTAAAAATATTCATGAAATAGACGAAAAAATTATATGCTGGAGTGATAACGAAATAACAGTAAATTTTTCAGAAATGAAAAAACAAAACGGAGTTGAAGAGATTAAAATTATTGCAAAGAGTGCGGATAAAATTGAGATTGGAAGAAAAAGATTCGTTGTTTTGCTCAAGAAAGAGGAAAAGAAAATTTTTGCAAGATATAAAAATGAATATTGCTGTAATTATACAGAAACACTAACTAATCTGCTAAAAATATACAAATATAAAGGACAGATAAAAATTTCTGTTTCCGTTGATGAAAAATTAGACAGCCATTCAATAAAGGCAGCGGAAGTGGCCTTTGGTGATAATAAGGCTCCTGGGAAGGATCTTTCCTCAAATACGCCTGAAATTATAGAATTGGGAACAAAAATTGAGCTTACAGAAAAATTTGAAGATCTAAGCATCTATCTTGATAGCAAGGATGTCCAGATTGTGGACATTGAAAATGATTTGGAAGGTGCACTTATGAAAAAAGGGCACGTTCAGAAAATTAAGAAACAAAACGGAATTTCTATAAAAGTTAGAGATCTTATAAACGACAAAAAGACAAAGGAGATTTTTCTTTTTGTTTCAGGTTTGAACAGTAAAAAGGTGTTCGATATTGAATTTACTGTAGATTTATCAATAAATGGTACTTCTAAATATAAATATCAGAACAAAAAGACCCGGACTGCGGTAGAAGACGCAAAAAGGTTCAGCAGAATGCTTTTATTTAATATTTATGAACGAAACGGCAAATGGTGGATGAAAACCTTGGGGGATTACGATTAAATTATTTACGATTAATTTATTTTTGTACTGAAGGAGGATTTAATGGCTATCAACTTATCAAAGGGAGAAAAAATCAATTTTTCCAAAGACAATCCGGGATTACAAAAAATCCGGATCGGCTTGTCTTGGGATGCTAAACCCGGGATAACAGCAGATCTGGATGCTTCAATATTTTTACTGGGTGATGATGAGAAACTGATCGGGGATGACGGTATTGTTTTCTATAACAATCAAGACAGTTTTGACGGAGCAGTACATCATAATGGAGACAACAGAGATGGTTCTGCCGATGGTGACGACGAAACAATCGTTATTGACCTGAACAAAGTGGGTCAAAAGGTTAAAAGTCTACTGGTGGTTCTTACCTCCTATGCAGACGAAGGAAAGGAAAAAATTAATTTTGGAAGAGTTAAGAATGCAACTGCCAGGTTGTATGATGAAATGTCAGGAAAAGTTTTAAATGAATTTGATCTGTCTGAAGATATGAGTGATGCCACATCAATGGAAATGGTTAAAATATATCGTCATAACGGAGAGTGGAAGCTCGGAGCAATAGGTGAAAAGGTCGGATCAAGTATTAACGGATTGTCCGATGTTTATAACAAATATTCCAAATAACTTTTTGAAGGAGGAATCATCATGGATTTAGGGAAAAAAGGTAGTATTCTTAAGAAAGGATCCAGTGTAAACATTTCAAAATCACATTCAGATCTTAAAAAACTGACTCTAACTCTGATGTGGGAGTTTAAACCGGGACAGGATGCGGATCTTGATGCCAGCGCATTAATGTTGGGTTCTGACGGAAAAATGCTTGGCGAAGGAACAATGGCTTGGCATAAAAATCTAGTTCATTGTCGCAGGGCTGTTGTGCACATGGGCGATGTTCGTTCAGCGGATGATGTTGAAGATGGCGATGAAATGGGAAAAGAAACAATAGAAATAACACTCCCGTTGATTTGCGAACATGTAAAGGAAATCCTTGCTGTAATTACAACTTACTCTGAAGATGAGCCGGTACTTTTCGGAAGAGTTAAAAACGCAGCGGTTGTCTTGAACAAGATAAATGATGGAGGATCATCAGAATCTCTTTATAATTGTGACCTTTCAGAAGATATAAGTAATTATACATCGATGGAAGTGGCACGCTTATATCGTAATGAGAAGGGTGAGTGGAATTTCCAACCGGTTGGAAAAGGTATAGGCAAAAGTGCTTTGGGATTCAGAGATGTACTGCTGAAATACAATCCTTATTTTACTGAGGAAGAAGATTAGTCCAAACAATTATTAAGCGAGGAAAAACATGTCCTTAGATCTTAAAAAAGGAAAAGGATCTGCCGATTATTTAAGAAAGAACCCTAACAAGGAGGAAACAACCGCTATTTATCCGATACCACAGAAAAAGGTTGATCAGAAAACCTCCGACCAATCCGAATTCGGATCTTCGACCAAAAAACCCTGGTGGATTTTTATTGTCCTATTGATTGGAATGTCCGCCATCCTTTTTTTCCTTTTCAAAGGAGAAGATGGTGGTGGTGAAAAAGAAAAATCCACAGTAGAGGAAACCTCCATTGTCGATAAGAAAATTGGAACAAGTGCCCCGGCTCCTCAAGAAAATACGCAGGAAGCTGTAGATAATGCTGATGATGAGTCGAAAAAAGCAACTGTCATGGAAAATGCTAAAACTGCCGACAAAACGACTGCCGAAAAGGTTGTTGCTCCGGACAAGACCTCTATAAACGAACCTGGCGAAAAAGAAAAAGAAATGGAAAAAGAGACTGTTAAAAATGTAAATGATTATAGAACCGCGCCTGATCAGAAGAAAGTTGCCGACAGAATGGCGGACAATATCTCCACAGACGAAGGAAGAAAAGTAACCATATATTTTGATTATAATTCAATAGAGCTTAAGGAAGAAGAAAAAGCTAAACTGGCAACTGTTACTTCTATCTCAGGACTTCAGTCTGTTTTAATAGATGGTTATACTTGTAACATGGGAGATGATGAATACAACAGAGATCTTTCAATTGCAAGGGCAGTTGCAGTAAGAGAATATCTCAAGCAGTCATTTGAAGGAAAGACAAAACTTGTTATAAAGGGATCAGGTTCTGAAAACCCTGTCGCCGACAATGATACAACAGAGGGAAGATTGAAGAATCGTCGAGTGGAAGTATATTATTAAACTTCTGAAAAAAACCATCTGGAATATGGTTGGCTGATGACTTTTGTAATTGTCGGAGTTTTTTATCTATGGAACACAATATTCGAAGAAAGAAGGGGGTTCTTTTAAGTTTTAATTCAACAATAAATATTAAAGAGTTCAATCCTTTTTCTGACAGATTTTATTTAAATGTTTTTTATTCATACTATGATAGAAATGAAGATTCAATCTTTAGCAAATGGTATGTCAAGATGTAATAAGAAAATACGGAGAAGATTTTATAATGAACCGCATGACCTCACTTTTTTTTATTATTTCTCTGCTGTTTTCAGGTTGTATTAAAGATGATCCTGATGTATCTAAGTCAACTGATAAATATTTCTTTATTGGTCTGGAAACACTTCCAGAAGGATGGGAAGTTAACTGGAATCTTGAAAAGAGCAAATCAAATCGTTTAAGACTAGTATCTCCTCAAAAAGATGTGCTAATAGATGTTTTAGCGTATTATCTAAAAGCTGATGAAGAAAAATTAAATGACACGGACAGATCTCTGTATAAAAAGATTATAAATTCGTCATATAAAAAGTCTTCTACACAACAATATGGAAAAGAAATTATAAGATCTGAATTTCAAAGGGCTGTAAAAGATACCGTTTCAACCGTATTTACAACTGTTGATATTCATTTGGAAAAGAATTTAGATAAAGACTATGTATATATTATCACATTTGACAGTATTACAATTTCTTCAGAAAATGTCTTGCTGGCAAAAAATGCTATTAAGCTATACCCTCCTGAGCTGACAATTATTGGCAAAATAAATAGGCTAATCAGAGATGGCGGTACAGTATTGAATGTAATTCTTGGTATAGTTTGCTTTGTGATTTTTGTCTTACTAATGTTTTTTTCTTATTATCTGATCTATGCTGTGCACATATCGAGAAAAAAAATGGTGCTTTTAGCGGCTATTCCTTTCAGTATCGTTTTTTCGTTGATGTATTTTGCTTTCGATTTAAATTTAATAGGTTCATTAGTTGTTTCTGCTTGTGTCGGTGTTCTCGTAGTTTTTCCAGAAGGTGTTTCTTTCATTTTTGAATTGTTGGATTAAGTTTTTTTTATTGTGGGCAATGGTCAAGGTTTTCTTGACAGAATTTGGGAGCTATGCGGTAAAAGTGTAATGAAAAAATGGACAGAATTTTATAACGAGAAACGTCGCGAAATAATAAAAAAACAGTCTTAAAAATGGAGGCGTCTGATGAAAACACTTGGTAACATTATCTGGCACATTCCCTTTCTGGGATTTGTGAACGCATTAGTTGTGGCTCTGGCAGGTCTTTTCTGGACAATTACTTTTGTCGGCGCACCTATCGGAGTAGGACTTCTTGAATATTCGAAATTTCTTCTCTGGCCGTTTGGAAACTCAATGGTTAGCAAAAGCGATCTGAAAATCGAGCAAAACACCTTATGGAAAGCATATTCTACAATAATTATGGTTATTAACTTCCCGTTTGGTCTTATATTATGCTGTGTGGCAATATTTCAAATTGTTGCTCTGTTTGTAACAATTGTTGGAATCCCGCCAGCCATTGTTATAGCAAAATCTCTTGGAACATATTTAAATCCTGTAAACAAAAAATGCGTTGATTCCGCCGTATCAGACGAACTTGAAAAGCGAAAATCTCAAAAGGAAGTGGAAAAATATATTTAGGAGTAGAAACATGTTAAATATGGTAGAAATAAAAGCCTTATGCGAAATATCCCATAAGGATGTCGATGCAAATCATCAACTCTCTTTGTTACTCCCGGAATTAATTAAAGCAGCTGACACCGGAGATATTGAAGCTAATAATATCGTTGCAAAATGTTTTATGGACGGAAGAGGAGGGTTAAAACCAAACCTAGATGAAGCATTTGCAAGATACAAACTATCTGCAGAAAAAGGAGACTCTGAAGGACAATACAGCTATGGGATTTGCTTATCAATCTTTGGAGAACATGAAAAAGCAGTTGAAATGTATATGCTTGCTGTCGACCAGAAACATCCAGGAGCAATGCAAAGCATAGGCGATTGCTATATGTATGGCAATGGAATATCACAGGATACACAAGAAGCTATTCAATGGTATTATCACGCTGCTCAATTGGGAGACAGTATGGCATCTTTTTGTCTTGGTTACTGTTACAAGGTGGGTCTAGGTGTTGAACAAAGCTATTCCGAATCTTATAAATGGTATAAGAAAGCAGAAACACAGCAGGGATATCCCCTCGATGACCAAAATGCAAGAGAAGTTATTGATGCTTATGAGAACAAAAAGCCCTCAGGCGGTTGCTATATTGCTACAATGGTCTACGGTAGTTACGATGCACCTGAAGTTCTAATTCTTCGTCGTTTCCGTGACGAAGTTTTGGCAAAAAGTGTTTCTGGGAGGCTTTTTATTCAGGTTTATTACGCGGTATCGCCTATCCTGGTGAAAATTTTCAAACATTCAGTGCGAATTAACCGGTTGATAAAATCAGTTCTGGACAAGATTATAGTCCACATTAAAAACAGTTAGAGTGAGGTGTACTATGAGCGCAATTGTTATCGGGAGAGTAAAAGGCGGATCATCAGGAAAATCATTTGAGGTTAAGTGGGACCAGGGTGACAGAAATGTTTATGTATCCTGGGCCGGCTGGACAAAAATTGGACAGGCAAGCTCTGCTTCTGAAGCAATGACAAAAGCGGAAGCCTGGCTGTATAATAAGTAACAAACGGAAGCACAGATTTCCAATTTTTCGTTCTGCCGCAAAATCCCTGATTGAATAGAATTAAAATTGTTGCACCACAGGATCAAGAAATTCAAGGGAGCCAAGGCGTTGTCATTCAAAAAATTAAAAATGCATCAGAATTAAAATGCGTTGTTCTGGTGGTTTTTTGTTGTTATTATTATACAGTGTCCAGCGACAACTATAATTACCTCTGACGACAATTAAAATTACCCCTGTTTAAAAGTTGTCGTTAGACTCTTTCCGTTGGAAGTTTTAGCGGAGAGAGC
>Ga0116157_10002369_pt1 | contig 18403 bp, 17 predicted proteins | sample AD_UKC048_MetaG_FD_89882 | JGI IMG/M metagenome (GOLD analysis project Ga0116157, IMG submission 89882) | Active sludge microbial communities of municipal wastewater-treating anaerobic digesters from USA - AD_UKC048_MetaG | ecosystem: Engineered > Bioreactor > Anaerobic > Digestate | place: USA...
CTCCGGCATGTTCCTGGCGGGCATCGTTTGCCCACCCTGGGACTCGGAGCGTTGCGGAGGCTGCAGCGCGCCGTTCCATTCGTAGGCCACCGTGCCTGCCGGGTGCCGATACCAGCCGGGGTCGCTGTAGTCGCCAGCCTTCTGGTCGCGACGCACCTTCAGCAGGCTGAACATGCCGCCCATCTCGACCGAGCCCACCGGGCCGTCGCCGGTCATCATCGGCGCGGTGTTGTCGGGAATCGGCATCTGCATCTCGGTCATGTCGGCCATGCCGCGCTCGCTCATCACCATGTAGTCGGGGATCAGACTGGTGATGCGCTTCGCGATGCCCTGGTGATCGACGCCGATCATCGTCGGCACGTTGTGCCCCATCGCGTTCATCGTGTGGTGGCTCTTGTGGCAATGCAGGGCCCAGTCGCCGGGCTCGTCGGCGACGAACTCGATCTGCCTCATCTGGCCGACCCCGATGTCGGTCGTCACCTCGGGCCAGCGGGCGGTCTTCGGCACCGCGCCCCCGTCGGTGCCGGTCACCATGAACTCGTGGCCGTGCAGGTGGATCGGGTGGTTGGTCATCGTCAGGTTGCCGATACGCAGGCGCACCTTGTCGTGCTGGCGCACGACCAGCGGATCGATGCCCGGAAAGACGCGGCTGTTCCAGCTCCACAGGTTGAAGTCGAGCATCGTCATGATCTTCGGCGTGTAGGCACCCGGGTCGATGTCGTAGGCGTTGAGCAGGAACACGAAGTCGCGGTCGACCTCGTCGATCAGCGGATGCCTGTGCTTCGGGTGCGTGATCCAGGTGCCCATCATTCCCATCGCCATCTGCGTCATCTCGTCGGCGTGCGGGTGGTACATGAAGGTGCCGGGACGACGCGCGATGAACTCGTAGACGAAGGTCTTGCCCGGCTGGATCGCCGGCTGGTTGAGCCCCGCGACGCCGTCCATGCCGTTGGGCAGGCGCTGGCCGTGCCAGTGCACGGTGGTGTGTTCGGGCAGCTTGTTGGTGACGAAGATGCGCACGCGGTCGCCTTCCACCACCTCGATCGTCGGGCCCGGCGACTGCCCGTTGTAGCCCCACAGGTGCGCCTTGAAGCCGGGCGCCATCTCGCGCACCACCGGCTCGGCGACGAGGTGGAATTCCTTGACCCCCTGGTTCATCCGCCAGGGCAAGGTCCAGCCGTTGAGCGTGACGACGGGGTTGTAGGGGCGTCCGCTGTTCGGCACCAGTGGCGGCATCGTGTCGGGCTTGTCCTGCAGCACGGGCTCGGGCAGGGCCGCCATCGCGACCTTGCTGACCGAAGCCGCCGTGACAGCGGCCGTCGCTGCTCCGGCATGGCGAAAGAAGTGGCGTCGTGAAAACATGGTGGCCTCGATTCAGTGGCTGCCCGCCGCGCCGTCGGGGGCGGCAGACGGGGTAGACATGGCCTGCGACAGGCCCGACCCGGCAACCGGGCCGAGCTGCGCACTGTCGAGATCGGCCTGCGCCAGCCAGAAGTCGCGCAGCGCCTCGATGTAGCCGTTGACGCTGGTGATCTGCGAGCGGGCATCGGCAAGCAGCTCGAACACGCCGATCAGCATGCCGTTGTAGCGAAGCAGGTTCTCGTCGGAGATGCGCTTCTTCAGCGGCACGATCTCGTCGCGGTAGTGGCGGGCGATGTCATGGCGAATGCGGTAGTTCGCATATACGCCGCGCACCTCGCTGCGCGCATCGACGGCCGTCTGCGCCGCACGGTTCACCGACTGCATGTAGATCGCCTCGGCGCGCGCGACACGCGCGGTGCCCCAGTCGAACAAGGGCAGCTCGACGCTGATCTCGAAGCCGCGTTCGGTCTGATCCTCGCTGAAGGAATTGCGCATCACGCCGAGCTCCAGCGCGTTGACGAAGCGCGTCGCGCGTGTCAGCCCCAGGCTCTTCGCCACCTGCTCGGTGCGCAGCCGGGCGGCCTGCACATCCATGCGCTGCGCCATCGCCGTGCGTTCGATGTCGGGCAACTCGCTCGCCGATGCAGGCAGTTCGGGCATCCGTTCGGGGAGACGGAAGCGGGTCTGCTCCCCCCACAGACCGAGCAGCCGCGTGAGTTGCTCGCGTGCCTCGCCGCGCACCTGCTCGGCACGCGCCAGGTTCAGCGCCGCATCGGCATAGAAGCCCTGCTCTCGCGCCTGCTGCAGCTTGTTCCAGTTGCCGGTCTGTGCCTGACGGCGTGCCAGCTCGGCACCCGCTTCGGCAGCAGACTGCACCTGCAGCATGTAGCGCACGGATTCCTCGGCAGCGAGCGCGGTGAAGTAGGCCTTGCGCGTCCGTGACGCCAGCGACAGCACGCTGATGATCGCGGCGCCGCGCGTCTGCTCGAGGCGCTGCCCGGCGATATCGCGTGCCATCGGCATCGTCAGCAGGTGCGAGAGATTGAAGGTCAGGGAGCGATCGATCTCGCTGCCGGCGCCCTGCCGCAACCGCCCGAAGGTGAACCCCGGATTGGGCAGGAGGCCGGCCTGCACTCGGTCGGCGTCGGCGATGCCGAGTTCGTCGAACGACGCCTGCAGGCCCCGGTTGTTCAGCAGGGCGATCTGGACCGCGGCCTCGGCCGACAGCGGCGTCCCGAGCAACTCGGCAACCCGCTGATCGGCGGCGATGCGCTCGGCATCCGTGCGCACCCAGGACACGTCCTGACCCAGCCGGTCCCGTGCGGTGTGCTGGACGGCATCGAAGCCTGAATCGGGGCTCAACGAGGCGCAGCCCGCCAGAACCAGACAGGCCGCGATCGTTGCGGCAAGGTGCCCCGGTCGATGGAGGTGAGCGATGGTGTTCATGCGGGTCGCCTCATTTCATCCGGTGACTGGCATCCGGCGATGCCGGGGTCGTTGCAGGAGCGGAAGCGGATGCAGCCGCGGGCCCGCTCGCCTCGCGCGCGTAGGCGCGCCAGCCGCCGCGCTGCCGCACCGTCTCGTTGCTTTCGCGCCAGGGCGCCACGGTTGCTTCGGAGAACGACCGATAGCCCGCGAAGGGCGATCGATACGGCACGTCGGCCACTGCAGCCGCAGGATCGGCCGCCCGTGGCACGCGGGACGGGCCTGTCGCAGGCTCAGGCTGAGCCTGTGCGGACAGCGTGATGAAGTGCAGCCCCGCGAGGGCGCACACCGGCAGCCAGGCCGCCTTGGAAATCGCAGACATGAGGAACCCCGTCCAGCGTGCCGGAGGCTTGCCGCCTCCAGGCACAGTCAGTGAAGCGCACGCGCGGCGGTGTCGGTGACTCCGCTTTCCCGCCGCGAACATGCACGGCAGAAGGCGCGTGCGGCGCCCGTCAGACGAGGAAGGATCGAGGGGGTCGGTCCGGGCCGTCGGTCAGGAAGCCGACAGCGCCCATCGACAGCAGGGAGCTGGGCACATCCGCCGTCGCCATGGCGGCGAAAACCAGCGCGGCCGCCGGAAGCGCCGCGCTCACGCAGCAGGCTGCGCAGACGCTGCACTTGGACGCCTTGTCGGCGTGGTGATGGTCACCCGGAGCGCCATGCTGGTGGTCATGGTCCGATGCGGCAGGAGCCACCTCCTGCAAGGCCGCGACCGACACCGGATGGTGGCTCGGACCGCAACCGAGCATGCTCGCCGCGGCAAATCCCTGGAAGGGAAGCGCGACCAGCAGCACCCACATCAGCACAGCGCGAAGCCGGATCACCATGCGTCGATTGTAAAAAGAATGCCGCACCGGAAATCGCTCGACTACGGCCGATCAGGGGCATTGCCTGCCAGCAGGTCGGGGGTCAGCTGGGCAATGGCCTGGTAGTGGGTCAGGAACACGCGCCCGGTCAGGCGCTCCATGAACTCCGTCTTCTGGAGTCGGTCCATCACCGGCCCCTTGACTTCGGACAGGTGCAGCGCGATGCCGGCCTCGCGCAGCCGCTGTTCGATGGCTTCCAGGCTTTCAAGGGCGCTGGCGTCCACGTCGTTGATGGCCGAGCACTGCAGCACGACATGCGCCAGCTGCGGGTGGGCAGCCACGGCATCGTTGATGCGGTCTTCCAGGCTGCGCGCATTGGCAAAGTAGAGGCTGCCATCGACGCGCAGGCTCACCAGCCTGGGGCTGATCAGCACGTCGTGACGCAGCACGTTGCGGAAGTGCTCGGTGCCCGGAACCAGGCCGACGGTCGCGATGTGCGGCCGGCTCGTGCGCAAGAGGTACAGCGCCAGCGACACGCCGACCCCGACCACCAACCCGAGCTCGACGCCGAGCGTCAACGTGGCGACCAGCGTCGCGGCGACCGCAGCGAAATCAGGCTTCGAATACGCCCACACGCGCTTCAGGATGCCGAGGTCGACGAGCGACAGCACCGCGACGACGATGGTCGCAGCCAGCGAGGCCTGCGGCAGGTAGTACAGCGCGGGCGTCAGCAGCAGCGTGGCGAGCAGGATGCCCGCCGCGGTGAACACGCCGGCAGCCGGCGTCTGCGCGCCGGCGTCGAAATTGACCACCGAACGCGAGAAGCCGCCGGTGACCGGCAAGCCCCCGGTGAATGCAGCCGACAGGTTGCTGGCGCCGAGGGCCACCAGTTCCTGATCGGGTTCGATGCGCTGCCGGCGCTTGGCCGCCAGCGTCTGTCCGACCGAAACCGACTCGACGAAGCCGACGATGCTGATGAGCAGCGCCGGCAGGGCGAGTTCGCGCCAAAGCGCGAGATCCCAGGACGGCAGCGTCAGCGGCGGCAGGCTCTGCGGAATGGCCCCGACGATCTTCATGCCCTGGCCCTGCCAATCGAGCGCCCAGGCCAGTCCGGTGGTGATGGCGATCACCGCGACCGGTCCGGCCTTGGCCGTCACATCGGCAGCCTTGTCGGACAGACCGAAGCGCCGCAGCAAGGGCTTCAGGCCCTGGCGCACCCAGAAGAGGAAAGCGGTCGCCAGCACGCCGACGACGAGCGTCAGCACATGGGTGTTCGGCAGCTGATGCCCCAGAGCCCACAGCATTTCGACGAGGTTGTGGCCTTCGGCCTTCACACCCATCAGCGTCTTGAGCTGGCCGGCTGCAATCAGCAGGCCCGAGGCCGAGATGAAGCCCGAGATGACGGGATGGCTCAGGAAGTTGGCCAGGAAGCCCAGCCTCAGCACGCCCATCAGCACCAGCATCGCACCCGACAGGAAAGCAAGCGTGATCGCTGCGCTCCAGTACTGCGGCGAACCCGCCACCGCGTGGTTGCCGATCGCCGCCGCCGTCATCAGGGAGACGACCGCCGCGGGGCCCACCGCCAGAACCCGGCTGCTGCCGAAGATCGCGTACAGCAACAGCGGCGCCACGCTGGCATAGAGCCCGACCTCGGGCGGCAATCCGGCGAGCTGCGCATAGGCCAGGCTCTGCGGTATCAGCATGATCGTGACGATCAGGGCTGCCACCGCGTCGCGGGTCAGGGTCTCGCGGTCATAGCGTCGCCCCCATTCGAGCACCGGCAGGCTCGGCAGCCAGCGCCTGCCGGCCCCCGACGGCCGGGTCGTCGCTCCAGGTGTCATCAGCCCACCATCTCGGGCTGGGCCAGCCACTCGCGGCCCTTCAGCATGCCTTCCCAGTACAGCGGCGGAAGGAGGCGCTCCTTCAGGTACCAGGCCAGACGCGAGGGACGGGTGCCATCGATCAGCCACTGCGGGAAACTGGGCGCCAGCTTGCCGCCATAGGTGAACTCGGCCAGCACGATCTTGCCGCGTTCCACCGTCAGCGGGCAGGAGCCGTAGCCGTCGTACTTCGCTTCACCCCGGGTCGCTCCGCGGGTGGCGAGCAGGTTGTGCGCCACCACGGGAGCCTGCTTGCGCGCCGCGGCAGCAGTCTTGGCGTTGGGGGTGTTGCCCACGTCGCCCAGGGCAAAGATGTTGGGGTAGGTCTTGTGGCGTAGCGTGGCCGGATCGACATCGACCCAGCCTGCCGCATCCGACAGCGGGCTCACCCGGATGAAGTCGGGCGATTTCTGAGGCGGGACCACGTGGATCATGTCGAATTCTCGGGTGATGATGTCCTTGCTGCCGTCGGCGTTCGCCCTGCTGAACGTGGCCTTCCTGCCCGGGCCGTCGACGGCCAGCAGAGTCTGACCGAAGTTCAATCCGATGTTGTAGGCCTTCACGTACTCCATCAGTGCGGGCACGTAATCGGCCACGCCGAACAGGACCGCGCCCGCGTTGCAGAACTGGATGTCGATGTCATCCAGCACGCCCGAGCGGCGCCAGTGATCGGCCGACAGGTACATCGCCTTCTGGGGCGCACCGGCGCACTTGATCGGCATCGGCGGCTGCGTGAACAGCGCCTTGGCACCGCGCTTGTCCTGTCCGAGCTGCTTCACCAGTTGCCAGGTGTAGGGCGCGAGGTCGTAGCGGTAGTTGGAGGTGACGCCGTTTCGTCCAAGCGTGTCCGTCAGCCCAGAGATGCCGTGCCAGTCGAGCTTCAGGCCCGGACACACCACCAGCTGCTGGTACTTGACGACACGACACCCGTCGAGGATGACCGCATCGCGCTCGGGTTCGAACGCCGCCACCGCCGACTTGAGCCAGTGCACGCCTCGCGGCAGGACCGAGGCCATCGTCCGGGCGGTCGTGGCCGCGTCGAACACGCCTGCGCCCACCATCGTCCAGCCGGGCTGGTAGTAGTGGATGTCGGCCGGGTCGATGATCGCGATATCGAGGTTCGGGGCGCGCGCCAGCAGGCTGGCCGCAACGGCGATGCCCGCTGCACCGCCACCGATGATCACCACATCGTGTGTCGCATCGGCCACCTCCACCGGAGTCCGGCCTCCGTTGACGATGCGCCGCACCACGCCCTTCAGGTCGAAGCCGGCTTTCGATGACAGCTCGATGATCTGTGGCAGCGGCATCTTTCCGGCCTGCGAGAGCGCCCACATCGTGGTCGATCGCATGCCGGTGCGACAGAAAGCCAGCACCGGTTTCGGCAGCTCGGCCATCAGCGCGCCGAACTCGGCACCCTGTTCGTCGGTGACCTTGCCAGATTCAGCAGGCAGGTAGCGCAGCTGAAGGCCCCGCTCGACGGCGGCGCGCTCGAGTTCGTCGCAGGTGGGCTGGTCAGCCCCCTCGCCATCGGGCCGGTTGCAGATCACCGACCGGAATCCGGCGTCGGCGACCGCCTGCATGTCGGCAGCCGCGATCTGCGGGGCGACCGAAAGCTCGCCCGTGAGTGGTCGAATGTCCATGGGACTTGTCTCCTGAAATCGCGGCCTCTCGAGGAGGCTCTGGGGCGCGCTGCGGTCAGACCGCGTTCAACGGAATCTTGATGTAGCGGGTACCGTTGGCTTCGGGCTCGGGCCACTGGCCGGCGCGCATGTTCACCTGCACCGACGGCAGGATCAGCGTCGGCATGTCGAGTGCCGCATCGCGTGCGCTGCGCATCGCCACGAACTCCTCTTCGCTGATGCCGTTGCGCACATGGATGTTGCGCTCGCGTTCCTCGCCCACCGTGCTGACGAACTGCACCTCGCGGCCACCCGGCTGGTAGTCGTGGCACATGTAGAGGCGAGTCGCGGCGGGCAGGCTCAGCACCTTGTTGATCGAGCGGAACAAGGTGCGGGCGTCACCTCCCGGGAAGTCACATCGGGCGGTGCCGTAGTCGGGCATGAACAGCGTGTCGCCGACGAAGGCAACCGTGTCCTCCCCATCGATGACGACATAAGTCATGCAGGCCGGCGTGTGCCCCGGCGTGTGCATCGCACGCGCCTGCAGGCCGCCGATCGCGAATGCCTCCCCGTCGGCAAACAGGTGGTCGAACTGGCGGCCATCGCGTGCGAACTCGGCTCCTGCGTTGAACAGGCTGCCGAAGACCTCCTGCACCTTCGTGATGTGCTCGCCAATGCCGAGCTGGCCACCGAGCTCCTTCTTCAGGTACGGCGCTGCGGACAGGTGGTCGGCATGGGCATGGGTCTCGAGAATCCATTGCACCTGTGCGCCCAATTCACGCACCCGGGCGATCAGGCGGTCGGCGCTCGCCGTCGACGTGCGGCCGGACTTGGGGTCGTAGTCGAGCACGCTGTCGACCAGTGCGCACTGGCGCGACGGCCGGTCGAGCACGAGATAGCTGACGGTCCAGGTGCCGGGATCGAAGAAGCCCTCGATCTGCAAGTTGCTGTCCTTACCCATGGGTTTCTCCTCGCCCCGCGGCGCCTTGCGCGCGGGGGCCTCCAGGTTGCTTCAACGGCGTGCCACTGGGCAGGTGTTGATGCCGAGGACCGTGTACAGCGGGCACATGCCGATCGCACCGGTGAGCAGCGGCACGACGCCGATATAGCCCCACATGCCAACGGTTCCGGTCGCGGCCAGGCCGATCAGTACCAGACCGCCTGCCACGCGCAATGCCCGGTCGATGGTGCCTTCGTTCTTCTTCATGGTGTGTTCCTTTCGAGGTGGGTTCAGCAGCGCTCGCGACGACCTTCGCCGCGACTGCATGCTGCTGTTCATTACAAGAGGCGTGCCATCCGTGGCATTTGCGACAGATCAATGCCAAGGCATTGATCTGATTGAATTTTTTCCAGGATGGCCGAATACCGCAGTCCGCCTCGACTGCCACGCAACCGCAGTTGGCAGATCTTCGCTGCCGAATTTGGCAGTCATGGCAGTTGGGCCCAGAATGCCCCGGCAGGAGCACCCGCCATGGCCGACACCCACCGATCCGATCCGAACACCGACCCTTCGGATTCCGGCGACCTGCATTCGGACCCCCAGGTGCAGGCCCTGGTCTCGTTCCTGGAGCACGAGGCGCAGCCCATGATCGTGCTCGACCCCGACTACAACATCCTGGCCGCCAACACGGCCTACCGTCGGCAGTTCGGCACCGTGGACAAGCCCTACCTCGGCCACAAGTGCTACCGCATCTCCCACCACTACGACGTGCCGTGCGACCAGGCCGGCGAGCACTGCCCGATGAGAAAGGCCTTCGAGGCCAAGGGCCCCGACCGCGTGCTGCACATCCACCACACGCCACGCGGCCCGGAACATGTGGACGTGGAGTTGCGACCCATCCTCGACGGCGACCGGAACGTGGTCGCCTATGTCGAACGGTTGTCGACGGTGCGCAGCGCGTCCGCACGCCCCAGCGCGGAAGGCTTGGTCGGCGGTTCGCCGGCCTTCAACGCCGCGCTGTCCGCGGTGCAGCGGGTCGCACCGGCGATGCTGCCGGTGCTGCTGCTCGGCGAATCCGGCACCGGCAAGGAACTGTTCGCACGCGCCGTGCACGAGGCCAGCGAACGCGCGCACGGCCCCTTCGTGGTCGTCGATTGCTCGGGTCTCACCGACACGCTGTTCGAGAGCGAAGTCTTCGGCTACGAGAAGGGCGCCTTCACCGGCGCCCACGCACGCAAGCGAGGCCTGGTCGAGACCGCCGAAGGGGGAACGCTGTTTCTCGACGAGATCGGCGACGTGCCCCTGAGCATGCAGGTCAAGCTGCTGCGCCTGATCGAGTCGGGCACGTTCCGCCGGGTCGGCAGCATCGAGACCCAGAAGGCCGACTTCCGGCTGGTGGCCGCGACGCACAAGCCGCTGCAGCAGATGGTGGCAGACGGCCGCTTCCGGCAAGACCTGTACTACCGCATCAGCGCGTTTCCGATCCACCTGCCGCCGTTGCGCGAACGCGCGGACGACATCCCGATGCTGGTCGACTCGTTCCTGCAGCGAGGCAGCTCCAGCAAGCATCGCGTGTCGGTCGAGGCCCGCGCGATGGCACGCCTGCAGGCCCACGACTGGCCCGGCAACATCCGCGAGTTGCGCAACGTGCTGGAGCGAGCCCGCCTGTTTGCAGACGATGGCATCGTGCGCGCCGAGCACCTGCCCGAAGGCCTGGGCTGCGAAGGCCCAGCGCATGCAGCCCCGGAGCGCCACGCACCGCCGTCGGAACGGGTCCGCGCCGGTGCCGACGATGCCGAGCTGAGACGCCTGGCCACCAGCTTCACCGGCACCCGCCGCGAGCTGGCCACCCGGCTGGGCATGAGCGAACGCACGCTGTACCGACGCCTCAAGGCCATGGGCCTGGCCTGAGCGCGGTCGGGCCGGCGCGCACCGCGCCTACTTCAACCGGGTGCCATGCAGGTCGAAGATGGATACCTTCACCGGAAAGGCCTGGCTGACGCTTTGCGTCACGGTGCAGTAGTCCTCGAAGGTGGCCAGCACGCGGTCGAGATGCTCCAGCGCGTCCGCCGGCACCCCCACGGTCAGCGTGACCTGCATCGACAACACCCGCAACCGGCCCTCGGGACTGCGCCCCACTTCGGCCTGCGCTTCACAGGTGATCGGATCGGGCTGCTGCTTGAATTTGCGCAGTGAAAACAGCAACGAAGCGCTGAGGCAGCTGCCGACGGCCGATGCGAGCAACTGAACCGGCGACGGCCCGGTTCCCTGGCCCAGCGGTGCGGGCTCATCGAGCCGGATCGGCGGACGCTCTCCTCCGAAATCGGCGTCGAACTGGTAGTCGTGCACCTGTGTCAGGCGCACAGGCTGTGTTGCAGCGGTCATGGCGATCTCCTTCATCGAACGGGTGTGAGTGACAGGCCGCAGCGGTTGTCTGCGGACTGTCGGCGCCGGCGCCGGCGCCCGAGACGGCTCACAGTCTGAGCCCTCTCGGGTGGGGCGTTCAGAACCTGAGGCTCATGCCGATGTCGAACGATCTGCCCTGCCCCGGCAGCGGTTCGATCTGCGTCGCCGACGCAGAAGCCTTGTAGGCCGCCAGGTTGGCGCCGCCCAGCGGCAGGTCGTACTGCCGATCGAACAGGTTGCGCACGCCGGCCTGCACGGAGAACGCCTTGTTCATCTGGTACCGCGCACCCAGATTCACCAGGCTGTAGCCAGCTGTTCGATCCTCGTCACGGCGATCGTCGACCGCCGACTTGCGAGCGACCGCCTGAAGCTCGGCGGACAGCGTCAAGTCGCGCCACCGCTCTTCCAGGCCCAGCGACAGGTTGACCGGCATCTGGTGATAGAGGTCACCGCCGTCCTCGCGCCGGCCCCGGGTCACATCGAGCTTGCCCTTGACCGTGCCGGTACCCCACGACGCGTCGTCCCAGGCGACCGCCGACCAGGACAGGTTGACGCCGTAGAGGTGTGCATCGTGGTTGGCGAACTGGAGCAACGCCTTCGACGCCCCCATGCGCATGTAGGGCTTGAAGGTCCCGATCACATTGACGTCGATGTAATCCTCGACATAGGTGTAGTAAGGCGTGAGGGAGACTTCCCATCGCGCCTTCGCTGCATCGTGCCAGTTTACGGTGGCGCTCACGGTGTGCGCCACTTCGGGCTTGAGGTCGATGTCGCCCACGTAGCCGTTTCCATCGCCGAACCAGCCCACCATCATCATGGCCATCATGCCGCGGCCCCAGCTGTAGCGCTCGTAGAGGTTCGGCGAGCGCTCCTTGCGGGCGAACCCCAGCTGGTACTCGACCTCCTGCGAGGACGCATAGGTGGCCAGCGCCGTCAAATCGATGTTGTGGTCACGCTGCTTGCGGCTGCGTGCATTGAATGCGGCCGCAGCGGCATTGTCCGGAGCGCACATCATTCCGCAGCCGTAACCCTGCACGTCGCCCGCATTGCTGCGAACCGACTCGTGGCGCACACCCAGCAGCGTGCTCCACTTCGCGCCGAGCCGGGCTTCCCATTCGGCAAACAGCGCCATGCGGTCCCTACGACCATCGACGATGTTTTCGTAGGTGTTCGGGGACATCATCATCGAGCCAGCCACCGGCGGCCACCAGTCGTCGAGGCGGAACCGATGGAATTCATTGCCGATGCGCAGCTTGCCGTCCTGCCACGGCAGCTCCGCCTGCAGCTTGTAGCCCGCATCCCGACCGTGCGTTTTCATGGGCATGGTGCCGGTCTTCTCGCGCGTGAAGAACCCCATCTCGTGCCGCGTGTCCTGCCCATAGATCTTGGCTTCCAGGCGCCCCCAGTCGAAGCTGCCTTCGTAGGCCAGATTGGCAAAGACCCCGCGGTTGTCCGTCATGTCCATGTACTGGTTCGGATAGCCCTGGTACGGAATGGACTGCCGCCCGACCTTGAAGACCAGACGTTGACCTTCACCCTGCGCGGCCAGCGTCAGGGCGTGGTTGTTGCTCTTGTAGAGGGTATCGAGCACCTTGTCGCCGTGCCCGTCGCGGTAGCTTTCTCCCTTGGCCAGGGCGCCGCTGTACTGGAGGCTCAACGTTTCGCTCGCCACGCCAGCGGAAAGTTGCAGCGTGCGACTGTCGTCGACGCTGCGCCTGAGGAACGCGATCTCGCCCTGGGTCAGCAGCCCCTCGCCCGCCCGCGCGAAGACCGGAGCGGCGGATTCCACATCGATCACGCCACCGATGTTGTCGCCCCCCAGGCTGACCGGCGAAATGCCGGCGACCGCCCGGGCCCTGCTGACCTGGCTGGGCTCGATGTAGGAGAGCGGGGCGTTCATGTGATTGGCACACGCCGAGGTGGTTTCGGCCCCGTCGATGCGGATCTTCAGGCGGTCGTCTGCCAGTCCGCGCAGGGCAGGCAGACCGGAGACTCCGCCCGCGCTGTAGGTGCTGGCGCCGGGCTGGCTGTTCAACAGGGTGGCACTGTCGCTGGTCGACAGGCTGCGGCCGGCTGATGCATCGGAGGCGACCGCGCCCCGGATCACGACGGGTGGCAGGACGGCCTTGTCGGCGGCGGTCGCCATGAAGGGCTGAAGGCCGATGGCCAACAAGATGAGGCTGTTGCGTTTCATAGAACAGTGATGTCCGGAAAATATGAATGGGAAAAGGAAGGCCTCGCGCATCGGGGTGCGGCAAGCAGACCGCACGCGGAACGACGCGCTCCGGAGGGCCGCGGTCGATCGCGGCGGTCTGCCGGGCAGAAGACAGGGACAAGGGGGATGAAGCCGACCGGCCGAGGCCCCGCAGCGACATCCACCGGCCAGCCGGCGGTGCGCAAGCGCGGATCGGCGCGGCAAGGCGCCGCCCTGGCTACGACGAGGACGTCAGCAGGTCAGGAAATGCGAGGGGGGGGCGCGGGGCTGCGCGCTGGCCCACGCATGGAGCGTGTGCTTCGCCCGCAGAAACAGTCGAGGCACCTCGAACCGCAGAGTGTCCGGCAAGCGGACCACCAGCGGCTCGCTGGGCAAGAGTGAATCGTGACCCTGGCAAATGCAGAAAGCGCAGTGCGCGAGGTCTCCCAATTCAGACCGGGGAGCAGGCGAACCGGAGGACTCCCGTCCGGAGTCATCGACTGCTTCGACACCCGTCCAGAGCACCCCTGAACTGCTGCAGATGGCGCCCACCCCGGCATCGCCTGCCGTGTACAAGGCGTGTGAGACGGTGGGCGCCAGACTCGCGAACCAGACGACGAATATCGCGATCCAGCGTGTGCAGATGTTGGTGAGCAGGCGCGAGCGCATGGGGAAAAGTCTATTCCCTCGCACGTGCGATTCGCTTGACCCACGTCAGTTCGGCGGAGCCGGATCAGCGGTTCAGCTGCGCATACACCTCGCTGACCAGTCCTCGGACCTCGGCCTCGCTGCCGTCAGCAATGAGTGCATAACCGTAGCGTTCCTCGACCCAGTAGAACGAGGTTCGCGTTCCGTCGCGCACCAGACGGAACGCGGTCTCGGACGGCGCCGCATCCGCAGTGAAGGCGGCGACGAACAGCGTCACCCGCGAGCCCTGCTGGTTCTCGTACATGAACTGCGCTCGCGGCGTGCCCTCGCCCGGCAGCAGCCGACCGCCGAGCAGGTGGTAGCCGTGCGCGCCCAGCGACGGCGCCTTGAGCGGCGCGCCGAGCCGACGGCTCAGCCACTGCACGAGATGGGCTTCGTCGGCAGCCGTGACTTCGACCGGATGGCGCTTCTCGGGCACGAAGACCGCATGCGCAGCCGCGGCCTCGCGCACGAACAGCGGGGCCGCGGCCAGCGCCGAGCCCGAGCCGGGCGGCCGGCCACCTTCCACCGACCGTTCGATGGCCATCCCCGCCATCAGGCCGACAGCCAGCAGCACCGCGGCAGCCGCACCTTGCTGCCAGCGGGCAAGCCGTCGCGCATGGGTTGCCGCACGCATCACCCCGTCGAGGAGCGCCGGCGGCGTGTCGCCTACATCGACCGACCGTGCCAACTGCCGCAACTGGGCGCGCTGCAGTTGCCACTGCGCCACGCGGGCCGCGTCATCGGGATGGGACTGCAGCCACGCCAGCACCGCCGCCACGCGGTCGGCATCGAGCTGCGCATCCACGTAAGCATGCAGCTCGTCATCGGTCACGGCTTCGGGCGCGGTCTTCATGGCTTCACCAGTTGCAGTGGATGCGCACGGGGCGTCTCGCCGGGGTCGCTCATCAGTTCGCGCAGCCGCTCGCGCGCGCGATGCAGGCGTGACATCACCGTGCCTACAGGCACGTCGAGGATGCACGCAGCCTCCGCGTAGGTGTACTCCTCGACGGTCACCAGCAGCAGCACTTCGCGCATCGACGGGGGCAACGCCGCCAGCGCGCGCTGCAGGTCCAGTCGCTCGCCGAGGCGCGCCAGCGGCTCGTGCGCCGGTTCGGGCACGTCGTCGAGCGCTGCATGGCCGTCGTCATGACGCCAGTCGCGTCGATGGTTCAGGTGCAGGTTGTGCATCAGCGACAGCAGCCAGCTGCGCAGCACCGAGCCCGGCTCCCACAGCGACCACTTGACGCAGGCGCGCTCGAGCGTGTCCTGCACCAGGTCATCGGCGCGCGCGGCATCGCCAGTCAGCAACCGGGCATACCGGCGCAACGCCGGTATGTGGCCGAGGGTCTGTTCGATGCCCACGCGCAACGAGACCGATCGCCGGACTCAGGGCCGTGCGAGGTGCCAGACGTTGTTGACGCCATCGCCGGTGCGGTCGCCCGCCTTCTGGTCTGCCGCCCAGAAGTAAACCGGCTTGCCCTTGTAGGCCCACTGCCGGCTGCCGTCGTCGCGGATCACCACGCTCCAGTCGCCGCGGGCCACGGCATCGGACGCGGCCGCGAGCGGCGGCCATTTGGCCGCGCAGGGGCCGTTGCAGACGCTCTTGCCCGAGCCGGCGGCGTCGCGGTCGAAGGTGTACAGCGTCATGCCGTTGGCACCGACGAGCACACCATCGGCTTCCTGGGCCGGCGCGGCCTGGGCCATCACGGCGCTGCCACTGGCCAGGGCAGCACAGAAAACGAGTGCAGACAGAAACGCAGGTCGGGTCATGGAAATCTCCTCGAGTGGGGGGGGTGACATGACGGTGAACACCGCAGCGGCCGGAAGTATTCCATCCGTTGCGCGAAGGTCATGCTCCGATCCTCTGCTCCGCATGGGCGCTGCCACTGCCATGGCCGCGCCAGACAACTGCCAGCCCCCGCCATCTTGGCAGCTTCGCGTGGCCGAAGTTGGCAGACGGACACCATCAAGAAATCACAACCCCCTGTCGCACAACAGGTTTTCCGAATGCCAGGCGATGGCACGGAACTTGGGTTGATCAGGGCATGACACCCGATGAACGCCGCCTGGTACGCCACCTCGTCACTGCCGTGCTCGTCAAGCTGGCGGTGCTGGTGGGGCTGTGGTGGGGATTCGTGCGCGATCAGCGTGTCGAGACGGACACCGCACGGACCGCGGCACACCTCGGTGCCACAACCCCCGATCCCGGAGCCACCCCTTGATATCCGAACAACTCGTCGATCTGTCGCGCCTGCAGTTCGCGGCCACCGCGATGTACCACTTCCTGTTCGTGCCGCTCACGCTCGGCATGGTGTGGCTGCTCGTCATCATGGAAAGCGTCTACGTGATGACCGGCAAGGTCGTCTGGAAGGACATGACGCGCTTCTGGGGCAAGTTGTTCGGCATCAACTTCGCGCTGGGTGTCACCACCGGCATCACGCTCGAGTTCCAGTTCGGCACCAACTGGGCCTACTACTCGCACTACGTGGGCGACATCTTCGGTGCGCCGCTGGCCATCGAGGGCCTGATGGCCTTCTTCCTCGAATCGACCTTCATCGGCCTGTTCTTCTTTGGCTGGGATCGCCTCACGCGCACCCAGCACCTGATGGTGACCACGCTGATGGCGGTGGGCACCAACCTGAGCGCGCTGTGGATCCTGATCGCCAATGGCTGGATGCAGAACCCGGTGGGTGCCGAGTTCAGCTACCAGACGATGCGCATGGAGATGGTCGACTTCTGGGCGATCGTGTTCAACCCGGACGCGCAGGCCAAGTTCGTCCACACCGTGTCGGCCGGCTACGTGACGGGCGCGATGTTCGTGCTGTCGGTGTCGAGCTGGTACCTGCTGAAGGGCCGCGACATCGAGTTCGCCAAGCGCAGCTTCCGCGTGGCCTCGGCCTTCGGCCTGGCGTCGGTGCTCAGCGTCATCGTGCTCGGCGACGAGTCCGGCTACACCGTGGGCGAAGCGCAGCAGACCAAGATGGCCGCGATGGAGGCGATGTGGGAGACCGAGCCCGCGCCCGCTGGCTTCAACCTCATCGCCTGGCCGAACGAGGCCGAGCAGAAGAACGACTGGGCGGTGGAGATTCCCTGGGTGATGGGCCTGATCGGCACCCGCTCGGTCACGAAGGAGATCCCTGGCATCCGCGAGATCAAGGAGAAGAACCGCGAGCGCATCATCCGCGGCATCGTCGCGGTGACCGCACTCGAAACCCTGCGCAAGCACCGCGACGACCCGGTGGTCAAGCAGGTCTTCGAGGCGCACAAGGCAGACCTGGGTTTCGGACTGCTGCTCAAGAAGTACGTGGTCGACGTGCGCCAGGCCACCCCGGAGATCATAGACAAGGCCGTCCACGACACCGTGCCGCGCGTGATGCCGATGTTCTGGAGCTTCCGCATCATGGTCGGGCTGGGCATGGCCATGCTGCTGCTGTTCAGCCTCGCGTTCTGGACCACGCTGAAGAACGAATGGACGCGTCGGCCCTGGTTGTTGAAAGCCGCCGTGGTGATGCTGCCCGCGCCCTGGATCGCCTGCGAACTGGGCTGGGTGGTGGCCGAGTACGGCCGCCAGCCCTGGACGATCTATGGCGTGCTTCCGACCCACCTGAGCGTGTCCACGCTCAGTGTCGAGAGCCTTTACGGCTCGCTCGCCGGGTTCATCGGGTTCTACACCGTGCTGCTGATCGTCGAGGTCTACCTGATGCAGAAGTTCGCCCGTCAGGGACCCGGCAGCCTGGGCACCGGACGCTACTCGCGAGAGCCTGTCCACCACGCGGCCCCGGCCCACGCCTGAAGGATCGAATCGTGATCGACTACCCAACCCTCAAGGTGATCTGGTGGCTGCTGGTGGGCGTGCTGCTGGTCGGCTTCGCCATCATGGACGGCCACGACATGGGTGTGGGCACACTGCTGCCGTTCGCCGGCCGCAGCGATGACGAACGCCGTGTCGTGATCAATACGGTCGGCCCGCACTGGGACGGCAACCAGGTCTGGTTCATCACCGGCGGCGGCGCGATCTTCGCGGCCTGGCCCATCGTCTATGCCACGGCCTTCAGCGGCTTCTACTGGGCCATGATGGCGGTGCTGTGGGCCTTGTTCTTCCGGCCCGTCGGTTTCGACTACCGCAGCAAGATCCACAACGCCACCTGGCGCAGCACCTGGGATTGGGGGCTGTTCATCGGCGGCGCGGTGCCCCCGCTGATCTTCGGCGTGGCCTTCGGCAACCTGCTGCAGGGCGTGCCCTTCGGCTTCGACGACTACCTCGTCAGCACCTACACCGGCAGCTTCTGGCAACTGCTGAACCCGTTCGCGCTGCTGGCCGGCGTGGTGAGCAGCGCCATGATCACGATGCACGGAGGCACCTACCTCGCGCACCGCACCGAGGGTGCGATCCAGCAGCGGGCCGTGCGCGGCGCGGTCGGTGCCGCGGCAGTACTGGTGGCTGCCTTCATCGGAGCCGGCATCTGGTTGCGCTACGGCGGCATCGAGGGCTTCGTGATCACCTCGGTGGTGGACCCGGCCGCCCTGCCGGACCCGCTGGCCAAGACCGTGGTGCGCAGCGCCGACGCCTGGTGGGCTAACTACGCCGCACAACCGTTGCTCTATGCCCTGCCGGTGCTCGGCGTCGTCGGAGCGCTGGTGGCCGCGGTGCTGGTGTCAGTACGCCGCACGCTGTCCGCCTTCGTGGCGTCGGCACTCGCCATCGTGGGCGTGATCGGCACCGCCGGGGCAGCCATGTTCCCGTTCGTGATGCCGTCCTCCACGATGCCCAACGCCAGCCTGACGGTGTGGGACAGCGTGTCGAGCCACCTGACGCTCGGCCTGATGTTCTGGGCCACGCTGATCTTCATGCCCCTGATCGTTGTCTACACCGCCTGGGCCTACCGCGTGATGCGCGGCAAGGTCACCGTCGCGCACATCCGCGCCAATGAGCACACCGCCTATTGAAGGCCGAAGGAAGCCCCATGACCACCCACATCCAGCCCGCACCGGGCACCCTGCTGATCCCCGACCCCGAGCGC
>Ga0116157_10002375_pt1 | contig 18373 bp, 12 predicted proteins | sample AD_UKC048_MetaG_FD_89882 | JGI IMG/M metagenome (GOLD analysis project Ga0116157, IMG submission 89882) | Active sludge microbial communities of municipal wastewater-treating anaerobic digesters from USA - AD_UKC048_MetaG | ecosystem: Engineered > Bioreactor > Anaerobic > Digestate | place: USA...
GCGCATCAGCGAATACCTCGAGCCACGAGTTCCAGTTTGTCCCAATGAGGGCTGCGAGCTCTATCGCAAAACTTTTCCTGAGCAGTCGGTGCGACATACTCGTTTTGGGGTGAACGCCCACGGGGGAGTCAGCCAGGATGAAGCCAGAAATCGCACATAATCGCAAACGTCATTAAGGACGCTTCGTTTATGCATTCTTGGCTGCTCTGCATCGAGCCGAGTACGGCCAAAAATGATCTTGATTAGCGACCTACCTCAGCCGCACGAATGACCGCGGCAGGTGTGGGTGATGTGAGGCAAGCGGCGCGCAGCAAGCGAGCCAGGATCGAGCACAGATTGAAGCGACGGTTGAAACGGTATTGGGCCTCTGCGAGGTAGCGGTGGGCGTACTTGGCGAAATCGAAGGCGTGATACGTGCCACCCAGGGCCCGCTTGAGGTTGCCCAGAAAGGTGTTGACCGCCTTGAACTGCGGCAAGGCGGCGCTGGCCTTGCCGCCACCGGTGACCACACGCTCGTGATCGGCACCGATCAACTGCACCGCGCCGAAGCACCACAGACCGTCAGAGACCACCGTGGCCGTCGGCGCAATGGACTGCGCGGCGAAGATTGCCACCGCCTCGTTTGTGAACGGCTGCTGGCGCAGACACACGAACTGCGGCTGGCCGTCGGGGGTTGTCTGCACCGCGGCGACGGACGGCACCTTGTTCTCCGACCCGCGCCCGACCTTGCCGCCCGAGCGCTCGCCGCCCAGATAAGCGTCGTCGATTTCCACCCGACCGTCGAGTTGGCGATCTTCCTCACGCACGCGCATGACCTCCATGAGCTTGTGTTTGATGAGCCAGGCGGTCTTGTAGCAAACGCCCAGGTGGCGCATGAGTTCGAGCGCGGCGACGTTGTTCTTGGACTGCGTCAGCAGGTGCATGGCCAGGAACCAGCGCGACAGCGCCAGCTTGGTCGACTCGAAGATCGTGCCGCTGATGACGCTGCACTGGTGACGGCAGGCGGTGCACTGGAAGTACAGCCGGCCCTCGCGCCGAAACGAGCTGTGCTGGCCGCCGTCGCACGCCGGACAGGCAAAACCCGACGGCCAACGCGATTCGACAAGCGCGGCCTCGCATTGATCGTCCCTGCCGTAACGGTCCATGAACTCTGCCATCGAAAGTCCAGACTGAAACTGCACTCGGTTCATCGTCATGGTTCACCTCCTGTAGCGGTGAACCCATCCTCCACCGGGGATGGCTCACCGGGTGAGCCATACCTGCCGTGGCTGAAGAATGTCGCTAATCAGGAAAATGATACGCAAGCGCGAGAGGCCTACGCCTTCGACGCCGGCCTCTTGCGCGCCGGCGCCACCAGCTTCAAAGCCTTCGCTGTCACCGCCCTGCCCAACTGGCGGGCGAGCATGTCCCGGGCCGCTCGCGTCTCCGCCAGCGCTCCTTCCACCTCGCCCAACCGCTGCCCCAGTTGAGCCCGCTCCTGCTGCGAAGCGCTGAGCGCCGCGCCGTGCTTCTCGGCCTGTTCGGTGGCCACCCGCCGGGCCTGCTCCAGTTCCTTCTGCGCCTTCGCTGCGGCCGTGCGCTCCCGGTCGACGTCGAGCAGGATGCGCCGCATGTCCGCTGCGTGCTGCTCCTGCGCGGCCGCGGCGCCAGCACGCTGCTGCTCCAGTTCGTGGGCGAAGCGCCGCGAGGTGGCCTGCATCGCTTCCTGCAACTCACGCCGCTGCTGGCCAGCATCTTCGACCTGACGCTGCAGCGCGGCCGTCTCGCCGCGTTCCCTGGCCAGCCCCTGCTCGACCCTGCGCAAGGTGGCTTCGCGGGCCTGGAGCTGCTCGCGCGTCTCAGCAAGCACCTGGCGCAGCCCCTCAGCCTCGGCGCCCACGGCTTCGGCCGCCGCCTGGGCCGCCAGCGCGCTGGCCTGAGCCTCGCCACGCGCGGCAGCCAGGCTCTCCTGAGCCAAGGCCTGGGCGCGCTGCCACAACGCACCGACGGCCTCGCCGGCGATGTCGCGCAGCTCGACCGGCAGATCCGGGTGCTCGATGCGCACGCGGCTTTTCTCGCGCAGCGATGCCCAGAACCGTGAGAGCGCCTCGGACGGCGCGCTCATGCTGCCCTTGCGCACCAGCTGGTACAGCTTGTTCGCCGTGGGCGTGATGCTGTGCCGGAAGAACAGCAGTGTGCACACCTCACGGTACAGCTCCTGGGTGTCGGTGAACTTCGCCCGCAAGGCGTCGATTTCAGCCTCGAGGCGGCGATCTTCGGGGGCGGTGGGCTCGGACATGAAGCATTTCAGGTCGATTCAATGAAAAGTAATCTAACGTAATACGTTGCATTTCTTGCTATTGGAATTTCTATTTTGACATTAGTGCCATAGTGTCAAAACATTGGCGGCACCTCACCTTCTGCCTCGTGCTACATCCGCAGAACGCCATCCACATGCCCGCAAAGCGCCCACCAACAGAAACTTCGGCCGCCTTTCGGCTGATTCGCCCCGCGCCGATCGAGACAGTCGTGGTGACCGACGAGCTGTCCGGGCGCTTGGGCAGAAACCGCTCGCCCGGCCGCCGCCAGATCGGTGCCGACACCGACCACGACGCCGTGCTGGCCTGGCTGGCGCGCAGCGCCGACAGCCCGAACACGCTGGCCAACAGCCGCCGGGAAGCTGAGCGCCTATTGCTGTGGTCGCTGGTCGAGGCCGGCAAGCCGCTGTCCTCGCTCACGCACGAGGATCTGCTGGCCTACCAGCGCTTCCTGGCCGATCCGCAGCCTGCTGAGCGCTGGGTGATGACCGGACGCAAACTACCCCGTCAGCACGCTGACTGGCGCCCATTCGCTGGCCCGCTCTCCACAAGCAGCGCGCGCCAGGCGATGGTGGTCATCAACTCGCTCTTTTCCTGGTTGGTGCAAGCCGGCTACCTCGCCGGCAACCCGCTGGCACTTGCGCGGCAGCGCCGTGCCAACACCACGCCGCGGGTCGTGCGCTTTCTCGAAGAAGACCTCTGGGTACAGGTCAAGGCGACGATCCAGGTCATGCCGGGCGTGACCTCGCGCGAGCTGGCCAGCCAGGCACGAGCACGCTGGCTCTTCAGCCTGCTCTTCCTGTGCGGGCTGCGAATCTCCGAGGTTGTCGGCAACACCATGGGTGGCTTCTTCAACCGCCCCGACCCGAAGGGCGAGCCGCACTGGTGGCTGGAGATCACCGGCAAAGGCGGCAAGACCCGGCTGGTGCCGGCGACCCGCGAGCTGATGGTCGAGCTCATGCACTACCGCCGCTCCCTCGGTCTGGCCGCCCTGCCCATCGAACACGAGGCCACGCCCTTGCTGCTGCCGGTCTGGTGGCATGCACCGTCGGATCCAAGGGGGTCAACCATCGAAGTACCCGAAGCCTTGACTCGGGCCGCAGTGCACCAGATCGTCAAGTCGATGTTCGAGCAGGCCGCCCACAGCCTGGAGTCGCAGCACCCGGATCTCGCACCGCGTGCCGAGCGTCTGCGTGCAGCCTCGGCGCATTGGCTGCGCCACACTGCTGGCTCACGCATGGCCGATCAGGAGGTGGATCTACGGCATGTGCGAGACACCTTCGGGCATGCCTCGATCAGCACCACCAACATCTACCTGCACGCCGAAGACACTCGGCGACACCATGCGATCGAGGCAGCGCACCGTCTGGGCTGGGACTGATGACGTGCCGGCAACTGTGCGTTCGTGGAGCTTTCGGGACTCACAGTCGGGACGCAAGCCGCCGACGCACAGCAAGCCGACGTGCGTGCGCTTCTGCATGATTCGATCCATCCGTCAGAACGAGTCGGAAGAACGAACAACCGGGGTTGGCCAGCGCCAGTACACCGCGGTAGCGAGTGGGGGGGCTCTTCAATACGCAGGCAACAGCTACACCTGTGACGCTGACGGCGCAGACAAGATGCGTCGCGTCCAAGTTTCAAACGAGGCAGTTCCGACATCGGGTATCACTACGGCATTGATTTCAGGGGTGTGGCCGCCGCCTCGCGCCGGCGCGACTGCCACAGCGCGATGCCCAGCGCGAGCGCGAGCGCGGCGGCGAAGCCGCTGGCGGCCAGGCGCATGGTCACCGGGGACGAGCGACGCTCGGGCACCACCGCATAGTCGAGCACGACGATGGTGGTGAAGTCGCGTGCGTCGTCGATCCGGTTGGCCTCACGGGCCTTCATCAGTTCCTGAAGCACGGTGCTCAATGATTCGACGCTGCGCCGGGCCGGCTCGACCGAGCGTCGCAGCTGTGGATAGTCGCTCGGTGCCAGGAGCAGCCAGTCCGGCGCGTCTTCTTTTGGGCGCGGGCGCTCCAACTGAGCCAGTCTGGCCCTCAAGGCGCCGATCTCCGCTCGCATACGCTGCACTTCCGGGTGCTGAGGTGTGGCCGAGCGCAGCATCTTGGCCAGATCGACCTCGCGCGTGGTGAGCAAGCCCTTGAGTTCGACGACCGCCGCGCTGCTGGCTTCTTCCTGGCCGCGCAGGCGGGTCAAGCCGCTGCTGCGTTCGAGCATCAGCAGCTGCTCGTCGGCGGCATGCAGCCGCGTCGTGGTCTCGGCGATGAGCTGGTCGTAGAACGCCTTCTGGCGTTCGGCGGCTTCGTGCGTGATGCGCCGTCCCATCTCGTACATGGCGCCGATGAGCGCGTTGGCCAGGGCGGCGCTTCGCGCGGGGTCACGGTCGCTGACGGCCAGTTCGATGATGCCGCCGCGACCGACCGTGGCCGAGGTGGCGGCGGCCAGACGCAGGCGCGCATCGTCGATCGACTTCAATCCGTAGTGCTCGCGCAAGGCCTGCGCCTCGATCACCGGATCCTGCACGCTGCGGCTGAAAAACAGTTGCGCGTACAGCTCCGACGGCACTTTGGCGCCCATCGCCGACAGTCCCAGCGCGGCTTGGCCGCCGGCTTGCGCGACCATCACCGGGGCGGCGTTGGAGTGGGTCTGCGGGGGCAACAGACGAGCCGTGGCTGTGAAGGTGGGAGGCAACACCCTGGCCAGCGCCCCCGCGCCGATCGCAGCAGCGACCGGTAGGACGAGCACATACCAGCGCGCCCACCACAGCGGCGGTATCGCCGGGCCGGTGCGACCGAAGCGGCCCATCAGAGCCCGCCGAGCACCTTGAGCGCCACCGCGCCGAGTCCGAACTGATACAGGATCGTCGTCCAGTCCTTGATCGCGCGCATGGTGGTGACGGTCTCGACGTCCTCGGGCACGAAGATGGTGTCGCCCGGCTCCACCGCGGTCGAGTGCCACAGCCCGCCGCGCGCCAGCTGCACGCTGCCGTCGGCGTGCATCACCACGATGCCGTCACGGTCGGCGAAGCGCCGCATGCCGCCGCTTCGCGTCAGGTAGTGCTCCACCGCGGCGTTCTCGCGCCACAGCAGGCTGCCGGCCTGCACCACGGCGCCGGCGACGGTGACGGTGGACGGCCGCGCCGGCACCACCAGCACGTCTTCGTCTTCCACCGTCAGGTCGGGCAGGTCGGCGCCGAGCGCCCGGCGCCCCGGCAGGTCGAGCGTGACGCGGCCTTCGGCCTTGTACTGGCGCAGGCGCGCGATCAGGGTGCGCACCGCTTCGAGTTCGGCCCCGGCCATCATCGCGTCCTCCTGAGCGACGACGCCCTGGCTGCGGGTGGCGATGCGGCGGTAGTAGTCCTGCTCGACACGTGCGATCGCCTCGCGGATGCGTGTCTCTTCCTGCTTGCGCGCGCTGGCGCGCAAGAGCCGCGAGCCATAGACGTAGGCGTTGCCCGTCAGGCCGCCGGCCATGCCCAGCACGTCCGACAGGCGGGCCCCCGCCGGCGCCGAGAAGATGCCCGGCCGATTCACCTCGCCCTCGACGCGCACCAGGCGCGTGCGGCGCGCGGCCGGCTGCTCGAAGTCGGCGCGCGCATAGACGGTCACCTGGTCGCCGGGCTGCAGCAGATGGTCGTGCGCGGGATCGCGCGCGAAGACCGCGCGGCCGAGGTCGAAGTCGATCACGCTCGCCTCGTGCGTGCGCGGATCGATGCGCTCGATGCTTGCGTAATCCCAGTTGACCTCGGGGTACTCGCGCGAGAGGTCCACGTCGCGTCCCGGGTCGCCGAGCCGGTCGAGCGAGGCGCGCTCGTTGCGTTGCGCCAGCACGGCCGGCCGCACCAGCGCGCGGCCATCGCCCACCAGTTCGCTCACGCGCAGCCCCTCGCGCCAGGGCGCGCGCAGCGGTGTGGCCACGTTGCCGCGCAGCGTCACCGCCTGCTCGATGCGCGGCGACACCGGCAGCACGATGTAGAGGTCGCCGCTGCGCACGGGGCGGCGCAGCGCCTCATCGTCGAGCGCGAAGCGCTCGAGGGTGCGTCGCCCTTGGGCATCGATGCGCTCGACGCGCAGCTGCGAGCGGTCGGCCGTGGCCGCAAAGCCGCCGGAAAAGCGCAGCAGGTCGGCCACCGTGTCGCCCAGGCGGACGTGGAAGATGGCCTCGCGCTGCACCAGGCCGGCCACCGCGGCCACGCCGCGAGAGGGTTCGAAGTGGATGATGTCGCCCGCGCGGATCTGCGGATCGTCACCGCGGCGCCCGTCCACCAGCATGTCGTAGAGGTCGAAGATCAGGGTGGGCAAGCCGACTCGGCGCAGCACCACGTTGCGCGGGTTGGCGCGCTCGCCCGGACCGCCGGCGGCCATCATCGCGTGCAGCACCGTGCTGGCCGACGACACGCTGTGAAGCCCCGGCTGGCGCGCGAAGCCGGAGGTGTAGTAGTGGACCGAGCGCAGCACGCCCAGCGTGGCGGTCAGCTCGAAGTCGCGGTACTGGCGCGAGATCAGGCGCTTGAGGTGCGGTGCCAACTCGGCCGCGGACAAGCCGGCCACCGTGACCGTGCCGATCTTGGGCACGAACACCTGCCCGTTGCGATCGACGGTGAGTTCCAGATCCAGGTCGATCTGGCCCCAGGCGCGCACGAGCAGTTGGTCGCCCGGACCGACGCGGTAGTCGGCCGGCACGACCGCGTCGAGCGCGGCTTCGGCCCTGCGCGCCAGCTCGGCACCGAACACCGGCAGCGGGCGGCCGACGCTTTGCTGGACGAAATGGGCGAACTCGAAACCCGAGCCCTTAGCCGAGGGAGGACCGGGCGGCGCGGCCGCGGCCGTGTCGGGCGCGGCAGGCCCGCCGCAGCATCCGCCGCCACCGATGTGGTTGGTGGTCCGGTTCTCGACCTTGGTCTCGATCGATGTGGACAGGTGCAGTTGCGGCGTCGGCGTCGGTTTTTCCGCGATCGACAGGCCCACCCCGGCCGCCGGCGACTTGCCGTAGATCTGGCGATTGCCGAAGCTGCGGTCGGTGTTGGCGGCGGGCGAGGGTGCAATGCCCGCCAGATCGACGATGCGCTGCGTGCGCGCTGCCCCTTCGGTGTCTTGCGCCCGCGCGGGCCAGGGCGCAGCGATGCCTGCGGCCAGGGCCGCGGCCAGGGTCCATCGGGGCAAAGCGGTGTAAGCGCGCATGCGCCACAGTGTCAGGCGTGCTGGGCTTCTTCGATCCGTGGATCAGACGTGACTGCGCGGTGCAGATCTGCAGATTGCGGCGCGAGCCCGAAGTGGCTGCGGATCGTTTGGTGCAGCTGGCGCACGTGTGCGCCGTCTGGCGGCGCGAGAGGCCAGACGCCCGGCGAGAAGCAGGCGTGGCCTTCGGACTCGTGCCGGCCGTTCTTGAGTGCCACCAGCGCCACCTCAGGCAGCAGCGGCGTGGGCCGGCCGTCGAGCGCCACATGGTGCGACGCATCCACCGGGCCGGCGTGCGTAAGGGTAACGAACACCGACGCTCCGCGGTTGTCCACTTCGCCGAACAGGCGCTCGCGGCCCGGCTCGACTCGCATCTGGGACAGCACGATCTCCGCCTCGCGGGCCTGCGTCTCGTTGGCGCACTCGATCAGGAAGTCGCGCGACATGCGCGGCCTCACCCGCACGAAGCCGATGCCCGCGCGGCGCAGGAACGACTCGTGCTCGCGCAGCCGCCAATAGAAGGCTTGCGACTCGCAGGGGCGCTGCGACAGGCCGGTGGCGACGATCCAGTCCTGGCCGGGCTGGTCCAGCAGGCTGCCCAGCAGCCGGTCGTACAGGCGCAGCATGTCGGCCATCGGATCCTCGCCCGCACGCACATAACCGCTCGGGTTCTTCGCGCTCGCGCGAACCACCGGCGACGACAGCAGGTAGTGATGCTGGATGTGCGCGCCGGCGTTGAGGAACAAGGTCGCGAAGCTCGGCCGCGACGATCGTCCGAGGGCGTGGTGGAGGTCGGCCAGCAGCAGATCGAGCAGCAGGGCCTTGCGCCACGGACGGCCGCGGGCGCCCAGCGCGAGCCGCGCGTACTCGAGCCAATGGCGCAGCCGCGAGAAGCGCGCAATCGCCAGCGCCAGGATGGCCAGGCTGCGCCCGCGCGCGTCACCCTTGGCGTTGTCGTTGACCACCTGAGTCACCGCTTCGGCCAGGCGGCGGCTCCACGCCGAGCCGTCGCTCCTGGTGGCCGTCCAGGGGTCGGGGATGAAGTAGGCAGGCCGGCACAGGCGGTTCTCGGCATTGATGGGACTGATGCAGCCCACCCGAAGCCCGTGTTGCTCGAGCGTCTCGAAGATCTGCGGCGCCGCGTGCCCCACCGCGTCGCCGAGCCGGCGCAAGCCATGCGCCTTGGCGTCGAGCCCGGTGTAGACCGAGGGCCATTGGATCCAGGGCTCTAGCAGGTCGTACTCCGATTCGGCGCGCGTGCGCGTCATCGAACCTGATAGTAGGCGTTTGAAGCGGGGCAAATGCATGCGCGCGAGGTAGTGGCGCACTATGTCGAAGTCGATCTCGTTGAGCTGGATCAGCGCGAGCCGGCTGCTGGAGGTCGGCACGACGAGCTCGCCGTAGAGGTCCAGCGTGCGTTCGACGACCGCCTGCAAATCGAAGTGCTGTTGAGCGTGCGCGCGGCCCGCGCGCGCGAAGCGATCGATACGCTGCTCGTCCAAGCACAAGGCCTGCAGGGCGCGTGCCAACGCAGCAGCGTTGCGCGGCGGCACCAGCACGCCGGTGTGACCGTCGACGATGGCGTCGCGGCAGCCCGGCACGTCGGTCGTGACCACCGCACAGGCCGCCGCCGCGGCTTCCAGCAAGCTGCGTGGCATGCCTTCGCGGTACGACGGCAGGCACACGATACGGGCCTGGGCGTACACCGCAGGCATGTCTTCACGATGGCCCCACCACTGCACCACGCCCTCGGCCACCCAGCGCTCGACATCCGCGCACGCGACCGCAGACGGGTTGTCGTAGTCGGCCGTGCCCACCAGCACGAAGCGCCATGAAGGCAGCACGGCCCGCAACTCACGCGCGGCCTGGACGAACTCGAGAACGCCCTTGTCGGCCAGCAGGCGTGCCGGGAGCACGACCACGTTGGGTCGTTGCTCCACGGGCAGGTCGACGAAGTGGTCCAGCCGCACCCCCGAGCCGGGCAGCAGCCGGACCTCGTCGGTAGCGGCCCAGCCGCGCTTGCGGACCTCGTTGCGGTCGTGCCGGTTCTGCACGATCACGCGCTTGTTGGCGTGGCCCCACGCCCACGCCGACAGCGGCGCGATGAACGAGCGCAGCACCGAGCGCAAGCCCGAAGGATCTGCACCGTCGGTGAACGCATAGCCCACGCCGGAGACCGCGATCACCAGCGCCGGCACGCCCGCCAACCGCGCCGCCAGGGCGCCGTAGAGCACGCCCTTGGGCGAGGCGCAATGGACGACATCCGGCCGCTCGCGCCGCATCTGCCGCACCAGCTGCCACAGCCCGAGCAGCTCGACCAAAGGATTCATGCCGGCGCTGCGGAACGCGAGGCGGGTGTGCGCGATGCCCGACCGCGCCAAGCGCGGCAGCGCGCCGGCGGCCAGCGTGGGGCTCGCCTCCTGGCCGGTGCACAGGCTCACCTGCCAGCCGCGCGCCATGGCCGCCTGGGCCACCGGCAGGCGGTGCGACTCGAAGAAGGCCGCGTTGTTGACGACGAACATCAGCCGGCGCGCACGCGGCGCCGCGGCGTCTCGCGAGGGCGCCGGGCGGATCATCGCGTGGCCTCGCGCCGCAACAGGAACTCGTTGCAGCCCAGGCCGCCGCCGCAGGTGCGCAGCCGCATCAGCGTGAAGCCGCGCGGGCGCAGGAAGTCGAGCACCTCCTCCGGCTTGGCCACCTCGAAGGGCAGGCCGCCGACCCAGTCCACCAGATCCCACCACGGGTTCATGCCGCGCACGCGCGTGCTGCTGGCGGGGCGCCCGATCACTGCGTTGCGCACGACGGCGGGCGCCCACAGGCGCGCCGCGCACGGCCACAGCACGGTCCAGCGCAGGGCGCGCGGCAGCGCGTTGTAGAGCCGCTTGACGGCCAGCCAGGCCCGGCTGCGCCAGCCCTGGTCGTTGTAGATGGCCACGTACAGCAGGCCGCCCGGGGCCACGCAGCGCGCCGCGTTGTCCATCGCATCCCACATGCGGCCGGTGTGGTGCAGCACGCCCCAGGAGTACACGATGTCGGCGCTTTCGGCCGCCGGCAGCGTGCTCGCCTCGAGCGCCGAGCCTTGGGCGATGGTCCAGCCGGGGTCGTCGCTGCAGTAGCGATCGCGCAGCGTCTCGGCGCAGGCCACGCACTCGGCGTCGAAGTCGATCGACTGCACGTTCGCCCCGAGCCGGCGCGCGGCCAGGCTGAACAGTCCGCTGCCCGACCCGATATCGAGAAAGCGCATGTTGCGCAGGTCGCGCCAGCCGATGAACTCGCGCAGCGACTCGCAAGCGGCTTCGATGCGCTCGTCGGTGAGGTCCTGCAGAAAGGCGCGCCAGTTCTCGCCGAAGGCGAAGCGCTCGCCGCGGTCGATGTCGCTTCGGTAGTTGGTCAAGGTTTGCGCGTGTTCCATGTGTCGGTCCTTGGTTTCGTTGGTGCGTCGGAATGCGGTGGCGCTCAGGCGGCCAGGGCGTTGGCGTTGCGCGTGCGGGCTTCGTTCCAGGCCTGGAAGACGAGCACGTCCCACAGCAGGTAGTGCCAGTGCTGTCGGCCGCTCAGGTGCTCGGTCCATTTGCGGCGCACGAGCGCGGCGTCGAAGAATCCTTCGTCGGTCAGGCGGTGCGGATCGAGCAGGGCCTCGGCCCAGTCGCGCAGCGGGCCGCGCAGCCACGCCGCCAGCGGCACGCCGAAGCCCTGCTTGGGCCGGTCGATCAATGCCGGCGGGACGTACCGGTACAGGATCTGGCGCAAGGGCCACTTGCCGCGGCCGTCGCGCCACTTCTGCGCCATCGTCACGCGCCAGGAGAACTCGACCAGGCGGTGATCGAGCAGCGGCACGCGCGTCTCGAGGCTCACGCCCATCGCGGCGCGATCGACCTTGACCAGGATGTCGTCGCTCAGGTAGGTGCGCTGATCGGCCAGGCACATGCGCTCGACCGGATCGGTGATCTCCTGCGGCGGCGCCTCGTGCAGCAGCGTGTGCGGTTCGGCGCTTCCCAGCACCAGCTGCGCCGGCTCGGTCCAGTGCGACACCAGGGCGCGGTAGAGCGCCGCTTCGTCCGGCGCGGGCAGGACAGCGCGCGCGAACTTGTGCAGCCGGTCGCCGGCCTGGGCGGCCTGGTCGCCCCGGCCGGCCAGCGCGAGCGGCCAGCGCAGCAAGGCGTCGAGCGTGCTCGTGGGCGCGCGCAACAGCGCCGCGCCGAGCGCGCGCCGCGCCGGCAGCGGCGCTGCCGACAAGCCGCGCCACAGCCGCCGCGCCAGCGCGTAGCGGGTGTAGCCGGCGAACAGCTCGTCGCCGCCGTCGCCCGACAGGGCCACGGTGACGTGCTGCCGCGCCAGCTTGCAGACCAGGTAGGTCGGTATCTGGGACGAGTCGGCGAAAGGTTCGTCGTACAGCTGCGGCAGCAGCGGCACGGTGGACAACGCGTCGGCCGCCTGCACGCGCAGCTCGGTGTGCTCGGCGCCCAGGTGGGCGGCCACGGCGCGTGCATGCGCGCTCTCGTCGAAGCCGGCCTCGGGAAAGCCGATCGAGAAGGTGCGCACCGGCCCGCTCGCGTGGCGCCGCATCAGCGTGACCACGAGCGACGAATCGACGCCGCCCGACAAGAAGGCGCCGAGCGGCACGTCGGCCATCATCTGCCCGGCCACCGCCTGGTCGAGCAGCGATTCGAGCTGGTCGAGCATGGCCGCGTCGTCGAGCGCGCCGGCGGCCTTGCCGAGCGCGGCAGCTTGCACGGCGCTCCACCACACCGACTCCTTGTGGCTGCCGTCGGCGCGCAGCACCACCAGCGAGCCCGGCGCGAGCTTGCGCACGCCCTGGTAGATGCTGTGCGGCGCGGGCACGCAGTTGTGGCGCATCAGCAGCGCAAGCGCATCACGGTCGATGCGGCGCTCGAAGGTGGGCAGCACGTCGAGTGCCTTGAGTTCCGAGGCGAAGGCGAAGCTGCCGTCCGCCATCCGGCCCCAGTACAGCGGCTTCTCGCCGAGGCGGTCGCGCGCCAGGATCAGAGTGCGCTCCAGGCGGTCCCAGGCCGCGAACGCGAACATGCCCACGAGCCGCTTCAGGGTGGCCTCGACGCCCCAGTGGGAAATCGCGGCGATCAGCGTCTCGGTGTCGGACGCGCCACGCCACTGCACACCGAGCTCGGCGCGCAGCGACGCGTGGTTGTAGATCTCGCCGTTGAAGGCGATCTGCCAGCGCCCGCAGGGCGAGGCCATCGGCTGCGCGCCCTGCGCCGACAGCTCGACGATCGCGAGCCGTCGGTGGCCGAGCACCACACCGCCGCGCTCATCGGCCCAGACGCCTTGCGCGTCGGGGCCGCGCGACTGCAGGCGGCGCGCCATCTCGCCGACCCAGTGGGCTGCGTGAGGCAGCGGCCGGCCTTCAGCCGGCAGAAGTCCGGCAATGCCGCACATGGTTGCTTCCTTTCTTGTTGCCTTGGTGCTTGCGCGCAACCTCGTGCCAGACGGACTCGAAACCGTCGCACATCGCGTCGACGCCGAAACGTCTGGCCACGCGTGCCGCGCAAGCCGCACCCTGTCGTTGCCGTTGCGACGGGGTCATGTCGGCCAGCGCACCGATGGCCCGCGCAAGCGCCTGGGCGTCGCCGCGCGCGACCACGTGCGCCGCAGTGCCGGCCAGATGCGCTGCATCGCCGCAGTCGGTGGTGACGCAGGGCAGGCCCAGCGCCATCGCTTCGAGCAGCGCGTTGGGAAACCCTTCGTGCAGCGACGAGAGCACGAACAGGTCCAGACCCGCAAGGACCCGCAAGGGGTCGCTGCGGTCACCCAGGAAGTGAACCCGACCCGCGAGGCCCGACGCGTGCACCTCGGCTGCCAGCGCCGAATTGGCGCCGTCCACGCCACGGCCCGCGGCCACCAGGCGCAGTGCCGGGCGCGTGCTTGCCGCCGCGGCAAAGGCGCGCAGCAGCGTCGGATGGTCCTTCTCGGGCGTGAAGCGACCGAGGTGGCCCAGCAGCAGGGCGTCGTCGGGGATGCCCAGTTCCCGTCGCAAGGCCTGGCAGTCGGCCAGCGCGGTGCCGAGCGCCTGGATGTCCAAGCCGTTGTGGACGACATGCGAGACCGCGTGCCGGAAGCCGAAGCGACGGTGGCTCACGCTGGCTGCCCGCGCGTTGAAGACCACGGCGGACGGGACATGCGCGGACAGCGCGCGCGCGGCCCGGTACATCCAGGCGACGCTGGTCGATGTCGCCACCTCGCCGATCGAGGTTTGCCGCACGCCCCACACCACGGGGCAACCCGCCCAGCGCGCCGCGAGGCCACCCAGCACGTCGGCGTGATACATCCAGGTCTGAACCACGTCGGGCCGCCACTCGCGCAGCTCGGACACCAGCCGCGCCGCCGAGCGCAGCGGCGCCCGGCGCAGATCCAGCAGGGTGGGTTCGAGGCCGCTGCTCTGGTAGCTGGCCACCAGAGATCCGCCGGGCAAGAGGGCGAACACGCGTTGCTCGACGCGCCGCTCGCGGCAACGCCGCGCCAAGCGCAACAGCGCATGCTCGGCGCCGCCGGTGTCGAGCTTGGCGATCACGTGAGCGACGCGCATCACGCGCGCCCCAGGCTGGGGCAGCGGCTGCCGCGGTCCAGCAGCATGCACAGGCCCCAGAACATGGGGGCGATCAGGCTCATCTTGGTGGCCAGCAGGGCCATCACGAGCGTGGCCGCCGCCCAAGAGTGGCGGCGTGTCGCCGCCAGGACCAGCCAGGCCAGCATCGCGACCGCCGCCACGCCGGCCTGGTAGTAGGCGCCCAGCGCGAACGAGGAGTCGTACAGGGTCAGCCCTTGTTCAAGGCTGGCGTAGTTGGCGATGCCGGTGCCCAGCAGGTGCTCGTCGGGCTCGAAGCGCCAGATGCGCGCCGGAACGAAGGCGCGCACGGCAAGCGGGTCATAGCCGGTCGAGGGCTCCACAATGCGTTGCAGCGCCTGCGGTTCGAGCGCCTGAGGCGACCAGGCCAGCAGTGCGCTGCCCGTCCAGAGAACCCCGAGCGCGACCGGACCAGCCGCGCCGCGCCGAAGCGCGTGGGCGATCAGACGCACGACCAGCTCGACCGTGAGCACGGCCGCCAGCAGCAGCCCGATGCCCGAGGCGCTGACCAGGCAGGAGACGACGGCCACGGCGGACGAGCGGCTTTGCGCGGCAGGGTCGGTGCCGGTGAGCCGATTCACCAAGGCCAGCAGGAAGGTGATGATGGCGTGGTTGGAGGGTTCGGCGAACATGCTGGTCGGCCGCAACCCCTCGGTGCCTTCTTCGACGCCCGAGCGCGACGGCACGCCCGTGATCCACAGCCGGACGTCGAGATAGGTGCCGAGCAGTTCGCGCACCATCGCTTGAAGGATCACGATCGCGGTCAGCAGCGCCAGCAGTCGCCACGACCAGAGGTGCACTTCGCGCCAGGCGGCCGCGCTGCGTGGCGTGGCGATCCATGCCCACGCCAACAACAGGATGTGCAGCGTCAGGAGATTGACGAAGTACGGCCTCGATATCGCGTCCACCAGGAACTCCTGGAGGGCGACGTTGATCAGGATCACGGCCGCGAACAGCGCGAGCGGCAGCGGCAGCTTGCGCACGAGCAGTCGTCGCGAGGCCCACCCCGCCCCGTGCCGCGTCATCGCGAGCGCGACGGCCAGTCCGATGCCCGCGACCAGCAAGGGCGCCAGCACCGGGGCCGGTGCGTCGATCATGCACAGCACCAGCAACCAGGCCAGCGCGCCCGACGTCGGCGCGACGGCCGCCAGGCGTTCGAACGCGCCGGACGCGAACGCCGTCATCGGCCGCCCGGGCGCCGCGGGTCTCATGCGGGTGCTCCACAAGCCTGGAGCGCGGCCAGCCACTGGGCGCCGATGCGCTCGGGCGCATGCGCTTCGCGCAGCGCGCGGCTGGCGCCGCGCATGCGATCACGCAGTGCCGCGTCGTCCATCAGCGTGGCCAGCGCCTGCGTGAGCGCGGCTTCGTCGTTGGGCGGCACCAGCATGCCGTTGAGGCCGGGCACGACCAGGTCGCTCGGTCCGGTGAGGCAGTCGTAGCTCACGGCCGGAACGCCGGAAGCCAGCGCTTCCAGCAGCGCGTTGGGGAAGCCCTCGGCCGCCGAGGTCAGGCTGTAGAGATCCGCCGCGGCGTACCAGGCGGCGACGTCGGCCGACAAGCCCGGGAGCAGGACACGGTCGGCCAGGCCCAGCGCCCGCGCCTGCGCCTCCAATGCCACTCGCTCTGGCCCTTCGCCGACGATGGCGAGCTGCCATAGCGGACGATCGCTCGCCAGGCGCGCGAAGGCGCGCAGCAGGTGATCGAACTGCTTGACGGCGTCCAGCCGGCCGACCGACAGCAAGAGGCGGTGGCCTGGAGCCAGGCATCGGGCCGGCGTGAGATCGCAATCGCGACGGGGAAGCGGCCAGTGCATCGGGTTGGAGATCACCCGCACCGCGCGGGCGCGTGTGGCGCGGTGGGCCCATGCGGCCGTGCCGGCGGATGCGACCACCACGCAATCCAGGGCCGCGTAGGCGTGTCGTCTCAGCGTCTCTCGGACCGCGCCGCAGGGCATGGCCGGTGGATAGGTGCGCTCGCTGCCGACGCAGACCGTGCGCATGCCGATGCCGGCGAGGGCGAGGCACACGTTGGTCTCCATGAGGAAGCTCACGGCGGCGTCCAGGCGTTGCGCGCGCAGCGTGCGGCGAATGTCGCGCACCCGCCGCAGGTTCTTCATCACGGAGGCCCATCCGCGGGTCTCGTGCTCGCCCCCGAGGACAAGCCGCTGCACACCGTCGGGAGGCTGGAAGTCCCGCTCGCGCGGCGCCTCGAAGGTCACCAGCACGACATCGTGGCCGGCGCGGCGCCAGGCCTCGGACAGGAGGCATGCGACGCGCTCGGCGCCGCCGGCGCGCAGGTTCGGGATGAACAAGCCGATGCGCATGGCCGCCTCAGGAACCGAGCGGCGCCGGCCGGGTTGCCGCGGCGACGACGTCGAAGGCCTCACGACCATGGGGCGCCGCGGCGGCGGGCCGCCGGTCGTCGTGCACCAGCCGCCAGGCAAGCCACAGGCACATCGCCGCATAACCGCACAGCGGCGCCGCGGCCACCAGCAGCAGCGCGAGCGAGGTGTCGTGTTCGTGCGAGCCGAAGGTCGCGACGCCGATGCGGACCAGGGCGCACAGCACACTCGCCTCGAGCAACGCGCGCAATCGACCGCGCGCCACCAGCGCGGCGCACAGCACCATCGACACGACGTAGGGCATCAGCGAGGCGATCTGCCAGCGCGTGAGGTCCGCCACACGCGACGAGGCGGCGGCGTCGAAGGCGCCTCGCTCGAACAGCGTGCCGACCAGCTCGGGCGCGAACACGCCGATGGCGATTGACAGGAGGCCCGACGCCAGCCCGAATCCGATCATCGGACGCATCCAACCGCCCGGCGCATGGCCGGCCTGGCAGAAGTGCAGCAGGGCCACCCGATTGACGGCCACCGCCACCAACCCGCTGGCGAGCGCGGCCACCCGCATCGCGTAGCCCAGGCTGGAGGTGCTGCCTTCGCCCAATCGGCCGGCCAGCGCCAGCTCGACTGCCGGCGTGATCGACATCACCGCGTACGCCAGCGTGGCCAGCCCGACGCCGCGCCGCAACTGGCGCCACCATTGGCGCTGAAGCGAGCGCCGCGCCGCCAGCGGATGCACCAGCGCATCGAGCGCCGGCTCGTGCCGCGGCGTGGTCGCGCGGACGTGCGTCCAGAGTCGTTGCAGCACGAGTGCGTGCAGCAGTGCGCCGGCTGCGGCCCCTGCCGGCAGCATCCAGTCGGATGCGCCCGAGACCAGCGACAGCAGCCCGATCATGCTGATCGCAGGCAGGGCCTCGAGCAGCACCCCGATCTGGCGTCCGGTGGCCTGCAGCAACGCGCCGAACCAGCTTGCGCACACGCCGAGCACCAGCGCGAGCACGAGCGACAACGCAAAGACCGGCGGGGCGGCATCGCCCATCGGCGACCAGAGCGGCAACAACCAGGAGAACAGCGCCGCCACGATGACGGCGATGCCGATCAGCGCCGCCAGCATCGGCCTCAGCACACGCAGGCCGAGCACGTGCGGGAGCACGCCCGGACGCGCCAGCAGCGGCACCATCGCCGCGGTCAGGACGCTGGTGCCGAGCGCCGCGGGCCACGCCGCAAGCGTGCAGACGAACACGAACTGATCGACCAGCGCCCCCGCGCCGAAGCGCTCGGCGACGAGCACCTCCTTGAGGGCGCCGACCAGCTTGGCGGCCAGCGCCATGCCGAGCACGAAGGCGGCGGACGACCACAAGTGCGAAGCGCGCAAGGCCCTCCAGCGCGACGCAGGTGCCGCAGGATGCTGCGCTGGGGACTTGATCATCGTCTCGGTCATATATCGACGATGGTGCGAAGGAACATGCAATCGCATCGCGCGGAAATGAGGGGCGTTGGCGGCTCAGTTCACCCCCGGCCGTGCCCGATTCGGCGCGCTCAACTCAACACCGACGGGGCGCCCTCGGTGGTTCGCGCGATCGTGTCTTCCTGTCGCAGCCAGGCCGGAGCCCGGCCGCGCACGACGGTCCGGTACAGCAGCCCATAGGCGCACACGGTCAGAGCCACGCCGGCCCCGAGTGCCGCGCTGCTGGTGAAGGCAAGCGTGCAGGGCACGACACCGCACAGGCACACCAGCCACAGGTAGGGCGCGGTGCGCGCGTTGCGCTCGAGGTTGCGGCCGGGCCGGTCGGGCACGTCGGCGCAGCGCAAGAGGCGGTTCTGAATCAGCGAGTGAAGATGCAGCCGGTCAGCCACGAAGGGCGAGCGGCCGCGGCGCGCCATGCGCCGCCACGCCGAGTACAAGGTCTCGGTGACCGGATAGGCGGTCAGTGCGAACACGAACAGCGGTGAAACC
>Ga0116157_10002378_pt1 | contig 18359 bp, 14 predicted proteins | sample AD_UKC048_MetaG_FD_89882 | JGI IMG/M metagenome (GOLD analysis project Ga0116157, IMG submission 89882) | Active sludge microbial communities of municipal wastewater-treating anaerobic digesters from USA - AD_UKC048_MetaG | ecosystem: Engineered > Bioreactor > Anaerobic > Digestate | place: USA...
ACCATATTTTTTAGCAATATGAGCTGCTCCTGGTTTAATTTCGTTCTCTATATCAAAATCCTGATACCAGTTACCTTCTGGAAAAATTAGAAGCGGTTCCCCATTTTTTATTACTTCATCAACTAATAATAAAAAGTCCCTATTGAAACTCCCAGGGTTCTTTTTTATAGGTACATTACCCGCTCCTTCAGCAAAACCCTTACCCAAAGGTTGCCCGATATTTTTTTGAAAGGAACGCCAAATTGGGTTTTTTGCCCACCATCCATCATCGCTTTTTTGGATCGCTTTTATTTCTTGCCCTGTAATCTTTTTGACTAAACTTGATAATATAAAAGAGTCTGGACTAATTCCGGTGTTTACAGCTATGTTTTCTTCAGGCTTAAGATGGTTAGAAACCAATAAATAAGATTCTTCTTTTAGATTTTCCAGATTTTCTTCACCACTAACCCTAACATCAAAATCCTCTACTTTTTTATTTAACCATTCTAATCCTTTCCGACCAACTTTTTCTCCTAGAAAATGACCAAATTTTTCAATACTCATGTCTTAAGTATATTTTAAATTCAAAGATGTGCAAGAGTGGTTTTTAACCAATGGTATTGCAATTTTACCTATAATGTAGTACTATATAAGCAATATAAGAACACCCCAGAAGGGCGTTTTTGTATTTGGTCGAGTACTTTAATAATGGAATAAACTCAGTAAATATATGTTTATATTTTTGCTTGGCATTGTTGAAATGCTTATAGTTACCGCCTGGACAGAAACCGTCACAAAAGCGAAGGTTTTAGCTAGTGGAGTTATTACTACTGTAAATGTGTTAATTTGGTATTATATTCTAGAAAGAATAATTAATAACCTAGACAACACCTTTATCGTGGTCGTATATGCCTTAGGTTGTGCGGCTGGTACTATGATCGGAACATATTATCTTAGTCAGAGAGAGAAAAAGCAAATTCTCAAATCCAATCTCATGACAGAATCTTATTCAAAATAAAATGAATATACAAGAAGACGGTGACAAAAGTTAGCCGCCCAAAAAAGTTTTTAAGAAAAAACAATTTTGGGCGGCTTTCTTTTTGTTTATTTTATAATGGGTACCAATTCGTTTTCTTCAACTTTAAATTCTATAAAGTTTCCTGTTTTTAATTCATTTTTTATTATAAGAACAGATATTTTTTGTTCTACAGAATCTTGAATAAATCTATTCATTGGCCTTGCACCAAAAATTGCATTCGAACCATTTTTTACAATATAATCAACAGTTGAATCGTTTGTCTTAAATTCAATACCTTTTTCTACAAGTCTTTTTGAAACTTTTTTAAGCATCAGACTGGCAATTTGTTTAAGGTTTTCATTATCTAAAGGATGGAATATTATTGTGCCATCGAAACGGTTTATAAGCTCTGGTTTGAATAATCCTTTACTTATAATATTACTGATTATTTCTTCTTTTGATTCTTCGGGATCTTTATTTTCTTCCATCATTTTAAATATTGTTTCTGATCCAGCATTTGAAGTAGCAACAAAAATAATATTTTTTGTACTAATCTTTTTCCCATTTGTATCAGAAAACATCCCCTCATCTAGTATTTGTAAGAACAGGTTTTGAACTTCTTTGTTTGTTTTTTCAAATTCATCAAGAAGAACAACGCCGTATTGTTTGTCTCTAAGCATACTTGAAAATATACCCGGTTTATTTTCTTTGAATGAACCTATTAGGCGCTCCATAGCATCATCTGTTTGGTATTCAGACATATCAAGACGCATTATGTTGTTTTCATCTCCGAAAAACACTTCAGCCAAAGCTTTTGCTGTTTCTGTTTTACCAACACCAGTAGGCCCTAGGAATAGGAAAGACCCAATGGGTTTGTGGGGATTTCTTACACCAGATCTAGCTCTTCTTATCGCATTGCTTACTCCAATAATAGCTTCTTTTTGTCCTATGACTCTTTGCCCAATCAGTGATTCAAGATTTAGTAATTTATCTTTTTCTTTTTCTGAAATTCTTCCGCTTGTTGGTATGTTTGTTTTTTGTTCTATGTATTCTAGTACTTCATTTTTATCTATACTTAATATTCCCTTTCTTCTTGCCCATGGAGCTATTTCATTTAAAAGATCTACAGCTTTGTCAGAAGAAACACCTTCTGGGAAATAGTATTCGGCGCTTTCTGCTAATTCTTTTATTGCCTGAAATGTAAAGGTAATATCATATAAGTCTTCTATTTCTAATGCTGAACCAGAAATAATTTTTGCATTTTCTTCTGTCGTTAGGGGATTTATTTTAACCACTTCTAATCCGCTCATTAAAACCTTATTTGGTTCTATTATTTGATGATATTCGGCAGTGTTTGCTATAGCTATTATTTGTACCCCAGATCCAGTTAGAAAAGGCTCAAGTAAGCTTGATATATCAGAGCCAAGTTGTGTTGCTGTTGCAATTAGAAGAGGGAAGTTGTCTATTACTAAAAGTACATTTCCTGCTCTTATAACTTCATTTAATATTTTTACAAATTGATCTTCAAAACAAGATTTTTCTCTACAAGATGTTACAAGAATATTAGAAATTAGTAGTATAGGTTTTTTATTTTTAAGTGTAGCTACAATATTTTTGCTTTTAATTTGTCTACAAAGACTCCATATTACTTGGATTTTCTCTTGTCCTGGCTCACCAACCAAAAGAACATTTGTTTCATTTGACTTTGATAAAATATTTTCTATTTGTTCTATTTCATTTTCTCTATCAGATATAACAAAATGATTTGAAGAGACTTGTTCATCTAGCATTAGCTCTCTACTATATTTGTTTAATAGAAAAGTTGCTCCGTATGACCAATCTTTTGCTATACCAGGTATACGCGCTAGTGCTTCTGGTCTCCACCACTCAGATTTATATTCCCTTGATTCTATCTCAAATATCACCCAATTTAATGCACCGAGGAGTGTCTCTTCAGAAATACCTTTTTTATTTAAAAAATCTTTAAAATTTTTATTATTTTCATAAAGATGAATGATAATATCTTTTAATTTTAAAACATCACCTTTTTGTTTTGGAATATTTTCTTCGTGGACTGGTTTTTGTGAGGCTATGAAATCGGTAGCTTCTTTTTTTGTTATACCAAGACGGGTGAGAACCCTCTTTCCTATTCTTGCTTCAAAGAAACCATGAAGAATATCTGTTTTTCTACCAGAGTATAAAACTTTTCCAGCTGAGAAAGTGTAAAGCTCCTCTGGAGCATATTGATTTAAAACTATATGTTCAAAATAGTATTGAGAAGATAGATATAGATCTATAAGTTTTGCTATTCCAAAAATGCCAACATTTAATATAAATAATCCGATAAGTCTAGGAACAAGAAAGTCTGCAAGATCATGATATATCTTAAATTTACTTGTATCTTTTATCAAATAATACAAAACCATTATTACTAGTGTGTAGAAAATTATATTTCCTGATATTTTCTTAAGAAGAATTCTTCGTTTGATAGACACAAAAGAATTCACCACAAGAACGTCGTACAGAGGGCTTTGTTTTAAATAATTTTTTATATCCATATTATCCAATAATAATTAAGGTTATTCCAGCAAGAATGATTGTTAAAATAATAACAGGAAGGACTAGCCAAGTTAGAAGTGCAAAAGGATAAGATATTATGAAGATAAAAGTACAGATTAAACCAAAGATTATAACAAAAAATCTAATGAACATACCAACAATCCTCATTAGGGTATTCATTATTAGTGTAGAGAAGTATTCTTTGAAATTATACCACTTAGGATATGAATCATAGATTCTTTTCCATGGTGTGAAAAAATTTAAAACAAGAGTTTTTATTGAAAAAAAATTTAAAAGAAATAAAGCAAGGTTTTTCCAAAGAGAAACAGAAGAGGCGATGGCTTTTCCATAATGCCATTTAAAATATTTAAAAAAGACTTGCAAAGACTTCATGAGGATATTATATCACTGCTTAGATTATCATTCAATTTGTTTTGTGATAAAATATATCTAATGATTAGAAAGGTAAAATTGTTTTCAATAATCCTTTGTTTACTATTGTCTTTTGCGATTAGTAATCGTGTTATTGCTTTTGATTTTTCTAAAGAAAATTTATCAGCTTCTGTTTTTAGTGCAATCGGTAATATCAAAGATTTTTCAAGTTTCTTTAGTGATACCGTTATAGGTAAAATAAGAAATGATTTTTGTGGAAATTATTTTTCATCTTTAGCAAGTGGAGAATGGAAAACCACAGAATTCAGAGTAACTCTTGGCTCAAAAGTATGTACAGAAAGTGTTGCTGTAAAAATAGACGTAGCTAATAAAAAGAATAACACTCAGTCTAATAGTGCCATTTCTGTTGATACATCTAAAAAACCTACGGAAGTAAAAACTCCCACGGTTTCAAAAGTTCAAAATATAATTAAAAAAGTTGAAACCTCAGGGCTTCTTGTAAACAAAAATATTTCTGATGGTGCAAAAATAAATAAAACACAAATTATTTCTCTAACGAATGTTGAGCGTGCCAAGATTGGTTTAATCTCATTAAAAGAAAGTTCTAAATTAAATACTATTGCAGAAGAGAGAGTATTAGATATGTTTGCTAAAGGATATTTTGAGCACATTTCTCCGAGTGGGGATAGTGCTTCTCTTGTGGCTGATAGAAATGGATATAGGTATATAGTGATTGGTGAAAATATTGCTCTCGGCAATTTTGATAATACTCAAGCCTTAATAAATGCATGGATGAATAGTGAAGGTCATAGAAAAAATATTTTGCATACTGCTTATACTGAAATAGGTGTATATGCAAAAGAGTCCCAATATAATGGTAAAAAAGTTTGGATATCGGCTCAGATTTTTGGAAGACCTCTTTCTTCTTGTGTTGAACCAGATATTAAAGAAAAAACAAAGATTGATTCGATACAAGCATCAGTTACAGAAATGAAAGTTAGAGCAACAAAAAATACATTAGAATTAAAATCTCTAAATACTGCTGAGAATCCTAATCTCTATAATTCAAAAGTTGCAGAATATAATTTGTTAGTTAGTATGATTAATAATTCAATAAAAGAGATGAGTGCTCTAGCAACTAAATATAATGCTGAAGTCAAAATTTTCAACGAGTGTATTAAGCTTCCTTAATATTTTTAAATAGGGAATCAAGAAAATTTTCTAATTCTTTTCCAACAAGTTCTCTATATTCATTTGGTTTAAGTGTACCAAGCTTAATATTCATAACACGTACTCTTTTAAGTGATTCTATTGGTATTGATAAGGCGTCACACATTCTTCTTATCTGATGTTTTTTACCCTCTTTAAGAATTATTTTAAAAGAAAATTCATCTACCATTTTTGCGATACATGGTTTTGTGGTAATACCTTCAAGATCCATACCTCTTTCCATTATACCTAAATGAGATTGTTTGATTGGGGTTCTGGTTTTTACAATATATTCTTTTTCGTGATCGTAGTCTGGATTTAAAAGTCTATCTGTAATTCTTCCATCATTTGTAAGTATAAGAAGACCCTCGGAATCTTTATCAAGCCTACCGATTGGGAAGACATTTTTTAATTCAATTGATTTTGCAATATCTTTTTCTCCATTTTGAGGACTGTGAGTGACAACACCTCTTGGTTTGTTGTAGGCGTAATAAACCATCTTTTTTGATGATTTCCCGAGGACTTCTACATCATCATTTTCTGATACCTTGTCTCCCAGAACGGCCTTTTTGCCGTTTATAAGCACCTTTCCAGCAGAAATTATCTTGTCCGCGTCTCTTCTAGTAGCAATACCTTTTTGTGCTAGATATTTGTTTATTCTTACCAATTCGCTAGTTTTTTGTTCCATATTTACACACTTTAGCATATATGATGTAAAAAAGCTAAACAAAGTTTTTTAAAGTGATATAATAATTAGTATTATGGAAAACAAAAATATTTTTAAACCAGCTATTGTTATTGGTGCAAGTTTGATTATAAGTTTTATTATTTTTTCTTTAGCATTTTATAACTCTCGTATTTCTACTGATGCGATTTCTGTTACTGGTTCTGCAAGTAAGGAAGTTGTTTCGGATAATGCAAAGTTTAGTGGGGATTTTTCTAGAATCGTAAAAATTAGTAATTTAAAAAGCGGATATGATCAGATGGCTAGTGATTTGAAATTGGTCAAATCTTTTTTGAAAGAACAAGGAATAGATGACAAAGATGTAACTATTTCTCCTGTTTCAATGATGGAGAATTATAATTATAAAAATGATTTTCAAACAGAAAAAGAATATACTTTAAGACAGCAATTAGAAATTTCATCAAAAAATGTTGAAAAAATCACGGCTTTAGCTCAAGCTACTCAAGCCCTGATAAACAAAGGAGTAATATTTAGTACTAACCAAGTTGAATATTATTATACGAAACTTCCAGAATTAAGAGTAAGTCTACTTTCGGATGCAATAAAAGATGCACAAGCTAGAGCAAGTAAGATGGTGGAAAGTACAGGTAAAAAGATTGGTAATTTAAAATCTGCTGCTAGTGGTGTAGTTCAAGTCCTTTCCGCAAACTCATTAGAGGTTTCTGATTATGGTGCTTATGATACTTCTAAGATTAATAAAAATGTAATGGTGACAGTAAGAGCATCATTTGGGATAAAGTAGTCGCTCGCCCCACCTTCTTCATTAAAGCGTTACACAATCTAGAAAATCATATTCTATTTTTATACGAAAAATTTATAAGTCACCTTGTTCCTGAAGCCAACTAAATTTTTCTAAAAATCTCATTGATTTCCTTAGATTGTTCCACTAACTCGTTCAGAAGGTGGGGTTTCGCTTGGAGGACTGGCAGAGTAGAATACTCCCAAATACGCCATGGCGTATTTGGGAGTATTGTTTTGTTTTTTTCTTCTTTGCCGTAAGCGAGCGAGGGTATTCAATTTTGGGAGCTACGGAAGGCGACGGCCTGAGTCTTGAGCAAATTTTCAGCAGAAAATTATGCGGGTCCCAAAATTGAATATCCAAGCGAGCTTTTATTGTTGTCTAAAAGGAGCGTTTTTGATTATTTGTATAATTTCGTCTTCGTCATCTACTATTTTAAATATATTTAAATCGTCATGATTGATGGTATTGTACTTTTCTAAAAGTAGATCTTTCATTAATTTAACTATTGGTTCCCAGAATTCTCTTCCCACTAAGATTATAGGAGCGGGATTAATTTTCCCTGTTTGTATCAAAGTAATCATTTCAAAAAATTCATCGAGTGTTCCGAATCCTCCAGGGAAGTAAACATAGCTTTCACTTCCGAAAAAAAGAAGTGTTTTTCTGCTAAAGAAAAATTCAAAATTTACTGATTCAGTAACGTATTTATTTACACATTGTTCTTTTGGTAAAATTATATTGAAACCAAGAGATACACCGCCAGCTTCATATGCACCTCTATTTGCTCCTTCCATTATTCCTGGACCACCACCAGTAACAACTGCATACCCAAGCTCTTTCACTATTTTGCTAGAGAGTGATCTAGCTTGTTGATAGTAGGGATTATCTTCTCCAAGTCTTGCAGAGCCCAGTATACTTACTGATCTTGGGTATTTTTTGATTAAATTATATCCTTTTTCAAATTCGCTATTTGCAACTTGTGCTCTTTTTTTAACTATCTTCTCCACCTCTCGCATTTCTTCTGTTCCAGCATCTATGTGATTACCATGTCTGATTTCCTTTTCTTTTGAAAACATCTTTTTAAATATCATAATACTGAGGATTATATCATATGTATTTGATATGCCTAGGGAATCTGATATAATTGTATAAAATCGTTTTTAGAAGTTTTAATTTATAAACAAATGTCAAAAAAAACTTGGATAGCGGTGATTGTGTCGGTGGTGGTAGTTTTCGGCCTTTTGGGTGGAAACTTAATTAATAATATGTTTGCTAATAACAACGAAACTAAACAAAAAGAGATGACTAAAGAAGAACAAGTACAAATTAATGATGTGGTAGTTGGCACAGAAGCAGAGGCTGTTGTGAGTAAAAAAGTTACGGTACATTACACTGGTGTCTTTGCAGACGGAAAGAAATTTGATAGTTCAAGAGATCGTGGTGAACCTTTCACTTTCACTCTTGGTGCTGGACAGGTTATACAAGGTTGGGATATTGGTGTGCAAGGTATGAAAGTTGGCGGTAAAAGAATTCTTGTTGTACCACCATCACTTGGATATGGTGCAAATGATTATGGTCCTATTCCTGGAAATTCTACATTGATATTTGAGGTTGAGCTTTTGAAGGTTGAATAAAATAAAATTAAGGAAAAAGCTCAGTGACCTTACGGCACTGAGCTTTTTATATTAGATACCTCGTTACAGAATTGTTTCCTTTCCGTTTTCGTCCACGTTGACAAGATACCCATTTTTGAAAAAAGCCTTATGTCCGGCACGGTTTTGAACACCAGAACCCTCTTTCCAGTGAAGTCTTCCACAGACACCACAGGGGTGAACAATAGTACTGGACATACAGCCAGTTCGAACTTGAACGTTCTGTTCGAGGTCTATCTCACCCGTACAGCTATTTTCGGTACATTTCATATTTACAATCTTCCTTTCTTAGAGTTAGTTAAACCCAATCTGACTTTATCTACTATAATTATATCACAAAAGTAGTATTAAAGTCAAATACTGTAATTAATTATATAGGAAATTTTTTTAATTCGCGGAAACTTATTTTTTCTGTTATATTTTTAAAGTGAATTCAATCAAATTTACAATAGCTAAAAAACTTGAAGGAAAGCTTGGAAGAGCTGGTACTATCGAAACAAATCACGGAGTAATAGAAACTCCGGCTTTTGTTGTGGTTGGTACAAAGGGTACAGTAAAGTCTCTTAACCCCGAACAAGTTCGTGATGCCCACGCTCAAGTAGTGCTTGCAAATACATATCATTTATATCTTCAGCCGGGAGACGAAACTGTAAAGAAAATGGGAGGGTTAAATAAAATGATGAATTGGAATGGTCCCACAATGACAGACTCCGGAGGATTTCAAGTTTTTTCTTTGGGTGCTGCCTATGGCAAAGGAATTTCAAAAGTTTTACAAATCACTGATCCATCACTTTTAATACCAGAAAGATTTGATGATCCGCTTGCCCCAAGACTTGCAAAAATAGGACAAGATGGAGTTTCTTTTACTTCTCACTTAGATGGTTCTGTACATTATATTACTCCAGAGAAATCTATGCAGATTCAGCACAATCTTGGTGCAGATATGATATTTGCTTTTGATGAATGCACTTCACCGAATGAAGATATTAGATATCAAGAAGAAGCATTAGACAGAACACATAGCTGGGCAGAGAGATCTCTCAAGGAGCATAATAAATTAAATACAGAGAATAAAGTTGCTTTGTTTGGAATTGTCCAAGGCGGTAGGGAAGAAGGTTTAAGAAAAAAATCAGCAAAGATTATTTCGAAAATGAATATTGAGGGGAAAGGTTTTGATGGATTTGGTATTGGTGGTTCTTTTGCTAAAGAAGATATGTCTACTGCCGTAAAATGGGTAAATGAAATTCTCCCAGAAGAAAAGCCAAGACATCTTTTGGGTATTGGTGAACCAGAAGATTTATTTATGGGAATTGAAAATGGTATAGATTTATTTGATTGTGTATTACCAACAAGACTTGGAAGAAATGGAACTTTATATACCAAAGAAGGGAAGATCCATATTATGAATAATACTTACAGAGAGGATACTAGGCCTTTAGAAAGTGATTGTGAATGTTATACATGTAAAAATTATTCTAGAGCTTATATATCACATCTTTTCCATGGAAAAGAAATGTTGGGTGGAACACTAGCTTCAATCCACAATGTTCATTTTATTGTGAATCTTGTAAAAAAAATTAGACAGTCTATTTTGGATGATAGGTTTGAGGAGTTTAAGAAAGAGTTTTTGGAAATTTATAAATAAAAACCGCAACGATCGATGTTGCGGTGGTGTGTCAGAATGTTTTTGACGGTGAGAAACTGAAAATAGAAACTTTTCCGTCAGGATTAATATTGCCATTTGATCTTGAGAGGTCGGCATTTAAAAACTTTATTAAACCTTTTTGAAAAGATCCTTTCTTCATTTTTTTCACTTCCCATTCCATTGGAAGCGGCCCCATATTTTGTCTGGCATTTGCGAAGGTGGAAGCAATGATATAAATCAATCTCGCCTCCCCGTCGCTTAGTCCATCAGGAATCATTCTGGGAGAGAAGAATTGATGAATCGTTCTTACAAACACATCTTTTTCTTCTTTGGTTTCTCCCCACGAAATTTTCCGAAGGTCCGCTTCAATTTTTTCTTGTCTCTTCCTGCATTTTTCGAGCATATCCATTACGTCTCCTTTTTTATCTACTAATCCTTCTTCTGTAGATGGGTTTGGGTTTGATACCTTTGAGCCCGCTGAATCTTTGTGACGCACGAGCACGCCTTATTTTTTCTTCGTTGATTTGCTGGCTCGTAATGTTCTTCAAAAAATCACATTTACGATTGCCACCATGGTCAACCAGTTTAATGATAAATTCTCTTCTTCTCATCACGAATCTTCCCATTAGTATTTCCTTTCCAAAATTTAATGAACTCTTGATTTACCGTTCCAAATACTACATAATAAGCAGTCTCAAGTCAATATATGAACAAATTCAAGATAAAAGCAGAATATGCTCCAGCAGGAGACCAACCAAAAGCTATAAAAGAGCTTATGGAAGGTATAAACAAGGGTTTTAATAAACAAACCCTTTTTGGTGTTACTGGTTCTGGTAAGACTTTTACTGTTGCAAATATTATTGAAAAAGTACAAAAACCAACTCTTGTCATAGCTCATAACAAAACTCTCGCAGCTCAGCTTGCTCAGGAGTATAGGGAATTCTTTCCAGACAATGCTGTGCATTACTTTGTCTCATATTACGATTACTATCAACCAGAAGCATATATGCCTGTTACAGATACATATATAGAGAAGGAGGCGATGATAAATGAAGAAATAGATAGACTTCGTCATGCTTCTACACAAGCCCTTCTTACTAGGAAAGATGTGATTATTGTTGCATCAGTTTCTTGTATATATGGCCTTGGAAGTCCTGAAGAATATATGAGTGTAAATTTACAGATTAAAAAAGGGGATTCAGCAGAAAGACAAAATATAATTAAGAAGCTTGTAAACATACATTTTGAAAGAACAAATGCAGATTTAACATCTGGGCAATTTAGAGTTATCGGAAATTCTATAGAAGTAATGCCTGTGAGTGAGAAAATAATAATAAGAATAAATATTGAAGATGATAAAATTTCTGAAATATTAAAAATTGATTCTGTATCAAGAAATATTATAGAAAGCGATTTAGATCAGATTTTTATTTTCCCAGCTAAACACTTTATTACAAATAAAGATCAACAAGAGAGTGCTTTTAAGAGTATCAAAAAAGAATTAGAAGAAAGATCGGAACAACTTAAAAAAGAAGGACATAATCTTGAGGCTGAAAGATTAAAAAGAAGGACAAGCTATGATTTGGCTCTTATAAAAGAAGTCGGTTATTGTAATGGTATAGAGAATTATTCAAGACATTTTTCTGGTAGAAAAGCAGGAGATGCTCCTGATACATTACTTTCGTATTTTCCTAAGAAAGCCGATGGTTCTCCAGATTTCCTTACTATCATAGACGAATCACACATCACAGTACCTCAAATAGGCGGTATGTATGCTGGTGATGCATCAAGAAAAAAGACACTTATTGATTTTGGTTTTAGACTTCCATCTGCTAGGGATAATCGTCCACTTAATTTTACCGAATTTGAAGAAAGAATAGGACAGACTATTTTCACAACAGCTACACCAGGATCATATGAAAAAGAAAAATCAGAACAAATTGTAGAACAAGTAATTCGTCCTACTGGTCTTATAGATCCAATAGTAGATATCAAACCAATCACGGAAACAAAAAATAATAAATCCCAGATTTTTGATTTTATAGAAGAAACTTTAAAAGTTGTAAAAAACGGTGGAAGAGTAATTGCCACGACACTTACAAAAAAGATGGCGGAAGATTTAAGTGAATATCTAAAAGAAAAAGGAGTGAAGGCAGAATACTTACATAGTGATATTAAGACAATAGACAGAATAGATATTCTTACAAACTTTAGAAGAGGGAAGTTTGATTGTTTAGTGGGGGTCAACTTACTTAGAGAAGGATTAGACTTACCAGAAGTAGAATTTATAGGTATCTTAGACGCTGATAAAGAAGGCTTTTTGCGTTCAGATACTTCGCTTATACAAACCATCGGTCGTGCTGCTAGAAACGTATTAGGTAGAGTTGTTTTGTATGCAGACAAAACTACCGGTTCTATTGAAAGAGCAATAGCAGAGACAAACAAGAGGAGAGATAAACAGATTGCGTATAATACAAAACACGGTATTACTCCTAAAACTATTATAAAGAAAATACACGATATTACAGATAATATGAGAAGCGATCATGATAAGGCTGTGGCTGAACTTTTGAGAATTGATGAAGCTTTGATGACTAAAAATCCAGCAAAGATAATTAAACAGAAAGAAATTCAAATGAACGCGGCTGTGAAGATATTAGATTTTGAGACGGCTTCAATACTCCGAGATGAGATTTTATTATTGAAGGAGAAAGTAGAAAATAATAAAAAGAAGGTTGTTAGAAAAAAGAGATAGAAATGGTATAATTTATCTTATGAATTTGATTAATAAATTTAAAAGTTTATTTGTTTATAAGATGGATGATTTGAAGTACAAAGAATCTTTTCTTAGTAATCAAATAATTACATATATAGGTATACCAGTCTTTATTTTATTACCATATTTTTTCCAATCTTATTTTTCTTGGATTATAAGTATGAAGGGGTATTTAATATTATCTATTTCTTATTTTTTTATTCATATTGCGATTACACTTAGCCTACATTTTTTTAATAAGGGATCTTATTATCCATACATTAGTTATATTGGTCTCGTTGTTTACACACTACTAATTTATTTAACTGGTGGAGTAAACAGTTCGTTTATTTTTATTTTATCTTTTCCAATTATTTTGGCCCTTGCGTTTCTTGATGCAAAGTTAATAAGAAATCTAGGAATAGCAGCTTTAATTCTTTTGGGTTCTGTTATTTTTTGGGATGGAAGTTATATGAATCCATCATTAATCACTAAACACATTCTTAATGTTTTTGGTTTTTCTTTGTTAGTTTTTTACTTATCAAAACTTATAAAAGAAATTTTATTCCAAAGATACGAGAAAGAGCATTACAGAAGAAAATTTGTTGAGCTTACTGAAGTTAATAATGTAAAAGAAACTTTTATTACTTCAATTTCTCACCAATTGAGAACCCCATTGAATGGTGCCAAATGGGCTATACAAGCTGCTATGGAAAGCGATCCAAATTCTAAATTTCTTAAGGATGGATATGAAAAAATTAATCAATCTATAAATACCGTTGGAGAAATACTTAAATCTACAGAACTTGATGTAAGCAAGGAGTTTTTTCAATTAAAAAAAGAAGAGATAAATTTATGTGAGATGGTAGATTCTATTTTAGAAAGTTTGAATTTTTTAATAAAAGGGAAAAATATAAGTCTGGATTATAACAAATGTTTAGATTTTAATATTTTGGGTGACAGAAAGACCCTGGAGCTTGGACTATCAAATATTTTTGATAATGCTTTCAGGTATTCTCCAAATGGGAAAGTTTCTGTATCTATGGAAAAAGTGGGTAAGAATATAAAACTAAGAGTAAATGATAATGGTATAGGTATAGATTCTGCCGATATGGAATATATGTTCCAAAAATTCTTTAGGGGTAAAAATGCAATAAAGGTTGATCCAAATGAGAGTGGTATTGGTTTGTATGCTACTAAAAAAATTATTGAAATGCACGGTGGGGAAATTAAACTTGAATCTAAAATTGGTAAAGGTACAAAAGTAGAAATTTCTTTACCTTCTATGGATTAAGGGTATAATTATTAATATAAAAATTTAAATATGTTTTCTTCTAAAAAAATTAAAAGTTGGTTTTCTTACAGATTGGACGATATAAAATATGATAAATCTTTTTTTATCAAACAACTTATTATTTACGTTGGTTTGATTGATATTATTATCTTTTCTTATTTTTATCCAGGTTTTTTATCTCAAATTCCTAATCTAAGATATTATCTTACATTATTGATTTCTTATTTGACGATTAACGCTATTGTAATGATGGTTTTGCACGCTTTTAACAAGGGTCTTTATTTTTCTTATACCGGTTATATTGGCACGATCACTTATATTATTTTAATTTATTTGATTACTGGCGGAGTTAATAGTTCTTACGTGTTTATGCTTTCTTTCATTCCGATTATTTCTGTAGCTTTTCTTAACGCCAAATTAACTAGAAATGTTGGCTTCGTATCTATTATTCTTTTGACTTCTTTGATCTTGTTTGGAGAAAATGAAGATTCTACTTTTTTAATCAAACAAGTTTTGAATATTTTAGGATATTCTATTGTCGTTTATCTTATCTATAAGCTTAGTAAAGAAATTCTTTATCAAAGATTTGAGAAAGAGCATTACAGGAGACAGTTTGTTGATCTTATGGAAGTTGAAAAAACAAAAGAAACTTTTATCACCGCTATTTCTCATCAACTACGCACCCCTTTAAACGGTGCTAAATGGGCTGTACAAGAAGTACTTGAACATGAGGAGTGTCCAGAAAAAGAACTTTTGAAAGAAGGTTATGATAAAATTGTACAATCTATAAATATTGTCGGAGATATGTTGAAGTCTACAGAGTTAGATGCTGGTAAAGATATTTTTAATCTAAAAAAGGAGAAATTAGATTTATATTCTGTTACAGATAATATTTTAAAAAGTTTGAATTTTCTAATAAAAGCAAATGAAATAGATTTGGTTTATAACAAAAAAGAAGGTTTAAATGTTTTTGCTGATAGAAAGACACTAAATTTGGGTTTAACAAATATTTTTGATAACGCATTTAGATATTCTCCTAAAAGCCAAGTTGTTGTTTCTTTGGATAAGGTTGGTAAGGATGCAAAGCTTACAATTCAAGACCATGGAATTGGTATTGATCCTGTTGATATGGAACATATGTTTCAAAAATTTTTTAGAGGCAAAAATGCGATAAAGGTTGATCCAAATGAAAGTGGGGTTGGTTTATACGCCACAAAAAAGATTATCGAAATGCATGGTGGTAGTATAAAGCTCAATTCAGAGCTCGGAAAAGGTACTACATTTGAGATTTTTATTCCTCTTGTGGAATAAGATTTTATATTTGATATAATATACAAACATATGGCAAAACTTGATAATAAAAAAATATTAATAGTTGAAGACGACAGCTTACTTAGTGGTATGCTTGCAAGGAAATTTATTGAGGAAAAGGCAATTATAGAACACGCTGCAGACGGGGAAGTTGCTCTTTCAATGATAAATTCAAATAGTTATGACTTAGTATTGTTAGATTTACTTTTACCGAAACTTAATGGATTTGATATTCTTGAGTCAGCTCAATCTAACGAAAAGACAAAAAACATTCCTATCATTATTCTTTCAAATACAGGACAAAAAGCTGATATAGAAAAAGGATTAAGATTGGGTGCAAAAAAGTTTTTAGTAAAAGCATTGTTTTCTGTAGAAGAAATAATAGATGCATCGGTTGAAGTTCTTAAACTCAATAAATAAAATGTGCGAAGGTTCCACCTCCGCCAAAAATAAATGTGGTGTAATATAGTTAATGCTAAATCTTTGATGTATTATTATTAATTTGCCAACTCGGTATATTAATAGTAGTATAAAAGTCTAATACCCCCCTAAGAAGCGAATGGGAGGTTTATTTCAATTAATATGGATAAAAAACCAACAAAAACATCATTTGATGAAAATGCAGGTAAAATTATTGTAAAAGGAGCGAGAACTCATAATCTTAAGAATTTTACTGTAGAAATGCCTCGTAATAAAATGATTGCTGTTACAGGTCTTTCTGGATCAGGAAAATCGTCTTTTGCTTTTGATACCATATTTGCAGAAGGACAAAGAAGATACGTTGAATCTCTTTCTTCATATGCAAGACAATTTTTACACCAAATGCAGAAGCCGGACGTCGATGAGATTATTGGTTTATCTCCTGCAATTTCAATAGATCAAAAATCTAGATCAAACAACCCTAGATCTACTGTTGCTACTATCACAGAAATTTATGATTATTTGAGAATTATTTTTGCTAGAATTGGTAAACCACACTGTCTTGTCTGCGGAAGAGAAATAAAAAAGCTTTCAAAGGAGGAGATTCTAGAAACAATCATAAATACAGTCTCTCATATTAAGGCTCCGCAAAAGACAAAAGAAATTTTAGGTGTAGAAGTAAGTTCTGCAAAAGTAAAAATATTTTCTCCAGTAGTTGTGGGAAGAAAAGGTGAATATTACCAACTTCTTTATGATCTATTAGAAAAAGGATATGAACAGGTGAAAATAGATGGAGAACTTAAGAAGCTTAGAAATCAGATAATTCTTTCGAAAACCAAAAAACACAATATTGATGTGCTTGTGGATGAATTTTATATAAGTGAATTTAAAGAAAAGAAAGATGGAATACGTGAAAGACTTAGTGATGCTGTAGAAAAAGCAATTGAAGAATCAAAGGGATTACTTAAAATAGAAACTCCAGAAGAAGAGAAACTTATTTCTGTAAAATTTATGTGTCCATATGATGGATATTCATATCCAGAAATAGAACCAAGGTTATTTTCTTTCAACTCTCCATACGGTGCTTGTCCAGAATGTAACGGTTTGGGTACCAAAGATTTTTTTAGTGATGATCCTTGTGAATTGTGTAAAGGAGCAAGACTTCGTGAAGAAGCACTTCATGTGCTTTTTGGTGGAATTAATATTGTAGATTTTACTGCAAAATCAATTACTGATGCTAGGAAGTTTTTAGAAAGTGTACACCTTACAGAATTAGAAAAAGAAATTGCCAAAATTATTTTGAAAGAAATTGATTCTAGGCTTCAGTTTATGATAAATGTGGGTATTCAATATTTATCATTAGACAGAAGAGCGCATACTCTTTCTGGTGGAGAAGCGCAGAGAATAAGACTTGCCTCACAGCTTGGTTCTGGGCTTGTAGGTGCTCTTTATGTACTTGATGAACCAACTATAGGATTACACCAAAGAGATAATGATAAACTTATAGGTACGCTTCTTAAGTTAAGAGATTTAGGTAATACCATTCTTGTTGTTGAACATGATGAAGATACTATGTATTCTTCTGATTATATTGTAGATATTGGTCCAGGAGCTGGGATACACGGAGGGGAGGTTGTCGTGTCTGGTGAGTTAGATAAATTACTTACTGCAAAAAATAATGATTCTGATTCTTTAACACTCGCATATCTTAGAGGTGAAAAGAAAATAGAAATTCCAGAAAAAAGAAGAGATCAAGACAGGGGCTCTTTGAAAGTTCGTGGTGGAAAAGTATTTAATATTAAAAATATGAATATTGATGTACCCCTAGGTAAATTTGTTACTGTTACTGGTGTCTCTGGTTCTGGCAAATCTTCTTTTGTGTATGAAATTCTTTATAAAAATTTACAAGCAAGATTAGAAAGAAAAATGCGTTCAGCACAAACTCACAATTGCTCTTCTTTCACAGGTTCGGAATATGTTGGTAGAACAATTATGATAGATCAGTCACCAATAGGAAGAACTCCAAGATCAAATCCTGGTACATATACTGGGGCTTGGACATTTATACGTGATATGTTTGCTGCCACAACCAATGCTAAAGAAAGAGGCTGGAAAGCAAATAGATTTTCTTTTAACGTAAAAGGTGGAAGATGCGAGGCTTGTCAGGGTAATGGAACTATAGAGGTAGAGATGCATTTTTTACCTACAGTTCATGTACCTTGTGATATCTGTCATGGTAAAAGATTTACAAAAGAAACATTGGAGGTGAAATATAAAAATAAAAATGTTCATCAGGTGCTTGAAATGACCGTAGAAGAAGCCTTGGAATTTTTCATGGATCTCCCTGCCGTATACGATAGATTAAAATGTTTGATGGAAGTAGGTTTGGGGTATTTGAAGATTGGCCAATCAGCTACCACCCTTTCTGGTGGAGAAGCGCAGAGAGTGAAAATAGCTTCTGAGCTTTACAGACCCGGACTCCATAAAACTATTTATTTCTTAGACGAACCAACTATTGGTTTACACTATGAAGATGTAAAAAAGCTTATTGAAATTTTACAAAAACTTGTAAATAATGGAAATACTGTAATTGTTATCGAGCATAACATGGATTTAATTAAATCTTCTGATTACGTGATA
>Ga0116157_10002384_pt1 | contig 18320 bp, 17 predicted proteins | sample AD_UKC048_MetaG_FD_89882 | JGI IMG/M metagenome (GOLD analysis project Ga0116157, IMG submission 89882) | Active sludge microbial communities of municipal wastewater-treating anaerobic digesters from USA - AD_UKC048_MetaG | ecosystem: Engineered > Bioreactor > Anaerobic > Digestate | place: USA...
AAGCTGTAAGACAATGTATGCGCCATGGATGGCGTGGGTTCAGCCGGGGACGGTTATATCATCGTCGCGGGAGGAGGCTTGCCACGCATACAAGTGGTAGGCTTCCGTCGCAAGGTGGATTGGCCGACGCTGATTTCGCGTCTGCAGGCGGCAACGGAAGGCCAAACGCCGGTAATTCAATGATGTTCTCAACTCGGGAGAGTGGTATGCAAAGCGTCAAACGTTCGAAGTGGAAACCCATGTTGTTTGCGATGGCATTTCTGGCGCTTAGCGCCTGCGTGACCATCAATGTCTATTTCCCAGCTGCGGAAGCCCAGCAAGCCGCAGAAGAATTCGTCGGTAAAGTCATCAACGGCGACAAGGCAGCGACAGAAGAAACCAAGCCCGCCGATCCGAAACCCATGCCGCAGGCTTCAGCGCAACCTTCGTTCAATCTGGCCTCATTTTTCATCAGCGATGCCGCCGCACAGGAAGTGGATATCACCATCCGTACACCGGCTATTCAGGCTATCCAGAATCGCATGTCGGAACGCTTCGCCAGTTCCCTACGCCAACATTTTGACGGCGGCGCGCTCGGCTTCAGCAACGATGGTCTGATCATCGTGCACGATGCCACCAAGGTGCCTTTGAAGGACCGCGTTGGTATCACCCAGCAAGTGGCCGAAGATAACCGTGACCGCAATGCCGTATATCGTGAAATTGCGGTAGCCAATGGCCATCCGGAATGGGAAAAACAAATCCGCGAAACCTTTGCCAAACAATGGGTTCGCGATGCCAAGGCGGGCTGGTGGTATCAGAGCTCGGCCGGTGACTGGAAGCAAAAGTAAGCGTTTCCCCGCCGCATGGGGCGAGGCAAAATAAATCACACAGAAGGGCGTGGATTTGAGAAAATTCACGCCCTTTCGTTTTAATGAAGAATGCCGTGGGCCGTAGCAGAACAAAGATCAATCGCGAATTCGAACTCGACATCCACGGCCTGGCCCATGATGGTCGTGGTGTAGGCCGCCTGGAAGGAAAGGCCGTGTTCGTCTCGGGCGCCTTGATGGGCGAAACCGTACGTGCCAAACAAACTGGTCGCAACCGCCATTTCGATGAAGCAGTGACGCTGGAAGTATTGAAAGCCTCCGAAGATCGTGTCGAACCGCGTTGCCAGCATTTTGGCGTTTGCGCCGGCTGTGTATTGCAGCATCTCGCCGAAGACAAGCAGATCGAAGCCAAGCAACAAGTGTTGATCGAAAACCTTGCCCGCATCGGCCACATCGAAGCAGAAACAATTTTGCCGCCGATGGTCGGAGATGCCTGGGGCTATCGCCGTAAAGGCCGCTTGTCGGTGCGTCATGTCGAGAAAAAAGGCAAAACTCTCGTTGGCTTTCGCGAACTCGATGCCCGTTTCGTTGCCGATCTCAGCATATGCCATACCGTGATTCCCGCCTTGGGCACCCGCTTGCCGGAATTGTCGGCATTGATCGATTCGCTCGATGCAAAACGAACGATTGCACAGATTGAATTTATCGCCGGCGATGGTCCGGTCGCGCTGATTTTCAGGAATCTTGAAGCGCTGAATGACACCGATACCGAAAAACTCAAACAGTTCGCGATCGATACCGGCTTCGCGGTATTCCTGCAACCAGGCGGCGTGAATTCCGTCGTTGCCTTGTGGCCGCTGGAAACCCATCTCGAATTTGCGATTCCGAAATATGATATTCGCCTTGCATTCAAGCCGCTTGATTTTATCCAGGTCAATGCGGCGCTGAATCAGAAAATGATTGACCAGGCGATTGCCATGCTCGATCCGCAAGCGGGTGAGCGCGTACTTGATTTGTTTTGCGGTCTCGGCAATTTCACCTTGCCGCTGGCACGCACTGCCGCATCGGTCGTTGGTGTTGAAGGCGAAGCGGGGCTGGTGGCACGCGCGCGCGACAACGCGGTGATGAACGGACTGACCAACGCCGAATTCTACGCAGCCGATCTGGCGAAAGATTTGAGTGGCGAACCATGGATGCAGCAAGGCTTCGACAAACTATTGCTCGATCCGCCACGCGCAGGCGCGGCCGAAGTTTTGGCGCAAATGCCGCTTAAAAATATACGTCGCATCGTTTACGTCAGTTGCCATCCGGCTTCGCTGGCGCGCGATGCAGGTTTTTTGGTCAAAGAGCGCGGTTACAAACTGATCTCTGCGGGTGTGATGGACATGTTTCCGAATACCGCCCATGTCGAATCCATCGCGTTGTTCGAGAAATAAGATGGGCATCGAAATCGAAAAAAAATTCCTCGTGACTAACGACTCGTGGAAAACGCAGGTTTATAAAACCACACGCATGGCTCAGGGGTATCTGAATGACATGAATGCGATGCGTGAAGGAACTCAGAAGGCTTCGGTGAGGGTACGCATTGCCGGCGAACAGGCTTTCCTGAATATGAAATCGCGTGAGCTTGGTCATACCCGGCAGGAATTCGATTACGAAATCCCGGTAGCCGATGCCGAGGCGTTGCTGAAACTATGCGTCGGTGGCTTGATCGATAAACGCCGGAACTACATTAAGCACGATGGTTTTATTTGGGAAGTCGATGAGTTTCTTGGCGATAACCAGGGGCTGATCGTTGCCGAGATTGAACTGCCCGACGCCGATGCGGTCTTTGAAAGGCCGGCATGGTGCGGTGCCGAAGTCACCGATAAAATTCGATATTACAATTTGGCATTGGCCGAGCGGCCTTTCGCCCAATGGACCGCAGAGGAAAAAGCAGCATGCTAGTCATTGGTGTTTCCGGAAAAGAACTGACGCAGGACGAACGCGAATGGCTGCAACATCCGCAGTGCGCGGGCGTGATTTTATTTACCCGAAATTTTGCTTCGCGCGATCAGGTCATCGAACTGACACAATCCATTCGTGATACCGCCGCACAACCGCAATTGCTTTGCGTTGATCAGGAAGGCGGTCCGGTGCAACGGTTTCGCGACGGGTTTTTTCGCTTGCCGCCATTGGTTCGTTTTGGCCAGCACTATGCGCAAGATGCACAAGCGGCTTTGGCGCTAGCGAAAGAACATGCCTGGTTGATGGCCAGCGAAATTCGTGCACTAGGACTGGATTTGAGTTTTGCACCTGTTGTCGATTTGGGTCGTGGCAATCGCGCCATCGGCGATCGTGCCTTTCACGAATCGCCATCGGTCGTTGCAGCGTTTACGCAAGCTTATATTCAGGGCATGCATGAAGCCGGCATGGCGGCCACGATAAAGCATTTTCCGGGCCATGGTTCGGTGCTGGAAGATACCCATTTCGATGCGGCGGTGGATGATCGTCCACTCGAAGTGTTGCGTGCAGAAGATTTATTGCCGTTTGAAGCGGGCATCAAGGCAGGCGCGGAAGCGGTAATGATGGCGCATGTGACCTATCCGCAAGTGGCTCCCGAACCTGCGGGCTATTCGCCGCGTTGGTTGAACGAGATATTGCGTCAGGAAATGGGTTTCAAGGGTGTGATCTTTTCCGATGATATCGGGATGGCCGCTGCAACCGGAGTAGGTGGTGTCGGCAGTCGCATTGATGCCCATCTGGATGCCGGTTGCGATGTAGTGCTGGTCTGCGCACCCACTCTCGTTGCCGATAGTCTGAAAGCCTGCGAACACCGCGCAAAACCAGATATTTCCGTATTGCGACCCATGATGGGCCGCGATGAACAAACACTGGCCCGATTGCAGACGCAATCGCGCTACCATGATGCACGCGCCGGCTTGTCTGGCCCTGACTATGCGGTGAGTTGAAATGACTATCCCCGACCTGGCAACAGCATTGGAAACATCCGACGAATTGTTTGATCGCGAAACCTTGCAGGACGCGATCAAGGAAATGGCGGTCCTGATCAACCACGATTACGAAGAGCGCGATCGACCGGTACTCTTGTCGGTGATGCATGGCGGCATGATTTTTGCGTCACTGCTATCACTGGAACTCGATTTCGATGTCGAAGTCGATTACCTGCATGCCACGCGATATCGTGGTGCCATGAGCGGCTCTGGCTTGGCATGGCTGCATCGTCCGGCGACACCATTGGAAGGCCGTTATGTGCTCATCGCTGATGACATTCTCGACGAAGGTCATACGCTCAAAGCGGTAAAGCAATGGTGCGAAGACCAGGGCGCAATCGAAGTGCGCATCGCGGTGCTTGCCGTGAAAATTCATGATCGCCGCGTCGAGGACATCGATGCCGAGTATGTTGGCGTCGAAGTGCCTGATCGTTATGTTTACGGTTTCGGCATGGACTATCACGAACAAGGCCGCAATTTGCCAGGCCTGTACGCGTTAGGAAATTGAAGATGTCGGATATTGCACTGGCCATTATTGGCGGCACCGGTTTGTATCAAATTGCCGCACTCGAAAATGTTGAAACCCTTGAGTGCGATACCTTCTATGGCAAGCCATCGGCACCTGTCCGCATCGGTTTTCTGGGGGGCAAGAAAGTCGCCTTCATGGCGCGCCATGGCGAAGGTCATTCAGTGCCGCCACACAAGGTGAATTACCGTGCCAATCTGCGTTGCCTGAAGGATTTGGGTGTCGCCAGAGTACTGGCAATCAATGCGGTAGGCGGCATCACCGACTCGTTCGGTCCACGCGTCATTGGCGTGCCCGATCAGATCATCGATTACACCTACGGACGTTTGCATACCTTGTCGGAAGAGCCGGGCAGCGAAGTGTTGCATGTGGATTTCACCGAGCCGTATTGCGCGAAGCTTCGCGCCAATATTTTGCGAGCTGCCGAAAAAATCGCGATGCCGATAGTGAGTTTCGGTTGCTACGGTGCAACCCAGGGCCCACGTCTGGAAACACGAGCCGAAATCACTCGCATGCGTCGTGACGGTTGCGACTTGGTCGGCATGACCGGCATGCCGGAAGCCGGGCTGGCTCGCGAACTCGGTATCGATTACGCCTGTCTGGCCATCGTTGCCAATTGGGCAGCCGGTTGTGGCGACGGTGCAGAAATCACGCTGGAAGAAGTGCTGGCGAACGTGAGTGTAGCAACGGCTTCCTTGCCGCAATTACTGGAAGAAATATTGAAATCGTAGGGGCGCAGGTCGATTGTGCTCCTGCATTTTCGACAATTCCGCCATCCATGGCGGTCGCAAGCATGCACCCATAAGGCTATATCCCGGTACAACTCAATAGCGAATTGAATTGTTTTTGGTCGCCGCGGGATACGTTCAAATCGACAAAGCCCTTGATGCCATCCAGCTTGCCTCGATTGGCGTATTGCCAGAATTGCCATTCGCGGTAATTGTTCTTGTTGGGTTGCCGATACAAATCGCGAATCCACAGCGGATTTTTCTGGAAATCTTTTTGTAGATAGGCCGCATAAAAGTCAGAAGTGCTATAAAGAATCACTCTGCAGCCCCAGGCCTGTTCCACCAGGTTGATGAAGATGCCCAGCTCTTTATGGAGAGCTTCCGGCGAAGGGCGCGCCTTGCAGTTACCACCGAATTCCAGATCCACTGCGGGCGGCAGTGAATTCGTAGATGGTGTCCCGATTCGTGATAAAAAATTATTGGCTTGTTCGTAGCCGGTCTTGCACAGGGTGAAGTAGTGGTAGGCACCAGGCAGAATGCCGGCATCTTTCGCGGCGTTCCAGTTGTGCTTGAAATCCTCATCCAGGAAATCTTCGCCTTCGGTGGCCTTGATGTAGGCAAAGCGGATGTCTTGCCTTGCCAGCTTCTTCCAGTCGATCTTGCCCTGATGATGGGACACGTCAATGCCTCGCACCGGGAATTCCTTTTCATCCGGATAATTCAGGCGAATGACGCCGGTTTTCAATAATTCGTAGACGAGGGTTCCAACGAATAAAATATTCAACAGCAATACAAGACCAATGATGATTTTAATTCGTTTTGTCATCGTTCTTTTATGCGTCAGTGATCGAATTGAAGTCTCGCCAGCTCGGCATACAGGCCGCCTTGTGCAATCAACTCATTGTGAGTTCCCTGCGCAATGATACGACCTTTATCCATCACGATGATGCGGTCGGCTTTCAACACCGTTGCCAGCCTGTGCGCAATCACCAGGGTGGTGCGGCCTTCCATCAGGCGTTCCAAAGCCTGTTGCACTGCGCGTTCGCTTTGCGCATCCAAAGCCGACGTTGCTTCATCCAGCAACAACACCGGCGCGTCTTTCAAGAGTGCACGGGCAATCGCAAGGCGTTGCTGCTGGCCACCGGAGAGGCGAGCGCCGCGCTCACCCAGCTCGCTGTCATAGCCGAGCGGTAGCTCCGAAATAAAATCATGTGCTTCCGCACTGCGCGCGGCGGTTTCGATTTCGGCATCGGTCGCTTCCAGCTTGCCGTAGCGAATATTTTCCCGGGCCGTAGTGCCGAAGATGACGGGGTCCTGAGGTACCAATGCAATTTGCTCCCGCAGGAAGCCAGGCTCGAGTTGTTTTAGATCAATGCCGTCAAATCTTACCGAGCCGCTATCGGGATCGTGAAAGCGCAGCAGAAGCTGGAATACGGTTGTTTTGCCTGCACCTGACGGGCCCACCAAGGCGACTGTTTCGCCGGGGGCAATATTCAGGCTGAAGTTTTGCAGTGCCGATGTATCGGGCCTGCTGGGGTAGGAGAAACTGACATTGTCGAGGCTCAGTGCGCCTTTGGTCGGCATCACCAGCGTCGCAGGATGCTGCGGGCTATCGAGATGGCTTTTTTCGTTGAGCAAGTCGTTGATGCGGGTCATGCCGCCGCTCGCACGTTGTACTTCACTCCATACTTCGGTAAGCCCGGCAACGGAGCCGCCGCCGATCATGGCATACAACAAAAATTGTCCAAGCACACCGGCACTCATTTCGCCGGAAACCACGTCGCGTGCACCAGACCAAAGCACGGCGGTTATCGCGCCGAAAATGATCACGATGAAAACGGCAGTGAGAGCCGATTGCATGCCAATGCGTTTGCGGGCCGCCTTCAGGCTTCGTTTGACGGCCTCATTGAAGCGGGAGCTTTCAAAACTTTCGCGGGCATAGCTTTGCACGGTGTGCATGGCGTTGAAAGTCTCGCCTGCACGGGCATTGGCATCGGCAACCCGGTCCTGGCTGTCTTTGGAGGCTCCGCGTACTCTTCTTCCCGACAAGGCCATCGGCAAGACTGCCAGAGGAATGCCCAGCAACACATACATCGCCATTTTGGGACTGGTATAGGCCAGCATCGTCGCGCTGCCGATCACGGTGATACCGCTGCGCAATGCAATCGACATGCTGGAACCCACCATGCTGCGAAGCAATTCGGTATCGGCCGACAGGCGCGACAACAATTCGCCACTGCGGGTGCGTTCAAAAAAACTTTGATCCAGCGACAACAAATGGCGATAGAGTTTTTGCCGTAAATCGGCGATCACCCGTTCGCCCAGCAATGAAACGAAATAAAAACGCGCTGCCGTGGCAAGTGCCAAAACCACGGCGACAATCATAAGCAGGCCGAACCAGCGATCAATGGATCCCCCCTTTGCAAAGCCGTGGTCGATCATGTTTCTTACCGCGACCGGGAAAAACAGCGTGGCGCTGGATGAAATCGCCAAGGCAATCAGCCAGAAAATCAGCAAGCTGCGATGCGGCCTTAAAAACGGGAGTAAACCGCGTAGCGAATTTACCTTTTGAATCGGGCTGGCGACTTTGGGTTCTGGTGTGCTCATAGGTTTTCGTCGCAAGAACTCAGCATTGCCGAGCCTCGACTTAGGTCGTTTATTTTAGTGGCCAATTTTGACAGATATTGGGCCGGAATACGGAAATGCAATTGCCAGCCTTGGTCATTGAAGCTTTCCCCCAGTTTTTCTGCCTGATATTGCTGTAATAGCATATGCACGCTACCTGTCAGTGAAAAATCACATTGCAGTTTTGCTTCAAGCCATACGAGCAGGGGCTTGCGTTCGGCCAGGCGCAGGCATTCGGCTGCAGCGCCGCCATAAGCGCGTACCAGGCCGCCGGTGCCCAGATTGATACCGCCATACCAGCGAGTAACTATCACGATGACAGCATCAAGTTGCTGGCCATCAATGGCAGACAAGATGGGCTTGCCGGCGGTTCCGGAAGGTTCGCCATCGTCGGAAAAGCGATAATTATTGCCGACTCTGTATGCCCAGCAATGATGGGTCGCCGGCTGTTGCCTGGCCACATCAAGCAAGGCCATGGCATCTTCAACACCGGAAATCGGAAAGGCGTTCGCAAGAAAGCGGGATTGCTTTACTTCAAGCAAATGTTCTGCTTTTGATGCAAGCGTAAAGCCGCTCATTTCAGAAGCGGTTTTAGTTCTTCAGGAATCGGTTGTTTCGGATATGTTTTCTTGAATAACTTCAGGCTGGCCTTGGCACCATTGATATCACTACGATCAACACGTGCTTGAATGGCAGCGAGCCAAAGTTCGGGTGCAAGTTTGGCATCTTCGGAAATGGCTTCCTCGACAAAAGCATCAGCCTCACGCGCCAAGGTTTGTGGCCCGACTTTTTCATTGCCCACTTGTTTTACACGACTGCCAGTCACCGTAACGGCGCCTAGCTGCTGACGATCGGCATTTCCGGCAACACTCGGAGCAGCGGCAGACATGGCCGGCATCGGCGGTGGTGCTGCCACAGCAGCGGGAGCGGGGGGCGACGCAACTTCCGGCAAGCTCATGTCAGCGGCTATAGCCTGGTCGTTTCGCATGCGTGATTTATCTTCGTTGGTTTTTTTTGCCGCGCCGGCATCGGCCATTTTCCGCCGTGAATCGATTTCGGCGGCGCGCATTTCGGACTTGGTGGCTTTTTCTTTCTCCAAACTTGCCATGGCACCGGGAGCGGCATTTTCCTGCTCTGCTGCCGAATCGATCTGTGGTGGCGGTACAGTTACCGCCGGTTCGCGCGCTGGAATGACTTCGATGGCAATACTGTCATTCTTGTGACTGTTATCCACTTCCTGGGCGGAGCTGATATTTTCATCAGCGGGTAATTCATAAATAGGTGCACGCATGGACTGGAAAACTTCCCAGCCAATGCCGACAGTCAGTATTGAAGCAGCTGCAGTTCCCAGCCACAGGGCTGAGGTGCCCAGCCATGCCTTGCTCCAGCGGGATTTTTTCGGTGAGTCAGACGATGCCACTGCATCGGATGCCGCTTTCAGAATAAGTGCATCGAGCGCCGCCGGTGGTTCGCCGCCGGGCAACGCGCGCACAACGCGAGCGAGTTCGCGTTCTTCATCGCTAAGGTGTTCTGGCTGGCGTGGGGGTTGTGTATTCATGATCGAAGTTTGTCCCGCAATTTATCGAGCGCGTAACGAAGTCGTGATTTCACGGTTTCTCGTCCAACACCGGTAATTTCTGCAATTTCCTCCAGTGATAATTCCTGTTCGAGCCGAAGCATCACGGCTTCTCTCTGATCTTGGGGTAATTCTTCCAAAGCCAATTGCAATCGCCTTCGTTCCTCGAATGCCGATAGCTGCCGTTCAGGGGTATGCGGGTCCGGCGTTTGCTCGGCACGTTCCATCGCATCTTCGCCGGCTTGCGGACGATGTTTCTGGGCGCGCCAATGATCGGTAAGACGATTGTGGGCAATCTGGTAGAGCCAGGTAGTGAATTTCGCCTCCGGGCGATAACGCTCGCGTGCCTGGATAACTTTCTGCCATACATCCTGGTAAAGCTCTTCGGCAGTTGCGTGTTCACGCAATTGACGCAGCATGAAGCGGAACAAGGGGCCTCGATGACGCGCATACAGAAGCTCGAAGGCGCTGGCATCGCCAGATCCATAAGCCATCATCAGTTCTTCGTCATTACGCTCTGCCAACATGTGACAGAGCGTACGAAGTTTTTGCTATTTCGAAAAGCCGTCATTCGCTGATTTGTGCAACATCGGCGGTTCCGGTCAGGCGACTGGCCTGATCGATAAGACCGATAAACTCGGCCCGATAGCCCCAGGAATCAGGCAGTGACACGCTGGCAGCAAGTTGCCTTAAGTCGTTCCACTTGAGTTGCCCGCTGTTTTTTCCGCCGCGCAATAAATCGGCATAGGCGGCAAGTGACGCGGCTAATTTCATTCGGTTGCTTGGTTTTGCGCTAATGCCGGAACGCAGCATCGGCTTTTCGATCAGCTGGCTTTGTTCATTGCCGGGTTGTTTGTAGCGCAATCTGAGCAATGCAATTTCATCCGGTTTACTTGTCGTCACCGATGCCGTTTTGGCATAACGCAACGGGCTGACACTTTCTCCACCGGAACCGACCAGGGTAATTTCATAAAGCGCGGTGACATCGTGGCCAGCGCCAATTTCGCCGGCGTCGATTTTGTCGTTGTTGAAGTCCTCGCGGTTGAGTTTGCGGTTTTCATAGCCGATCAAACGGTATTCCGCGACGACGGAGGGATTGAACTCGACTTGGATTTTCACGTCTTCCGCAATGGTCATCATGGTCGAAGACATTTCCTCGGCCAGTACTTTTTTACCTTCGTTGAGATTGTCGATATAGGCGTGATTGCCATTGCCGACATCGGCCAACTGCTCGGCCATCTGGTCGTTGTAATTGCCCTGGCCAAAACCGAGCGTCGTCAATGCAATGCCGGATTTGCGTTGATCGGCGACCAGTGTCTTCAGCATTTCGGTATCGTAGATCCCGACATTGAAATCGCCATCGGTCGCCAGGATCACCCGGTTTACGCCATTGCTGATGAAGTTATCCTTGGCAATTTTGTAGGCCAGTGCAATGCCTTCGCCGCCATTGGTCGTGCCGCCGGCTTGCAGCCTGTCCAGTGATCGCAGAATGGTTTCCTTGTCGTCGCCACTGGTCGCCGGTAAAACGAGGCCCGCGCTGCCTGCATAGACCACAATGGATACGCGATCTTGAGGGCGCAGCTTGCCGACCATTTCCTTGAAGCTGGAAATCAGCAAGGGCAATTTATCTTCGCTCGACATCGAGCCGGAGGTGTCGATAAGGAATACGATATTGGCAGCAGGAATTTGGGAGCGTTCAACTTCGTAGCCCTTGATGCCGACCAGCATCAACTGGTGCTTCGGATTCCAGGGAGCTGCAGCAATTTCGGTATTAACGGAAAAGGGTTGTCTGCGTGAAGTCGGGGCGGCGTATCCAAAATCAAAGTAATTGATGATTTCCTCAGCTCGGACGGAATCTGCGGGTGGACGCGTTCCGTTGTTGAGCATGCGACGCACATTGCTGTAGCTGCCGGTATCGACATCGATCGAAAATGTGCTGACAGGATTTTCCGATGTGATCTGAATCGGATTGTCGTTGAAGTTTTTGTATTTTTCGGTGTTTTGTTCCGGCTCTGCCGGAGCTGCGTAAGCCGATGTTTTTCCGATCGCGGTATAAGGTTTGCTGACCATCGGTGACGGAGGGCTTTGTTGCACGTAAGCCTCTGCGGCAACCATATCGGCCGCCACTGCCTTGCGATCTGGCTGGTCTTGCCGCAAACGGTTGCCAGAAGCCATGAGTTTGCCGGTTTCCAGCTGATTTTGCTTTTCCGCGCGAACTTCCGCGTCGACTTCTTTTTTGGTCTGGTTGTTACAAGCTGTTAACAGAATAAGGCCGATTATTAAAACGAGTGGCTTGCGGTTCATCACGTGCTCCATTGGCTTGGGTATGCGTGTGAACGGGGACACGGCAGGTTTGGGGTTAATTACCTAATTGCTCTGTATTCAGGGTTTATAATCCGCACATGAATCGTTTACCGCTAAGGCCCTTGTTCTGGCTTACCCAAAGGCCCTTGCTGACTGCTGCCATTATTTTGACTGTGGGTGTATTTCTCAGTTGGCGTGCAGGTGAGCTTGAACACCAGCATGATCTCAGCCAGCAGAAAAACGAGATTCAAAGTCGGGTTTCTAATTTCCGATCGCAACTGGAAACCAAGCTGAATACGAGTGTGGCATTGACCAAGGGCATGGCTGTCGATTTGGTCATTCGCGGTGAACTTACACCGGAACAGTTTGCATCCATTGCCGAGCAGTTGAGCAGCACTAATCCGGCGCAACGGAATTTGTCACTGGCGCCGCATTTCATCATTCGCGATGTTTATCCGCGCCTGGGCAATGAGAAAATCATCGGGCAAAACCTGTTGCTGGATTCGGAACAAAAAATTGCGGTATACCGTTCCATACAACTCGACGATGCTGTTCTCGCCGGCCCGTTCAAACTGGAAGATGGTGCAGTGGGCGTTGTCTGCCGCATGCCGGTGTGGATCAAGCTGGATGGAGTCCCTCGTCTTTGGGGAGCAGTTTCGGTAGCACTCGATTTTCCGGAGTTGATGAAAGAGGCCGGTTTGACAAGCCTTGAGCAGAATCTGGATATCGCGATCCGTGGGCGTGATGCCAGCGGACCGGCGGGACAATTCTTCTTCGGCGATGATCTTCGAATTTCGAAAGACGCAGTCCGCGTTCCAGTTTTTGTACCCGGTGGCAGCTGGCTGATTTCCGCCCAACCCAAACAGGGTTTTGGAGTCGAGCCCTGGTGGCAAACGACGGCAGGAATTATCGGCCTGCTGGTGTCGCTTTTTTCCGCATTGGCCAGTTATCGTATTTTATTTGATCGTTCGCGCATCAGGCATCTGGCGGATCATGATCCATTGACTCATTTGCCAAATCGTCGTCAGGCATTATCCAATCTTTACGATCTGATGCACCGTGGCAAACGCAATGGCCAACCGTTTGCCGTTTTGTCGATTGATCTCGACGGATTCAAGCCGATCAATGACGAGCATGGTCATGATGCTGGTGACGAAGTACTAAAGACAATTGCAAAACGCTTGCTGGCAGCCGTTCGCGCAGGAGATACGGTAGCGCGGATGGGGGGCGACGAATTCATTGTGCTGATCGATGACCCAAAAGTGGGTGACGACAATCATCTGCTGATTTACGCCGCACGCATGCGGGAAATTCTTTCGCAACCGATACAGTTGCAGCATGGAAAACTGGTGTACGTCGGTGCAAGTATCGGTGTTGCGGCCTTTCCATCGCATGGTTTCCAGGTGACGGATTTGATGCGAGAGGCCGACCAGGCGATGTACCGTGCAAAGCGTGAAAAAAATTCAGGCGTTGAAATTGCCCAGCTTATTTGACTTCCAGCTTGAGTGTTCCTGCCTGTAGTTGTGCAAGGACCAGTTCGCCTTTCATTACATCCTGGCTGTCACGGACAACCGTACCTTCCTGTTTGCGAATAATCGCGTAACCGCGTGACAAGGTTGCCAGTGGGCTCACGGCGGACAGGCCGCGTCCGAGTTCACGCAAATTCGCAATCTTTGCCTGCAGTTGTCGCGCAGCGGCATTGTGCAATGATTGATTCAATGCACTTAAACGCAGTTGATGTCGTTGCAATTGTTGTTGCGGATGCTGGCGTTCCAGTCTTGCCATCGCAATTCTCAGGCGCGCAAGTTTGGCTTGCGCAAGCAACTGGAAATTCTTCGCCAGATGCTGCCTTGACTGAAGCAGGCGTTGCCTTGCCTGCTCCATTCGTGTTTGCGGATCGTATAAGCGCAGGCGCAGAAAGGCCTGGTCAACTCTTTGCTGCCTGTTTTGCAGAAGACGTTTTTGCGAAGTGTCGAGACGGTTTCGCAGCTGCGCGATCCGGGCGCTCAAATCGAGTTTGTCCGGCACCAGTAATTCGGCGGCAGCGGAAGGAGTCGGCGCGCGAATATCGGCGGCGAAATCCGACAGGAAAAATCGATTTCATGGCCGACGGCGGAAATCACGATGGTTTTTGATTGCGCGATCTCGCGGGCAAGTGCTTCATCGTTGAACGACCAGAGGTCTTCCAGCGAACCACCGCCACGGGTCAGCAGGATGGCATCATAGGCTTGGCTGGCATTAGCCCGCGCAAGCATGGTGCGGATTTCCTTTGCGGATCCTTCGCCCTGAACGGCGACCGGGAGCACATCGACCTTAAGCAGTGGAAAACGCCGCGATAGCACACTGATGACATCGCGCACGGCGGCACCGGTTGCCGAGGTAATGATTGCCAGCCGATGCACGAAGGCAGGCAAAGGACGTTTGCGGGCGTCATCGAATACGCCTTCCGCCGTCAGCTTTGCCTTGAGCTCGACAAAGGCCCTTTGCAAGGCTCCTTCGCCGGCTTCTTCCATGTGTTCGAGTACCAGTTGGTAATCGCCGCGTGCTTCGTAAAGCGTTAGGCGACCACGCACCAATACCTGCATGCCATCACGTGGCTGGAACCGCAGATACATGGCTTTCTGTTTGAACAGGGCGCAGCGTACCTGGGCACGTTCGTCCTTCAGTGTGAAATAGAGATGGCCGGAGGCGGGACGTGAAAAATTGCTGATTTCGCCCTCTACCCAGACCTGGCTGAAGCTCGATTCAAGCAAGTCCCGCGCCAGCACATTCAACTGGACAGGTTTCAACACCCGGCGTTCGCGGACTAATTCAGACATGCCTGGACACGATCATCAAGCTTATGGGTGCATAGGATAACGCTTAACGCCGGGCTTGGGGTTTCGCTCTGCAAAGGACTAAACTAGCAATCACTGAGGAGTGATTCCATGTCTGATGCCTATCGCCGCCTTCGAGAAGGTATGCCCGAGCCGGGAATGAACACGACCGGTCGTTTCCATGCCGATCCCAAAAAAGTAAAAGCCTGGGTTGCCGCATTGCCGCGCGCGAATGCGATGGCAACACAGCAGGAACTCGATACGGCGCTTGCCAGTCTTTCAAGCCAGAGACTTGAAGGTGGCCAGCGCTTGTCGGTAATGGACGAGCTGCGTGGCGTGGTGGTGGAATCCATTGCCTTGCTCGAACAGCAATTCGCAGGAAGTTCCTTGCCCTTGCCACCGGCGAAGGCACAGCAGGCGCAACATGCGGAAATGTTTCATTTATGGCTTGCGCATGGCTATCGGAAAGCCGCAGTGGAAATATGTTCGCCAAACGGCAATATTCCCATGCTTCGCGGTGCCGCAGTGCTGCAGTCACTACAACGTGCCGCCTGGCATTACAGTCGCTGTCTTGCATTATCCTGGCGCATTTATCGCGCTCCCACTGCGGGTACATGGCAGGGACTACATCGCATTCACCGCTTTGCATCGGAACTGAAACTGGAGAGCAAACTTGTCGAAGATAAAACGGCGAAAGTCAGCATCGATATCCAGACGCTTTATATTCAGACATTGTTGATGGCGGTGAGTAATCCGCTTGCGTTCAGCCAGGCCGAACAAGACAGCCTGTGGCCGATCGCACGTTCGTTTGCACCGCTATCGCCGCTATTGAATGAACCTCCCGAAATAAATGCACCGGTCGTACCTGAAGATGCTGATCGTGGCCCCGGTCCTGGAGCCAGTGGTGAATCGCATGCTTTATGGCTGGATGTTAGGGCTTTCATCCGCGAAACCGAACACGCCTTGTCGCGTCAACAGGAAGGTTTTTCCGAGCTGGTACCGGGTCGCGGTATCGGTTTTCGTTTAACGGTCGATATGTTGATGCGATTGAAGCGTGCATTTGGTTTGTCGGCAGCGCGGACGTTCAAACGGCTGCAGGCCAGCCATTCCATCGACACTGTCATCGGCCTGAGTGGTTTGCATTACTACCTGGCCGGTCAGCGTGATTTTGATACGTTCATGCGGCAATCATCTCAACAAACGGTGCATGTGGTTGAGCGCGCATCTTGGGCGAATGCGAATACCGATGCCAATCGTTTGCCGCGCATCCCGGCGCGAGTGCTCGATCAGAGCCTGGGGGGTTATCGCATGGCCTGGGACAATGCGAACCAGATTCGTGCCAAGGTCGGCGAAATTGTCGGCATGACATTGGCGGATGAAAACGAAGAGCCTGACTGGATGGTGGGCGTGGTGCGCTGGCTGCGGTATGAAATGAATGGCGGTTTGTCGGCGGGTGTTGAATTGCTGGCTCGTCGCTCAAGTGCTCTAGGCGTGCATATTCGCTCGCAGGATTCCATGCAGCGGGCACCACTGCGCGGCATCGAACTGTGTTCAACCGATGCAAGCGAACGCAGTTTTTTGACGCAGGGAAGTCTGGATGCCAATGCCGCCAGCATCGAAATCGTGCATGGCCATGAGCCCTATGCATTGAACGCTCGTGCCATGTCCGAAACGCTGGTAGCGGGCGTGGACGTGTTGGTGAATGCCGGCGATTACACCGTATTGCGGGAATTGCGGTCAGACTTGGTGGCTGCGGAAACACAGGAAGGCGTCGAGGCATGACAGAGGCTTTTGCGAAACCGCGTAAACCCACGCATAGTGTACAAATTGGCAAGGTATGGATCGGCAGCAAGCATCCGGTCGTGGTGCAATCCATGACAAATACCGACACTGCCGATATTGATGCATCCGTAAAACAAATCTCGCAATTGTGGCGAGCGGGTTCCGAACTCGTTCGCGTTACCGTCAATAATCCGGAGTCTGCAGCGGCGGTACCGCGCATTCGCGAAAAATTGTTGATGATGAATATTGATGTGCCGATCATTGGCGACTTCCACTACAACGGGCATCAGCTTCTGTCCGCCGAGCCCGCATGTGCGGAAGCGCTGGCAAAATACCGCATCAATCCCGGCAATGTCGGTTTCGGAAAAAAGAAAGACACCCAGTTTGCCGCGATTATTGAAATGGCATTGAAATATTCGAAGCCGGTTCGTATCGGCGTGAACTGGGGCTCGCTCGATCAATCATTGGCCGCGATGTTGATGGATGAAAACGCGCAACGTGCGGAGCCATGGGACGCCCCGCGGGTATTGCGCGAAGCACTCGTTCGTTCGGCCATCGATTCGGCAGACAAGGCGGTTGAAATCGGTATGTCGCGCGACCGGATTATTCTGTCGGCCAAAGTCAGCGGCGTGCAGGAATTGGTTGCCGTATATCGTGATTTGTCGAAGCGTTCGGATTTTCCCTTGCATCTTGGCTTGACCGAAGCGGGCATGGGCAGCAAGGGCATTACCGCATCGGCGGCAGCGCTCGCCATCCTGATGCAGGAAGGCATTGGCGACACGATTCGTATCTCCCTGACGCCCGAGCCGGGCGGTGCGCGCACGCAGGAAGTCATCGTCGCGCAGGAGCTTTTGCAAACCATGGGTTTGCGGGCCTTTACGCCACTCGTTACTGCATGCCCCGGTTGCGGCCGAACCACTTCCGAATTTTTCCAGGAGTTGGCGAAGACAGTTCAGGAGCATGTCCGCGATAAAATGCCGGAATGGAAAATCACCAATCCCGGTGCCGAGAATCTTACGCTAGCCGTGATGGGCTGCATCGTGAATGGCCCGGGCGAATCGCGTCACGCCAATATTGGTATCTCATTGCCGGGTACCGGCGAATCGCCAGCGGCGCCGGTCTTCATTGATGGCGAAAAAGCGGTGACGCTACGTGGCGACAATATTGCGCAGGAGTTCGTTGCGCTGATCGATGATTACGTAGCGAAGAAATTCGCCTAAAAAATAAGAAAATCCGTGGGAGCGCCCCCGGCTTTCGCCGGGGCAGGCGCTACGCAGGCGCGAATTTTTCCGAGCATTCGCGCCTTCCGTCGCTCCCACGACAAATCTCGTTACCTTTGTTGCGTTCCGGAATTGATATCCGGATCCGTCACGTTGCGGCGTGCCAATTGTGCTTCGCGTCTTGCGATATAAACATTGGCGATGAAAATAATGCTGGCACCAAGCAATGCCATTGCGCCGATTTTTTCATCGAACACGATCCATGCGCCAACCGCGACAACGGGTACCTGGAAGAAACTGATCGGCGTCAGCATCGACGCATCGCCGAGTTTCAATGCGCGAGTCCAGCAAAGATGAGCCGTCGTACCAAAGAAACCGGCGGCAATGATCCAGAGCCAGGTAATACCGACCGGCCATTGCCAGACAAAAAGCGCAGGCACCAGCGACATCGGTACCCAGAGCATCGTCGTGTAGATGACGATCGCATCGGCTTTTTCGGTACGCGACAGCACCTTGATACTGATCGCGACAATCGCACTCATCACGGCAGCCATCAGGGCAATCATCATGTCGGCATTGAAGGTATGCGAGCCCGGTTGCATGATGATCAGCACGCCGATGAATCCCGCCAGCACTGCACTCCAGCGCCGCATGCCGACCACTTCGCCCAGGAATAAAACCGCGAGAATCGTCACGAACAAAGGCGTCGAGTAACTGATCGCCACCGCTTCCGCCAATGGCAGATGCACGATGGCCCAGAAGCCGCACATCATCGAAATTATCCCGATCATGCAGCGACCGATATAAAGATGCAGTTTGTCGGTTTTCAGGATCGCGGAGCCGTGTTTGAAAAACAGGGGCGCGGTAAACAGGAAACCGAAAAAATTCCGGAAGAAGGCAATTTCGAATGCGTGCAGTTGCTTGGAGGCCAGTCGAATGACGAT
>Ga0116157_10002387_pt1 | contig 18310 bp, 14 predicted proteins | sample AD_UKC048_MetaG_FD_89882 | JGI IMG/M metagenome (GOLD analysis project Ga0116157, IMG submission 89882) | Active sludge microbial communities of municipal wastewater-treating anaerobic digesters from USA - AD_UKC048_MetaG | ecosystem: Engineered > Bioreactor > Anaerobic > Digestate | place: USA...
TCGATGTCCGCGCGCGCTCTCCGGGCGTTCTCTTCCAAGAAGGCGAGGACGAAGAACACCATGAACATGAAACCGAGGCGGAGGGCGAAGTCGGCGGCGAAAAGCTGTTGAGGATTGGCAAGATAAATCAGGAGGTAGGCGGCGGAGGAAAGAGCGGCGACGACGCTCCCCCCGGCGACGCCGAAATAGAACACAGCCAGCGCGATGAACGGGTAGTAGGCGAGATAGAAATTGCTCTGGCACGAGCCTGTGGCGCGGATGAGCAGCGTGATGAAGGCGACGTCCACGACGGTGGATATGAAATAGACGCCCTTTGCGCGCGAAGGGTAGAGCCGGGCTAGAAGATGGAACATGCCGGTGTAGACGGCGAACATCACTAGCAGGGGGACCATGCCGGAGATGAGTCGGGAGCTTTCGCCTTCGAGGAAGACCATCTGTTGGGATGTTGTGAAGAGCCAGACGGCGGTTCCGGCGAAGAGGACGAGCCGGGGCGCGAGAAAGAAGCGGTCGCGTCCGTCCGGCGCCGATGGGGGCGCGAACTGCCTGCTGCCTTTATCCCTTTTCATCCGTCGAGAAGGCCGATCTAGAGGAATTCAAAATATCTCCGGTCGAAAAACATCCTCTGGTCGCGCGCAAGCGTGTTGTCGAAGTTGTCGATCGGAATCTCCGTTGAGTCGCTGAACATCGGGCGGTTGCCGTCTTCCCTGAAGCTGAATATCAGAGGCAGCAGGTCTTCGCGCTCTTTGGCCTCGTTGTCCGTCAGATACGCGTTTCCGGATTCGAAATTGAAATAGAACTGGGAAAGTCCGAGTCCGGTGAAGGCGGGCCTGAATTCCTTTATGAAGTCGGAAACGATGTTGAACATGGCGCGGCGGTTCGCAGCCGATTTTTCCGGTTTGGGGGCGATCAGCCCCACCGGGTTCATGTTCCAAGAGCCTTTCGGCTCCTTTTCTACAATGGGGTCCGTGCGGAACAGCGGCTTGCACTGAAGATTGAACCAGTGTTCGGGCGAGAAGAAAACGGTGCGGATGAAGTGGCATTCGGGTCTTTTCTCGTAGGAGATGGTTATGCCGGTCGGCAGATGAGTGTCGGCAATCTGATATGGGTTCTTCCAGCGGCCCACGTATCCCATGTCCACCTTGTCGCATTTGTATTTGTTCACGCGGAGGATGGTTTCCTTGATAACGTCGTAGTGGTTCGGCTGGGTAACTTCGTCTTTGATTTCCTTGAACTTGTCTGTGTCCCAAGCCTGTTGGTTGTAGATGACGCGGCCGTACTTGCTGATTTGGTCGGTGTGCGCGACGGCTTCGCGCACGTCGCCCAGATATATGTGAAGGTGGCTGGAGGTCCGGTCGATGAAGGTCGGGAAGTCCTCCGTATTGACGGCGTAAATGTCCCAGTACAGTCTGTCCATAAGTCACCTCTGCGCGCAAGTTTGAGATATTATACAATTTCAGGCCGAATTTTTCATCAATGCGGGTAGAAACTCGAAAAGCATGGATTCCGGGCATATTGTCCCTGTTTAGATTTCTGCCCGCGCTGGCAAAAAAGCGAATCGGCGCGCTCCGCAGGGAGTCGGGTCTGAAAGTGTTTCCGACCGCCGCCGCGCGCGGAGCGTCAGGCGTTGAAATCGACGCTTCGTATCAGGTCGAGCGTGCGTTGCTTGTCCCTGAGCGAGCGTATGATAGCCTCGTTTACGGTGTCTCCGGCTGCGGCGATTGTCGTGCCGTCCGCGTCTACGATATCCGACTTTATTTTTTTCCCGATTAGATAAGCGAATCGGCGCAGGGAGGCGTCCGAAGCGCTCTGCGGCTGCGAGCCGGCGTACGGCGAGGTTTTTCCGACAATCTTCTGCGGCGCGGGTTTCTGTCCGAACAGGCTGCTGATAAGGCCGCCGCCTGAGAACATGCCTTCGAAATCGGGTTTGAGTCCCCTGCTGACGAGTTTTTCCAAGTTGGCGAGTATAGAGCTTACGCCTTCCTCGTAATATCTGTCTCGTTGGTCGAGTCTGTTTTCGATTTTGCCGACCATGTCGTCCACGACGTCGCCGATGCGGCCTTCGAGCCGGTCCCGGAGGCTTTCGAGGTCTTTCATTTCCGCAAGTTCCTGCCTGCCCGCCTCGATTCCCAACAAGAGGCTCTCTCTGATTTTCGAGACGGCGTTTTCGAGCGATTCGTTGAGCCTCAGAGAGAGGGCGTCGCGTTCTTCCGCGCGGTCGCGTGCGGCGGCGTCGAGCCGTTCGCGCAAGGCGTCCGTAGACGCCTGAACGCGCTCTGCGATTTCCGATTTTAACTGCTCGAGCGCCTCGCGGCCCAGACCGTTTTCCGGCAATGACGACATCTTTTCGTCGAACTGTTTTCCGAGTTCGTTCACGAGCTGGTCAGCGAGGCCGCTGAGGTTTTCGCCGGCCAGCCCTATTGAGTCCGTGAGCGCGTCGAACTGGCCGCGCGTGTTTTCCGCCACCCGTTTTATCTCTTCGGCGGCGGAGCGTATCCCTTCGTCCACTTTCAGGGCGACGGCGTCGCTGAGTTTCGGAGCTATCTCGCCGAGCCACTCGCGCACTATCATCAAATCTTCCGGCTTGAGCGTGGTGTCGGTGTAGGAGCGGACCTCGTCGAGGATTGCGGAGCGGGCGGAATCAAAGGCGGTCTCAAGGCTGACGTTGCGTTCGCGCAACTCAAGGACGCGCTCTTCGAGCCTTCTGGCCGCGCCGAGGGAATCGTCCTGATATTTCTTCCAGACGTCCGCGCGCTCGGCCAACCGGCTGTCGACTGATTCTTTTATGTTTTCCGCCGCCGCCTTCAACCCGTCGAGCGCGCGCTCGGCTCCCGCCTTTGTTTCCTGTGTTCCCGCCGTCACCGCGGCTGATATCCTGTCCAGCCGTTCTGCGAGCCTCGCTTCGAGCGCGTCAGCGTCGAAACCGGCGGATTCGGAGCGGGGTCTTCCGGCTATCTCGTCGAGTTTCGCTCTCACCGAGTCGAGCGCGGAGTTCAGCTTGTCCGGCAGAGCCGCCTGCGCTTCCGCGAGTCTGGCTACGGCGTCCTTCGCGGATTTTGCCTGAAGGGCCAAGTTGTCCGCCTGAGAGCGGGCCACCTCTGCGGCCTCCCTCATTCCGGCGGCGATAGAACGCTCAAGCTTCTGCGCGAAGCTCTCCTCAAGCTCGACGGACAACTGGGCGGCGAACCTGTCCCGGAAGTCTTCCATCGCGCTCTCAATTCGTTCGTCCAGTTTCGACACGATTTCGGACGCGTCCGGCCCGGAGCGTTTTCGCTCGACGGAAGCGATGGCTTCACGCGCCGCGCCCATCTGTTTGTCCAGTTCGGCCAGAAAGGCGCTGTTAAGGGCGTTCGCCCGCTCCTCGAACCTGACGCTGTAGTCGCTTATCTGTTTCCTGATGTCTTCTTTCGCCGGGACGCGCTCTTTGATGTCTTCGAGAGCGCTCGTGATTTTTGTGAGCGAGCTGACGGCGGCCTCGACATCTTTCGGTTCGCTGCGCGGGATCGAATCGAACGCCGCGTCGATTTTTTCGGATAATGAGGCTTCGGCGGAGGCGAGCGCTTTTGAGATGGGGGAGAGGTCGGGAGGGGCGGGCGGCTCTGCCTGAGGCGCCGCGCTCATTGATGACGCCATTTCCAGAAGCTTGTTTATGTCAGCCTTCAGCTCTTTAATGTGGGGCGAGAGGGCGCGCTTGATTTTTTCCTCGATAATCAACTCGTCTGCGGGGTCGGACTCCGCGCTCTCGTCTCCAGCGGATTTCAGCATTTCCGGCAGCCTCTCGCCGAGGCTCTTTATGGATTCCGACGCGTCGAGCGCGTTGACCCTCTCAATTATCATGCCCGTCATCTCGAAGAACGCCTGCTTGATGAAGCTTCTCAAGTCCGTCGAGTCGAAGACGGAGTCCGCAGGCTCCGGCGCGGGAGGGGGTTGCGGAGGTTCTTGTGCGGGCAGGGCCGGTTCCTCGAACTCCGGCTCCTGAGAGGCCGGTTGGGCCGCCGCTGGGCGTTCCGGTTCGGGCGGGGCAGAGGGCGCGCATTCGACCTTCTTGGCGGCGTTTCCCGGCGCTCCCGGTTTTTCGGGAGCCGGAGGCACATCGTCCAGCGCCTCGGCTTTTATCATTATTCTGGACTGCGTGATTTTCAGGATGTATTTTGCGGAGACGCGTTTAGCGGCGGGCATCTCAGGCAGGAGGGCAAGCTGGGCGAGGTCGCCCGTCTTTTCGTCGAACGCGAAGTCGTGCACCGCGCCCGCCAGCATTCCAGAGTCCGTGATAACCTGAGAGCCGATTAGCGCGACGTCTTTTAGGAATACATTGAGCAGGTCGGGCCTGTCCGAGATTGGGATGGGGGCGGGGATGCCCTTGCAGATGACCGCGTTGTCGTAAATCCGTTTCACCGAATCGAAAGGAACCACATCAAGCGAGCCTTTTTCGGCGTCGGGAGCGAGAATGAAGGCGAGGACCTTGCGGGCGTCCGGGTCGATAACATAGCCTTTGACCCTGCCCATTTTCTCGTTCCTGTCGGAATTGATGGCCGGTTTGTTGAGAACGACTAGACTGTATATCATAACGACCTCACGAAATGCGCCGCAAGCGCAAACGCTCCGCCGCCGTCCGGGCCGCCGACCTATAAGGCGGGCCTGAACGCTCCGACGGATTCGCGTTTATAATACAATATCCTTCCGCATGGCACAATGTTGCCCGTTGCGCTCAATCTTCGTTCAGCGGGGGCGGGTCGATATAGTTGCGGGTTCCGTTAAGTTCCAAGTAGAAGCCGCCGGCTTCGTCGCGTTCGAGGAATTTTGCCATTTGCGAGAGCGCGGCGCGGGAGAAGCGGGCTTCGAGGCCGTTGCGGCCCGGCAGCGAGCAGTACAGCGCGCCGCCTTCAGCCGCCCTGAGCGTTCCGGGGTCAAGCTCGGCGCAGAGGCCGCCGTTGAGAGTCAGCCGCGCCACATCCGTCCCGTCCTCCGTGTTTTCCACGAAGAACTGCCGCGCCACGAACGGCGCGTCCTCGACAGCCACCGGGTTGGTTTCGTTGCCTATGCGCAATATGTGCCGCCCGTCCTCGATCGCCAGAGACTCTTGGAACAGTCTAAGTATCTTCTCGTGCGCCACGGGGTTTCCGTCCGCGAACCAGTTTCCTTCGCGGTCAATGCTGATTTGCGGGGGAGAGGGCCTTCCGTCTCCGGGGGCGCCGTTGTCTTCCATCATTTTGCCGTTTCCTCCGCTTCGGAATCCGGACCTTTCGTTTTCAGCTTCTTGAGAACCTCTATCAGAACGTCCGGGTGGTCGGTGATTATCCCGTTCGCGCCGTCCCGCGCAAGCCGGTTCATCGTAATCGGGTCGTTGACGGTGTATATGTTCACGCTCAGCCCGCGCTCCTGCGCGCGCCGGATGACTTTTTTATTTGCCATGATGTACCTCGGATTGAGCGCGTCGGGCGCGCACGCCTCGATTATCTTGTCGATGTCTCCGAGGTCTATGATGTCCCGCGTAAGCGCGCCGGTTGTTATTTCGGGGTCCATCTCTTTAATCTTTTTAAGAAACGAATGCTCGAAAGAAGTCACTATCACTTTGTCTTTCATGCCGAACTCGTTGATCATGGCCACTACGCCTTCTTCGCATCCGGCGGACTTTATCTCGATGTTCACCTGAATCTTGTCTTTCGCCCAATCGAGGACTTGCCGCAGCGTGGGGATAGGCTCCCCGGCGAAATCTTTCGAGAACCAAGAGCCGGCGTCGAGCGCGGCTATCTGCGCCGATGTCATCTCGGCCACTTTGCCGGGAACGCCGGTGGTTCTTTCGGTGTCGTCGTCGTGGATGATGACCAGAACGCCGTCGGCAGCCCGGTGAATGTCCAGCTCGAACATGTCGGCGCCCAGTTCATAGGCGCGTTTGAAAGACGCCATAGTGTTTTCCGGCGCGGAACCTGAAGCGCCCCTATGGCCTATTACTCGCGCTCCGTAAAGGGTGGGGGGCAGAGACGAGGCTTCCGCCGCTCCGCACGCTAGAATTGTTCCCGCTATCATCGCGGCGGCGAAAACCCGCCCCGCCTTGGCCGATATGTTTTTCATATTCATGTTAGTCTCCATTCCGCAACCCGCGCGACGCCATCTCGCGCTCCGCCCGATTGCTAACGTTTATTATACGTCCCCAGAGTGGAAAAATGTAGCGGTTGTTATTTGTCGGGAAAGGAATCTGAAAACGCCACTCGCTCGTTTGCGCAAAATTGCGCGCTGCTTGCCGTATCGGTCACGCGCGGAAATCGAGCCTGAAGGCGCGTATGCCGTCGAAGAACTGGAGGATGCGCCGCAGCCGCTCAAGGAGCGCGCCTTTTTCGGTTTTGTCTTCGGCGAGCGCGGCGATGGCGTCTGATATCTTTTCGAGCGCGGCGGCGAAGTCTTCCTCGGTTTCAAGAGGGAGGTTCCTCAAGCCGAGGGCTTCCGGGCGGTAGTCCGGGAACTTAACTAGGAAGGAGTCCGCCGGGGCGGGGCCGATGTGAACGATTCGCTCGCTCGTCTCCGTCACGTGCGCTCCGCGAGACAGCAGAGCTTCGGCGATTCTTTCAGCGAGCGCGGCGAAGTTGTCCGCGAACGACGCTTTGTTTATGCTTAGATATTCCCCGCCTGAGCTTTCCACCAGCCTGTTGAGAGCGGAGAACGGCCTGTTGGAAAAGAAGTCTTTTCCGGCTATGGCAAACACGACCGCGTCCGCGTTAGATACGGCTTCAAGCGCTTCTTCGCCCGCCGAAGCGTAGTCGTCGTCCGCGTCCCGGTCGGACACCACGACGATTGCTTTAAGCGAGTTTTCTCTGAAGGACTGGTCTTCGAGGGTTTGGCGCACGGCGGCCAGCGCGTTGGCGGTCTCGCCGTTGAAGAACATGGAGCGGAGGTCGTCTGAGATATCAAAGATGGAGGAGCGCAGCGGGCCTGCGGGTTGAGATGAGCGCTCGAAAGGCTGGGCGCCGAACATGGCGGAGATTCCCCGGTTCGCCAAGTCGGAGCTGAAGGCGTTCATCCCTCTCAGCATCGCCTCGGCGTCTGATTTCATGGACGCCGAGCGGCTAACGACAAATATGATGTCCGCCAGAACCGCCGGGGCTGACTCGGGAGGCGAAGCGACGCGGGAGACAGGTTTCAGAAGGGGGATATTGCGCCTTTTAGCGGACTCGGCGGCGTGTTCAAGCCCATCGGCCAGCGCGTCCATCCCGGCCCGGATGTCCGCCCGCCTGTCGCGTCCGCTCACTACCTCGTCCAGCCTGTCCTTCATCCGCACTAGCAGAAACGCTATGTCGTCTAGAGCTGACCCGCGCGCGTCGAACAACTCGATGTCTTCATAGACGTTCAGCAACACGTCCTCGGCGGACTCGATTTCTTCCCTGATGGAGTCTAGGTGGTCGCGGCCGAGTTGGACATGCAGCGGGGGAATGAAGCGGGCGCGGATTGCGGGCGCGGGAGCGGAGACGCGTTTGCGCGCAACCTTCTCTATCGCCGCCGGGTTCGCCAGCGCCGCCGGAAGCGGTCCCGCCGTTTTAAGGTTTCCAATTTCCATACGGCAATTCTAAACTCAAGCGGCCTGTTTTGTGAAGCGTCCGGCGGATTCTCGTCCGCGCTCAGGCCGGCCGAGGGTCAGTATTTTACTTCGACAACGACATCGTCCGCCGCGCCGGGATTGACGTATATCCTTTTGAAAACAGGCGAGAAAGCCCATCTTCCGGGGCGGTCGCCGATTCCGGCGAGTGATTCATCGCGCGCGGCGGCCGTCCCGTTAACTACGACCGAGACGGGGGCCTCCGCGCTTGCCGCGGTTATCATGTACTGCCGCCCCGCGCCTCTGCCCGCCCTGACCGTGAAATCATTTTCCGAGTCCATCTCAAGCGCGATGTCGGCGCGCTCGAAACCTTCCTCGTACAGCATGAAGCGCGCGGGCGCTCCCGGAGATATGTCGAGCGTGACTTTTCCGGCGAACGACTCGTCCCCGCGCCCAAGCTCCCCGTCGTTTACACGCAAAGGAACTATAGAGCCGACACGCACAAACAGAGGATATTTGTCCAGCGGGACATCGTAGGTTGTTTTCTGCCCCGGCTCGTAAACCGTCCCCAAGTCCCAGAAATCCCTCCACCGCGCGCCCATGAATTCCACTTCTTTTTCCATCTTCGGCTCGTGGATGACCGACACCAGAAGGCTGTCGCCCAGAACATATTGCCATTGTCCTTTTGCGGGGTGAATTATCGGGCCTTTGATGTTGTGGCTTTTCATCATCATCGAATAGAAATACGGTTTCAGTTCGAGGTGCAGTTTCACGAACTTGCGGTATATCGCGATCGTTTCCTCGTCGTGGAGCCAAGGGAAATGAGCGCCGTGGCCGCCGTTTTCCATCAGCGGGTTCAGCGCGCCGAACTGCGCCCATCTCAGAAGCAGTTCCTTTGTGATTTTTTCGTCGCCGTGGTAGCCTCCTATGTCCGTGCCGATGACGGTGTAACCGAGCCGCGCGGCGTCAAACACGTTCCTGAGCGCCTTCATAAACCCGAAGTCGCCCCAGTTGTGTTTCTCGTCTCCCATCCAGTTCACCGGGGAGTGGCTGATTGGAGCGAAACCTTTCGGGTTTGCGACCAGCATGTCCACCGCGCGGGACCACGCCACCGCGCGGGGATTGCGCGACGTTATGTAATCCTGCATCTCCATGTAATACATATCTTTGTATTCCTTCGGGCTGACCGGGCCGGATGCGCACCAGCCGTCCGCCGGAAACATAGGGTCCGTGCCGTCCACTTTCCAGCCGTCGATTCCCATATCAACCACGCGCGCCTTCAGCCCGCGCCACCACGCCCGCGCCTCCGGGTTCGTGAAGTCGACGAATCCCCCGGAGCCTTTCCACCACTTTATCGTTCTTCCGCCGTTGCAAAGGTATCCCTTGTCGCGCGCTTCCGTGAACACCTCGTTGGTCTTAGGCTCGAACCTTCCGGAATCGCTGTTTTCGTTCATCATGGACGTCGCCCATAGGATGACTTTTATGCCGCGCGCGTGGAGTCGGTCTATCATCCCCTGCGGGTCAGGATACGCTTTCGTGTTCCATATAAAATTGTTGTATTCAGTGGACCACGGGCTGTCTATCACCACAGCGCCGACGGGGATGCCCCGGCTCTCGTATCCGTCAACCATCTCCCACACCGCCGCCTCGGTGTTGACGTCGTCTTCCCAGACCCAGTGGTCGAACACCCATGCGGGAGACACCGGCGGCTGGTCGCTTTTTTCCACCGCGAACGGAGGAGGATTTTGCGCGGTTGCCGCGCAGCTCAATAAGCAAGCCGCGATTCCCGCCGCGCAAAGGATTGCAACCCGAAGATGAACCGATATTCTCATCTCAACTCTCCCTGCCGCAGAATTAGCGTTAATAAAAAAATCCGAATGGATTTCGAGAAAGCGCGGGCGCGCAACCCGGCGCGGGGCGCGCCGCTTTTTGATTTTCTCATGCAAGCTTGAACAGTTCGTTTGCGACGCGCCGGATTTCCGCCGAGCCTTCCACCTGCTCGACCCATCTTCGGGGTATGCCCCACAGTCCGTTCCATGCGCCCGATATCGCGCCCGCCACCGCCGCCGTTGTGTCCGTGTCCCCGCCGCCCATCACCGCCTCTACCACTGTCGTCTCGAAACTCTCGGGCGTTTTTAGGAAACAGAAGACGGCGCTCGCGACCGTCTCGACAACATAGCCGCTTGTGCCTAGCGCGTAAACGGCGGCCTCGGCTGGCGCGCCTTCGATCAAAAGCTTTCGCGCTCTTTCGAGCGCCCGCGACACCTCGCACGGCCCTATGTATTCAATGCATTCCGACACAAGCTCAGGCTTTGCTTCCAGCAGGTCGCTCTGAGTCACCCCGCGCGCGATGAAGAAGCACACCGCCCGCGAACCCGCCACAGCCTCGTCGTTGTTGTGAGTCACGACCGCGTCCAACCGGCAGTCTTCCTTCATTTTTTCAGGGCGGCCGCAATCAAGCAGCCCGATGGGCGCGCAACGCATCGCCGAACCGTTCCCGGCGGCGAACTCGCCCCGCTTCCCGCTCTCGCTCCACTGCTTTCCGCTCTTAAGGTTGAGGATTGCTTCGAGCGTCGCGCGGCCTATGCCCCGCAGGTCGCCGGAATCGTACCACTCGACGTAAGCGCGGGCGACGTCCGCCGGGTCAACCTTTCCGTTTTTGCGCGCGATGCTTTCGGCTAGCTTGAGAGCCATCTTCGTGTCGTCCGTCCACTGGCCGGCGCGCAACCCGCGGTCGCGGCAGGGCATGAACTCGCCCGCCTTGCCGCCGAGCATGCTCTTTATCGTCGAGGTGCGCATCCCCTCGAACGGCATCCCCAGCGCGTCGCCTATCGCCAGCCCCAGAAGGCATCCCTCAAACTTTGTGGAATCAGCGTTCATCGTTGTCGCTTTCCAGCAATAATATCTACCGGGGCGGCCCGCCCCGGCGTCTCATCTCAAATCGAACACCTTCACGGACACGCTCGCCGCGTCCAGCGCGTACAGCCTGTCTTCAGAGTCCACTATCAGTTGGACGGGAGAAATGAAGCGGGGGCCTGCGGACGACTGCCGTGCCACCCGCGCAACCGGCGTCCCGAACGCGTCCCGCGCCTCCAAAGCGTCCTCGTATTCGTTCATCAGCCATACCCGGCCTCTGGTGTCAGCCGCTATCGCCGGAGAGTCCCACGGGAACGGCGCGTCCGAAAACGCGCTGCAGGAAATCGACGTCATCGGCCTGCCCGACTCGTCAAACGGTATCGCCGCCCGCGACTTCGGGTCCAGCGCGTACACCCTGCCGAAATAGTCCGTGGCGATATCCGCCACAGATTTCAGAGGGAACCGCGCAGCCTGTTTCGCGTCCTTCGGCGGAGAAATCCTCATTTCAGCAGCGTCCTCCGCGTCGAACCGCACTATCCGCGCCGCCTTCCGGTCTGCCATCAGCAGCCTGCCGCGCCTGTCGCACAGCAGGATGTCCGCCTTGAAACCCTCTTCTGCCGCCGCCGCGCCGGACTCCGTCAATTCTCCGCTCTCCGACGCCTCGAAGACCTTTCCCCCGCGCGACGCCAGAATCTTTCCGCCGCACGCCGCCGCCCGGCCCCAGTCTCCGCCTTCGGGGCCTGACTTGAATAGAACCTGTTTCACTGGCGAACCGGAGCCGCGCCTGTAAAAAAACATCCCCGCCGGCTCTCCCGCCACAATCGCCAGTGTGTCTCCCGTCTCGTCTATCGATATAGAAGATATCCACTGGAAGAACCCCGTGTCGGGATAGTCCCGAATCTCGAACAGAAGGCGAGGCTCAAGTTCCTCAGGTTCGGCGAACGCAGCGGAGCAGACGAAAACAGAGGCAAGCGCGGCGACAGCCGCCGCCGCGCGCATAGCTATCTTCACATTTCGTCTCAAATCCATGAGAACTATTTTAACCCAACAACAACCGAAGTTCAAAACCGTTCTTGAACGCTAGAGAAACTATGGCGTGCCCGCTGTTGATAACTATGATTATATGAATGGAGATGAAATGTCTTTATCAATGAAGTGGCGATTACTATGTCTTTATCCACAAGGGAGCCAGCGTTCTAGCCCGGGGAGAGCGGGCAAGGGGCCGGGGGACACTTTAGGCTCGTATCCTCCGCGAGCGAAGGTTTCAGGCGTCATGAGGTATCCGAGATAGCCGCCGCAATAGCTGAAAAGCAAAGAAACCGGGGGTTTGCGCTCAAGCCAGTTTTTGCCGAGGCAGGTGAGGATTTCGCCGGGCGCGGCTAGACCGGGAATCCCGGAGATTGAGAATCGGCGGAACCGAAGCCTGAAACCGAACGCGGGATGCGCGCCCCGGCCGGACCACCACGGAACTCGGAAAGCGGCGCCTGCGGGCGTTGCGACGGGCAAAATCATTTCCAGTCCGTAAACAGGCTCCGACTCGCGCGCGGGCGGGATTTCGTTTGCGAGGCGCGCCGCCTCCTGAACAGCTTCAAGGCCGAGTGCGGCGAGGCGGTTCAGTTCCGATGTGTTGCCCGCCTGTTCGTAAGGATCGTCTCCGGGAATCGCGGGATTCACGTCTCCCTGCGCTCGCGGCGCAAACAGGGTTGCTCCCCCGAAAGCGCGGTCCGCCGCGAGGCAGATTGCTCCGGGAAGGTCCGCGCTCAACACGCGGGAATATTTGGAATACACCACGCCGTGGCAGCCGATGTTTACAAGGGTCGCAATCACGCTGTCTCCGGTTTTCCATTGCAACACGACCGCGCTGTTTTCCATGCTTTGCTGCCCCCGGGACTTGCGGCGCGGAATGCCCAAGGAGTGCCGCGAAAGCCCCGCGAACAGGGTGGCGGGCGCGCGGTTATGCCATGCGGCGACGGCGGCGCGCACAACTGTTTCCTGAAAAAATTTGAAATATGCGGAAGGGACGCCGCCGAAGAGGCCGCTAAGGTCAGGTCCGGAATGAGTGTGCGTGGTAATGATGAAAATACGATCCCGGTTCAATCCGGTATCGCGAGCGATGCCGCAGGCCCAGTTCGAGGCAACGCGCGGGCTGAGCAGACAGGTGTCCGCAGACACTAAAATCATGCCGTCCCGGCCTGAGCCGGTGGCGATGGCGCGGACCTGAATCGGGCCGCTTTGCGCGCGCGCGTAGCGCGTCGGCATATACCCGCTCATCCAGACGCGCGCAGGGCCTAACGACCGGGGCGACGCGTCTAAAACTGCCGCGCCGCAGATATGCTGGGATTCATGAGCCATCATTGTTCAGGGCATCTTTCCCTGTGTGAAAATCTGAGCCGTCATTCTGCGACAGATTTTACCATAGAATCAACGAGCGGAGATGTAGAATCTGATGAACGAGAAAAAAAACAAAAAAACCTTGAAAGCGAGATAAAAGAGGGTATAATGTAGATGGGTCAACCAACCGGTTGGTTAAGTCGGCTGGAAACCCCGCGAGGCGTCATGTTACACCTTCGATGCCGACATCAGAAACACTACTGCTCCCACCCTGAATGTAACATAACAAAGACGTTTCTTGAAACAAAAACAATCATTTGCGAAAGGAATATTGTATTTACTGTGAAATGAGTCACAGCAAACGAGCGGCAAAAGTTGTTTCGGGCTGACACTGGGCAACGCAGAAATTTCGAGGGCGGGTGTCAGACCCGATATATTCCCGGACTCATGGGCAGAGCGCCCCAAAGAGCCGGGATCATCGAAAGGAGAAATCATCATGCCGACTATCGCAAAGACCGCTGTGAACGCGGCGACGCTGACGGAGCTTGTGCGCGTGGCTGCCGAGGAGTATCGCCTGAAGACTCTTCAGGTGTTCAAGGACGAGACAAAAGCTCCCGGGAAGTACAGCAGGGCAAGGACATACGAGCAGTTTTACCGCCGGGCGCGGGAAGTGGCGTGCGGGCTATTGAGGGACGGGTTGCGGCCCGGAGGGGTGGTGTGCCTGATGTCAGAGAACCGTCCGGACTGGAATGTGGCGGATTTTGCGATTCTGATGAACGGGTGCGCGACCGCCGGCATATACACGAACGACACCGCAGAGCATATCAAATATAAGTTGAACGACACCGGGGCGCGGGCTATTTTCATAGAGGACGCGAAGTTGCTCAAGAAGCTGGCGACCATATCCCCGAAGGAGACTCCCGCGCTGGAGCGGGTGTATCTGATGGACTCGAGGGGCGTGGACATCGGTTATGACGAAAGGATAGTTCTATTTGACGCGTTGAGGAGGGCGGGGGCGGACGCGGAGGTGGAAGCGGGAGTGGAACTGGACGCGAGGGCGGCGGCGGCGGTTCCTTCGGACTTGGCCCGCCTTGTTTACACCTCAGGCACGAGCGGCAATCCCAAGGGCGTAATGCTCACGCACGCCAATCTATTGAGCAACGCCGCCTGCGCGGGTTCCCGGCTGGGATACGGCGCGGAGGACGACCTGCTGATAAACTATCTTCCCGAATCGCATATCTTCCAGACGTTCCTCACATTGGCGGCGATGATGTCCGGCGTGGCGGTCGGGTATTCGTTCCGCAAGACGCTGACGTTCGACCTGCCGGAACTGAGGCCGACGCATTTTCCGGGCGTGCAGAGGGTGTGGGCGAAGATCAAGGAAGGGATAGAGGCGTTCCGCGCGCAGGAGGTAGGGCCGAGACTTTCTGCGCCGGCTCTGTTGCGCAAGTTCGGCATGGACCGCGTCAGGTGGTTCCTCTCAGGCGCGGTAAAACTGGACGAGTTCACGTATGACTTTTTCAAGAAAGAGCTGGGTGTGACCATCTATGAGGGGTACGGGCTGAGCGAGACGTCGCCGGTGATCGGGCTGGGGTCGGCCGCCGCGAACAAGCGGGGCAGCGTCGGGCTTCCTCTGGAAAACCTCGAAGTCAGGATAGTGGACGAAGGGAGAAACGGGGTCGAGCGGGGGCATCCGGGCGAGATAGCGGTTCGAGGGCCGAGCGTGTTTGTCGGATATCTTAACCATGAGGAGAAATACCGCGAGGTGGTGGACGCGCGGGGCTGGTTCTACACAGGGGACAGGGGATATTTGGACGATGACGGTTTCCTTTATGTGCTGGGCCGCGCCGGACACTGCGTCAAGTTCTCCGACGGCGAGCATCACGACCTCGAAGCTATCGGCTTCAGGGTTCTGGGATACACGAAGATCCTCAGGCAGATAGCCGTCAACGGCGAGGGAAGGGACTATCCGGTGGCCATCCTGACGCTGCCGGAGGACGAAGACGACCTGCGGCGCATCGCCAAGCAGTTGGGAGTGGAGTATTCGAACAGAATCGATTTCGCATATCACCCGGCGGTGACTGCGGCATGCCGGATAGATTTCGAATCGGGCCTCGCGGAGTTTTCAGCGAAGGAGAAAGTTCCGGCGGTGGAGGTCGTCCGCAAGGCGCTTTACATCCGGCCGTTCTCCGAAGAATACGGCGAAAAAACGCCCACCTCGAAACTGAAACTGAGCGGAGTCCTCGCGAAATATAAGAAACAGATAGACGCGCTGTACGAATCGGACGAGACGTTCATGATTCATAAACCGTAAGGATAAGAAAGAATAGAGCAAAGGCGGGAAATGTGTTAGCTGACTGTGGCGGATGGGGGAAAACCCTTTGAGAAGGGTTCTTTCCCCATCCGCCATTTCCTGAAATATCTGCCTCGGATTCGAGTTCAAATAAACCCTGATTCGCCGATAGCGCCGGGATGCGGCGCGCCGTTTCTGTTGTGGATAGTTTTTCGCTGTGATAAAATGATCGCTTAAAGAATGTGAAAGGAAGGGCCGGCTATGAGTGTCGCTGTTCAACCGGATTTCGCGAAGTTCCGCGCGTTGGCAAAGAAGGGAAACATAGTGCCCGTGTGGAGCGAGTCGCTGGCGGACCTGCTGACTCCGGTGTCGGCCTACATGCGGATTTCGCGCGGGAAGAAGTATTCGTTCCTGCTTGAAAGCGTTGTGGGGGCGAAAGGGCGGCGAGGTATTCTTTCCTCGGCGTGTCTCCTTATTCGGTGTTCAAGAGCAAAGGGGACACCTACGAGGTGGACGGCGCCAAGCACAAGGGAGACCCGCTTGCGGCGATAGAGCGGATATTTTCCCGTTTCAAAGTGGCTGGGGCGGAATCGCTTCCGCCGTTCATAGGCGGCGGGGTGGGCTTCTTCGGGTACGACGTTGTCCGCCATGTCGAGGACCTTCCGATGAAGGCGAAGGACGACCTCGGATTTCCGGACGTCTGTTTCATGTTCACCGACTCCATTCTCATATTCGACCACCTGAAGCACAAGGTGAAGATAGTGTGTTGCGCGAGGATAGAGGAGGGCAGGTCGCTGCGTGAGACGTACGACGAGACGGTGGCGCGGATTAACAACCTGCACAAGGAGTTGTTCGACGAGACGCCGAGGAGGGCGAAGGCCCCGGAGGCGGAGCGACGCAAAGGCGGCGCGCGATTCAAGGCAAACATGACGCCGGAGCAGTACAAGAAGATGGTTAAGGTTGCCAAAGAGCATATCAGGGCGGGAGACATATTTCAGGTGGTGTTGTCGCAGAGGTTCTCGGCGAAGGTGGGGGCGCCGCCGCTGGACATCTACCGGGCGCTGCGCTCGCTGAACCCGTCGCCGTACATGTTTTTTCTGCATCTGGACGACATAACGCTGATCGGGGCGTCGCCGGAGATACTTGCGACGGTGAGGGACAGGGTGGTGACGTACAGGCCGATAGCGGGAACGAGGCCGAGGCCGGCCGACCCGGCGCGGGAACAGTCTGTCATTGAAGACCTGTTGTCAGACGAGAAGGAGCGAGCCGAACACATAATGCTGGTCGATCTGGGCCGAAACGACGTTGGCAGGGTCGCCGCTCCCGGCTCGGTTAAGGTCACCAGCCTGATGGAAATCGAAAAGTATTCGCATGTGATACATATAGTGTCGAACGTGGAAGGAAAGCTGGCGAGGGGGAAGAACGCGGTGGACGCGCTGAGGGCGTGTTTTCCCGCCGGGACGGTGTCGGGAGCGCCTAAGGTGAGGGCGATGGAGATAATCGAGGAACTGGAACCGACCCGAAGGGGGCCGTACGCGGGCGCAATCGGATACCTGAGCTTCACTGGTTTCTTCGACACCTGCATCACCATCCGCACCGTTTTTATGAAGGACGGAGTCGCCCACATACAAGCGGGCGGCGGCATAGTCGCCGACTCGTCTCCCGAAGGCGAGTATCAGGAATCGGTGAACAAGGCCAAGGCCTTGAGGCTCGCCATCGAGGCGGCGGAGGGGGGAGAGCTTTGATCGCCGTCATAGACAATTACGATTCTTTCACATACAACCTCGTTCAGTACCTTTACGAGTGGGACTTGAACGTGCGGGTGTTCCGCAACGACAAGGTGACGGTGGAAAAAATCGCCGCCATGAAGCCGGACTGCCTTCTGATATCTCCGGGGCCCGGAAATCCGGAGGACGGAGGGGTGAGTCTGGAAGCGATAACCAAGCTGTCCGGGAAGATTCCGATATTCGGCGTCTGCCTCGGACACCAATGCATCGTGCAGAGTTTCGGCGGCCGTATCGTCAGGGCGAAGAACTTGATGCACGGCAAAGTGTCTCAGATACATCACGATGGAAAAACGATATACGCGGGGTTGCCGAACCCGTTTACCGCCACCCGCTACCACTCGCTGCTGGCAGAGCCGGAATCGCTCCCGGACTGTCTCGAAGTGACGGCGAAGGCGGATTCAGGCGAGATAATGGGAGTGCGGCACAAGAAGTTTCGGGTGGAGGGAGTGCAGTTTCATCCGGAGTCCATCCTGACGGAGTCGGGAAAGAAGCTGTTAAAAAATTTCTTGGACGGTAAGAGATGAAAGAGAGGGTCGGGGAAAGAGCGAAAAAGGCTATGGCGGCGGCGAGAGCGTATGCGACGTCGGCGATGCTTGCCATTCTGCTTTTTGCCGGGGCGGCCGTATTTGCTCAAACGCAACCTGCCTCGCCCGCCGGGCCTTCCCCGGAAGCTGTGAAAGACCATCTGGACAGCCTGTCGACGGCGGAGAAATACAAGCTCTACGTGGACAACCACGATCTGTCGGAGCTTGTCACGGCGCTCACGGGCATAGCGATGGTTTTCGCCATAATAATATTCACGATATTGTTCCTGCGAAGATGGAACGTGCCCCGGATGGGTTACTTCCTCGTGACGCTCACAACACTGGCTTCGAGGTCGATGGCCCCGGAAGTGGTTTTCTGGAGCGTCGTGGCGTTCGTGGCCGGACTGTTCTCGATATTCATGTTCTTCTCTTCGAAAAACACGGTCAACTTCGACTCGAAGAAGGAGCCGCTTTTCTATCTTTTCAACGCTTTTTCATTATTGCTGATCGTGTATAGCGTTGATTTTTACTATGTGACATTTTCGGCGTTGTCTCTGGCGACGTCGTTGTTTTTCGTGATAAGCAGAGCCAACACGCCGCATGGAAGATTCAAAAAGCACGACGCTGACGAGATGATATTGAAGACGCTCGAGAAGCGGGCCGGGAGAGAGCGTTGAGCGGTCTTCTTGCGAAGATAATGGAAAACCGGCGCCGCGAGTTGGAAGAGGCGAAGGCGGCGGTCTCGCCGGAGGCCGCCAAAGCGGCTGCGGAAGAGGCCGCGAGGGAAGCGCCGGCGCGCGGATTCGCCGTGGCGTTGCGAAAGCCCGGAGCGAGTTTCGTCGCCGAGCTGAAGAAGGCGTCTCCCGTCAAAGGGCTTTTGCGGGCCGATTTCAACCCGGCTGCGATTGCGGCAAGGTATGAGGAGGCGGGGGCCGCCGCCATTTCGGTTCTGACCGAGAAGACGCATTTCATGGGGTCTCTGGAAAACCTTCCA
>Ga0116157_10002397_pt1 | contig 18276 bp, 31 predicted proteins | sample AD_UKC048_MetaG_FD_89882 | JGI IMG/M metagenome (GOLD analysis project Ga0116157, IMG submission 89882) | Active sludge microbial communities of municipal wastewater-treating anaerobic digesters from USA - AD_UKC048_MetaG | ecosystem: Engineered > Bioreactor > Anaerobic > Digestate | place: USA...
AACAATTAATGAAATACTTTTTATAAGGTTTTGAACATAAATAGTTTTTCCCTCGTCAATGTTTTTATTTATTTCGTTTGCTGCTTCTCCTAATAAAGCATGCGTTAGCATTTCTACAGCATTGATATTCCATTCACGTAATGACTCTATCTGCTCTGCTGATTCAAAAAGTCCCTTAATTTCTTTTATTTCACACTCTTCATTTGTAAAAACAATCTTTGATATATCTTTTACTTTAGAAAGAAGATATAAACTTCCTGTAACCAATTCCATTTCTCCATCTGTCAACAGCCTATCATAACCATTGGATATTTTCTTAGAAAACTCATTCATATAACATGAAATTCTCATAAGATCATAATCATTTAAATTAGGAATAGATTTATTGACTAAATCTTCCCATAATGTAACAGCTTCGGTTTTGTCTTCCCAAAGTTTTATGATACTATCTCTATCAACCATTTTTCAAAATTAATCAAATTTTCAATATGTTTGTTCTTTTGTTCCTCTGTAAATACAGGTTCTAAGTACATTTCTTCCCAAAAACTTTGATTCTCATCTGCTGTTTTTACCCAATCTAACCAATCAGGATGTTTCATAACATTGATAAAAGCTTTTGGATTCCAATCTTGTTCAATTTTTGGATCACCCCAATATATTGGCATTGAACCAACTAAAAAGGCATCCATTAATTTTTCAGTTGAATAATATGGATATGAAGAGTTCTCATAGGTCATCATGAACTTATGGGGGTGTTTTAAAAAGAATTCGTCCTTAGCATCTCTCCAATATTTTCCTTCTGTAGCATTTTTTAATTCGAACGTATTCATTCGAACTTTACCATAAGAATGGACTTTTTTATATCCTGATATAAGGTCAAAATGATTATTCCTCAACATGTTAGATGGATTAGAAACAGTAAAAGCACAAAATCTTTCAAAATTATCTAATCTTTTTCTTTCAAATAAACGATCTTTTAATTCAGGCTTCAACAGCCAGTATATTTGCCATAACGGCAATCTAAAATTGGTTTTAGAATGAGGATCAAATGAAATAGAATAGTCCGAACCAAATTGATGAGGTCTCCAGTTCTCAGCTAATATCAGAACTTTTTTGCATTTGTATTTCGGTGTCTCCACCATTCTATTAAAAATAGAATGAAAAAGAATGTCAGGGTTGCTTTTAGAAAGAGTAACGCTAAAGTGTCCATTCAATATTGGGGTTATAAAATCTTCGACATTCCATTCGGGCCAAAAATCTGTAAACCATATTTTTAATTCGGGTTTCATTATATATTTTATTCGTAATCATTCTCATTTAAACCAAGCATAAAAACATTTCCTCCTAAGAATTGTGCTTGATCATAGTTTTTGTTTTTACCTCTTATATCCGAACTCAACATTTTAGTTGGAATAATAAGTGGAGGTGTTGCTATGTAAAAATTAAACTTCTCATTGGTCATCATATGAAGTGTAATTGTATCAGCTATCATTGGTTGTGTATCTGCTATTTGAACATAACGTTCCATTGCTCTTCTGTTCATTCCATAAGCTAATATTGACCAGCTTGCAAATCCCTTTGTCCATCTTGGTTTCACTCTAATATTTTGTGGTTCAAGTTTTGCCATATATGAATAGAGTAAAATTCCATCAGCATCTTCAGGAACACTATCTAAATATTTTTTAATAAGTGTATCAAAATCTTTATGAAAGGCACAATCATCTTCAAAAATAAACAAACTTTGGGCTCCTTCTAATAATGCGGTTTTAATTACGTGATAATGCGATTGCATTGCCCCTAATTCGTTTGGAAATTGAGGATTAAAAAGAACTTTTCTATTTGCAATATTATGTTTTTGGCAATAAGGTTCTAACAATCTTGCTGCATATCCTGGAATAACAGGTCTAAACCATTCTACTTCAATATCATGTTTTATGAACTGCGACAGCATATATTTGTACTTGTCATCACGTTCTTTCAAACAAATACATACAACTTTGTTATATTTCTCGTTAATTAGACTCATATATCTTTTATGAAGATGTTAAGTGATAGTTTTAACCACATAATTGATATTCAAGCCATAAAGTATAATCAGAGGTTAATCTTTCTGGTGAATTTCTTTTTGATGGATATGTAGCATAACAAGCTGTATCGCAATGATAAATGTCACGAATTTCTCTTATACCTAATTGTTCTTCCATCCAAAGTCCATAAATAGATTTGGGTGTACCTCTGATAACATGCCTATCTTTAATAATCCAGCCATCCCATGGATGCCATTCATTTTCATCGCACCAAACAGGATATTCTCCTGTTTCCATAATAAATTTTACTCTAAGATCTATTGGTGTCATACGTCTAATATTATTTTTTTAAATTTTGGTTCGTAATCTATTGATTTAATTGTATGATATAAATTTAAACACATTTTCTTTTGTAAAGAATAACCAGAATCTGCATATTCAAAAAATGGGTGTTCGGATTTATAATAAAACAAAGTATTGCCGTGGTCAAATCTCTTAGTTGTTCCAAATATCATTGTATTTTGATTCATACGAGGATCTACAAAAATTGTCATATTTTTAAATTTCCCAAATGGATGAATAAATACAGGATCAACATTAGTTGTATCTACATTAAATGTACTAAAAGCTACTGGGTAAACTGTATTATGACCTATAAAATTAGCTATTTCGGGTGAAACAATTGCATAAAATAAATCATCTTGATAATAATTGTAAATTTCTATTTGACATTGTTCTATGATCCCAAGTATATTTTCATAACGATTAACATCTAATTTTTTAGAAGTTAAATGAAATCGAGTATTAACTTTTAAATATTTTATTGGGGGTTTATAAATGTTATTTTTATAAAATGAAATTCGTTCTGTGATACAATGATTTTCAACAAATTCTTTAAATTTGTCTTCAAGATTTAATAGAAATTTTTTTGAAGCAATATCTAATGAAGGTTCTGCTTGGCCTTGATTATATGGAATGATCATATCTTCTCTATAATTTTGTAATGAAATTTCTTGAGTTTCTACTAATGTAGAATATTTGAACACAGGAGCAGGAGCTTGCACCATTTTTACAAAATTATTCAAAGAAGAACTTTTATAAATCCAATCAATAAACTTATCTATTTGAGCATCCATTAGAATAAGGCCTTTGGCTTCAATGATTTAACATCAACAATTTCTATATTATTTATCGTCCTAGTTTTTTCTGCATTCTCTAAATATAAATCTTCTATTAACTTACAAAATTGTTTGCTTAAATCTTCTTTTGAAATATAAGAATCTTCATACTGAGCCTTTAAAACCTCGATCATAAAATCAGGGTCAGCTTTAAGCTGTCTTAATTTTTCAACTAGTTCTTTTTGATTTTTAACATACAAAAAATCTTGTAAGAACTTATCTGAGAATGCTCTCTTTTGCGGATCATATTCTAAATCCATAAATGAAACTACATTTGCTAAAACTGTTTCATAGATTCTTGGATTTAATTGTCTGCCTTCATTAAATGTATCGCTTATGTTTATAGTAGCAATTGCGCTATTCATTTTCTGAAGATTTTCCTTAAATTGAATTGGACCTTCAAATTTTGGAAGTATTTTACCTGCAACTAACGAAGGTTTAAAATCTTCAAGTTTCATTTTTCCATAAAATACACCACTTATATCTGATGGAAGATCAAAGTAATATTTGACCATTTTCTTTTCTCTCTTATTTCTAAAGCTATTTGCTCCATAAATAAGATCAATAGTTTTAGTTCCAATAAAATTTAATCGTTCACTAAAAAATGGGTATTTTTCAAATGGAAAGTAAACAATCTTCTTCGGATTTATTCCTGTCTTTTCAGTTATTTGAAATACTGCTTCAGTATCATAGCACATCGTAATGTAAATAATATCATCACGAGTTATGTTCATGTTCTTCTCTTCATATTTTTTACTCCAGGGCTTAGCTTTGATGCTCTCCCATACATTCTTTAGCGGAAGTAATGTGTCTATGAATACGTAAAAAACAGGGCCTTGGAAGTTATTAATCACATGTAGATTCATCAATTGTTCTGAGGTCTCAGCACCTCCATAAAAATTGATGTTTCCATTAATAACTATCAAAGCATCATAATTTCCAGAAATCGAATTATAATGTTTAGTAATATCAAAAATATTTAATTCAGGTATTGGAAGATCTTTATCAGAAATTTTTGTATAACAATCAGCATGATGAAGGCCACCAATACTTAGCATTTTGCTGATTGAAACAGCTTCAAATGATGTAATTCCGTGTCCTTCATTAGCAATTCTTCCACCTAATTTTATTACAGCTACCTTCATATATTAAAATCTTCTATTTTTAATTTAAAAAACTTCATAAAATTTTCATGATTTAAATGATACTCCATATTGTCGAGCAAATCGGAAACTTGATCATACGCTTCTTTTCCAACAACATTACCGCTGTGTAAAAAATAAACTATTGCACTGCCTTTATAAAGAATATCACTTATAATTAATTCTAATTTCCATTTATCTCCGTGCATCCAATATCTTTTATCAACGCAACGAGTCAAAAATCCAATACCCTTTTTGTTTGTGGCTCGTAGAAAAAGCATATAAGGTTTATTTGGACCAATATCACATGAACAAGATATTTTAACTCCAGGTAAAGATTTTATAGCTTCTTCCAAATCTCGTTTTGCCGCAAGCCATTTACCTTCTTCATCAGTAATTAATTCTCTATCTATTTTTTTAGGGAATTGAATCATTTCAATTGATTTTTCCAAGAGTTAAATTTATTCTCGTCATATCCTCTAGCTAAAAATCCAGGATGCCATATAGAATGAAAATTTAATTTCATATGAAATTTTTGAAATACTGGATGATTAAGTAAATACTCTTTAAATAGCGGGTATTCTTCGTAATTACCCATAAAAACAAGGTTCATTTCAGATATACCGTATACTATTTTATATATGTAGAAGATAACTATAAGTTCTTTGAAAATGAAATTAAAATCCTTATTAAAAGGTTTGTTTGGTTCATTATAAATATTCGTAAAATAAGGGTATATGTTTAAGGAAATTAAAAGCTTATGTAATAATACACTGCTAGGACCAAACAGCCATGCAGTGTCTGCTTTACTTAAATGTGCATATACGTGACCAGGACGAATTCCAATAAAAATATAGTTATTGCTTTTTGAAAGATTTCCTCTTGAAGGAGTGTAGATATTATTGTCTACAAAGTCTTTGTAAATTTTTAGATAGTTTGTTTGGGCTTCTAAATTCGAAAAAACAAAACCAGGAAATCTTAAATAACGAATATCACTTGTATCTGAAAGAAAAAATGAATGTTTTTGTTGTGCAATTATTTCCCATTCATTATCTTGTATCTCTGTTAAATTTTGTGAAGAAGCAAAATGAACATTATTTACCTCGATTCGTACCATTTATAATTGTGTTTTTCAAATTCTTCTTGTGTTACTAAGCCAAAAGTATCTAATTGATCTAAAATATCTTTTTCTCTATCTCTGCAAGCTGCTGCGCGTTCAAAATGTTGTTCATTAATGGCTTGTATTTTTTTCTCCATTATATCTTCAAGAGCTAATCGTAGCTCTTGAATTTTTTCCCAAGTTTCTATATGTTGTTTTGAATCCATTAAAAACCTAAACGATGGATAAATCTTTGAAATGGATTACGCATATCATGTTCAATCATTTCTTCAGTTATTACAGCATGCACCGGCATTGTTTGCCAGTCATCAGGCTGAGGATTTGGTACTGCTTGTACTCCTTGAATACCTTGTATTGCGTGTTGAAATCCCCCTACATTAATCATAGCAGTTGCTCCTCCGCCAACCCAAGTTGTAGCTGATGATCCTCCACCAACATAAGAGCGACCCATAGAAATGGTTCGCTTACTTAAGCTAATTCGAAAATTTTGCTGAATATATTGAATATCAAATCTGATCTTTTCTGGCTTCAATCCAGAATCCGCCATAGTAGCCATTGTGTTCGTTGTGATTTGACATTGTAAAAATTCCCTTGTCGGTTTTTACATCCAGAAATTGTACTTCATGGACTTCACCCCATTCATCCTCCATATCTGGAGCATCTTTTATTTCAAAATCTTCAAGAATTGCTCCACAATATTCATTAAGATCATCATCAGTTCTCATGTAACGATGTTCACAACAACTTTGACCACCATCCCACATTACTAATTGAGTTCCATCTTCTAGGTTAAATCGAAGTTTGTCATTTTCTTCATCAAGCCAAACTTTTTCAATTCGTTTACCTACTGATTCCTTTATAGAATTTACAGTTTCTTCGTTTCCGCCCATCATACAAAGCATAACACCCATTCCTAATCTGTCTGATTTCATTTTAATTTGTCTTTAGCGTTAATATCTATATCGTAATAATTACAAGTTATTTCTTCTCCTTTTTTAATATCTCTTAGAGCAATCATTCTGCCATCATTAAGAGGACCTGTATTTGGATCGTCAGAATGATTTGTGTATTTGTCATTATCTAATGAAACTATCCACTGTTCTGTTTGTTTATCTCGAAATGAATATTTTTTTAAATATTTTTTATCAATTCCTGCTAATTTCAATCCATCTAAAACTATATCAAATCCTCTAAAAAATTCCCAAGTTATTGTTCCTTTAGGAATATCTTCATCAGCAAACAAACCTTCTCCATTTATAGAACTATCTTTAACTATAGTTTTAACTTTTAACATTATCTTTCCACTTCTTTAAAGATGAAAGTAACTGTACCAAGAATTTCTTCAAAATCTTTTCCAACATCTATCATATCTTGATCTCTTAATTCATGACACCAAGTAACTGTTGTAGGAAAATTTTTGAATTTATACATCATAGCCATTAATTCTTTAGCTGTTGCAGTATTAAAATATTCGAGATTAATTGTAACATCTAAATTTTTACTAGGTGTTTCTCCATAAATATCCAATTGCTTTTGAAGATCTTTAAAAAATTGTTTAGCATCTTCAGGAACACAACGGCCTTCTATATCAAGAATTCCTTTATCCCCATCAAAAAATACATATGGAGTTCTATCTTCAGCAGAATATTTTATGACTTCCATAATTTTCAATTATTTTATTTCCAGAATGAATACATTCCTTTTTCTACTTCATAAGGAATTGTTTTCACGGTCCTTTCAGGCTGCATCATTCCCCAAGTAAACATATCGTGCATAACCTTTTCAAGATCAGTTCCATCAACAAAGCTTAAAAGTTTTTTAGCTTTAGAATGATCACAAAAAGCATCTTTCACTTCATGCCTTGGTTCAAGATGTTTTATTTCACTTTTAAATCCATGCTTTTGAGCAACCCCATTTAATAAATTAGCTGCATCAATGATGTGATATTCTTTGTCAGCACCAATATTAAATGTTTCACCATTATATTCTTCCATTAATCTTGTAAATGGTTCCATATAAAATGAAATATCAGAAAATGCTCTTTTTTGTAAACCATCACCAAAAATGGTGATAGGCTGTTTATTTAAAATTTGCCTAATCCAAATTCCTATAACGTTTCTATAACGATCCCAAATATTTTGGTACATACCTACAACATTATGAGGTCTTACAAGGGTAAAGTTTAATCCAAACTGATTGTTTGCCTGCTTAATATCTTGTTCAACAGTAAACTTAGCAATTCCATAAGGATCAATAGGTGAAGGTAATTGATCTTCAGTAAATGGTGGTCTTCCAACACCATAAACAGCCATTGAAGAAGTGAATATTAATTTCTTGACATCATTCTTCAAACATTCATTAATAACATTTATTGAACAAAGAACATTATTCGTATAATTAAAGTTACGAATAAATGGGCTTAGTCCTTCAGCAGCATATGCTGCAAAATGATAAACATAATCTGGTTTTTCTGCATTAAAAATAGCTGCAACTTTTTGACGATCAGCCAAATCTATTTCGAAAAATAAAATTCTAGGATCAACAAAATCTTTATATCCTCCAAAAAGATTATCTATTCCTATGACAGTATGTCCTTGTGACAATAAGTGTCTTGATAAATGTGTTCCAAGCAATCCTGCTACACCCGTGATTAATACTTTTGACATATTACTTTCTTTTTATATTTATATCTTTATACCATTGTCTCCAGCCATAAATATTAAATATTGTGAAGACTATCCATAAAACAACCGAAGGGATCATATCCAATGAGGCAAAGTATATGATCCACAATATGTTACTTACTACCCAAACAGGCCAACAATAAATTATTTTTTTCGCATTTAAGATAATTCCAACAATTGAAATCACTGTTGCTATCCATGCTAATACTTCCATGTCTTTATGTTTTGACTATTATACACGGATCAAACCAAAAAGTTTTGTAAAAAACAAAAGTCGCCTTGTGGACGACTTCGTTACTCCTTTGACGCATGGTCAGCGAGTTAATGTAAAGGTTCTAAGTTATGCTTAGTTAAACGGATGTATTTCACAATTCCATCCATTATTTCATCTAGATGTTTTTCAACATTCCAGTGATTTCTTCTTATAAAATCTTCTATTGAGTCCATTGAATATGGATCAAAATCTTCATCTTCTTCATAATCTCCACCATATTCGTCCTCAACCTTTTTATAAAATTCTGTATCATCTCCAAATCCAATCTCTTCATACATATTGTAAAATGTTTGCCAAGTATCAGGATCTTTCATATATGGTCTAAATAAATTGGCATGTTTATGTAAGAATTTAGCTTCTTCAGATCTGTCATTGCCAAATCCATTATTATAATAATCGTAAGAAATACGGGAAATCATACGAAGTAATTCCCCTTGAAGAGTATCTGCCTTTCCTTCTTGGGGAACTAATTCATTCCAAAATTCTGAGTATTCAGCATAATAAGGAGATGTTTCATCCCAATATTCGGCTTCATTTATAAATTTAGCTCTCATTACGCTTTTAAGAATTTATCGAGTTTATCTCTTTTCTTTTTATGTTCTTCTTCTTTTTTCTTAGTTTCAACTGTCTTAATGTAGTTTGATTTAACGTCTGCTAATTCTTTTTTGAGTTCAGCAAAGAAAGCTTTAAATTCATTTTCAGCTTGATCGTTTGATACAGAGAAGGTTGGGTTTTCTTCACCTTCTTCAAGATGAGTTTTATATACAGAAAGAGATAAGTTTCCTTCAACATTTCTTAAACAAATCAAATAGCTTGGGCTATATTTTTCTGAAGTTCCATCTGCAAATAATGCGTAACAAATTTTGCAAGCAGGGTCTTTAGCACATACAGCTTGAGTTGCTTTAGTTTGCATGTCCCAGAATTTCTTATATTCTCCAACTTGATTACCTGCAAAACTCTTGAATCTATTGAAATTGTCTCTAACTTTTTTAACAATATCCATAGCATCTTTTGCTGCTTGTGCAGCTTCCTTCTCTTGAAGAGCTTTTTCAGGATCTTTAGATGTGGCTTTCTTAGGATTCTTTTCCTTTTTCACATCTTTCTTTTCATCCTTTTTCTGGAAGAAATCCTTTTTAGCTTTTTCTTTTGCTTCTAGTAAAGAAAAGAATTTATAATCTCTATAAGCGCTCAAACTTTCGTGTAATTTCATAGCAGTTCTTATTTTTTATTTATATATTTTCATTTAACAAAGCAGGTTCTCTGCGTTGATTCATTGATTTTATTTTATATATTAAGGGATATATATAAAAAATTAGCGCAAAATTATGAAATACAGTGAATTCTTAGAACTAAACGAGGTTCTTTTAGAGAAGAATATTACTCTTGATGACGTAAAAGAAAATAAAGAAGTTTTGAATGAAGTAAGTTTGTGGGGTGTTCTTGCAGGAATAGTAACACTTGGTGGTCTTGTAGGATTTTTTGGAAAAACTTTACTTCGCGCAGGTATCAAAAAAGTATATCTTGTAAAATTAAACAATCTTGCTAAATCTTTTGAAGAAAAGATTATCGAAAACGCATCCAAACTTGGAAAGAAAACTGTTCAAATACGTCAGCAACTTGTTCAAAAAGAAAAACAATTAAGATCACAAGAAGGTGAAGAAGCTAAGGCCGAATTAGAAGCATTAGTTAATCAAAAACGTGAATATGAAAGAAGATTCATTAGAGAAACCAACGAATTCATTTCTAAAATTTCAACTTCTAAATCTAAAGAAGTTTATGAAAGAATAGATGAAATAAAGAAATTAAAAGATAGTCAAAAAACCGCGCTAAAAACTTATTGGGAAACACAAATTCCACATATAAGATTAAATGCATTTAATCAATTAATTAAAGATGGAATTATCACCGATAAAGAATTGATAGCTCAATTAAATCAGGATCTTAAAGAGGATTTAAAAGAGACTAAAGAAAAAACAGAAAGATTCTTAAAATCTGTTAAAAAAGGAGAACAACAGGAAAAACCTGAAGGTGAAAAACCAGAAGGTGAAAAGCCAGAAGGAGAGAAAAAACCTGAAAAATCAGAAGCACAAAGAGTCGAAGAAAATATTAAAGAGTTAATTGCTGAAAAAGATAAGTATGATCGTAAAGAACTCGGAAAGAGAGTTACATTACTCATAAAAGATATTAAGAAATTAGGTAAGGATGAAAGAGCTCCTTTATATGCTGCATTAGCTGATGAATTCGGAGAAAAAAATATACTTCAAATACGAAAATCTCTTGAAGATGAAGAAGATACATCTGAAGCGCCTCAAAAGATTTTAAAAGCAGGAGACGAACTAACTGATTAATTTAAATCATAGATATGAGCTTAAAAAATACAGTTGAAAATTATAAAAAGGCAAAAGTCCTTTTCACAGAGATTGATAATAAATTTTATGATCTTCAAAGACAACACATTGAAGAAACTGAATTTTTATTGAATCAATTAATTGAGAAAGTAAATCAATTAACTAGAATCACATCTCTAAGAAGTATTAATGTTGATGATTTAAAAGAAAAATTTCCAGAAGAAAAAATACAAATAGTTAAACAGAATCTGGAAGTTATGATTGAAGCAGCATATTATTGGAAAAGGTTTTTCTTAGGTGCAAAATATGCTATGGACTTAAGAGGTCCGGTAAATGATAAATATCTTCCTGGATTAAATCTTGAAGATCATGTTATAGCTAAATTTGGTGGTTCAATAAGAAAAGTTGCCAGAAAATTTATAGGAATGCTAACTCATACAGAAAATGTTCTTGAGTATGAAAATGCTATAAAAAGAATGATATTAGGAACAATGACTCAAAAGGAGTTCAATAGAATTTTTGATGTTATTAGACATAAAATGATAAGTTCTCCTAAAAAAATGCATGAAGGAAAAATACCAACATTTGAAGAATATATGAAATATTTAAATGAGGACTTTTTTAATCCTTTCGATGAAGATGAATTGTTTAAAGAGAAAAAACCTGTTCATATTTCAGATAAAGGAGGAGCTTTAGCTTTAAGAAAAGAAACTTTTAACTTAGCTCGTATTGAATATTCAAAACGTCCTGGAGGAGAAAGTACTGTTTTAGCAAAAACCCAATTTGCAAGAGGAGAAATTATTGAAATTTGTCCTGTGATTATCTTGGGAGAAGAAGCTAAAACAATTGATAAATTAAAAGACATGATCTTTGAAATAGATCGTGATTCTAATGAATGGGCTTTAGTATTAGGTTATGGATCTCTTTACAGACACTCTGAAAAACCAAATGTTGATTATGCTTTTAATAAGCTTACAAAACAAATGTATTTTATCACCAAACAGCCTATTAAACAGGGAGAAGAATTGATGATAAATTATGGTCAGAATTATTGGATGGAAAGAATGACTTTCAATACGATAACTGATGACATTAAGAGAACAGATCAAAATCAAGGCATGCCAGTTATATCAGGAAAAGCAATAAAAAAGAATGAAAGTGAATCTCAACTAAACGCAGCTGATATGGCGAATAAAGATAACATAAGACAAATGTCATCACCAAATAATCCTGCAAACCCAGTAATTAGCGGAGTTGCAATAATAGGAACTGGACAATCATGATAGCCAAAAAAGTTTACGAATCTATAGAAGATTTACTCAGACCTAAATCTAGAGAAGATGTTTTAGCTTCTTTAAAGGGAAGAAAAGATGCAATATTTAGACCGACTGATCCTAAAAAAGATTATGGAACTTCTTTAAGTGGAGAAATTGAAACATCTTATAAAACTTTAGTTAAATTATTTGGCAAGCCAAATAGCCAAGGTGACGAGTATAAAGTTTCTTCTGAATGGGTTTTAGAAGACGATTTAGGAAATATAGCAACCATTTATGATTATAAAGCCACAAATTTATATGATGAGGGTGCGCCTTCTGTAGCACAATTTAGAAAATTACCATCTTATTCTTGGCATATTGGAACTTCAAAGGGATGGTCGCCAGGACAGGGTTTTTCTTTTTTAAAACAGAATACAAATAGTATTGTCGAGGATCTTAGAGCATATATTTATTTAAACTCATGAGAGCTAAATTAATAACTGAAGCATCAAAAGATATTCTTAAAGGAAAGTCCGGAAAAGATATAATCAACTCTCGTGTAGCTACTATTGATAACATTCAGAAAAAATTAAATAATTCATTAGAATTAATTAAATATGTTTCTTCAGATTATCAATTAGAAGAGGGACATCCCGATTATATGGGCTTTCTAAATGTTGGGGTGGATATGTTTTATGATCAAAATCTTAAAACAAGTTTAGCAGATTTTGTATACTTATATAAAAATGGATATTCACGATTTTTAGATAATATATTACGAGAAATAGGACTAGAATTAGATGGTGGTGTTGATGAAGATGAAGTTGTATTTGCAAATATATGAGAGCAATAAAAATTAATGAATCAGATAATCGTTTAAAAATCTATCAAAACAGAGATGGATCTTATGATGCTGTCCGTAATTCTAATTTATACAACTTTCAGTGGAACTGGGATACCCACAAAATATTTGGATTCAAAAAGATAGGAACAATAAATGATAAATATGCTCTAAACGGAAAACTAGTTTCCAAACCCCACATACAAATGATAATACAGGTGCAGCGAAATATAGGTTCTTTGAATGAAGGAGCAGAAATTTTAAAACCAAAATCATCAGATCAAATAAAAGATTCATTATTTAAGGGTCCTGGATTTTATTCAATAATGATGGTTTTTGATGACAAATCATGGGATTTAGAATTTATGCCTATTCAAAATAAAGAAGAAGTAGTAGAATTTCTTGAACATTTTTTTAAGAAATATGAGGAACATTTTCAGAATATGGCTTTATCCAAAATTAATATAGATAAAGAAAGTTCTGTAGATTGGAATGATGGTTCAGGAATAAACTTTTATGGCACATCTACAGGGGCAATTGAACCTGTATTAAATTTCTTTTGGGGTGACGAAACCTTTGAGATGATTAAAAATATGTAATGATGAAAAAAGTAAAAGAATTAAAAATGAGCCTTATGAAAAAAGAAGGCGACTCACAAGAAGAAGGTAAATCAAATTTTATGGTTAAATGTTCTGCTTCTTTAGATATTGAAAAATATGTCAAAGAACATTCAGTAACCGAAGAACAATATGATGATTTTATATTGCAATCTTCTTCAATAATATTCAATGAGTTATTAACTAAAATAGATAATGTTTTAATTGACAGTGTTGGAGTTTGGTTTACATTTGAAGATGAAACAAAGATAGATAATTCTATAGAACTATCTGTTCTAACTGACATTGAAAAATACGGGGCAGAAGACGTCGACCCTGTAAAAGAGTTCATTAAAATGACTTTAGAAATCGAATGAGAGCTAAAAAAGTAAATGAGGGGATCTTCGATGATCCAGGCAATTTAAAAGCTATTTCTAGCTATACGGATGCGATGTATAATCAACGCAATTTCCGTAAAACAATACAAGTAGATAAGCCCTTTACAGTTACACTAGACAAACAAAAAGAAGCAGCGGACTTGGAATTTATTTTTAATAAATATCGAATTCCATTTACTGTATTAGCAGACGATAAGGTGACTAAATAAAATCCTCCTTTCAACTTATAAGAATGCGCCCGTAGCTTAACGTGAAAAAAGCGCAGTGAACGAGCTGGAAGTGGGTTAAAGCCTCCACCGGGCGCATATCTTTAAAACTTCAAGAAGAAATCATATATAATTTATATATAATGTTTTGTTTGTGTTGAATTAAAATAATGTTTTGTTATGGAAAATGAAAGATTAGAAGCCATGAAAAAACTAGGCTTCAAGGACTTTAGAAATGCTACGCAGCATCGATTTGAGGATATTTCCTCTGAAAAATACCGAGAGTACATTTTTCCTGATTACACTGTTAGAATTGAACATCCAGTTGCTTTAAATGTAAACTATTCATCTGGAGGTCACCGTGTATGGGATAGTCAAGGAATTTCTCATTACATTCCAGGAGGATGGAGAGAATTAAAATGGGAAGTTGATGGGAATCAACCGCATTTTGTACGCTAAAAAGTTAAGGCCAAGAAAAACTCTTGGCCTTTTTACTTATATAATCTAAAAACCAATACATTATGAAATTGGAAAGTAAACTTGTAATGACTGAAAATGGTGAAATTTATATAGAAGGATATTTTATAACCATTGAACAACTTGCTGAATTAGTAAGAGATTTTCAAGTTGACTGTCATGATGGATTTGTAAGTAATGATAAATCTTATATTGAAAACTGGTTAAAAAAACATTAAAATGAGTGGCGGACATTATGACTATTTATATCATCGATTAGATGAACTAGCTGATTATATTGAAGGGGATTTTATCAATGATGGTAAATTTACTGATGAAGACTGGTCTGCCGAAATGGATTTTTATGGAAGGAGACCTGATAAAGAATATGACCGTTTAGAAGATGCTACTCCTGAAGAAAGAGCAATTATATTAGAAGAAATAAAATCCTTAATAAAAGATCTAAGAAGATGCTCTATTCGAGCAAAAGAACTTGAGTGGTACATGAGTGGAGACACTGGTGCTACTTCTTATTTAAATCGTTTAAAAGATGTCGTCGATTAGCAAAATATTAGTTCCTAAAACTAAAGATCAAATTTATCAATCGATAGTTGATTTACCGGATAATGAAAAACGGGCCTTTTTAGCAAAACATATTGATGATGAAGTAATGGTCGATGTTATATTAAAATCAGCCAAAGACCCCAAACAATTTTCCGATTCAATATTTTTAGTTAACGATTATAGTATTCTAGAAAAATTTGTACAAAATAATATCGATTTAAATTATGTTAATTCATTAGGAGAAAATCTGTTAACCAGTTTAGCAAAAAAACAAGGTGGTGGTATAGATTTTAGGGAGTTGTTTACTTTGATATTAAATGGAAATGTAGATGTAAATTTTCAAAATAATCAGGGAGAAACAGCTCTATTTAATGCTGTTCAATTAGGAAAAAAACGAATTGTTGAATTATTATTAGAACACAATGCTGATCCAAACATAGGGAAACTATCCCCACTTATTCAATCTTGTATAAGTGGTTACTTGGAAATAAGCAAGTTATTAATTGATTATGGGGCAGATGTTAATTATGAATATGATGACACGATGTTTCCTCTAACTCCGTTAACAGCAAGTATCGCAAATAATCGTATAGAAAATGTTAAACTACTAATAGAAAAAGGAGCTAACATTAATATTGTTGATAAAGAAGAAAATAATCTTTTATTACAATCTATAAAATTTGGAAATTTAAAAATTGCTAAATTATTTTTAGAATTGGGATTAGACCCACACGCAAAAAATAAATTTGGTACTTGCGCAATGGATTACGGATTTGAATTTGAATTTTAAAACTTATAAGAAATTAAAGTATACAAACAATATGAAACTAATAATAATTGAAGGAGGAGATAGATTAGGAAAATCTACACTCATAGGTAAATTAGCAGAACATTTTAATTATGACAATGTTGTGATAAGACATTTTGGTAAACCACCGAAGGTTTTTCCTGAAGGTGTAGATCCTCTATCATTTCAAGCTGAATGTTTTGATCGTGAAGGATATTTAGTTGAAAATCTTTTACAAATGGAAGAAGATGAATATAACTATTATGAAAATATAGTCATATGGAATCGTGCTCATTTAGGTGAATGGGTTTATGGTCAAATGTTCAGAGGAATGGAACCCGATAGAATTCAAAATATGTTAGAGAATTTTGAAGAGAGATTCTTAATGTATGATGATTTAAAAGTTTACCTAATATTATTGACTGCAGATCCTGAATTCTTTCATAGCAAAGAAGACGGACACTCTTTTTCAAAGAGTATTGATCAAAAAACCAGAGAATTAAACTTATTTGATGAAGCATATCATAATTCATCTATCGACAAAAGAATACGAATTAAAGTAGATAAGAATGGTTCTTTTAGAGGAAAAGATGAAATCTTAGATGATGTTCGAAATTTTTTGAAAGATTAATGAAAAACTCATTGCATTAAAAATAATATTATGACTGAAAGCGAGCTTTTAAATGAAATTTGTTGTCAACAAATATATCCTACATATTTAGGAATCGAAAATGAAATATTAAATCTGTTAGAGTCTCTTTATGAAGAAGATTATATTCAAAAAGATGATGGATGTTATAAAATAACTACAAAAGGTAAGCAGAGAATTGTTTATGAATTTTTGGTTTATCAAGCTGAAAATAATAATTTTTTCGATCAATCAATACAGGATTATTTTTTTGAAGATAATCGCGAATGGTTTAACAATCGTCATATATTAGAACAAAGTTACTCTAGAATAAAAAAGCAATTAAGAGATTTACAATTAATCGAGATGGAAGACCCGTGTTTTATTATTATTTTTGATGAGAATTTTGAAGATCATTATAATAGTCATAATAATAATTCGATACAAATTTTAAATTTTGGTAATTTAATTAATAACGGAAACAACAATGAGATCAATAATTAATACAGGCAACTTGAATAATGGGCGTAATAATCGCATTAATTCAAATAACAATAATTTTAATTTCAAATTTATTGTAAAAATAGTAATTAGTATCATTTCAATTTCAATTTTAGCTTTTTTATTTCTGAAATAACTGCGCTTCTAACAAGTTTTATCTATTCAGTTATGAATAGATAATAAAAACGATGATTGAATGTGAAGAATGTAAAAAATTTTTTGATCCTAAAAATAAGAATCAGAGATTTTGTTCGGGAAAATGCGCAAAATCTAATAATGGAAAGAAAAATAAAGGCAGAAAATTTTCAGATGAAATTAATAAAAAGAAGGGGTTAAAGGGAGAAAAAAATCCATTTTATGGCAAAAAACATACTGATGAAACCAAAAATAAAATTGGAAATGCTAATAAAGGCAGAAAGTTTTCAGATGAAATTAATAAAAAGAAGGGGTTAAAGGGAGAAAAAAATCCGTTTTATGGCAAACATTTATCGGATGAACATAAAGCTAAAATAAGTGAAAATCATCAAAATTGTAAGGGAAAAAATAATCCCATGTACGGAAAGGGTTATTTAATAGCTGGAGAAAAAAATGGATCATGGAATGGAGGTATTAGTTTAATTTATGGTGATGAATTTACTGATGAATTAAAAACCAAAATTCGAAAAAGAGATAAATTTAAATGTGCAATTTGTGGCCAAACTGGATATGATGTGCATCATATTGATTATGATAAATTTAATAACTTAAATGAAAACTTAATCACACTATGTAGAAGCGATCATGTAAAAACAAACTTTAACAGAGAAGGCTGGATTCAATTTTTTAAAACAATAATAAATGAAAGAAAATAAGGTTGCTCTGCTGAGCGGGATCACGGGTCAAGATGGTTCATATCTTGCCGAACTTTTATTACAAAAGGGGTATGAAGTTCATGGTATTATTCGAAGAAGTTCTTCATTTAATACCGGACGCTTAGACCATATTTATCAGGATCCTCATATACCTAATCGTCATTTAATTTTATATTATGGTGATGTTGCAGATTCTCTCTCTGTTGATGGCATTGTACATAACGTCAAGCCGGATGAGATCTATCATTTAGGGGCTCAATCTCACGTTCGGGTTTCTTTTGATGTTCCAGCATATACTGCACAAGTCGATGCGTTTGGAACCCTAAATATGCTTGAGGCAATGAAAAAACATTGTCCAGAAGCGAAATTTTATAATGCTGCCACATCCGAATTATTTGGTAAGGTTCAAGAAATACCTC
>Ga0116157_10002401_pt1 | contig 18255 bp, 18 predicted proteins | sample AD_UKC048_MetaG_FD_89882 | JGI IMG/M metagenome (GOLD analysis project Ga0116157, IMG submission 89882) | Active sludge microbial communities of municipal wastewater-treating anaerobic digesters from USA - AD_UKC048_MetaG | ecosystem: Engineered > Bioreactor > Anaerobic > Digestate | place: USA...
GGCCCCGTCCAGGGCCCCGAGTACGGCGGCCAGGCCGCTCGCGTCGCAGGGGCAGCTGACGCGGACGGCGTCAGCGAGCCCCGCTCGGCCGCCGTAGCTCCTGACGGCGACGCCCGCGCGGGCCATCGCTGCGGCGAGGGCGGCCGGATCGCGAACGCGCGCCAGCACGAAGTTGGCGCCTGAATCGGCGACCCGGGCGCCGAGAGCGCGGAAGCGGGCGGCCATGGCGTCTCGCTCGGCGCGCGCGGTCGCGACCGCGGATAGCATGGCGGACCGGTCGGCCAAAGCCGCGATGGCGGCCGCGCAGGCCAGGCCGGAGCTCGGGTACGGCATGCCGCAGGCGCGAAGCGAGGCGGCGGACGGGGCATCCGGCGCTATGACGTAGCCGATGCGCAGGCCGGCTAGCCCGTAGGCCTTGGAGAAGCTGCGCACGACGTAGGCCGAGCCTTTGGCTACCAGGCGAGCGCTCGGGTCGGTTTCGGCGAATTCCCCGTAGGCCGCGTCGAACAGCATGGCCGCGCCGCTCCTGGCGCAGGCGGCCGCGATAGTCAACGCGTCAGCCTCGGGGACGATCCCGCCCGTGGGGTTGGACGGGGAGACGACGGTAACCAGCCCGAGCGACGGGCAACGCTCTATAGCCTCTACGGTGGCTTCCAGCGGGAAGGATTCGCCGTCCATCCAACGTAGAGCGAGCGTAACGCCGCCCCTGGAAGCGGCGTAGGCGCCGAACATCTCGAAGGCCGGCTCGTGGACGAGCATCTTGGCGCCTGGCGCGAGGCGCGCCGCGACGACGCGGCTTATGGCGTCGTCTCCGCCGGCCGTAGCTACGACCCTCGCCGGCTCGACGCCCCAGGCGGCCGCCACCGCGGATTCCAGCTCGTAGAACGACGGGTAGCGGCCGACTCCGGACGTCGCCCCCGATAGCGCCTCGCCTATCGCGGCGACGACCGAGGGCGACGGCCGACCCTCGTTGGCGTCGAGGAACCAACGGATACGCGGGTCTGGCCGCCTCGGCTCATAGGCGGCGCTTGCCGGTATCCACGGAGAGCGCGACGACGGCCGTTCTGGCCGGACGGAGGTCTCTGTCGTCGTCATGGCACTATCTGCGACGGCTGGGTGATGACGATGCCAGTACCGCCCCGCGCGCTGATCTCAGGCAGGAGGGCGGGTAGCGACGACCTTGGCGCGGCCACCTTGACGGCGTAGCCGGCCTCGCCTAAGAGGCGCGAGACGGTCGGCTCCTTCATCGCCGGCAGGATCGCTATGAGCCCTTCGAGGCGCTCGGCGTCGACGTTCACCTCGAGCATGACGCGGCCTCGGGCGGCGAGTACGCTGGCGCACAGCATCGCGAGCCACTCGACGCGATCGCGCCTGGACGGATCGTCCATCGCGCGCCTGTTGGCGTAGAGCCGCGTCGTCGAGCTCATCACCTCGTCGACGACGGCCAAGCCGTTGGCGCGCAGCGTCGAGCCGGTCGCCGTATTGTCGACGATGCAGTCCGCGTCCTCCGGAGGGAAGACCTCGGTGGCCCCGTAGGAGCGCACGAACTCCGCCTCCAGGCCCCGCTCCGCTATCCATCGCCGAGCCAAGCCCTCGTACTCGCTGGCGACCACGAGAGGGCGCTCGGGCAGTCGGCCCGATTCGAGCATGGCCGCGGGGGCCGCGGCGACGAGGCGCACCGGGTCGAGACCGGTATCGAGCACCTCGACGAGATCCATACCGAGCTCGGCCACCCAGTCGGCCCCGGCGAAACCGAGGTCGCGGCTGCCGGCGGCGAGCATCTCGATGATGTTCTGGGGCTTGAGCACCTTGACGTCGAGCCAGTCGAGGCCGGCCGCCGGCCTGTAGTCCCGCTCGGCGGCCCTCATGTCCAGGCCCGCCTCCGCGAGGAGGCGCAGCACGCCCTCCTGCATCCTTCCCTTGGGCAGCGCCAGGCGCAGCTTCCCGTCCTTCCGTTCCATGTCGTTCGCTCCTTCCGAGATAGAAGGCCGCGCGCGGCCGCGTCCGTCTCGCGGAGGCCCGGAAGCCCCGAAGAAACGAAAACGCCGGCCTCGGGCGGCCGGCGTATCGTTCCGTTCGGTTCCGATACTGGAACCTAGGGTATGACGATCATCGCGACCGCATAGGCGTGGCCGTGATGATGGAGATGGCAGAACTGTACGTATCGAGCGTTACTCATCGGAGATACGCTACACGGAACGGAGGTCCCGCGTCAAGCGCCTATCGAGGCTACTTGCCGTTATAGCATACCGCCAGCTCGAAGGCGCCGAGGCTCGTCTTGAAGTCGACGGCGACGACCGGCGCTATCTTTGGCCAGGTTATCTGATGATTCTTGCCCTTGATGACCACCGGGGGCGATATCTCGAGGTTCTGCCCCGCGATCTCGCCGATGGCGTTGCCGGCAACGATGTTCGTCATCTCGGCCACGAGGCCGGAAGCCGTGGCCAGCCTGTCCTGCTCGTCGCGCGACTCGACGCCGCTGGCCTCGAGAAGCCTGTCGACGAGGGCCATGGTGAACCTGAGCGCCAGCACGCCCTGCGACGAGCCGGCTATGCCGAGCAGCCCGGAAACTTCCCAGTCATGGGATTCCGCCCCGTCGAGGGCCCGCGGGGCCGAGGCCTCCGGCTCGAGGCCGAACATCTGCGCGAAGACCGAGCCGGCCGCGTCGAAGAACGGCCGCAAACTATTCGTATCCATCGAATCGCATCCTCGTGATCGGTTTTAGCATCGCGGTTTCGGTTGTCCGCCAGCCGATACCGTATTAGAATAGTGCGAACCATGGCGAACCACAAGGGCGAAAAGGTAGGCGACGACACGGGCCCTCAGGCGGGCGCCGCGAGACGCGTAAGGTTCGGGCTCGTCATCGCTCTCCCCCTCCTGACGCTCGTCCCCTACGCGCTCCGGCTTCCCATGCCCCTACCGCGCCTCACGCTTCCTGTCCGGGACTACGTGACGAAGGGGGCAGGCCTCGAGGACGCGCTCCGCGCGTCCGAAGGCCAGCTCGGCACGGTCCGCGTCGAGCTCGGCGCCCCTCCGTCCATGGCCGACGTCGCCGCGGCGCGGGAACACTACCGGAAGACCGGCATGCCGGTCGCGTTCAAGGCGTACGCGCGCCCTGGCGCCGATTCGCCGCTCGAGGCCTATTCCCTGTCCGTCGCGGGGGACGGCTCGCCGTCCATGTTGACCCTGCTGCTCGACGAGGCGGCCGCCGCCGGCCAGGCCCGCGTCTCGATCGGCGGACGGCCCGCGCTCGGCCCGTCGGCGGTCGGCCCTGACCGCAGGCTCGTCGTGCCCATAACCGCCGCTGACTCGCCCGACGCGGGATCGGGCGGCGCGGTCGTCGTCGAGCTGGAGGCCGGTCCGCCCGAATCCTCCAGGACGGCTCGCGTCGCAATAGCCGACGCTTCGCCCGGCGAGCCCCGCGTCCTCCTGGCCACGCGGCGGACGGGGGCCAGGAGCGTGATCGAGGCGCTGCGCCCGGTACGTACGGTGAGCTACGATGAACTCGGCGGCGCCGGCATCTATCGGTATGAACTGATCGTGCTCGACGGCCCGGACCTATCGTCGCTCGACGGAGGCGTCGCCGAGGCGATAGCGACCTATGTCGAGCGCGGCGCCGGCAGCCTCTTGGTCGCGGTCGACTCGCCCGAGGTAGGAAAGCCCGGCGACTGTCCGGCGATCGAGGGTCTCCTGCCGGTCGACCTGTCGCCGAGGGCGCTGTCGCGCCTGCCCGACGTCGCGATGGCTGTGGCCCTCGATGTGTCCGGCTCGATGTACGGGGACAAGCTGTCGCTGGCCAAGGCCATAGGCCTCGAGCTGTTCGCCAACCTCAAGGCGACGGACGAGGCCGGCATCATCCTGTTCGACGAGGAAGCGCGCTGGCTGTACCCGCTGGCGTCGGTCGGACGGCTCGACGCGGAGCGTAGCCTGGCGCCGCTCCGGGCCGGAGGCGGCACGAGGCTGTTTCCGGCCGTCGCCGAGGCCATCGGCTCGCTCGAGGCGTCGGGCATGCCCGAGAAGCGGCTGGTCGTCGTCTCCGACGGCATCACCGAGCCGGCCGACTTCGACGCGCTGGCGGCCAGGGCCTTCCGGTCGGGCATCGCGATATCGGCGATGGCCGTCGGCGGCGAGTACGACAAGGCCCTGCTGACGCGGCTGTCCGCCGGGTCCGGCGGCCGGTTCTACCGCGTCAGGGACGCGTCCGAGGTGCCGTCGCTGATCATCGAGGACCGGAAGAGCGTCTCGAGGACGGTGTTCTCCGAGAGCCGCGTCGCCGTCGTCGACATGGCCGGGCGGCCCGCGGGCCATATCGACGGCATGGCCAGGCTCGGGCCGAGGCCGGACGCGCTGGCCTTCTACTCGAGCGCGGCCGGCGACCCGCTGCTGGCGACGAGGCGCGTCGGCTCCAGGTCGACCGTCGTCTACGCGAGCGACCTCTACGGCCGCTACGGCCGCGAGTTCCTCGAGAATCCCGGAACGCTATCGCTACTCGACGCGCTACTCGACGGCATATCCGGCGAGTCCGCGCCGGCGCTCACCGTGACCGAGACCGCCGATGGCCTCGCGCTGACGCTGGCCGCCGACTACCTCGTCGAGCCATGGGCGGCCATAGCGGACGGTTCGGGCCGCGTCGTCGCAAACGCGCCGTTCGAGCGCGTGGCCCCGGGGCACTTCCACGCGGCCCCGGGCAGGCTGCCGATCGGCTCGTACACCGCCCTCGTCGAGGACCGCGGCCGGACCATCGCTCGGGTGGCCCTGGTGTATAACGGCGGCATGGAGGGGCGGCCGAGCGATTCGGCGGCGGTCGCCGCCGAGTACCGCCCCCCGTTCTGGGCCCTGCCGAGGAGCGGTTCGCCCTGGCTGATCGCGTTCTTCGCCTCGTCGCTCGTAGCGACCGTGATCCTGAGGTTCAGGCGATGAGGGCCGTGACGGTTCGCCGCGTTCCGGCCTGCCGCTTCGCTCTGGCGGCCGCTGCGGCGGCCGCGCTGGCCGCCGTCCCCCTCGTCGCCGGGGCGCAGTCGGTCGCGGCGTCGGGTTCAGCCGCCGCCTCGATATCGCCCGCCTCGTCGCTACCCTACGCCTTCAACGAAGCCGTGGTCTCGAGCCGTACGGGCCTATCGGGCCGCTTGACGGTCTACGGCCTCGGTTCAGATGGAGAACGGTATGAGCTCTACAGGGCCGAGCTCGGCTACGCCGACGCCGCGACCGTCACCTTCTATGCCTGGCCCAGCCTCGAGGCCATAGTCACCGAAGGTCTGGACGGCGATGGGCTGCCCTTCGAGGCTCGCGCGCGGCTCGAACGCTCCGGCTTCGGGCCCAGTCCCGGGGCGGAGACCGAGCCGGACCTGTCGACGCTCGAGTTCCCGATGCGCGGGCGCATGCCGGGTGCGCTCGAGGCCGACAGGCGGCCATGGCCGCTCGCCCTGCTAGCGCTCTGGGCCGCCCTGTTCTCGCTGGCGCCGCTCGCCGTTCTCGGCGGGCGAGGCCGACTTGGTACCGCCGGGCGCTCGGGACGGTACGCGACGAGGCGCGGCCCCGCGGTCGCCGAGACGGTCGCGGCCGTCTCGGCGACGATCGCGATCGCCGTGCTGGCCTTCGCGCTCGGCCATGCCCGGCCGGACCTACGCTCGGCCCCGGACGATAGCGGCGCGACCCTGCTCGGCGTCCGCTCGCCGCTCGAACCCCTGCCGCTGTCGTCGTTCGACGGCTACGCGAGGCTGAGGTTCCAGCGGCCGCCGCTCGTGATAGCGGGCGACGACGGCCGGCCGGCGCTCGCCCCGGCCCCGTTCCAGGCGGCCTGGGCCCTTCCAGGGAGGCCTCGTGAGTAGGCGTTTGGGCGTCGCGAGCGCGGCGATGGTGGTGGGTCCGCTCCTGGTTGCGGCCTTGGCGCTACCGGGTGAGGCCGACGTGGCCGCGGCCGCCTCGATAGCCGGGGGCTTGCCCCTCGCCTGGGCCGCCGCCGTGTCGCTCGCGGCCAGCCTGGACGCGACCGGGCTGGCCATCGCCCTGGCCGGCGCTCTGCCGTTCGGCGCCTGGGCCTTGGCCTCCTACGCGCCTAGGCCGTCCTGGCCCGACCTGGTCGCGCTGGCCTCGGCGGCCGTGGCCGGCTCGGTTTCGGCGTTCGCGCTGGAACGCTCGGCCCGGGCCGGACACGGCCGCGCGCGCCTCGTCGTACCCATCGTCGCCATGGCCAGCTGCGCGGCCGCGTCCGAGCTGGCCGGTCCCTGGTCAGGCGCGGCCGTATCGTCGCTCGTTGTCGTCCTATCGTCGCTAGCCTTCGCGAGGCCCCGATGAGGATGATGAGCGCCAGGCGTGCGGTCCGGCGCCTCGTCCTAAGGGACGCGCTCGGGCGGCTACGGTTCCGCTCGGTCGCCTGGCTCGGAACCGCTTTCGCCGCCTGGTCGCTGACGCTGCTGGCGTCGGTCAGCCTGCTCGACACGAGGCTCATGCCGTCCCCATTGGCGTTCAACGCCATCGTGATGGCGATCGTCGGCTCGCTCCCGGCCTTCCTGGCCTATCCGGCGAGGCGATCCTGGGGCATGGACGCCATACGGGCGGCCGATAGCGAGACCTCGATCGAAGCCTGGCTCGGCTATCGGGGTGGCCCCGCCGAGCGGCTGCTCGAACGGAGGGCCCTCGAAGCGCTGGGCCTCGCGACGATAGGAGTGCCGCAGGCGACGAGGCGTCCGGCGAGCGCGCGCCGTTTCGTAGCGGCGCTGTACGCCGTCGGACTCGCCAGCTTCGTGGCCGCCCAGATCGCGTCGATAGGCTCGGGCTGCGGCTTATCCCTCGGTTATCCGGAACGCGAGATAGTCCCGGCCGTATCGGACGCGTCGGTCGCTATCGAAGACGGGTATCCAGCCGTCGTCGAGGCCGAGGCCGAGGAAGTCGACGAAAAGCCTGCCGAGGACGGATCGGCCGAACCTCGCCCATCCCGAAGCGCCGGGGAAGCCGACGAGAACAGGCTCGAGGAGCCCGACTTCGTGGCGGCGTCCGACGGCCGACCGGGCGACGGAGCGGCCGAGGCGGCGGCGACGGATCAGGCCAAGGCACCGAGCCGTTCGGCGGTGGCCGGGGCCGGGACCAGGCGAGGCGGCGCCGTATCCTCGGGCGACGGCTCGGGCGACGGTTCCGGCGGCGAGGCCTCGAGCCCCGGCTACGAGGGGCGGGGGCGGGCCATCGAGCCGAGCCCGATGCTGGACTATCGCGCGCGCTTCGAGCGCCAGTATGCCGAGGCAACCGGCGTCGAGACGGCCATAGGCCCGGAACCGAGCGCCGAGACGGTCTCGGCCGCCATAACCGAGCTTTTCTCGAGCTACGACGCCCGGGTGGTCGTCGGCGGGGACGTCGACCCGGAGCTGGCCGGACTCGGGGCCGCCTGGCTCGACGCCTTCGGCCCCGGGGCAGCCGCAACCGGCGAGAGGAGGCCCTAGCATGAGGCGAGCATCGATCCTGGCCGCCTCGGCCACGACGCTCCGGACGCTCGCGGCGATCGCCGCCGGCGCGGCGCTGTGGTACGCTATGCGCCTGTGCCAAGGAGCGCTGCGCCCCGTCCTCGGGCGCGTGCCGGAATGGGCCGCGCTAGCCGCCAACGCCGGCGTCGAGGAGGCGCTCAGGCTCGGCCTGGCCTTGCTGATAGCGCGATACGTACGCCGGGCCGGGCTCGAACCGGGTACGGTCGGCCTCGGCGTCGTTGCGGCCTGCTCGCTCGGCGCGCTCGAGAACGCCTCGTACCTGGCCGCCTTCCCGACGCTCGACGCGTACTGGCGTCTGGGCTACGCCGTGCCGATCCACGCCGGGGCTGCGGCGCTGTACGCCATAGGCACCGGGGAGAGCAAAAGCCCCGATGGCGCGAGCCGTCCGACGAGCTGGCCGGCCGGGATAGCTGCGGCCTTCACGCTCGCGTGGGCCTGGCATTCAGGCTTCAATATAGTCGCGGCCCTGTTCCCCTTCCCGGCCCTGCCGATCGTCGGCACGGTCGTCAACCTGATAGCCCTCTCGGCGCTCGTCGTGGCGCTGGCAATTCGGTACGGATACTGGAGCGTGTATGCAGCCCGATGAATTCGAACGATCGCTCGCCTCGATCAAGGACCTCTACGACGACTACACGGCCTTCGTCGGCACCCGCGTGCTCGGCTACCCGAGGATACTCGAGCGCCTGTTCATAGCGTTCCTATCCGGCGGCAACGTCCTGCTCGAGGGAGCTCCTGGACTCGGCAAGACGACGCTGGCCAAGACCTGGTCGGAGTTCTTCGGGCTCGGCTTCAGTCGGGTCCAGTTCACCCCGGACCTGATGCCGCTCGACATCATCGGCTCGAACCTGCTCGAGGAAGGCCCCTCCGGGCGTTCGTTCCGCTTCTACCGAGGGCCCATCTTCTCCAACGTGGTGCTCGGCGACGAGATAAACCGGGCGACCCCCAAGACCCAGTCGGCCTTCCTCGAAGCGATGGAGGAAAAGCGCGTCACCTTCCTCGGCGAGGTCCATCCCCTGCCCGATCCCTTCTTCGTCATAGCGACGCAGAACCCCATCGAGCTCGAGGGCACCTACCCGCTCCCCGAGGCGCAGATAGACCGTTTCTTCATGAAGCTCAACTTCGCGATGCCCGACCTCCACGCCCTGCTCGGCATCATGGATCTCCAGGCGACCGAGAAGCATGGCCGGGCCATCGGCGCCGAGGCCTCGCAGGAGGCCGTCGCGGGCTGGCGGGCCCTGGCGCCCCATATAGCCGCGCCCGAAGGCGTACGCGCCTACATAGCCCGCATCGTCGAGCACAGCCACCCCGACCGCTCGCCGGTCGAGCTGGTGCGGAAGTACGTCCTGTATGGCGCCTCGCCGAGGTCGGCCATAGCCCTCCTCGCGGCGGCCAGGACCAAGGCCGCGATGGCCGGCCGCCCGAGCGTTTCGTTCGACGACGTCGACGAACTGCTCGCCGATGTGGCCGCCCACCGCCTGATCCTCAACTTCGAGGCCGAGGCCGACGGCGTCACGGTGGCCGACGTGCTCGGAGCGGTCAGGGCCGACGCCGCCAAGGCCTTCGCCAGGGAGCGCCGATGAGGCTCGTCGACCCGGAGTGCGCGGCCATCGCGGCGGCCTTCTCCCGGCGCGACCTGCGCGCCAGGCTACCCGAGTCGATCGCGGCCAAGGACCCCATGTACCGCCGCTCCGGCTCGAGCTACGACCTCAAGAGCATCCGTGAGTACCAGCCTTTCGACGACCCGCGGGCCATCGACTGGAAGCTATACGGCCGATCCGACCGCGCTTTCGTCAAGGAATTCTACGACGAGGCGGACGACGAGGTGGCCTTCCTCGTCGACTCTTCGGCCAGCCTGTCGTGCGCCCCGGTCGAGGAGTACCTACGCTTCGTATCGTCGATGGCCTTCCTGCTCCTGTCGCTCGGCATGAGCGTTCGCCTGTGGACCTTCGGCTCGCGGCTGTCCGAGCGTTGCGTCGCGGCGCGGTCCAGGGGCTCGCACGGCTCGATAGCCGGGGCGCTGGCGTCCATGCGCTTCGAGGGTCCGACCGCCTGCTCGAGGTCGTTCGCCCAGTGGCGCGCCGGATCCAGGCAGCGCCGCGCGTTCGTGTTCTCCGACTTCCACGAGCCCAACCCGACGTTCAGGTCGTCGGGCGGACTGTTCCTGATACGCTATCGGACGCCGTTCTCGAGCCTGGCCCTGCCGGGGACCGAGGCCGAGGTGCGCGATCCCGAGTCGGGCGCCGTGGTCGTGGCTCCTTGGGGCAAGGCCGACGAACGGGCCTGGGCGGAGGCGGAGGCGTCGCGGGACGCCGCTCTGGCCTCGATCCCGCGGGTGTTCTTCAGGCGGCTCGATCCCGGCACACCCCGGGCCCCGGTCTACTGGGACGCGCTGGAGCGGCTGTATGCCTGATCGGATCGCGCTAACCTCGGCGCTCGGACCAATCGCCTGGCTCCTCGTGCCTGTCATAGCGCTCCTGTTCGTGGCGCTCAGGCTCAGGCGCAGGCTGGTCTATCCTCACGAGCTCCTCGCCGATCGGAGCGGCGCGAGGCCGACCGCCCTGCTCCTGAGAATGATGCGGCTCTACTTCGACACCGCCCTGGACGCCATCTGCGCCGTCGTCGTCGGGCTGGCCCTCGCGGGCTACCCGCGGCCAGCGGCAGACAAGGGCCCGGTTGTCGTCATGGACGCATCGGCCTCGATGCTGGCAGGCATGCGCGGCGACCGCCCTCTCGACGAGGCGGCGCGCCTGGCCCTGTCGTACTACAGCCAGGACGAGGCTGGCGCGCGCCGGACGAGGCTCTTCGCCCTCGGTTGGGACCCGACGAGGCGCAGGCACTCCCTGACCGATAGGAGCGCCCTGCTCGAGACGGCCAAGAGCCCCCAGGAGCTGGCGGCGGGCCTCGAATCGTCGGAGTCGTTCATGTCGGTCGACTACGCCCTGCTCGCGGGCCTGGCTCGCCGAGGCTACGGCGAGGTGACGCTCCTTACCGACGACGCCTCGGTCGAGGGGCTCGGCGTCGAGATCGTCAGGCTAGGGGCCAAGCCGCCGCGCTACCTGCTCCTGGCGACGGCGGCCTGGGACCGCGGCTCGGGCAAGAGCGTCGCGCGCTTCGTAGCCGCGGGCGGCGCCGAGCCCGATAGCCTATGGCGGCTCGGGCCGGGCGGAGCCGCGGCGCGCGCCAAGCCCGAGGACTACGAGATACGACGCTCCCCCTCGGGCTTCGAGCTGGCCTTGGCGAGGCCCGGCCCCTGGGCGGTACGATGGGACGGCCGGCTCCTGCCCTTCGTCGCGCCTGGGCCGCCCGAGCCGCTGCGGGCTCGCGGAACGATGGCCGAGCGCGTCGTCACGGGTCTCAAGCCGATAGGCGGCGCTACCGGGCGGGGCGTCATGGTCGTCGACCGCGGCGGGGCCGGCAGGCCGGGCTCGCTGTCGGTCGCCGCCGCCCGGGACGAGTCGTGGCTCCTGCCGCCGAGGACCACCCTCGGCGCCCTCGTCGCCTCCGGGCTGGACCGGCGGGCCGACCTGGCGCTCGGGCCGGCGGCCTTCGCTTCGGCCGAGGCGGCGACGCCCTTCTGGCTCGCCCGGGCCTCGTCGACGGCGACGGCCGACGGGGCGACAGGCGACTCGAGGCCGACGCGCGTCGGCGACGGATACCTGTACCCAGACGAGACCGTCGTCACGCCGCCGCCGGGCGAGTACGCGCCCACGGGACGCAGGGTCGTCGCGGCTGCGGGCTCGCCGCCCGAACGCAGGGTCGCCGTCGCGCTGGCGCTCGCCCTGCTCTACGGCCTCAAGGCCTGGCTCGGCCTGAGGCGACGCCGGGCCGACTGAGAGCGGCTAGCCCTTGGAGCCTCGGTAGCGCTCGACGAATTCGAGCTTGAGGTCCCGTAGCCGCCCGCTGATGGATACTTTATAGATGTGCGGGTTCAGGAAGCGCAGGAAGGTGTGGTCGAACGACCGCATCGACGCGGCGCGCCTGGCGCGTAGCTCCTGCATCGTCGGGGCTGGCGCGAGGCGCTTGCCACCCTCCATGACCTTGCCGAGCATGGGCCGTATCTCGCCGCACGGCTCGAAGGTAACGCGCCTGGTGTCGAGCGACGGATGATGGAAGGTGACCGTCTTCCCGGGCTCTATCGTCTCGCCGGCGAGCGTCATCACGTCGGCCACGGCGGCGCCAGACTCGTCGTAGACGCGGTACAGGTCCTTGACGCCGGGATTGGTCGACTTGTCGGGATTGTCCGAGAACTTCATCGTCGGCGACCATACGCCGCCCCGCTCAAAGGCGGCCAGCTTGTAGACGCCGGTGAAGGATGCCTCGTCGCCTCCGGTGACCAGGTGGGTACCGACGCCCCAGACGTCGACCGGCGCGCCGGCGGCTACGAGCGTCTCGATGATCTCCTCGTCGAGCTCGTTGGATACGACGATGAAGGCGTCATCGAGGCCAGCCTCGTCAAGCCCCTCGCGTACCTTGCGCGACAGGTAGTCTATATCGCCGGAGTCGAGCCTGACGCCTAGCTTCTTGCCTCGCCCTGCCAGGCGATTGCCGACCTTGATCGCGTTCGGCAGGCCGGAGCCGAGCGTGTCGAAGGTGTCGATCAACAGGGTGGTGCCGTCCGGGTACATGTCGGCGTAAGCCTCGAACGAGGCTAGCTCGCTCTCGAAGGCCATCACCCAGCTATGGGCCATCGTGCCGAGGGCCGGGATGCCGAGCCGCTTGCCGGCCAACGCGTTCGAGGTACCGTGGGCGCCGCCTATATAAGCCGCCCGCGAGGCGGACATCGCTCCGTCGAAGCCCTGGGCCCGCCTGAGCCCGAACTCCATCACCTTCTTGCCCTTGGCCGCCAGGGCGACCCTGGCGCTTTTCGTCGCGATGAGGCTCTGGAAATTGATCGTATTGAGCACCAGGCCTTCGATGATCTGCGCCTCTATCAGATTGGCATGGACGCGCAGGAGCGGCTCCTGCGGGAAGGCGAGCTCGCCCTCGGGCATCGCGTAGATGTCTCCGGAGAACCTGAAGTCCGCCAGGTACGCGACGAAGGCCGGGTCGAAGCCAGGCTGCGCCGACAGCCAGGCCAGGTCGTCCTGGGAGAACCTGAAGACCTCGAGCGCCTCGAGGAGCGGCTCCAGGCCGGCGAACACCGAGAAGCCGCCCTTGAAGGGCTGTCGCCGGAAGAAGACGTCGAAGACGGCGCTGGTATCCAGGCCGTGCTTCCAATAGCCCTGGGCCATCGTCAGCTCATAGAAATCGGTGAATAGGGCGCTCGAGTTCAACGGAAAACCTCCAAGGAATCTATGATCGCCACGCCCCTGGACCTGAGGTCAGCGAGCGCGGCGTCGACGGAACCCTCCGGCGAGCCGACGGCCCTGGTGGCGTCGGAGACGACGACGACCGAGTAGCCGAGACGGGCAGCGTCGAGGGCGCTGTAGTATACGCAGTAGTCGAGGGCCAGCCCCGCGACGACGACGGCCGAGGCGCCGAGGGCGCGCAGGTAGCCGTCGAGCCCGGTCGGGGTGGATCGGTCGTTCTCGTAGAAAGCCGAGTAGCTGTCCAGGTCCGGCCTGTAGCCCTTGCGGAGTATGAGCCGGTAGGGATCCTGCCGCAGCGCGGAGTGTAGCTCCGCGCCTCGCGTGCCCTGGACGCAGTGGTCGGGCCAGGGCCCGCCGCCCGGCCCGACCGACGCGAAGGAGATGTGACCGGCCGGGTGCCAGTCCTGCGTGGCCACGCATAGCTCGAACATGGCGGCCAGCTCGTTGACGAGGGGCACGATCTCGTTCCCGCCCTCGACCGCCAAGGCGCCGCCGGGGCAGAAATCGTTCTGGATATCGATGGCCAGGAACGCCGTCCTCGATCTGTCGATACGCATCGGTCCCTCCCATGCGGCACAAGAGTAACGGATAATGACGAGCCGGTAAAGACGACGCGCGCTACGGGAACCTGGCGGACAGGCGTACGGTATACTCGAGGCCCTCGACCCAGCTCGCGCCCTCGGGGATCCACCCGTCGCTGCCGATGCCGAGGCGCACCGACGCGCGGTCTCCGGAGACGCCCAAGGACAGGCCGGCCTTGTACAAGCGCCCTTCGGGGACGAAGCGCAGGCCGGACTCCAGCTCAAGGGGCCAGCGACTTCCTGCCGATATGGCGGCTCCCAGGTCGAAGCGCTCCGAGGCGCCGCCTACCACGCGCCAGGAACTGCGCAGCGATAGCCACGGCGCCGGAGCCGGACGGTAGCGGGCGTCGAGCTCGACGACGCTCGAGCCAGCCTCCGCCGAGTCGGCCAGGCTCAGGCGCGCCCGAACGCTCGCCAGGCCCAGCCACGCGGCCAAGTCGCAGGAGGCTCGCATGGAGACGGCCGTACCTTCGGGCGTATAGGCATCCGGGCGGAGGTAGCGCCAGCCCAGGGCCCAGGCCAGGCCGGACCTCGAGCGGCGCAGGCTCAGGTCGGCCCTCAGGAAGGGTGCCTGACCGCCGTCGACGTCGACCCAGAACCGGTCGGCGCAGGAGGCGACTAGCTCGAGGCGGTACCCGGCGACCGACAGGCGCGCCTCGGCGCGGCCGGCCGCCGCGTCTCGGCCCGGCAAGCCGAGGCTGGCCGCAGCCGCCCCGGCGGCCGCCCAGGCAGGCCCGCCTACGGAGACGCCGAGCGCTCCGTAGGCCCGTCGCCCGGCCGGGGCCGGCGGGTCGTACCAGCCGAGGCCGCCGGGCTCGGCCTCGGTCTCGACGACGCTGGCGAGCGCCGACAGCGGCGAGCCTCGGGGCGCCGCCCAGAATCCGTACGCGGCCCAGTCCCCGGCCGAGCCGCCGTCGAAGGCCGGCAGCTCGGCGTAGGCGCCGTAGTCGTCTCCGAGCGCCGCGCCGACCCGCGTCGCCGCGAGGGGCCAAGCGGCCTCGAGCGGCGCTCCCGAGCGGCCGAGCAGCGTCACGATGGCCGAGGCCGGCGCCTCGACGAAGGCGGCCAACCCCACTGGCCTGGCCGAGCCTACGAGCAGGTACGGTAGGGTCATGGTAAAGCCGACCTCGGCCGGATCGTCGGAGGCGGGAACAGGAACGCGGTAGCTGAACCGTAACCCGGCGGCGGCCGTGGCAATCGCGGCCTTGCAGTCGAGGCCGTCGACGTTCGACAGCTCGAGGGCGCCGATCGCCGACGCGGCCCGCTGAGGAGAGGGCCATGCGTCAAGGCCGGCCGAGAGGAGCCAAGCCGCGGCGATCGCGGCCCTGATCGCGATCGGAGCTAGCCCTCCGGCTTTGAGCGGATCAAGGCCGCCGTGTCCTGTATGACTCATACGGGCGCATACGACGCGGGGAGCCGCCTCGCTTGACGACCGGCGTATCTATCGGTATTCTCTACATATACTTTTCCATATATTAGGAGGCGCTATATGGCTGTATCGGTATACTCGACGCCGAGCTGCTCGTACTGCAGGCTGGTAAAGGACTGGCTCAAGGCCAGGAACGTACGCTTCGACGATTACAACGTGGCCCAGGATCAGAGGCGGGCCGAGGAGATGGTCAGGAAATCCGGACAGATGGGCGTGCCGGTGACGGACGTCAACGGACGCGTCATCGTCGGATTCAATACGGCCGAACTGGAGCGCGCGCTGCGCTAGACGTCGGCCCGTGGGGAGCCTGGCCGGCTGAAACGGCTCCCGCTAGTCTTCGTCATCCGAGTCGTCGTCATCGTCGTCGTCATCATCCGAGTCGACGATGGGATTGCCGTCCGCGTCCACCTCGATCTCGACCACGTTGCCGTACTCGTCTATCTGTACGATGGTCTGGACGCCGGAGGCTTTGCGCTCCTGCTTCTTCTTGAGCTTATCCTCGCGCTTCTTCTTCTTAGCCAGATCCTTCTGGCGCTTCTCGAACGAATAATTGGTCCTTTTCGCCACGGATATCCCTTTCATGATTGAACGATGGTTGGGGCTCGGCGCTTCGAACCGACGCCTGAGAGCTACTATCCTAAACCTTTTTTACCTCATGGTCTATGCCGGTCGCGATACTGAGTCGCTTGCCGCCCCGAGCGGCGCCGTAGTACAGTGCGCGGCGGAGGCCATCGATGAACCAGGATCAGGTCAAGGAACTCTTGCTCAGGGTCGAGGACTGCAAGACGGAGTTCAGCGTCGTGTTCACGGGCAAGAAGAGCGGTATGGTCAACGGCCTCTACAAGCCCCTGACCAGGGAGATACTTATCCATAACAAGAACTTCGAGAACGACGGCCAGCTGATCTATACGGCCATCCACGAGTACGCCCACCATATCCACTGCGAGCGAGGCGGCTTCGTACCCGGCGCCAGGTCGCACACGAACGAGTTCTGGGCCATCTTCCACGAGCTGCTCGAAAAGGCCGAGGGCCTGGGGCTGTACGAGAACAGCTTCGACTCCGACCCGGACTTCGTCGAGATGACCGGGCGCATCAGGGCCCTTCTGCCGGAGAATGGCCGCGTGATGCTCGAGTTCGGCAAGCTCGTCGTCGAAGCGGAGGCGCTGTGCCGTAAGCACCTGGTCCGCTTCGAGGATTACCTGGACCGCGCCATCGGTATCCCGAGGACGAGCGCCGCCGCCGCGATGAAGGCCTATAGCTTCCAGGTACCCGCCGAGATAGGCTGGGACGCGATGAAGGTCGTCTCCGGCATCAGGCAGTCCGAGGTTCGCGGCCAGGCTATCGAGGCGTTCAAGTCGGGCAAGAGCCCCGACACCGTCAAGGCCATGGTCAGGCGGGACAAGCCCGCCGATGACCCGTCGGAGCGCCTGCAGAAGGAGCGCAAGCGGCTCGAGCGGACCATCAAGAACCTGCAGGACCGCCTGACCATGGTCGAGTCCGAGCTGTCGAAGATGGCGGCTGACTAGGCCTCGGCCGACTAAGCCGCAGCCAGGGGACGCTACCCGAGGCCGTAGAACAACGGCACCAGCACCGGCACGAGGAGCGATAGTATCGCCCCACTCGTGAAACTGACCGGCACCGAGTCCGGGCCGAGGCACTGCTCGATGAGCGGGAGCGTCACGTCCATCGCGGTGGCCCCCCCGGCCCCGACCGCCGTGTACGGCCGCTTGGACCGCGACAGGAGCGGTATCAGGAGGAGGGCCATCGACTCGCGGGCCATGTTGGCGAGGAAGGCCGCCGAGCCGAGGACCGGGTCGCCGAGGTCGGATAGCAGCACGCCCGAGAGGCTATACCAGCCGAAGCCGGCCGCGAGTGAGAGGGCCTTGCCGGCGCTGATCGAGAAGGCCGCCGCGACGACGAGTCCACCGGCGAGGCTGCCGACCATCGTAGCTATCGGCACGAGCGCGGTGTCGGCCCGCACGAAGGCGGAGCGCAGCGATATGCCGGACTGGGCGAACTGGAGCCCTATCATGAACAGGAGCGCGTTGAGCACCCAGCCGGTCACCGAGCCGTAGTCGAGCGCCAGTTCCGGTAGGGCGAGCCCGGTCACGAAACCGACGATGACGACGACGAGCAGGACCGACGGCCCCTTGAAATGTTCCCAGCCCAGCCGCGGCGACCCGTCGGTCACCGGCCCTGAGCCGCCGTCGGGCCGCGCGCCGGGCGCGCCGGCGCGATGGCCGCCTCGACGGGTTCGCATCGCGTCGAGGAGCGAGTAGGCCGCGCAGATCGCCGCTATCGTACCGGCGAGCGTGGCGAGCGCCGTGCCGACCGCCAACAAGCCTATCTCGCCGAGCCGGTCGCGCAGCTCGCGCGCGTTCCCAAGCCTGAAGCCCATCACGAGCAGCAGGACCCAGAGTACCATCTTGATCAAACGGTCGGTCACCTTGGCCGGCGGCGATAGCCTGACGCGGTGGATCAGCGCGCCGGCGGCCATGAAGGCCAGGAGGACGAGTATCTGCGCGAAGGCGCCCATGCCTAGACCGTCCCGGCGACCCTGGCCGTCGCGCCGCAATGCTCGCGGAGCAGGGCCGCGAAGCGCTCCCCCACCCGTTCGAGGCTCGCTGGCGAGTATAAGCCGAGAGGCGCGTAGATAAAGCCGGCGAGCCGCCTCGTGCCGTCCTTGAGCTTGCCGCGCATCGAGTCCTTGACCGGGTTGCCGAGCGGCGAGCCGTCGGCGGCGCAGACGCACAGGAGCCCGGCCAGGTCCATCTCCTGGCCGGAGGCGTTGAACACGTAGGCCTCGCCGGCCCCGCAGACGCGGATCAGGGCCGAGCCGCCGAGTTCGTCGGCGTCGAGCAGGCTGATGGGCAGCCCGGTCTCGAGCGACAGCAGGTTGTTGCAGTCGACCGGCCCGTTGATCGACGGGAAGACGCCGTCGCGGGCGGCCCGCGCCAGGTACTCGCTGGCCGGCTTCTGTCGGCCGGCCGGCTTGAAGCCCCCCGCGCGCAGCATCGCCCGCACCGGCTCCTTGACGGCGGCCGGCGGGAAGTCCTCCGAGGCTCGGCGAGCGGCCAGCTCGCCGAGCGCGCCCGAAAGGGCGCGCGGCGCCGGGGCCATGTCGTCGACCTCGGCCAGGACCATGCACACGAGCGATCCCGACAGCCGCGGGTCGTCGTCCTTACGTAATCGTATCGAGTCGTCCATAACGCGACGGTATCACGCCGCCGCTCCGTCCGCAAGCGACCGGAAGGTTCTCCTTGATACCCGGCCGGTAGATGCTATACTTATGCCATGCCCAGGAGGATTCGATGATCAAGCGAGCCTGTTGCGTCATGGCGTTGGCGTTATCGATCGCGGCCGTCGGGGCCCAGGAGCGGATAGCGGTGCTCGACACCGTGCTGCCCAAGGGCATCGACGCCAAGGTGATCATCCCGATCACCGAGAAGATCATGGAAGAA
>Ga0116157_10002407_pt1:0-12500 | contig 18235 bp, 6 predicted proteins | sample AD_UKC048_MetaG_FD_89882 | JGI IMG/M metagenome (GOLD analysis project Ga0116157, IMG submission 89882) | Active sludge microbial communities of municipal wastewater-treating anaerobic digesters from USA - AD_UKC048_MetaG | ecosystem: Engineered > Bioreactor > Anaerobic > Digestate...
ACCACCGGCGACGTGCCGTCCGAGTACTCGGGCCGACTCGACTTCACCGTCGATGAGGCCACGCGCACGCTGCGGGCCGTCGAGGGCGGCTATCGCGTCGTCGAGGCAACGGTGCAACTGGCGTCGTATTCGGGCGAAACGGGGTGGCACCTCGACGCGCAGTGGTTCTCGGCAGCGGGCGAGACGGCCGTCGCGCGCATCGGTTTCCACACGGATGGGGCCGGCCCGTGCGTCCGCGCCGAGATCGCCACCGAGGTCACCGAGACCGTGTTGTGGCGACGGGACGCGCCCTTCACGAGAGGAAATGCCTACGCGGCGCTCGGCGTCGGATTCGACTCGATCACCGGCTTGGTCGAGTTCACCTGCGACAACACGCTGCTTGGATCGTATCACGCCGAAGGCACGGCGCTGCTGACCGCGGACCAGTTCGGGCTGTTCTCGATGGACTCCTACGCGGCAACCGAGTCATCGGCCACATACTTCGCCGATGAGGTGGAGGCGCAACGTCACTACGCGGCACTGAATCCGACGCCGGCCGAGGTGTACGTTCAGGCGGGTGCAGCGGGGCCGTTCTACGGCACGGCCGGTTCGCCCTATGCCTCGATCCAGTCGGCGCTGACCCTGGTTGAAGACGGCGGCGTCATCCACGTTGCACCCGGTGTCTACGCCGAGAACGTGTTGGTTTCCGGCGCGTTATCCTGGCCGGCGTTGATGCAGATCTCGGTGATCGGCGACACGGACGCCGTCATCGACGGCGGCGGCGCCGGCGCGGGTCTATACGTTGAGGCCTTGAGCGCCGTTTCGATCGGGAGACTCGCGGTGCGCCATGCCGATATCGGCGTGTTCATTGCCGACACTGTGGGCGACGCACTGATCGAGGCGGTGTCGGCCACGGAGAATGACCTCGCCGGCATCGAGGCGCAGAACGCGCGGCTCACGGCGCGCGGCTGTGTACTATCGCATAACCCCGGTCAAGGTATTCACGCCCATGGTGACGCCGACGACGCGATCCTCGTGGAACGATGCTATGCCCAAGGCAACGGCGATTGCGGCGTGGTGGCGGCCGGCGCATCGCTGACGCTACGCGATTGCGTCGTCACCGGAAATGGCGGCGACGCCGGCGTGGTGGCCAGCGGTCCGTGCGCGCTGCTGAACAACACTGTCTCGGACAATACCGAGGGCGCGGGCATTCTGCTGGAGGCCGGCGTCGGGGCCAGCGCTTCGGTGTACAACAACATCGTCAGCGGCAATGCCGGAGTCGGTATCGACGCGACGCCTCTCGCGGGCGGCCTCGACATCAACCACAACAACGCGTGGAACAACGCCGGCGGCGCCTACGCCAATGTGGCGAATCCCGGCGATCACGCGTTGGCGGAAGATCCGGCCTTTGTCGGCGGCGGCGATTACCACATCGGAACGACGTCTGTCTGCATCGGCGCCGGCGACAACGCGTACGCAACCGGAGATCGGCGCGACATCGACGGCGAGCCCCGCATACAGCGGGATACCGTGGATCTCGGCGCGGACGAAACGCCGTGGGCGCCGGTAACCGTGGTTGTGTTCGCGGACGCCAAGCTCGAGGCGGCCGTACGCGAGGCCATCGCGAAGCCGGACGGGCCGATTCTCAGCAGCGATCTCGTCGGCGGCGCGCTGACGGTCCTAAGACCCAATAACCAACACATCACGGACCTCACCGGCCTCGAGTACTGTCTTGAGTTGACGACACTCGAACTGGCCCTCAACGACATCGAGGACCTCTCGCCCATCGCCGGCCTCACCGCGCTCCGCCGGCTCCGGCTCGGCGGTAATCGAATCACCGACATCAGCGCCCTGGCCGGCCTGACGGCGCTGAACCATCTCGAGTTGGACAACAACACCATCGCGGACATCTCGCCGCTCGCCGGGTTGACCGAGCTCCGCGAATTGCTCCTGAACGATAACCGGATCGTCGACGTCACGCCCCTTGCCGAGCTCATCCTCTTCCGTCAGCTCGATCTCGACGATAACCTCATCGAAGACGTGCAGGCCCTCGCCGACAACGAGGGCATCGGCGAAGGCTTCCTCGGACCGGATGTCCTCGACCTGTCCGGCAATCCGCTCAGCCAGACCGCGTTGTGCGACCAGATACCGATCATCGAGTCGCGGGGCGCCTCGGTGGATTACGATGGCGCGTGCGAGGCCACCGAAGGCGAAGGTGAGGGCGAGGAGGCCGTGTGGGCCTGGGGCCGCAACGCAGACGGACAGATCGGCGATGGCACCACCGTCACGCGCAAGGCCCCCGTGCAGGTCTCGGGCCTCACGGATGCGACGGAATGCGCAGCGGGCGCGGACCACTCGCTGGCGATACTGGCCAATCAGACGATCCGCGCCTGGGGCAACAACGCCAACGGCCAGTTGGGCGATAACACATCGAGCCGCCGCACCACGCCGGTGGCTGTGCTCAACGTAGGTCTCGCCAAGGCCATCGCCGCCGGCGACTCGCACTCGCTCGCGGTTCGCACCGATGGCGCGGTATATGCCTGGGGCCGAAATGCCAAGGGCCAGATCGGCGATGGCACCACCGTCACGCGCAAGGCCCCCGTGCAGGTCTCGGGGATCTCCGGCGTGAGCGCCGTGGCCGCGGGCGCAACGCATTCCTTGGCGCTCAAGAGCGACGGCACCGTATGGGCCTGGGGCGACAACACCAACGGTCAACTTGGCGACGGCTCCACCGTCCAACGCACGGCGCCCGTCCAGGTGTCCGGCCTCACCGGCGCCAAAGCCATCGCTGCCGGCGGCGATCATTCACTGGCCGTCTGCACGGATGGCTCGGTATGGGCGTGGGGCCTGAACAGGCAAGGCCAACTCGGCGACGGCACGACGGTGGGCCGCGCCGCGCCCGTCCGGTTGAGCGGCCTCACCGGCGTGGTCCAGGTGGCCGCCGGCGACGAGTTCTCGCTGGCGCGCACCAGCAGCGGCAGCGTGTGGGCGTGGGGCCTCAACTCGCGTGGCCAGCTCGGCGTCGGCAACACCGTCACCTACAAGACGCCGACGCGGCTGACGGGTATCACGGCTGTCTCGTGGATTGCGGCCGGCGGCACACACGCCATCGCCGCCAAGAGCGACGGCACCGTGTGGGCGTGGGGCGACAACGCCAGCGGACAGCTCGGCGACGGCACCACGACGCGGCGCACCTCCCCCACGCTCGTCACCGGCCTCGCCGGCACCTCGCGCGTCGCCGCCGGTGGCGACCACTCCGTCGCCATAGCGCACTAGGCCCTTTCGCCGGAAATGGTCTACAATGCGCTCACGGGCTAGGAACCACGGTACGAGCGAAGGAGGAAACACCATGCGTTTGCAGATCGTTATCGCGTTGTGCCTGTTGGCCGGCGGTGTGTGGGCCGCCGATGAATCGTGGCGGCTGCCTTTGGCCGAGAAGGAGCCGCTGCTCGAGAAGAACTGCGTCGAGAAGCACAATATCCTCGGCCTGTATCCATCGCAGGTCGACGTGTCGCTGGCGGACGGATCGTCGGATCCGTCGACGCGGGGCTATGCCAACATCGCCCACTCGGTTTGCTGGACGGCGAACTACTTGGCGGGCGCGTCGTACCGGTACGCGTTCTTGAAGAAGTCGGGCGCATCCGCCGAGGCCATCGAGCAGGCGCGCCTGCGGGCCGACGAACTGTTCGAGGCGGTGTATCGTTGCCAACTCGTGACGGGCGTCAAGGGCCTCCAGTCGCGCGGCTACGCTATCGGCCACGGCGAGTCCTACGAGGAACGCGAGGATGTGCCTACGGCGGACGAGTGGCACCAGGGCGCGGGCGAGTACAAGGATCTGCGGTGGCGCGGCTCGCCGAGCCATCACAACTACAGCGACTCGACGCATGGCCTCATGCAGTACTACGACCTCGCCGCGGAGGGTGTTCAGAAGGATCGGGCGCGCGACGCCATCGTCAATCTCGTGGACTATTGGGTGGACAACAACTTCAACATTCAGCACCTGGATCCCGAGGAGAATACGCCGATTCTCGGTTGGACGGACGGCAAAACGCTGAACACGCGCATCATGATGGCCATCGCCCAAGCCAAGTACGGCCACTACGTTTCAGGCGAGGAGCGTTTCAAGGCGATGTACGATCGGCTTCTCGATCAGTTCGGCGTGCGCGGCCTCGAATCCTTCAAGACGGACAAGGATTTCGACGATGCCGAGCACGTGTTCAGTCATCTCGAAAACCTGTTCCGCATCGAGAAGGATCCGGAACTCCTCGCGGCGTACCGCAAGGTGGCGGACGGCCTCTGGGCCAATCACAAGGACGACGCGCAGAGCCTGTTCACGTACATCTACGCCAACATCGCCCCGGACATGGCCGACCGCGACAAGGCGCTCCGCGAGGCCCTGTACTCGCTTCAGACGTGGCCGACGGACATGACGATTCAGCCGCGGATGAGTAGCCTTCGCGGCGATCTCAAACCGCCCTACCCGGTGTACGCGGCCGCATGGGACAACGAGTACATCTGGAAAGGGAATCTGCTGAATCCGGACGGGTGGCTGAGCCGAATTGTCGTCGACGTAGCCGTGTCTGCCGAGGATCCGCTGGTCATCTATGCGGTCGATAGCAGCGGCGAGGTCTACCAGTCACGCGATGGCGCGGCCACGGCGGGCCAATGGTTTCCTATCGACGCGGGGTTGTGTGGCGCGCGTCCGCTCCGACTGGACGCCGGTTCGCGGATCCGCCTGCTCAGCGCCGTGTGCCAGGACGCTTTCTATCTTTCCACCTCGGCCGGCCAGATGTGGCAGCGACTGCCCTGTCCTGCCGAAGGCGAGAAGCCGGTGGCCCTGCTCTTCGACGCGGAAGATGTGAATGTGGTCTACGCCGTAACCGACAAGGCCGTATACCGCAGTGAAAAGAAGCGGCGGAAGCCCATCGGCGCCGAGTGGGAACCGTTCAAGGGCAACATTCGGCATCCGGTAAAGGTTTCTACGTTCGCCGGAGAGAAGACGCAGGCGGTGGCCGATCCGGGTGATACGTCCGTTCTCTACAAGGCGGGCGATCGCCAGGGTGCGTTGAAGAGTGTCGATGGCGGCAAGACCTGGACGGCCTCGACGACAGGGCTGGACATCCCGGTGGTGGTCACCGTGATCGCGCCGCCCGACACGGACTGGATCTTCGCCGGCACGCCGGCTGGGCTGTACGTCTCGAAGGACTCGGGCGAGACCTGGGAATCGGCCAACCTCGTGCTTCAATTCACGAAGAACATAAGACGCGAACTCGGCGGTGCGGCGTTCATCGATGCCTACTGGCGTGCTCGGTACCGCGGCTTCATCGACGATGCCACCGCGATGGCCGCGTACACCGCCGAGAAGTGAGCGCAAGGCCCTAGAAAACGTCGGCGCCGCGCCCTGGATACTTCCAGCGGCGCGGCGTCGTGTTTCGTGTGCATGGTCTCGTGTCTGGGCGGACACGATAGCGACGATAACCAGAGGCACAGGAAACGTTTCAGGAGGTCCGCGTGAGCGGTTGGCCCGGCGGTAATCCTCGGCGACCGGCGCAGCCGCGCTAAGCGGCTACGTCGGCCGCCCCGGATCAACCACCGAGAAGCTGAAGCGCAGTCTGCGGGATGATGTTGGCCTGCGCCAGCACCGATGTGCCGGCGGAAACCAGGATCTGATTCCGGGTGAAGGCCACGGTTTCCTTGGCAATATCGGCATCGCGAATCGCGCTTTCGGAAGCCGAGGAGTTCTCCTCCTGGATAGCCAACGTACTGATGGTGAAGTCCAGGCGGTTCTGACACGCGCCAAACGTGCTGCGCAACCGGGTAACGCTCTGCAACGCCCGGTCGATGATACTGATCGCCGACACCGCCAGCGCCATCGTGGAGATCGCAACCGCGCTGACACCCAAATCGTTCGTCTTCGCACCGCTAACGACCACGGCCAACGTTTGGCCGACCTCGGGGCCGCTCTGCAGGGTGATGGTCTGCGGCGCGCTGAGGATGTAGATGCCATTGAACTGCGTGTCAACCGCGATATCCTCGATCTGAGCGAGGAGCTGTCGGACCTCGTCGTTAAGCGAAGCCCGGTTCACGTCGGAATTCGTGCCGTTGGCCGCCTGCACAGCGAGCTCGCGGATGCGCTGCAGGGCATTGGTGGTCTCGACCAGCGCGCCTTCCGCGGTCTGCACCAAGCTGATGCCGTCCTGCGCATTGCGCTGAGCCACTTGCGATCCGCGCACCAGCGAGTTCAAGCCCTCGGCAATGGCCAGACCTGCCGCGTCGTCTGCTGCGCGGTTGATGCGTAGTCCACTGGAAAGCCGCTCAAGACTGCGGTTGAGCGCGTTGGTGGATCGCCGCAGTTGACGGGCGGTGTTGATGGCGGCGATGTTGGTGTTGACTCGAAGCCCCATGATGTGTTTCCTCCGTGATTAAACTCACCTTTGCATCCGTGCATCGGTTGTGACCTCATCGGTCACGCCGGGTCTATCGGCAATACGCCCGGATAACTTTAGGCCGGCGTTGACTGCTCTCGTTGAGTTCCGTATCATGGTGTTCCATTCGAGGTCGACGCGACGAGAAAGGTCCTCTCCCATGCGGCATGTGATCATTGTTTGGGCATTGGTAGTGTGCGCAGCGGCATTCGCAGGTGACGCCACCGATTCGGGGGAGGCGGGAATTGCGCGCTTTCTCTCGAGCGCGCAGGAGGTGATTGACGGGGCAGCACAGAGCTCCGGCATTCCCGAAGTGGCGCCGGAAGGCGAACCGCTGGTCCTGACGGTCGACCGGTGCATGGCGCTTGCGTTATCGCAAAATGCGCAGGCCTACATTGCCGAAGCGAAGGTGGCCGCGGCGAAGGCGCGCATCGGGCAGGCGCATTCGGCGCGTTTGCCCCAGGTATCGGCGAAGGCGGCCAGCACCTACATGACAGGCCTTGAAACGGATCTTGGTACTGGGGTGATCGGTAGCGCGATCGAGTACCTGGCCCTGGGCACGGATTGGCAAGGGTCGAAGGACACGCACCTGCTCCAGTTCGATGTGAAGCAGGTGCTGTACGCCGGCGGCCAGATCGCGGCGGCTCAACGGGCCTCCGAGTACTTGGCGAAATCGGAGGAATGGCAGCGAGAAGTCGCCCTGGATATGCTCGCGTACCAGGCTGAGGAATCGTATTACGACACCGTGCTGGCCCGCGCACTGGTCCGTGTGGCGGAGGAGAGCGTGGTGGCCTTCGAACGGCATGTGGCCGATGCGCAGCAGGCCTTCGATGTGGGACTCATCGGCAGTTTCGAGATCCTGCGCGCGCGGACCGAGTTGGGCAAGCGTCAGAGTGACGCGATTTCGGCGCGGAACGCGGCGCTGTTATCCCAAGCCAATCTATGCCGCCTGTTGGCGGTGCCGCAGAACACGGCCGTCGAGTTCGAGGGAAAGCTGGAATGGATGCCGCTCGAGACGCCGCTGCCGGAGATGCTGGCCGAGGCCCTTAGCCAACGGGCGGAGCTCAAGGCCCTCGAGCAAGCCGCCGCCGCCGCGGAAGAGAACATCGCCCGCGTGCGGGGCGAGTACAAGCCGAAGGTCGCGGCCTCGGCCCAGTGGTCCACCATTGCCGGCGGCAGCAAGATCCTTCCCGACGACTGGACCTTCGGCGTGGGCGCTGAGTGGGAACTCTACGCGGGTGGCCGCCGCAAGAACCAGGTTGCGGAAGCCAAGGCGCAACGCGAGCAGTTGGATCACCAGGCCGCGGATGTCCGCCGGCTCGTCGAGCTGGACGTTCAACAGGCGTACATCCGCGTCCAGAATGCCATCGGCACGATCTGCCGCGACAAGGGGACCGTCGAGCTTGGGCTTGAGGGTCGGCGGCTCGCCAATCTGCGATTCCAGGAAGGCGTTGGAACGCAGGCCGAGATTCTCGACGCCGAGCTAGCCGTCACGGCTGCGGAGACCTCGCTGGTTCAGGCCTTGCGCGACTACGCCGTCGCCCATGCCGCCCTTGAGAAGGCCTTGGGCCGGGGCGCCACCAAACGGGCAACGCTGGAAGGAAAAGGCTGCGCCGAGGGCGAGTTGTAGCCTCGCGGTGGCGGCGTTTGGCCACCGTGGGCGATTACGCCGCGCAGGCCGTAGGTTCACCCACGCCGTACACGCGCACCGCGTTGTTGTGTAAGAAGCCCGCGGCCAATCCGCGCAGTCGATCCTCGCTGATATTCAGCGTTGTTCCTTGATGGGCCAGCGCTTGGGCGAGGATCTCGCGCGTGAACAATGACGAACCCACTGCCATTTCGACGCTGGTCGAGTCGTGGGACAACATAATCTTGTTCGCTGGAACGTAGTTGAGCCACCGGGCGAAGGTCTGCCGCAGAAACTCGGGATTCAGTGCGGCTTGCCAACACGTGTCCGCATACACGTTGGGCACGTGCTTGAGCAGCCATCCGGCCTCTTCGAGAAAGGGCCACGAGTGCAGCATCACGAGTCGCATCTGCGGGTACCGCCTGGCCAAGGCCTCGAGGGGTAGAGGTGACGACTGGCGGAGGTTGTGCGTGCCCACGTGCACTTGGTGCGTCCACCGACGCTCATGCGCCTGGGCGCAACACTCGTGCATCACCCAATCCTGAAACGCCACCACCTCCGCACGGCTCAGGGCGCCGCGCCAGTGGACCTCGGCGTCGGATCTTGGTGCGAAATCGAGGGCCCGGGAATAGGCCTGCAGTTGCTTAACTCCGAGGCCCGCCCGTTCCGCGCACGCGTCCAGTAGACGGCCGATGAACGCCCGCCAGCTCGCGGCGTCGCCCGGGTCGACCTGGACCAGGGCCGCCAGGCGGTCCCGCCGGGGGCAGTCCGAGCGCCAGAATTCGAGGAGGGGATCGATGCGCAGGAGACTCCGCGTGAACGTGGCTTCGTCCGCCGCCCGTGCGGTATGCGGGGCGAAGTAGAACTCCGGCTGGACCGGGCGCAGCAATTCGCTGAATCGCACCTCCTTCATGGCCTTCCTATACCAACCGAAGACGTCGCCATAGGCCGATCCCACGGCTTCATCGGCGCGCGCCCAATCGTCAACGCGCATGGTCTTCAGATCCACGCCGTGTAGGCGTACGATGCCGCGCCGGATACACTGAAATGCCCCCGTCAACTCCTGCGCCCGCAGGCATGGTGTCAGCGCCGCCATGGCCTCCTCGGGGCACCGCCGCCACCAGGATACCATGTCATCCGCGCCGGCCGCCCGCGCGAGCGCGCCGGCCTCGACGCCCGCCGAAGCGACCCAGCCGCCGAGATAGGGATCCAACGCGATATCCCACACGGAAGCGCGTCGCGTCGGCGCGGCCCCTGGCTCAACGTCGGCACGGTAGCCTTCGGGGGCCATGCCGATGGCCGCGAAGCTTCCCCAGTGCTCGTGGCCGCAGAAATTGGGCAGACTGTCCACGTCAACGCCGACGTATCCCATCCTCTCACCCTCCTGTGGCGGATCCGCGTGCGAGGGGATGTCTGGGCGCGCCTCGCCCGGGCCGGCCGCGGCCAAGCTCATACCGGCCCCGACCCGGCGTAGGAAATCCCGCCGATCCATCGCCATCCCGCGTCCTCCGTGTAGCACGTCCCTGCTCTCCATCCCGGCGGTCCTGCGCGGCAGGCCGCCGCGCAACGGTTGGAGCGAGCGCTTCCCATTGTTCACGGAAAGGGTGGTGCGACGCAATTCCCGCGACGGTGGGGAGGCCAATAGAAACGCCCCGGAACCACGAAGGCTCCGGGGCGTAAACAAGTGCCGGCGACGACCTACTCTCCCACCCAGTTACCCGGGCAGTACCATGGGCGCTGGTGGGCTTAACTTCTGTGTTCGGAATGGGAACAGGTGTGGCCCCACCGCCATAGCCACCGGCAAAAAGCTTGACAGCGAACGCAAGGGTGGGCATCCCCGTACTCCCGGGCGAGGAAGTAATTGGGCCATGTCCATGTGCAAGGCTCTTCCGCTCATGCAAGAAAAGTCAAGCATAAAGGCCAAGCCTCACGAGCGATTAGTACTGGTCAGCTGAACACATTACTGTGCTTACACCTCCAGCCTATCAACCTGGTAATCTTCCAGGGCTCTTCAGGGACCTTTCGGTCCAGGGAGATCTTATCTTGAGAGGGGCTTCGTGCTTAGATGCTTTCAGCGCTTATCCCTTTCGATCATAGCTACCCGGCGATGCCACTGGCGTGACAACCGGATCACCATAGGATCGCCCACTCCGGTCCTCTCGTACTAGGAGCAGCTTCCCTCAAATCTCCCGCGCCCGCAAAGGATAGGGACCGAACTGTCTCACGACGTTCTAAACCCAGCTCGCGTGCCACTTTAATCGGCGAACAGACGAACCCTTGGGACCTGCTTCAGCCCCAGGATGTGACGAGCCGACATCGAGGTGCCAAACAACCCCGTCGATGTGAACTCTTGGGGGTTATAAGCCTGTTATCCCCGGCGTACCTTTTATCCGTTGAGCAACGGCCCTTCCATACGGGACCGCTGGATCACTAAGCCCTGCTTTCGCACCTGCTCGACTTGTTGGTCTCGCAGTCAAGCTCCCTTATGCCTTTACACTCTTCGCATGGTTTCCAAACATGCTGAGGGAACCTTGGGGCGCCTCCGTTACTCTTTGGGAGGCGACCGCCCCAGTCAAACTACCCACCAGACACTGTCCTCTGCCCGGATTCACGGGATCAGAGTTAGAATTCCGCCTTAATCAGGGTGGTATTCCAAGGTTGACTCCACCGACGCTTGCGCGCCAGTTTCAACGTCTCCCACCTATCCTATACAGACTAAGACAGAAGCCAATATCAAGCTGTAGTAAAGGTGCACGGGGTCTTTCCGTCCTTTTGCGGGTAACCAGCATCTTCACTGGTAATACAACTTCACCGGGTCTCCCCTTGAGACAATGCTCAGATCGTTACGCCATTCGTGCAGGTCGGAACTTACCCGACAAGGAATTTCGCTACCTTAGGACCGTTATAGTTACGGCCGCCATTAACCGGGGCTTCGGTTCAGAGCTGCCGGCTTGCGCCTTGACTCCTCCCGTTAACCTTCCGGCATTGGGCAGGCGTCAGTCCCTATACGTCGTCTTGCGACTTTGCAGAGACCTGTGTTTTTAGTAAACAGTCGCCTGAGCCACTTCACTGCGGCTCCAACCAGCTTACGGAGCAAGTCCTTCACCGGCCAGAGCACCCCTTCTTCCGAAGTTACGGGGTCAATTGGTCGAGTTCCTTAAGGGGAGGTCTCCCGAGCGCCTTAGAATACTCTTCTCACCCACCTGTGTCGGTTTACGGTACGGACACCGGCCACCTTGCTAGAGGTTTTTCTCGGCAGTATGGAATCAAGCAATCCGCTTCACCCGAAGGATCCACGTCCCTTCACGTCTCGGAGTAATGTAGCCCGGATTTGCCTGAGCTACCTCCCGCACGCTTAGCCCGCCTAATCCGTCAGACGGGTGCCTTATCCTCCTGCGTCACCCCATCGCTCAAACGGTTGCGTGGTGGTACAGGAATCTTTGTGCCTGTTTTCCATCGCCTACGCCTTTCGGCCTCGGCTTAGGATCCGACTAACCCCGGGGAGATTAACTTTACCCGGGAACCCTTGGGTTTTCGGCGAACAGGTTTCTCGCCTGTTTTTTCGTTACTGATGCCGACATGATCACTTCCATACAGTCCACGCGTCCTTTCGGTCACGCTTCAACCCAGTATGGAACGCTCCTCTACCGCTCCCGCAGCGCGAAGGCTGCAGGAACCCGTAGCTTCGGTACGACACTTAGCCCCGTTACATCTTCGGCGCATAATCACTTGACCAGTGAGCTGTTACGCACTCTTTAAATGAATGGCTGCTTCTAAGCCAACATCCTGGTTGTCTAAGCAATTACACATCCTTTCCCACTGAGTGCCGTTTAGGGACCTTAGCTGACGGTCTGGGCTGTTTCCCTTTCGACCACGGAGCTTATCCCCCGCAGTCTGACTGCCGCAGTTCCACCACCGGTATTCGGAGTTTGATTGGGTTCGGTAGTCTGGTAAGACCCCTAGCCCATTCAGTGCTCTACCCCCGGTGGCTACCGTGCGACGCTAGTCCTAAAACTATTTCGAGGAGAACCAGCTATTGCCGAGTTTGATTGGCCTTTCACCCCTATCCACAGCTCATCCAAATCGTTTTCAACCGACACTGGTTTGGGCCTCCATCTCCCTTTACAGAGACTTCACCCTGGCCATGGATAGATCACCCGGTTTCGGGTCTACTCCGTGCGACTGTACGCCCTATTCAGACTCGCTTTCGCTACGACTATGGACCAGAAGCCCTTCGTCTTGCCGCACAGCGTAACTCGTCGGCTCATTATGCAAAAGGCACGCGGTCAGACGCGTCCGAAGACATCGTCCTTCCACTGCTTGTAGGCATGCGGGTTCAGGTACTATTTCACTCCCCTCGCGGGGTGCTTTTCACCACTTCCCTCACGGTACTCGTGCGCTATCGGTCACCGAGAAGTACTTAGCCTTAGGAGATGGGCCTCCCAGATTCACACGGGGTTCCACGTGAC
>Ga0116157_10002407_pt1:15000-18235 | contig 18235 bp, 6 predicted proteins | sample AD_UKC048_MetaG_FD_89882 | JGI IMG/M metagenome (GOLD analysis project Ga0116157, IMG submission 89882) | Active sludge microbial communities of municipal wastewater-treating anaerobic digesters from USA - AD_UKC048_MetaG | ecosystem: Engineered > Bioreactor > Anaerobic > Digestate...
CGCGACTTGCATGTATGAAGCCTGCCGCCAGCGTTCGTTCTGAGCCAGGATCAAACTCTCCGACAAAAATCGAACAGAGCGAAGCTATGCTAAGCTCTGCTATCGATGAGTTTGCCTACATCTGAATGATGCAGGAATTGAGGGTTGGACTCCCACTGCCGTGGGAATCCTCTTGTTTCGGCAAGTCCGCCCGCGCGTGAGCGCCGGCAGTCTTGCCCGCACAAGCCCAGTCTCGTACAAACATACACCGTATTCAATTTTCAAAGAGCGCTTGGCGCCGTGGTCGAACCACTCGGACTACCTCGCCGCCAGGCGGCAAGAAACCCGTCGCCGAAAGTACTACTCAACTTCGGCGCGAGCATCGTTGCCTTCGCCATCTGCGAAGGACTCACTCTTGCCAACCGTGCGGCTTAGTAGCTTACCACATTTCCTTCGCCGTGTCAAGGCCTTTCTTCTCCGCCTCCGCCGCCTCGTTTCGGCCTCATCCTCCGCGCTACTTTCGAAGCGCAAAAGGAGCGATACAATACCATGTTCCGTTCCCATTGTCAACAACTTTTTTTCGGAGGTGGTGGCAGGGTGGCTCGCGCCGGATAACCTCACGGGGCCGCCCGAAGGAACGCCGCAGCAAGAGGGGATTCGTGCACGCATGGGAAGATCTGGATGTATTACATAGGCGTTGGTGTAATGGTGTACTTAACACAACACGATACGTTTCGCACGCGATCGACCCCTTGGCGCATCCAACCCGCCAGGGGTCCCTCGCCGAGGGCCGCCCGCCGGCCGCCTTTCGTCGCCGTAGCGATGTCGAGGTCGGCAACGATCATGGCGTCTCCGTACACGGGCGCCTCAACCAGGATGTGGCCGTCGGGGGCCACGATCCGACTTTCCCCGTGGCTCCGATCGGGCGCGCGCGGATCCTCGCGCGACGCGGGCGTATTGGCCTGCACGAGGTAGACACCGTTCTCGACGGCGCGGGCCTGTACTTGCGCGCGGTAGGGCGCGATCTTGTGTTCTTCGGCGACGCCGGATTCGCACGAGAGGTAGAAGAAGAGCTGCGCTCCTGCGAGGGTGCGGAGTTGCACCAGCGGGGCGTAGCGTGCGTCGTGGCATATGATCGTGGCGCACCGCACGGCGTCGATGGTGAATATCGAGAGCCGGCGGCCCTCGTCGGCCCAACGTTCGCCTGCGCGGTAGATCTTCTCGTAGGCATCGATGATGTTGCCTTGTGGGTCGACGGCGAGCGCGGCGCAGTATCGGGCATTGCGCTCGCGGGTCGGCGCGCCGAAGACGGCATAGAGGCCGAGGTCACGGCAGGCCGCCCGGATGCGCTCGACGGCCGCGTCCACGGCGGCCCAATCCAGGGCGTCGCCGAACGAGGCCTCCTTTGAGTAGCCGGTGAGGGCCATCTCGGGAAACACCACGACCCGGGCGTCCGCGTGCGCGGCTTCCGCGAGGTAGTCGAGGATGCGCGCGGCATTGTGGCTGACGTCGAAACGGGTCTCGAATTGGACGGCCGCGACGCGGAGGGCCTCGGACCGCGGTGGGGCCAGGGCAATGATGTCGGCGGGGGCGCGGGGGTCTTCGGCAAAGGGCGTGCCGGTAACCTTGACACTCGTTCCCGTGAGGCCCTGAAACGGGGCGCCGACGACAAATTGGCCGGGGGGGTCGTCGGCGATCATGGCCATGCCGTGGGACAGAGAACGCAGGCGGTCACGCGCCGGCGCATCAAGCACGGTGGCGAAGGGCAGCAGCATGACCTTGGCACGCACGTCTTCATGCACGAGGTTCTCGTCCGTCACGATGCGGCTGGGGATGCCGGCATCGCAAAGGCGAAACCAGAGCGCGAACTGACGGTCATGGACCCACTCATCGGGCTCGCGGTAGCCGTAGCTCTGCCATTTCGATACGTAGTAGAGCACATCCGCCGAGCCAGGTAGGTTCCACGGGCCACCTTCGGCGCGCGCCTTCACCAGGCCGCCGATGGTTGATAGAAACGCCCGCTGAGCGATGTCCACGCCGCCCCAGTTTGTGATCTGAATGCCGGTGGCGCCGGCGTCGAGGACCAGCCGCGCCGCCTCGACGTAGTCCTCTTCCGTGTACCCGAAGTGATCGAAGAGGTAGGGACCATCCACCTCGAACACGACGGGGCGCTGCGTGATGCCGACCATCGTAGCGACGGCCGCGCGCACGTTGTGCAAGCCTTGTGTACCATGCCAGAAGAAGTCGTAGGAATGGACGATCTCGTCAGCCGGCCGCGAAGAGGCCCAGTAGCCGTGATTGGCCATCTGGGCCGAGCCGGCGCGGAAACTCTCGCCCAGGGGCACCGAAACGCGCGCCGTCGGATCGTTCGCCCGAACCACGGCCGCGAACGCGGCCACCCAATCGGCCAGCGCCTGTTCCCGGAAACGGATCCAGTCGACGTCCGCGGCATCGAGAGAAGGGCGTCCTTGTGTACTGGGAGGCACCGGAGGACGGATGGAGGCGAAGCTATCGAGCTCGGTGCCCCAAGCCGCACTCAGGCGTTCCACGGATTCGTAGCGCCCGGCCAACCAACGGCGGAAGGCCTCCTGCGCGGCCGGTTCGTACGAGTTCCAGTCCGCGAACTTCACTTCCATGTGCACGCTGAATCCCGGCGAGTACGTGTATCCGTTTCCGGCGAGGTGCTTGGCCAGTTCGCCGGCAAACCGAAGTTGGCGTTCTCGATTGGCCGGATCGAACAAGCTCGGGAATCCGCCGTGGTGGGGAAACGGTGTGCCGTCCGGCAACTGATACAGCGTCGGCACGTGCCAGGCGGGCCAATCGCGCATGTTCAGACGCACGCGGATCTCGAGGCCGGCCGCCCGCGCATAGGCCAGCCGCTCATCGACCATCGCGAAGTCGAATGCGCCCTCGGCGGGCTCGCAATCCGGCCAGCCGGCGCCTAACTCGAGCACGGTGAATCCGTGCGCGGCGCAGGCGTTCACCTGGCGTTTGAAGGTCCCGAAATCGCGATAGCTTGAATCGAGATCCCAGATCGTGAACGAATACTGGAACGGGACGCCAGCGCAGACGAGCAACGGAATCAGCATATTCCTTCTCCTCCCATTGTCGGCCCGAGTATACCGAGAACGCGGCGAATGTGCATCTGCGAGGGCCCATCCTCTACAATGCCAATGGTCTCCATCGGGCGTTGGCGGGGAGTTCCGGTTGTGAAGAGCGTGGCGACATTTCACATGATCAAGATTGGGCTGGCAGC
>Ga0116157_10002409_pt1 | contig 18232 bp, 15 predicted proteins | sample AD_UKC048_MetaG_FD_89882 | JGI IMG/M metagenome (GOLD analysis project Ga0116157, IMG submission 89882) | Active sludge microbial communities of municipal wastewater-treating anaerobic digesters from USA - AD_UKC048_MetaG | ecosystem: Engineered > Bioreactor > Anaerobic > Digestate | place: USA...
GCATACGCCTTGCCGGCCGGGGTCCGGAGCAAATTTTTCGACCAGCTGCAGATAAAAATCACGCGGGCAGACAGCGGCTGCACTGCCCATCATTCTCAACAGATCCTCGGAGCTGAAGCCACCGTTGCGATAAACCCCGCCGGTATAAAAGACAAGTTTCTGACCTGCTGTCAGCCTGATTTCGCGTTGTGCAAGCCTGGGGAATCTGCCTGAACCGGCCGGAGTCGAAGAGGTGTCGATAATCTTAGACCCGGCGCCAGTTTCAACCAGCACCGGAAAGCACTGCCCCGCCGAGGCAACTCTGATCAGCCCGGTTTCGGCATCGAGCAGAACATATTGCAGCGACATGAACTTTCTCTGCCGTGAAGTGCTGCTTGAGCGGAGCAATTCATCGATTCTGGCAAGCAGAGCAGCGGGGTCGAGATAAAGATCGGCAAGTTGAATGATGCAGGCTTTAACAAAGGCCATTACCAGGGTTGAGGCCACACCGGTACCGGCGACATCGCCGATGAAAAAGCCATAGTAACGCTCATTGACAGGGTTAAGAGCAAAAAAATCGCCGCCAAAATTCACGACCGTCCGGCAACCGCCAAAAAGCGAAAATCGGCCATGATTTACGACCTCTTCCAGGTTGTCGATAAGCTTTTCCTGAACTTTTGAAGCGGTATGCAGTTCTTCAAGGTCGACAAGTGTCGTGTTGAAAACCCGGGCCAGGTTACCGAACTCGTCACCGCCAAGATCGGGCAGGCGGTAGGCAAAATCCTGTTTCTGCAGCGCCATGACACCACTCTGAAGCTCACCCAGAGGGCGAAGTATCGAGCGCGCCACAATCAGACCCAACGCCAGAGAAACCAGCAGACTGACCAGACCCAGTGCGAAGAACAGCCAGAACTTTGCTCTGACCTGCTTTTCAATATTATCGACCGGAAACAGACAGAGCAGATTCAGGGTCCGCAGGTAATTGCATTTAAGGCCCATGAGCAGGTGTCGACGACCTTCCCAGTCGCAGAAGGCGATTTCGGTGCCGGTCATTTCGCGCAGTCTGGCAGAAAAACTCATCAGGTCTGCATGTTCAGCAATCGTTCCGGGCAGCGTATACTGCATTTTTTCATGCACGGCCATAATTCGCATACCATCGGTATTACGGTTGATATCGTTGAACATTTTGCTGATGTAATGATGCTCAAGTGCCTTTGGTTCCCACAGGTAGAGAAGAACATAATCGTATTTTGCCGGGTCGAAAAGGCTGAAAACATTGATAAAAGCAGGAAAATGGCCCGAGCCCATTCCCCATTGCCAGAACGAACCGGTCGCGGCAAAAAATTCCTGAAACATTTCAATTGAACGCAATTGCCCAAGTGATTCGGCAATAAGCTCAACCTGGGCAACGACCATCTCATTGAGGGCTTCGCGGTTCAGCAGCGACAGGTAATATCGGCCGAGCTTACCGAGGGCGTCGACAAGAACTTTCATGTGCTTGAACTGCCCGGCCTGTTCATTGATGATCTGTGTGAACTCGCCATCACGCATGATGCCGTATTCACTGCCGACAAACGGGGTATGACTGCCCACAAGTATCAGTCTGAACGGGTAAGGGTGCTGGTTGATAAGAAATTCGCTGATCATCATGCCATCGGGAGGGCCTTGTTTAAGCTGGTCTTTAAGCTGTGGCAGCGACCGGTTGAGCCGCCGCAGCTGTGACGAAAGCTCAGCGATCTGCATTTCATCGATACTCTGCAGATAGGTCATACCTTTGCCGAAAGCCTCGGCATTCAGCATCAGTTCATATTCGCGCAGATAGTCGTAGGCAAGAACCGCCAGCATGCTGAGAGAAAGAATGTTCGAAAGCACAAAAAGCGTGACCAGCTGCCTTCTGATATTGAGCCCGATACCGATACCGCAGCAGAAAGCAAGATAACTTCGCCGGATAATGAGCACAGCGAGTAGCAGAACCGCCAGCAGCAGGGTCAGTTGCAGCGGCGACAGCGGCAGCGTGTCAATTTTCTTTGCGGGGCAAAGGTAAATACCCTCAATACCGGGGCGAATCAGACCTTTAAAGGCATACCAGTCGCCGATTCTGACCGGGTTTTCTGACGATCTGACAATTTCCTGCCAGTTTTCGCGCTTGAGACCAAGCCATTGCGGTGCCTTAAGTATGCCAGCCTGTATGGTGGCCACCGCAAAAGACTGGCCACGGGTCATTTCTCTTATCTGAAATTTAAGCCCCGGCAGGCCTGAAAAAGATTTTTTTGAGAAAAAGATGCTCAGCCCGAAGCGTTTCTGGACCTTGATCCAGGTAAGCCGGCCATCGGTCGTTGAATCGCCATAAAGCGGGGTAAAATGCCGACCGCTGTAGCATTCGCTGATCAGTTCTGGCAGAAACTGCGGCCCGTAAATGCGGCGCAGATTTTCGGTCGCCGGCCGCTCAGGGGGCTTATGGGTCGAGACTGTTCTGCGCAATGAGAAAAATGCCTGCTGCCAGTCGGCCTTGAACTGCCCTGGCTCAAAAGTTGAATGGTAAATCTCACCCTTTTTATCCCAGATCAAAAACTGAAAATTCAGTGACATCTGCCGATTAAGCTCGCTGATGCGCTTTTTAAGAGCACCCGGGCCGGTACAGTCGTCAAAAATCTCGGTAATTTTAAGGCAGACATAATGCTCGGTGTCTGCTGACAGCTGCAACTGTTCGAGGCGCTCGGTCGCTTCGATCTGCTGAGCTCTCAACCTGGCATCGTGTCTTATCGAATCGATATATTGCCAGCCAAGCCCGATACCGGCCAGCGGCAACAGCACTGTAAACAGTACAAACGCCAGCCAGGCAAGACAGTTGGCAAAATTTTTCCGGTCAGTCTTTTTCATATCTGAGCATCAGCATCGTGATATCGTCATCCTGAGTTGCAGCCCAGCCGCTGTAACCCTTGAAGATTTCCTGCCACCAGGTTTCAAGACTGCTGTTCCAGGTGGCAAGCAGCAGTTTGTCGAAGCGGGCAAAGTCGAAAACTTCGCCGGCGGCATTGGTGGCCTCAATAATGCCATCGGTATAAAGAATCATGGTGTCACCGGGATTGAGTTGCCCGGTAATTTCGGCATAGGGTTTTCTGGTGACGTTTCCGAGAGGCATGCCGACAGCCTTAACATAAGTTACCCCCTGCCGATCTTCACTGATAACCACCGGAAAGCACTGACCGGCGTTGGCAAGTCTGAACTTGCCGGTTTCGCAGTCGAGTTCTAGACACTGGGCGGTCATCATGCGCCGCCAGCCCTTTTCCTTGAGGTGCAGAAAAATGCCGTTGGCACGCTGTAACATTGCCGAAGGCCCGACAAACTGGCTGCGGGCATCGGCAACCACGGCCTTGGCCATCGACATTACCAGTGCAGCAGGTATGCCATGACCGGCGACATCGCCAAAAAAGACCCCCAGACCATTGTCACCGACTCTGAAATAGTCGAAATAGTCGCCGCCCATGCGGCTCATGAATTCTGAGCGGGCGTAGAGAGAAAAGTGACCAACCCGGGTCTGGCCCGGGGGCAGCAGGCTTTTCTGAACTGCGGTACCCACTGCCAGTTCCTGCATGCCGGCAATTGTTTCGTTAAATACGGTGATCAGCTGCCCGAATTCGTCTTCTGAAGAATAGTCGATGCGATGCCGGTAATCGTGGCGTGAAATGGCCCGCACGCCCTCAGATAGCGACGAAATCGGAACCAGCAACCGGCGTGAAAAAAACATGACAATGACCATGACCAGAAAAATACTGGCGACAGCTGCAAAAATAACGCGCCAGAAGAGGCTGTCGATCTGAGCGAGAATCATGTGGCGTGGGTAGAGAGCCACAATGACGGCATTGGCCATCTCGATGCCCTTTAACGATGTGGCGACCAACTCCTGACCGGCTGCCAGAAGGTTTTCGTCGGTAAGCAGTTTGCGGTTCTGGGTTCGGTGCATAAGGCGCCGCAGGGCCGGCTCATTCGACCAGGTTTCGGGAAAAACTTTTTCGGTGCCGGTTTCCATGACCACAATGCGACGTGGCGCAATTCGAGCATTGACACTGGCAAGCTGTTCATTAAGATAGGCCCTCTGCAGGCCTTCTGCCTGCCATGCCACTATCAGCATGCCCCACGAAGAATGGTTCTCACGGTCACCGAGCAGAGTCAGATAAGACCAGCGCAGCCCTGAACCGTAGTTCTGCTGAGCAATACGGTTGATCTGTCTGATGACGCTGTAATAGATCGAGCCCTCATCAGAAATCTGCTCAAGCATGGTTTTTCGGCTTGGAACAAAGAAATCACCGCGGTTGTTGAAGAAGTCGAGAGAGCCTCTGAAAAAATCGCGCATGAATCTGTCAGAATTCTGTATTGCACCCTGACGCGCCTTGAACAGTTGTTCTCCGCTGGCGGTGAACAGATATTTCTCGCTGGGGCGAAAGTAATCGATAAACGCGGCGAGCTCTTCTACCGATTCATTTGACCATTGCCTGTGACCAAAACGTTTGTTGCCGGCCGTCACAAACTCGTTCAATTTTTCGGCCATCAGCTCGCGCCCGGCCGGATAGCGGCTGTCGAAGTCTTTTATCAGTCTCGACGACTGTTCGTGCATCGCATTGATCAGCGAACTTCGTTTCTGTTCAAAAAATTCATAGCCAGTGGCAACCAGAATCATCAGAGGCAGACCATTTGCGAAGAGAAACAGCAGCATCAGTTTATGCCTGACCGAGAGAAAGAGATTTTTGCCGTGCAGAGACAGGCATAAAGCAATAAAACCCGCAACAATCAGCAGTTTCAGAAAAGCGAACATGATGCGGCAAACTTCATGGCTGATGTCGATAAGATGTTTTTTCTGATTCAGGCGACTGAAAATGACCAGTTCGGGTGAAACCTGCCGGAAAAGCAGCAGATGTGAAGGGCTCTGCCGGAATTCCACGGCAGAATTAGCAAAAGCACCGGCTTCCAGAATAATTTCAGGTTCCAGATCACGATCAGCACCGAGCCCAAAAACCGTCTGCAGTTTCGGGTCAAAATAACCGAGTTTTATCTCGCGGCCCGAGGCGTTAAAGCTGTTAATCAGCATTTTTGCGCCCAGCTGTTGATTGAGAAAACGGCGGTGAACGAAACAGACAAGCGTGTATTGCTGATAATTTCTGAACCAGAGAAGTGCCTTGTGAGGTTCTTCTGAAGCACGCAGACAACTGCCGAGATAGCCCTGGCGCGCCGGCAGATCGAAATGCCTTTCCATGAGAAACTGGCCGAAATAGCCTCGCAGCAGACCAATGCGGCCGGGAGTATATATCGATTCGGGGTTCAACACGGTCTGATGCAGGGATTTGAAAATATACTGAAAGCGCTTTTCGTCAGACAGCGCAGATATTATCGAGCCCCTGGGGTCGAGAACCACAAACTGAAAGCCACCGGGAAAATTCTTTTTGAAAGCAGAGATACGACCAGCAAAAAAGGCCTCTGGATCGGCAGCCGTTTCAGCTCCGGCAAAATTATACTGCAGCAGACCGTGAAAAAACTGGTCGTCAGCGTGAAAATTGCTGAGATTATCAAGGGAGTCATGCATTTTCTGCTGCCAGGCGTGAATATGCCGTTCACGCACAAGGCTGAAATGGCTGTACACGGCCAGATACAGCAAAAAGGCCGGCAGCGCGATTCCGTAGACAATTCTGGCCAGAAGATTCAGCCAGTAACTCTTATGCAAGCACTCTCTCCCCCCTGTTGAGACACATATACGTTTCAGAAGTGCCTGAGGTAACAGTTTACCGGAAAAATTGTTCCATGTGAAACCCTGTAAAACAAAAAAGGGTTTGCAGACAATGCTGCAAACCCTTTTATTCAGCGGTCAGAATCAAACTCTTTCGAACTGATCTTTGCTGACGCCACAAGCCGGGCAAACCCAGTCAGCAGGAAGATCTTCGAACGGGGTGCCGGGAGCGATGCCGCCATCGGGATCGCCAACGGCCGGATCGTATTCATAACCACAGACGCTGCAGACATATTTAGCCATTATTCATGACCTCCATGCAAAATTTCAGAAAGATTCTACCACATTCCTGAGAATTTCAAATTCTGGTTTTTCAAGCCAGGTATCAACCATGAAAACCGGCACTCTCTGCGAGTCAATGACCGCGGTGCGGAAAAATTTTTCGCCGGGTTCGGCAATATTTGGCAGTACTGGCTCGACAATGCCTTCGCGCAGGCGGTATTCGATGTCATCGGCAATCATGCCGATAAAAGCGTTCGGCCGCACCGTAAACAGCAGCAGACGAGAATTTTCGCCGAGCTGATAATCGGGAGCAATGCCAATTCTCTGGCGCAGGTTGATTACCGGTATCACAGTACCGCGAATATTAACCACGCCTCTGATCAATTCTGATTTCTGCGGCACTTCAATCAGAGAGCCGGGCATGGCTACTTCAGTAACGTCGACTGCGGGAATGGCATAGGATTTGTCGCCAAACCGGAAGATGAAAAACTTTTCGAGCCGACCGTCGCCGCTTCGATCTCCAGCGTTCTGCGCCAGCCTTCTGATTAAAGGAAGAATCTGTGACATTAAACAGCTAACCTTTTAATTGTGATGGTGCAGCCAGAACCGGGCGCAGCGTCGCCCGGGAAAACTGATTCGTAACTATATACCAGAAACGGCCGGCAAAACAAAGCTATTATTTTGCCTGGAACTGTTTTTTTCAGAGCTTGAGAAAAGTGCGCAACTGCGCCAGCGCTCTCGCCCGGTGACTGATCGCATTTTTCTCGGCGGCCGGAAGCTCGGCAACGGCGCAGCCGCGTTCCGGCAGCATAAAAACAGGATCATAGCCGAAACCTTCATGACCACGGCGTTCAAAACCGATGCGGCCTTCGAGAGTGCCGACAAATTCATGCGCCTTGCCGGTGGCGTCGATGTAAACGATGACACAGCGGAACCTTGCGGTTCTTTCAGCTTCGGGCACATTTTTCAGCTCATGCAGCAGCTTTTCGATATTGCGTGCATGGTTGGTGTCGTTGCCCGAATAGCGGGCCGAATGAATTCCGGGCCGGCCGCCAAGCGCATCGACTTCAAGGCCCGAGTCATCGGCAAAAACCGGCTCATTGACCTTTTCGAACAGAGCCCTGGCCTTGAGTTCGGCATTTTCACGATAAGACGCGCCGCATTCGTCGACATCGGGAAAATCAGGCAGATCGAGAAGCGTCCTGATCTTATATGGCGCCAGAATATGGCTGATCTCTTCGGCCTTGTGGGCGTTGCGGGTAGAAACCCAGATATTCATCAGAGCTTCTCCACAGCCTGCTTCTGAAGCTTGAAAAGCTGTTTGATGCCGGCTTCACCGATCGCAAGCATCTGATCGAGCTGAGCCCGGCTATAAGTGCCATTTTCTGCAGTTCCCTGCACTTCGATATAACCACCCTGATCGTTCATTACCAGATTCAGGTCGGTTTCGGCGTGCGAATCTTCGACATAATCAAGATCAAGACATGGCTGACCATTGACAATACCGATACTTACGGCAGCAATACGGTTAACGATAGGATTTTCAGTCAGCTTGCCTTCGGCCATGAGCTTTTTTACGGCCATTTCAAGGGCGACCATAGCCCCGGTGATCGATGCGGTACGGGTGCCGCCATCGGCCTGAATGACATCACAGTCAATCATCAGAGTGCGCGCCCCAAGTTTGGTGAGATCGAGAGCGGCACGCATCGAGCGACCGATCAGACGCTGAATTTCGTGAACCCGGCCCTTGACCGTGGCTTTACCGTAGCCGGCGCGTTCGTTACGCACCAGGCCGGCAGCCGGCATCAGAGCGTATTCGGCAGTTATCCAGCCCTGAACTGTTTCCCGGGAGGCTACGTATGGCGGAACTTTCTCTTCAACCTGAACCGTGCAGAGCACACGGGTATCACCAAAGCTGATCAGTGCTGAACCATGCGGATATTTGAGGTAACCGGTTTCGATGCTTACAGGCCTGAGCTGATCGCCGGCGCGTCCATCATGTCTTGTCATGTCCATTTCCTCCGGGGCTATAATTTACTGCAGAATAACATTTAAGGCCCCTGACGCCAACCTATTTGTTGCAGCAATTTATTCGGCAAAACCGCCATCTCTGGTGTATCTTATGTTCAGACAACTGAGGCATAAAGCAAAGGAAAATTAACAGAATGATCAGACGAGCTAATCTGATTCTTTATGTGAGCGACCAGCAACGCAGTCGCGACTTTTATGTGCAGGTTCTGCAGCTTTCCCCGACCCTTGACGTGCCAGGAATGACCGAATTTTCGTTGTCTGACAGTCTGATTCTCGGTCTGATGCCGGAAAAAGGCATCGTCAGACTGCTCGGCAACTCGATCAAAGACCCGGCTCTGGCGACTGGCATACCGCGTGCCGAACTCTATCTTTCGGTCGAGCAGCCGCAGCAATATCATCAACGGGCTTTACAGGCAGGTGCGACCGAGTTAAAAACCTATTCATTAATGAACTGGGGCGACATGGCAGCGTATTCTCTCGACCCCGACGGCCATGTTCTGGTTTTTGCCAGCACAGCGAACGCTGATTAAGGCTGCGCAGGCGTAGAAACACCGGCAATACCATTTCCGAAAAGCCAGAGGTCAGCGACTCACAGACTCACCCAATGTCGCCGCAGATGTGTTATAATAGCGCTGTTGTGACAATTTAATCGAAGGCAGGTTTGTCGATGGGCAAACCTGTTTTCTTTTGCGCAAAACCGGGTGAAGGAAATATGAAATCTGACTACTTCAGTATTGTCGGGCCAGTATTAAACTCAGGTAAGGAATGCGAGAAGATTCTCAGGCAGCTGCCGGAATGGTTCGGCGACGAACAGACCATGATCGACTACGGCATCGAGATAGACGGACTGCCGACTTTCATGATCAACATGCATCATCAGGTCTGCGGTTTTATCAGTCTGAAAATGCACTACAAGGAATCGGCCGAGCTCTATGTGCTTGGCATTCTGCCCGAATACCACCACCAGGGTCTTGGCAGGGCGGCGGTCGAATCGGTGACTGAATATTGCCGCAACCAGGGCATAGAGTATCTGCAGATCAAGACTCTGGGGCCGGCGACCAACTGGCCATCGTATGAAAGCACCCGCCGGTTCTATCTTTCGCTGGGCTTCAGGCCGCTTGAAGAGTTTCCGACGCTGTGGGGGCCGAACTGCCCCTGCCTGCAGATGATCAAAAAAATCTTGTAATCGGGCGCCGGCTGTTCTATGCTGATGCTATAAGCATTTATCAAGGGAGAGAACTTAATGGCAGCCATCAGAGGAAAGATTCAAAAGGGTCTTGGCGAGTCAAAAAACACCGTCAGAGAGCAGATGCCGTTTTTCCGCAGATGTTTTCCTGAAGTTACCGATTGTCGCGAAGGCACAATCAACATTCTGCTCGATAAACCTCTGGTAATTCTTTCGCCCGACTTCACCACCGAACCACTGCCCTGGCACCCGGCTTTCAAGATCGTCAAAGGCGGCGAAGTCTTCAAATTTCTGCGCATCAAACTCACGGTTGATGAATGCGAACCGGTAAACGCCTGGATTTATAAAGCCCAGTTCTCGCCATACCATGATAACCCGTATTATATCGAAGTTATCGCGCCACAAATCGGCTTTTCAGGCACACCCGACTGCACAGTCGAGGTGCTGAGCAACTGCAGCGAAGGCTTTGTCGTCGTCGGCGCCTCAGAACGCTGCAAAAACCCGTCTGCCTGAGCATGGAACTGACCCGCCTGAGCGAGCGGACTTTATGTGTCTGCGGCCCGGCCAATGTCGGCATTATTGCGCTTGGCAACAGCAAAGTTGCCCTGATCGATTCGGGTATTGACGAAAAATATGCGGCGCGCCTTTTCGAACTGCTTTCAGACTACCGTTTCAAAGTCGAATACATTTTAAATACCCACGCTCACGCTGACCATATCGGTGGCAACGATTTTTTTCGAGAAAAATGCGGCTGCCGGATTCTTGCATCGACGCTTGAAGCCCCGACAATCAGACAGCCATTGATTCAGTCAGCGGTTCTTTTTGCCGGCGCACCGATCAACGATCTGATGAACCGCTTCATCATGGCCAACCCGAGCGAGGTCGAAATTCTCAGCGGCAGCGAACTGAAGCTCGAAGACGTCGAGATAAAGATTCTCGATCTGCCCGGGCACTCGGTCAATCAGAAGGGGTTCCTGGTCGATGGCACCGCCTTCGTTGCCGACACGCTTTTTCCTGATAATTTCTTTCGTAAACAACGCCTGCCGTTTACCTACGACCCGCATGCGCACCTGCAGACTCTTGAAAAACTGCGAAATCTGAGCGCCAGAATCTATGTCGGCGGTCATTTTACGCCGACCGCAAATATTGCGGGCATGATTGCGAGCAACCAGAAACATGTCGAAGAGGCCATGAAGTTCATGCGCGAACTGCTCAAAATACCGCTATCGCAGGAAAGGGTTGTTAAGGCGTTTCTCGACCATTTCGGTCTTAAAAAAATAAGCTGGGAATACTATCTTTACCGGGCCACCGTGAATGGGTATCTTTCGTCGCTTTACCGACGCGGCGAAGTCAAGTTCAGGGTGCTCGACAATCTGGCGGTATGGTATGCGGTTTAAATCTGCGTTTACATTGTCAGGCATCCTGATACTTACCGGCACCGCTATTGGTGCTCAGACGATTTCGCGCTGGCTGCGAATACCTTCCGGGAGAACCCCTCCGACAGTTCTGCGTCATCATCTCGGCGCGCCGCAGTCGCCGGGCTTCAACTTTCAATTCAGCTACGAAAAAACGCCGGTCAAGCCACTGGAACGTCTCATCAACCGGGCAATACCCGAGGCTGCACCTGCCCCGGTCTACAGCGAGGAACTGCCGGGTGCCGGGCATAATGCCATGAAACTTGAAGAGCTCGACCGTGAAGCCCAGGAAGTTCTGGCAAACCCACCAGCTTCGACCTCATTCACCCACCCTTTTCTGCAGGAGCAGGAAAAAACAGAAAATGCCAGCCTGACCGAGTCCGTTTCAGGCACCAGCCCTGATCTGCCGGCAGAAAACATTGCCGGCAGTTCTTCTTTGTCGCTGGCCAGTGGCACAATGCCGGCGTCTGGTACAACAAACACCGGAGCAACCGGTACGACGGTCACAACAGCAACTGGTGCGGCGGTTTTGCCTGCAGCGGTCAAGACAGCATCAGGCACAGTCACGCGCAACTAGCGGTTCAGGCGTTGGCGTTGCGCTTTTTAAAACAGGCCGGGCAATAAACCGGAGTATCTTTGCACGGAACAAAGGTCAGTTTTGTCTCACAGCCACAGTCGCTGCAGATCGCCATTCGTCGTTCGCCCGGTGTTTCCCAGATCTGGTCAAGACGGGCATTGATACATGCCTCGCAGAACATCGGCTTGCTGTTATAGCCCTTTTCGACCATAAAACGGCGTTTTTCGCTGACCATATTCTTTTCAAGACCACAGCTGCGGCAAATAAAAGTTGTTGCTTCGGGTAGCATGAAAAGTACTCCATATACGCTTGACGTTTCTATCATTATACACTATCTGAAGCCTTTCAGATAGTGTGTTTGACACAAATAACCGTCTATGTGGCAAAATCTGGCGGCAGAAAGAAAAAATGAAGCTGATTGAGTCGGGTTTTATTTTCTGCTAACATGTACAACGATGTCACAGGCAAAAACATACAAGGTTATTATTCCATACAGTGAGTCGGCGACCCCGCGCAAGAAGTTCAAGATAGAATACACCGTCGAGGCTTCTGACCGCATTACCGCGCTGAAAAAAGCAGAACGCGAATTCGACTCGTATGCAGACTACAACAGTGCCTCGTGGGTGCGTACAATTGAGCGCGAGAGCATCCGCATCTGGAAACTCATGCCTGACATGCCACAAACACCGCAACACATCGACGAACTGGCGGCACAGCTTTCTTCAGGCGACGAAGATGTTGTCTACAACAGCCTGAAGGCGCTCGGCGACATCGAAGATGCGTCAGCCAGTTCCGGAATCATCGCCCTGTTCAACCACGCCAACCCTGAACTGGTAGCCCTTGCTGTCGAAACCCTCGGGCGCATTGGCGATCCGAGCAATCTTTACGCAATCCGCAATCTCTATCACCCCGACACAAACCCGAGAGTTAAAGCCTGCATCGTTACGGCGGTCAGCCGGCTTGCCCTGCCTGATGACGATATCGTCGGTTTTCTTACCCACGCCCTGCATGAAGATGACGCGCGGGTGCGCGCCAACGCTATCGAGGCAATCGAAAAGCTCGATCTGCCTGACGTAGCCAGACTGCTGCTTCCGATGCTCAAAGATGAAGACAACCGTGTCAGGGCCAATGTCATCAAAGCACTCTGGAACAAAGACGATCAAAGCAAACTGCTCGACGTTCTCAAGGAAATGGCCAGCGACAGCAACCCCTGGATGAAAGCCTCGGCTGTTTTCGTGCTCGACAACGTCAATATCCCGGGCCGTATCGAGCTTCTGGCAGTCATGGCCATGGAAGAACACCCGAAGATCAGGCAGAATGCGAGAGAAGCCCTGTTCAAAATTGACAACCTCGACTGCCTGCCGAACTGGCTCGAAATAATCAGCAGCGATAAAGAGTTCGCCATGGTGGCCGAAAAGGTTATGCGCCAGGGCGACGCAGCCCTGAACCGCCTTCTTGCCTTTAATGGTCACAGCGAATCGAGTCGGAAGTATGCATCGATGTTGCTCGACATGCTTGAGCAGCATGTTTTAAAAACCTCCGGCTGGATTAACTGGCTAAAAACCAAACAAAAACGACTTTTCAGACAAAACTGAAGCGAAAAACAGCGCAGATTCGGCTGCTGATGCAGCTGCCACACTTAATTGATTCGGGGTTGCCAATGTGTTAACATGGCAAACTATTGAAAATATCACCTAAAATTGACTACAGGCACAGGAATATATGAAAGAACAACCTACAAAAATGAAAACTGTGGCACTATATGCCCTGCTGTTGATCCTGCTGCTGACGGCATTCACCAATGTCACCAGCACCCGCAAGGTAGATCGTCTGAACTATTCTGAATTTCTCAGCATCCTGCAGGGAGAAGACCCTGGGCGTAAGATTCTGCGCATCAAAATCAATGAACGCGAAATCACCGGCCGCATTCAGAAGCAGGTAACCCTTGGCTCGAGCAGCGAAGCTCCGACTTCACATTTTCTGACCGTCACTCCCGATGACCCGGGCCTGATGGAAATCATCAGAAAAAGCGGCGTTATTGTCGAAGCCGAACCGCCGGCACAGATGTCGTGGTGGCTGAATCTGCTGATCAACTGGTTTCCATTCATTCTACTGATCGGCGCCTGGCTTTATATCCTGCAGAAGATGCAGGGTGGTGGCGCCAAGGCCCTCAGTTTCGGAAAAAGCCGCGCCCGCATGGTCGACCCGACCGAAAAGCGCGTTCTCTTCAAAGATGTGGCCGGTGTTTCAGAAGCCAAAGAAGACCTTCTTGAAGTTGTCGAATTTCTGCGCGACCCGCGCAAATTCACCGACCTCGGCGCGAAAATTCCGCGCGGCGTTCTACTTTTCGGCCCCCCGGGCACTGGTAAAACCCTGCTTGCAAGAGCGGTAGCCGGTGAAGCGAATGTGCCTTTCTTCAACATCAGCGGCTCTGAATTTGTCGAAATGTTCGTCGGCGTCGGCGCCTCACGCGTCCGCGACCTTTTCGAACAGGCCCGCAAAAATGCCCCCTGCATCATCTTCATGGATGAAATCGACGCAGTCGGCCGCCAGCGCGGCGCCGGTCTCGGCGGTGGCCATGACGAACGCGAACAGACCCTTAACCAGCTTCTCGTCGAAATGGACGGCTTCGACAATACCAAAGGTATCATTCTTGTAGCCGCCACCAACCGACCCGATGTTCTCGACCCGGCCCTGCTGCGACCCGGTCGTTTCGACCGCCGCATCGTTGTCGATCAGCCCGATATCAGAGGCCGCGAAGAAATTCTGCAGATCCACGTCAGAGACAAACCGATCGCCGATGACGTCAACCTTTCGGTACTGGCCCGCCGCACACCAGGCTTTGTCGGTGCCGACCTCGCCAACCTGACGAACGAAGCCGCAATTCTCGCCGCCAGACACGGCCGAAAAATCGTGGTCATGGCTGATTTTGAAGCATCTATCGACAAGGTCATCGCCGGCTCTGAACGCAAAAGCCGCATCATCTCTGAAAAAGAAAAAGAGAATACCGCTTTCCACGAAATGGGACACGCTCTTGTCGCAGCTTTTCTGCCGGGAGCTGATCCGGTTCACAAGATAACCATCATTCCGCGCGGCATGGCGCTGGGCCTGACCATGCAGCTGCCGGTCGAAGACCGCCTGACCGTTTCGCGCTCGCACCTGCAGAATCAGATCTGTATTCTGCTGGGTGGCCGTGTTGCAGAAATGATCGTTTTCAACGAGCTGACTTCCGGCGCCAAAAATGATATAGAACGCGCCACCAAAATTGCCCGCAAAATGGTCTGCGAACTGGGCATGAGCGATGAAATCGGCCCACTGCACCTCGGCGACGACAACCAGACTGTTTTCCTCGGCCGCGATTTCAACACCCGCAACGATCTTTCCGATGAAACCGCCCGCAAAGTCGACACCGAAATCAGAAAACTGATAGAAACCGCTCTGAAAAAGGCTAACGAAATACTTACCAGCAACCGGACCCTGCTCGACAAGTGTTCAAAAACCCTGCTCGAACGCGAAACCATCAGCGCCGAGGAATTCAAAGAACTTATAGAAGGTCGCGAATTGCCGCCACTGCCCGCCGTAAAACCGCTTCTCAATGTTATCGAGGCCATCGAAAAGGCTGGCGAAGCCGACAAAAAAGAGACCAAAAGTGCTAACAATAAAAACCCTGAAGGGGAAAACTACATCAAGGACATCTGACCTTTGAATAAACGCAAATTTCTTTTTGTTCTTGGCACCCGACCGGAAGTCATTAAAGTGGCTCCGGTCGTTTTTGCTGCCCGCGAAACCGGGCTGGTCGAGACAGAAATACTGCACACCGGCCAGCATCTGGAACTTGCGGCCGAAATGTTCAGACATTTTCGCCTGCGCCCCGATTTCGACCTTGCGGTCATGCAGCCCGACCAGACACTCTTTCAGCTGACATCGAGAATTACCGAAGGCATCGGCGAGATCGTCAGCCGCAACGATTACGACATGATTTTCGTGCAGGGCGATACCAGCTCGGCATTTATCGGCGCTCTCTGCGGCTTTTACCGCAAGATTCCGGTCGGTCATATCGAGGCCGGCCTGCGCACCCTCGACCGCTACAGCCCCTTCCCCGAAGAGATGAACCGACGCCTGGTGAGCCCACTCGCCAGCCTGCATTTTGCCCCGACCCAACGGGCCGGCGACATGCTGGCAGGGGAGGGGATACCCCGCAACCATATAGCAGTTACAGGCAACACGGTTATCGACGCTCTTCTCTGGAGTCTGCAGCAGGACTACCCGGTTCGCGACGACATCAAAGACATACTGGACATGCCAGGCCGCCTGCTTCTGGTTACCACCCACCGCCGGGAAAACTTCGGCGAACCTCACCGCCAGGTGTTTTCTGCGCTTCTTGAGCTGGTAGAGAGATTCAACGACACCCGCATCCTTTTTCCGATTCATCCGAACCCGAATGTTCGCCGTGAAGCCGCGGCCATGCTGAACAATCACCCGCGCATACATCTGACTTCGCCTCTCGACTACCAGAGTTTTATAAGGGCGATGCAGAAAAGCTGTCTGATTCTTTCAGACTCGGGCGGGGTGCAGGAAGAGGCACCCAGCCTCAATAAACCGGTTCTGGTGCTGCGTGAATCGACTGAACGCCCTGAAGGCCTCGATACCGGAGCCCTGAAACTTGTCGGAACCGACAAAACCCGCATAATCGAAGCCGCCAGCGACCTGCTGACAAGCGAAGACAGCTATCAGGCGATGGCCAACGCGCAAAACCCCTATGGCGACGGCAAAGCCAGCCAGAAGATCATTACCACCGCCCTTGATTACATCGACCGGCAGGGCAAAAACCACAGCTGATCATTCCACATTCAGCCACAGTCATGCATGGGCATTATACAAAACACTGGTGGCGCAGAGATTGCGCCGCCAGTGTTTATGCCAGTTCCAGCCGGTGTATGCTTGTAACAACGTAAAAGATCATCAACTCGAATCCAGTATTGCAATATTGCCACACAGAGCAATCATACCCAAACGCCACGAAGCCCTGATCAAAACAAGATTTCCGCCTATACCCTCCGGAGCAGAAACTTGGGAATGAGGCAATTGATATTCGTCATTCCGGGTTAGACCCGAGGAATCCGGAAGTTTAATGCAATTGCCCTGCAATACCGCATTACTACTGAACCATCCTTTTAAAGCCATCTGACAGGAACCATCAAAACACCGCCCGATCCACCGTGGCGGTGTTTTTTTTTGCAATCCACGAGACCCTAGTGCTTTGTCAAAGTTGAATCTGTAGTTTTATCGTCATTCCCGCGAAGGCGGGAATCTCATCGATAAGGCTTAGATCCCTGCCTTCGCAGGGATGACGTAGAGGTAACTGATTTTGCACGTTTAATGTTGAAAGACCACTAGCTCTTTGCCAGCACAACGCTACCAGAAACATCTGATTTTCAAACAGACCTGGCCATTGTATCTGACTTTTCGAGCCTTTTAGACTGGCGGCTACCAATAAAGCCGGCCAGTCGGCCGATAATAATCATTATCTTGATAATCACAATCCGACACAACATCACCAACAACAGAACCACTTCAACAATAATATTGATAATATAATCATTAAATTACTCAACACCCTTTCATTTTACTACAAAAGCAGCAATATCATCATTTTAATTTCAGTTTAAAGTAAAAATTATCAATTTATACAAATAAATAAGCCTATTAACAGTTTGCCGATAAGTAAAACAGCAGCATGCAGAATAAACAGGCCTGCATGCTGCTGTTTGAGCCGGCAGTGGGTAAAAAAATCCCGCGGAGCTGGTGGAGCCGCGGGATTTTTGCGTAACCTTGATCGGGAACGGCCCAGGGGGCCGCGCAATTGTAAAAAAAAGCCACTCCTGTCTGGGGCGGCTCTTACGGGGGCTAATAAACTATCAGACTGGCATCAGCAGCCTCAACGCCTTCTGTTCAGGCTCGGCAAGCCGACCAATAGCAACTTCAAGCCTTGGACCAGCCTTCTTATCAATAAACTGTCTGATAAAATCAATCATTCTCTCGCGCTGAGTGGCATTTCCAGCGGAATGCGCTTTTATCAGATATTCAATATCCTCTGGTTCAGCCAGTTCCATTAAATAATGACCGGCCTCACCCAGCAGTTCAGATTTTGCCAGGCAATAGACACTCAGCTGGCTTTTAAGACCATCTTCATGCGGCATCAGCAGTGATGCGAGCCCCTGAGCATTTATGGCGATCTGCATACTGTCGGGCTGACTGGCAATGTTTTTCAGGGCAGCGAGATTTTTCTGGGCAAATAGCGCGTATAAAGCATTCAGACGAATCTCTCTGGACTCTCCGGGGCGACTGGCCAGTTCTTCAAGAACGCTGCCCGTCTGCTCAACCGAAAAACCGCCCAGGGAAGTTGCCGCCATCAATCGCACTTCACTGGCACTGTCATTCAGCATTCTGGAAAGCACTTCAGGGCTGAGAGCCTCAGAAGCTTTCTGCATAGAAGCAACAGCCGTCTGGCGCACCCATTTGTCGCTATGACCAACACCCTCGTTTATCATTGCGATAAAGGGCAAATTAAAATCAGACAGGTCGACCACCTTGAGCATCACCTGGGCAAAATCAGCATCCAGGCGCTGTAAAACTGAAAAAGTTTCATTCAACAGCTTTTCGTTCTGACCACGCCATTCAAGACGCAGTTGCCGAATGGCCGTCTCAGAGGATGGATTAATCAATAATCTGATAACCGGTTCACCGCCCAGACGCTTAAGGGCTAATAAAGAAGTTTCTACAAACTGGTAGTTCTGAAAATTATCGAGTCCGCCAATCGATTTTGTCATTATTTTGATAATCGAGGGAATACTTCGACTTTCAGAAGCCTTAACAAGAACCTCGATTGCCTTACTCAATCGACCAAGGTCGGCATCTGATTCAAGAATAGTCATCGCCTGATCGCCCAGGTCGCTGATCGAAAAATCCTGATCGTCGACCTTTTCAGATATATCAGCCATCGCAGCAAGCAACCTGGCGTGACAACTCCGATCAGATCTGGC
>Ga0116157_10002410_pt1 | contig 18223 bp, 14 predicted proteins | sample AD_UKC048_MetaG_FD_89882 | JGI IMG/M metagenome (GOLD analysis project Ga0116157, IMG submission 89882) | Active sludge microbial communities of municipal wastewater-treating anaerobic digesters from USA - AD_UKC048_MetaG | ecosystem: Engineered > Bioreactor > Anaerobic > Digestate | place: USA...
GGAGAGGCTACGGCTTCTTTTTGTCACTATTTGGGACTTGGTTGAAATCCTTGTTAGAAAGACTAGATTCTCGGTTCAACTCGGAACTGAATACGCTTGAATGAGTTGTTCAGGAAACCCTAACCACGAATTTTTCTTCATCATGCCTCCATCGAAATAGTGCGGATTGCTCTTTGACGACAACCCTACTGAGCTTGAAACATCATAGATTCCTAACATACGCTCGTTCAGCAAATTCCTCATCATCAAACACCGAACGGATCGAAAACGAGGAGCGCCAATCCCGGAGTTGCCGACCCCGCTCCATGGCGTTTCTATAAATAACTACAATACAATGAATTATTCGGTTTTGCCCTTTGACTAATCCTCGAGGGCGGGAGTAGAATACCGCGTCCCGCAACCAGCGGGCGCGAGGAGCCACCATGAACCTGCCCTGGGCCGAGCCCTACCGGATCAAGACCATCGAGCCGATACGCCGATCGACGCGCGCCGAGCGCGAGTCGTGGATAGGAAGCGCCAAGTACAACCTGTTCAACCTGCGGAGCGAGCAGGTCTACGTCGACCTCATCACCGATTCCGGTACCGGCGCCATGTCGAGCGCCCAGTGGGCCGAGATGATGCTCGGCGACGAGAGCTACGCGGGCGCGACCTCCTACTACAAGCTGAAGGAGACCATCGAGACCGTCTTCGGCTTCCCCTACTTCCTGCCGACCCACCAGGGACGCGCCGCCGAGAACGTGCTCTTCTCCGCGATGATCGGTTCGGGCCCCGAGTCGGGCAAGGGCCTGATCATCCCCGGCAACAGCCATTTCGACACGACCAAGGGCCACATCGAGTTCCGCGGCGCCCACGCCGTGGACTGCACCATCGACGAGGCCTTCGATACGCAGGTGGAGCACCCGTTCAAGGGAAACGTCGACCTCAAGAAGCTCGACGCCGCCCTGTCGCGCAAGGACGTGAAGGCGCCGCTCTGCCTCGTCACCATAACCTGCAACAGCTCGGGCGGCCAGCCCGTCAGCATGGCCAACCTCCGCGAGGTCTCCGCGCTCTGCCGCCAGTATAAGGTGCCGGTCTTCTTCGACTCGGCCCGCTTCGCCGAGAACGCGTACTTCATCAAGACGCGCGAGCCGGGCTACGCCGACAAGAGCATCCCCGCCATCGTCAAGGAGATGTTCTCCTACGCCGACGGCTGCACCATGTCGAGCAAGAAGGACGGCATCGTCAACATCGGCGGCTTCATCGGCTTCCGCAGCCAGGAGGCGTGGCGCAAGGCGAGTACCTTCAACATCATGTTCGAGGGCTTCAACACCTACGGCGGCATGGCCGGCCGCGATATGGGAGCCCTCTCCGTCGGCCTCCGCGAGGCCTGCGAACTCGACTACCTCGAGTCGCGCGTCGGCCAGGTCGCCTACCTGGGCCAGCGGCTCACCGACTACGGCATCGCCGTCCAGCGCCCCTACGGCGGGCACGCCATCTTCGTCGACGCGAAGAAGTTCCTGCCCAAGGTGCCCAAGGAGGAGTTCCAGGCCCAGACGCTCGGCGTCGAGCTGTACCTCGAGGCCGGCGTGCGCGGCGTCGAGATAGGCGCGCTGCTCGCCGACCGCGACCCGGACACCCACGAGAACCGATACCCGGCCCTCGAGCTCCTGCGCCTCGCGATACCGCGCCGCGTCTACACGAACGCGCACATGGACTACGTGGCGGCCGCCCTCGCCAACGTGAAGGAACGCGCCGACGGCATCAGGCGCGGGTACCGCGTCGCCTGGGAAGCCCCCATCATGCGCCACTTCACCGTAGAGCTAACGCCAGCAAAATAGCCTATCCGGCCGCCGCCACGCACCGAACGTGAAGTGGCGGCGCGCCAGGGTTGGAGCGGGCCGCTTTCAGCGGCCACGACCATCATTTCCTATCGGAATCCGGGCATGCACCGCATGCCCGGATGGCGCGCCCAAGGGCGGCCCGTCCGCAGGACGGGAACGTCACGGATGACGACGCGCCAGGGTTGGCGCGCCCAAGGGCGGCCCGTCCGCAGGACGGGAACGTCATGGATGACGATACGTCATGGATGACGACGCTCCTCGACTCGCGAGGCCGAGACGGCTACACTAGGAGGTAGCGCCAACCGAGGAGACACCAGTGAGCCGATACCCCGACGCCTTCATCCGCGAGATCCCCAAGACCGACCTGCACCTCCACCTCGACGGGTCGCTGCGCCTATCCACCCTGATAGAGATGGCCCGTAAAGGCGGCGTCGAGCTGCCCTCGTACGCCGAGGACGGCATGCGCGAGCTCGTCTTCAAGGACCGCTACGCCGACCTGGGCGAGTACCTGGCCGGTTTCTCGTATACCTGCGCGGTGCTGCGCGACCCGGAGAACCTCGAGAGGGCGGCCTACGAGCTCGCCGTCGACTGCATCGACGAGGGCGTGCGCTACATCGAGCCGCGCTTCGCTCCGCAGCTGCTGATGGACAACCGCGACCTGACGATGGACCGCATACTCGCGGCCGTCGACAAGGGACTGGCCCGCGCCAAGGCCGAGTTCAACGCCCGGCCCGAGGTGGCCGACGAAGGGCTGCCGCCGTTCGACTACGGCATCATCGTCTGCGCGATGCGGGCGTTCGGCGAGCGCGGCTTCTCCCCGTACTACGACGCGTTCTACGGGATCCACCGCTACGCCGACCGGGCCGAGGTGATACGGATGGCCGCGGTCGAGGCGGCCCGCGGCGCGGTCAGGATACGCGACGAGCTCGGGATCCCCATCGTCGGCTTCGACATCGCCGGGCAGGAAGCCGGCCACCCGGCCGGCCAGTTCCGCGAGGCCTTCGACTTCGTCCACCAGAACTTCATGCACAAGACCGTGCACGCCGGCGAGGCCTACGGCGCGGAGAGCATCTTCCAGGCCATCACCGACCTGCACGCCGACAGGCTCGGGCACGGCTACTATCTCTTCGACCCGGACAAGGTCGCCGCGACGAGCGTCCGGGACAAGCGCCGTTACATCGAGAGGCTGGCCGGCTTCGTCGCCGATCAGCGCGTGACCATCGAGGTCTGCCTGACGAGCAACCTGCAGACGAACCCCTCGCTCGAGCGCGTGGCCGATCACTCCTTCGGCGAGATGCTCGAGCGCCGGCTGTCGGCCACCCTGTGCACCGACAACCGGCTGGTATCCAACACGACCGTCTCCAAGGAGATCCGACTGGCGGTCGACAACTTCGACATCGGCCCGTCGGCCCTCAAGAACCTGATCGTCTACGGCTTCAAGCGCAGCTTCTACCCCGGCCCCTACGCGGCCAAGCGCGAGTACGTACGGCGCGCGATCACCCGCTACGAAGCGGTCGCCAGGAAATACGGCGTCGAGTGAGCGTGGACGGCCCGAGGCGGGCGACACCGGCCCGCTCTGAGCGTTGACAGAACCGCGCTACGGCTACAGACTATCGTCCACCGATGGAGCGCACGTCAGCACGATCGCCGCAGGCCCCCGCCCTGCTCCTCATCTCGGGCCTCGGACACGGCTTGGCCCTCGCCTACGCGAGCCTGATGCCGAGGGCGGCGGAGCCGCACGCCGGACCGGCGTATTTCATAATCTTAATCGCCGCGAGCGCGGTCCTGGTGGTGCCGCTCGCCCGCTGGGCGGGCGATCCCGCGGCCGCGGCCCTGGCGCTCGCCGCCAAGCTCGGCCTGGCGATACTCGCGCTGATCCCGATCGTCGCCCCGAGCCCGCTCAAGGCGCTCATCCTGTCGGTCCTGGTCGCGGAGGCGGTCCTCGTCCTGCCGCGGCCCTGGGACCTGGCCGGCGCGGCCATCGCCATAGCCTCCGCCCTCGGCACGCAGGCCGGCCGCAAGGTCTGGGAGACCATCGTCGAGCCCGCGTCGATCGACGAGCTGGCCTTCCTCGCCGCCCTGCCGGCCCTCGTCGGGCTGGTCGCCGGCGGCTACAAGGACGCCCTGCTCGGCTTCGTCCGCAGCGCCCGCGAGGTCGAGCGCCTGCGCGACGGTAGCGAGGCCATCATCATGGCCAACGTGCGCTTCCAGGAGCAGGCCAGGGAGCTCGAGGACGAGAGCTCCGACCGCGAGCGCAAACGCATCAGCCGCGAGATCCACGACATCGTCGGCTACGCGATCACCAACCAGGCCATGGCGATGGAAGCGGCCCTCGTGCTGCTCGACAAGGGCGACCGCGAGGATGAGCTCCGGACCCTGCTCGAGGAGTCGCGGGACCAGTCGCGCGAGGGCCTCGCCGAGGTTCGCGCCGCGCTGTACAGGCTCCGCGAGCAGCGCGCCCCCTACCCCGACTTCCAGAACCGCATGATCCATATCTGCCGCACCTTCGGCAAGGCTACCGGCGTCGAGGTCTCCTGCGAGGTGCTCGGCGAGGACGCGCGGATCCCGGCGGGCCTCGACGCGGCGCTCTACCGCATCGTCCAGGCCGGGCTGACCAACTCGTTCCTGCACGGCAAGGCCAGGAAGGTACGCGTACTCATCCAGAGCCAGGACGGAACGCTCCACCTGTCGATCCAGGACGACGGGGTCGGCGCGGAGCAGGTCTACGAAGGCATAGGGCTGGCCGGCATGCGCGAACGGCTGGCCCCGTATGGCGGGACGCTCGCCTACGAGAACACCGGCTACGGCTTCCTGGTCAGGGCCTCGGCGCCGCTCGACGGTACCCGGGAGGGCTCATGACCAGGATCCTGATCGTGGACGACCAGCGGCTGTTCGCCGAGAGCCTCAGGACCGTGCTCGAGGGCACGCAGGATGATTTCAGGGTCTGCGCGTTGGCGGGCGACGGCGCTCAAGCCGTGGCCGCCGTCGCCGAGCACCAGCCGGACATAGTGCTTATGGACGTCAGCATGCCGGCGATGGATGGCGTCGAGGCGGCCAGGATCATCCACAACCGCTACCCCGAGCTTCCCATCCTGATGCTGACCACCTTCGAGGACGACGGCTACGTGCGCGAGGCGATAGCCTACGGCGCCCGCGGCTACCTGCTTAAGAACATCCCGAGCCGTGAGCTCGTGGCGAGCATCCGGGCCGTGCTGAGCGGCGCCATGCTGCTCGACCCGCGCGTCGTCGGCGCCCTCGTCGGGAAAGGGCGCGATGGACCGGCGTCGGGGGCTCGCGCCGCTAGCCCGGAGTGGTTCGACTCGCTGTCGCGCCGCGAGCGCCAGATACTCGGCCTCATAGTGGACGGCCTCCAGAACGACGAGATAGCCCAGCGGCTCTGCGTCGCGCCGCAGACCGTCCGGAACTACGTCAGCCGCCTCTACGACAAGACGGCCACCGGGGACCGCCTCAGGCTCATACGGCTGGCCCGCGCCAGCGGCCTGTTCTAGCTAGCGTCCCGCCTATTCCTTGATCGCGCCGGCTGTCAGGCCCTCGATGAACTGCCTGGACAGGAGCAGGTAGAGCGCCAAGATCGGCGCCGTCGCCAGAGTCAGCGTCGCGAGCACGCTCGTCCAGTCGGTCTGGAACTGCCCGAACAGCCTGGTCACGCCGAGCATCAGGGTGCGCTGGCCCTCGCTCCGTATCAGGATGAGGGGGAACCACAGGTCGTTCCAGATCGTCACCAGGTTGAAGATCGCCACCGTCGCCATCGCCGGGCGAGCGAGCGGCAGCATCACGCTCCTGAAGATGCGGAACGAGCCGGCGCCGTCGATGTAGGCGGCCTGGACGAGCTCCCTGGGTATGGTCCGGAAGTACTCGGTCAGTATCATCACGCCCATGGGCATGCCCATCGCCAGGTAGATCGGCAGGAGCCCGAGCAGCTTGTCGAGCAGGCCCATCCCCTTGAGCATGATGATCAGGTTGATGCTCGCTATGCGCATCGGGATCATCAGCCCGAGCAGGAAGAACAGCGATACGGCCCTGGCGAGCCGCACGTCCCAGTATACCAGCGCGTAGCTCGCGAGCGCCGCGAGGAGCATCACGCCGACGATGGCCAGCACCGTGATGAGCACCGAGTTGAACAGGTACAGGAGGAAATGCCCCTCCTCGAAGACCATGCGGAAGCCGTCGAAGACCGGGTTCTTCGGGAAGCTGAAGGGAGACATGAAGATGTCCGAAGTCGACTTGAACGAGTTGACTATCATCAGGTAGAGCGGCACGAGCACGACGACCGCCCACGCGCAGAGTACCAGGTAGGAGCCCATCCTCGAGGCGCGGAGCCGCCTCCGGGCGCTCCCGCCATCGTTCACTCTCGGCATCGTCGCCCCCTTACTTCCTGCCCATGGTCAGGCGCCGTATGACCATCACGCCGGCGAGCAGCGTGACGAAGGTGACCGTCGCGATCGCGGCCCCGAGGCCCATGTCAGGGATACCGACGGGATGCTTCCCGGCGATACCGGTCCGGTAGAAGTACGTGCCGAGTATGTCGGCCGCGTAGTTCGGCGCCCCGTTCGCACCGGCCATCGAGTAGACCACGTCGAACGCGTTGAAGTTCCCCGTAAAGGTAAGCACGCCGACCACGCCCATCATCGGTACGATGATCGGCAGCTTGATGAGCCTCGTCACCTGCCAGCCGGAGGCGCCGTCGATCTGGGCCGCCTCGAAATAGTCCTCCGGGATGCTCTGGAGCGCGGCGGTAAAGATCATCGTCGGGATGCCGACCCATTGCCAGCTCGACACGAGCGAGATGATCGGCAGGGTCGTCTCCTCGAGCCCGAGCCACGGCAGGGCCAGGGCGCCGAGGCCCACCCTATCGAGCAGGAGGTTGATCGGGCCGAAGTTGGGATCGAGCATCAGCTTCCAGAGGAAGCCGGTGACGACGATGGCGAGGGTCGTCGGAATGAAGATGACAGTCCTGAAGAAGCCAGCGCCCCTGAGCCGCTTGTCGCTCAGAATCAACGCGAACATGAGCCCGAGCGTGTTCTGTACGAGCATATGCACGAAGAAGAATACCCAGGTATTGCCGAAAGCGCCCCAGAACCGGGGAGCCACGTCGGCGTCGGCGAACAGTCTGACGTAGTTATCGAAGCCGACGAAGGTATCGAGCGTGAAGCCGCTACCGCTGTAGAAGCTCAGCTTGAGCGACGACAGGAGCGGGAAGGCCATGAAGGCCACGTAGACGGCCAGCGCCGGCAGGATATAGAGGAACCAGCTCGGCCTACGGTAGATCCCCACGCCCCAGGGCGATCGGCGGCCGGATCTGGCCATACCGGGAGTCTGCGTCATCGGGTCCATCCTCGGTAAGGAATACGCCCCGGCCGGCTGCGACCGGGGCTGCTTGAACACTAGAGCCAGGTGCGCCGGATCAGTAGACGTACCACTTGGCCAGGTCGGCCGCGAAATCGTCCGCGGCCTGCTTCGGGGTCTTCTTGCCGCCGAGCACCGCTATGGTGTTCGCGGTGATCAGGTCGTAGCCGGAGGGATTGCCGGTGTTCAGGCGGGTCCAGCTGAACCGTACGTCGGTCTCGACGCCATCGTTCATGGCCAGGAAGGACTTGACGACCGGGTTCGAGAACGGGATCGCCTTCGAGGCCTTGGCCATCGGGAAGAAGCCGGTGAAGTTCTCGGCCACCGACGCGATACCCGCGTCGCTGACAAGCCAGGCGACGAAGGTCTTGGCCGCGGCCACGTTCTTGGACTTCGGGTTGATCGCGATGCCGGTGTCGGCGTGGAAGACCTGGGCCCGTTTCATGCCCTTGGGCGCCGGGGCGGCGAAGACGCCGTACTCGAGGCCGGCGGCCTTCATGTGCTCGGGAATGGTCCAGGAGCCGTCGAACATCATCGCGGCCTTGCCCAGCTGGAACATCACCTTGGACGAGTTATAGTCGACCGCCGCGTAGCCGCGCGGCAGGTAGGGGGACAGGTCCTTGACCGCGGAGAAGACGGCCGCGACCGACGCGTCGTTCCACTTCTTGGCGCCCGACTCGAGAGCCTTGCGGCCGGCCGCTCCGCCGACGTAGGTCGGGGCCAGGGTCTGGAACAGCACCTCGTTGATGTCCCACTCGTCCTTCGTGCCATTGGCGAAGGGGATGACGCCCTTGGACTTGAGCGTCTTGGCCGCTGCGAGCAGCTCCTCCCAGGTCTGGGGGATGGCTATCTTGTAGTCGCGGAATAGCTTGACGTTGTAGTAGATGCCCTGGCTGATCGCGAACAGCGGCATGCCGAAGGAGCGGCCGTCGTCGGACTGCCAGAAGAACTTGGAGGCGGCGTCGAATTTGGACATGAAGGGCTCGGCGCTCAGATCGAGCATGAAGCCGTCCTTGAACAGGGTCTTGCCCACGTCGCCGGAGCGGGCGTAGAACACGTCCGGGCCGGTGCCGCTCTCGAGCTGGAGCCGTAGCGTAGCGTTGTAGTCGGGCGGGTTGGTCGGATCGAACCTGACTTCGATGCCAGGGTACGACTTATTGAAGTCGGCGATGAGCCCCTTCCACTGGGCGACGTCGTCGGTCCTCCACGATCCGACCGTGATGGTCTGCGCCGCGGCGCCGGCGACCAGGACCAGCGCCATGGCGACGGACAGGATAAGCCTTGCTCGTTTCATCGGTAGCTCCTTTACTTAGGTTTCGCTATCCGAAGTGTAGGGGAGTATCGTATATCGCGATATGGTTGCCGAGTACTCGGATTGTACTCGATTTGTACCGGGGTCGACGGCCGCTCCGGAAAGAAAAGGCCGCGCCTTCCGTACGGAAGGCGCGGCCTCAAGCCGAGACCGAGAATCGAACTCGGTACCTGCGCATTACGAGTGCGCCGCTCTGCCAAGTGAGCTATCTCGGCGATACGCGCGAGACTATACCTGAAACGGGCCCTGCGATGCAAGGGGAAAGGGAACGCCGGGAAAGGGAGCGCCGCCTACTTCTTGCGCTTCGAGTTGACGAAGCGGATGAAGTCGTTGATGTTCTTGACGACGATATGGTCCGAGTACAATTCGATGCGGCGCTGGTTCGAAAAGTGACTGAGCAGAGTCTGCACCTCGGCGGGGTTCATGCCGGCCCAGTGGGCGACATCGTCGACCGTCACCCTGAAGTCGCGCTTGTCGCCGAGCTCCTCGCCCTGGTTCAGCGCCCCCTGGGTCTCGTCGAGCATCAGGAATACGTCGGCTATCTTGGCCTGCGGATCGTCGAGCGTCAGGATCATGAACCGACGCTTCTGGTCGTAGATGCGCTTCGTGAACACCTTGAGTAGCCGGAGCGCGATCTGGGGGTTGCCCATCATCAGGATCTCGAAGTTGGCCCGGTTGAACTCGAGCACTTTGACCGTCTCGACGGCTATGGCGGTAGCCGAACGGGGCGCGCCCTCGAGTATGGCCATCTCTCCGAATATCTCCGGAGCCGAGAGTATGTCTATGTTCTTCTCGATGTCGCCGACGATCTTGGTGATGCGTACCCGCCCGGCCTGGATCAGGTAGAAACTGTCGCCAGGCTCGTACTCGGAGAAGATGATCTCTCCCGCCTGATAGGTGCGCGCGAAACGGCTAAAAGCGGCAAGATCGGCCATCTCAGGCTCCTCCAAGCGCGCCGAGCGCCTTCTTGGCCTTGATGCGGGCGCTCGAGTCGTCGTCGCCCGGCATGGACAGTACCTTGGAGAAGAAGGCCTTGGCGCGAGCCTTGTCGCCCTTCTTCTCCCACGACTGACCCATGATGTAGAGGATATCCGCCATGTCGGGATGCTTTGGAGCGCTCTGGACGATGCCGGTGAAGTGCTTGATGGCGAGGTCCCACTGGCCGAGGGCGAATAGGCAGCGCCCCATGTCGAACTGGGCCTTGCCGACGTACTCCGACTCGCTTCCCGTCTCTAAGATGGCCTTGAGGATTTTCATCGCCTCCTGGAATTTCTCCTGCGAGAACAGACTGACGGCGTTGTAATAGTCCTTGGCGACGTCGGAGAGGCCGGCGCCCTCCTGCGGCTTGGGCGCTGCCATCGGCGGCGGGGCTGACGGCGCGGCGTCCTCCTGGCCGACGTAGGGCGAGGCTACCTGCGCGACGGCCAGGGGCGCGGGCCCCTTGCCGTCGCCGTAGCGGGCCAGGGCGGCCTCGGCCGTCTCCAGGTAGCGCCCGGCCTGCTCGGCCATGCGTCCGGCCGGGTAATAGGTCAGGTAGCGTCCGAACACGTAGCGCGCCTGGGAGTACATGCGGCTACGAAGATAGTACTCGCCGGTCTTATAGAGGCCGGTCTCGGCGTTGACTGCCGACGGATTCTCCATCAGGTTCTCGACCTGCTTATGGATGTGCCTGAGCTGGTTCGAGAACACCTTGAGCATCTTGATGATGATCCTGGTATTCGACATCGAGAAGGCTTCGAACTCCGGTACCGTGAAGGCCAGGACGTTGGCGTCCTCGAGCACGACGGCGTTCTCCTCGCGCGGATAGCGGCCGAGGGCGCTCTTGACGCCGAAGAACTCGCCAGTCTGGATGATCTCGCGGATGAGCTTGCCGGTCTCGATATCGTTGTAGTTGAGGGTAACCCTGCCGCGCTGAAGAACGAAGATCTTGTCCCCCAGGTCTCCCTGGAAGTATATGACCGAATTGGCGCGGTACGTACCTACCTTGGGCATCGTTTCCTCGTTATTCCCGTGTTGCTATCCGGCGCGGAACTCCCGCGACCGCCCGGCAAGTATAGTATATATCGCCGGTTCGGGCCATGTCGATCGTCAACAATCGATCGTCAACAATCGATCGTCAACAATCGAACGGCAGGTAATCGAGCCGCTTCTTGAAACCGACGGCCTCGCGGACCGACCTATAGAGGGTAGCGGGCTCGCCCTTGACGTAGACGGCGCGGCCGCCGACGCTCAGCTCCTCGTAGCCCGAGTCGGGCAACAGCTCCTCGAAACGCTTCTCGGCGAGGACCGGCACGCCGCCGACCGACAGGAACTCGATATCCTCCATCGCCGCCGCGGCCAGGTTCTCGTAGGGCTCGTCCTTCCTGGCCTTGAGCACGAGGACGTCGGCGTCCATGCCCGGCTCGAGCGCGCCGACGCGGTCAGCCATGCGGAACGCCTTGGCCGGGTTGGTCGTGACCATCTTGAACAGGATAGACGCCGGCAGATCCTCGCCGTACATCTCCCGGTAGGTCTCGCGGGCGAATTTCATCTCGGCCAGCAGGTTGACCGATCCGGTCGCGGTCGAATCCGTGCCGATGGCCACGTTAATCCCGGCGCGCAGCATCTTGCGTATCTTGCAGGTCGCGTTGAACATGAACATGTTCGAAGCCGGGCACCACGACACGGACGCGCCGGCCTTGGCCGTCTTGGCTATGTCGTCGTCGGAGAAGCCGATGCAGTGGATGAACACGCAATGGTCGTCGAGGCAACCGAGCTTCTCGAGTATCGGTATGCCGTCTTGGGACTCCGGGTCGAAGCCCTCCTCGAGGTGCGTTATATGAGGCCAGCCCCGCTCCTTGGCGCGCGCGTGCTCGATCTCGATGCCCTCTCCCCAATGGAGGTCGAAGGACGAGCACTCATGCGACAGCGTATACTCCTCGATGACTCGGATGGGGAGCCTCGGAAGGTACGCGCCGTTGATCTCATGGGGGAAATGGTCGTTGGCGGTGGCCACGCCGGAAAAGAGATTCTTATACGCCGAAAGGAAGTACATCTGCTCGACGCTTATGTTCGAACGCTCGTCGAACACGGGCGATGACTTGAGGTCGGCGTCCCACGGGGCCCAGTTGATGTAGTACTTGTCTTCCTTCGGGCCGACGCGAGGCAGGTAATTTCCCCTGAAGTGATCGTGGACATTGATCAGGGCAGGATAGACGAACGAGGAGCCTCCCAGGTCGAAGGAGGGGCCGGTCGCCCCTGCGGCGAGCCTGGAACCGCGTACCGATACGGAGCCGCGGGCGCGGACGACGTCGCCGCTCGCTATGTCGGCGTTATATAAAGTATATTCCGTCACTACATTCCATCCTTGCCTCGGCCGCCTACGGATCCGTCACGGCGGATACGGCGGGCACCGACACTTCGTTTTCTGCTCTTATTATATTTCGGCCCGATACCCTAAAACATTGACCGATAATGTCCATCGCGAGCGCGCGACGAATGGTATACGTATAATATGCCGATATTGTATACAATCAAGGCTTTATAGATTAAAATCGCCTGGTATGGTTCGTGTCGCAGTATAAAAACGCCGTCATCGGCGAATCGCTCGGAGAAGAAGTGAATGATAAACATTCGTGAATACGAACTGCTATCGCTCGAGACCGGGGCCTACCGGGACATCGAGCTCGATATACTCAAGGAAACGCTTGCCACCTGGAAAGAGAGGCCCGGCAACCCGTTCGAGCTCATAGAGCTGCGCGACGGAGCGACGCTGGCCGGCTTCTGCCTGTACTACCGCGCGCCGAACACCGACTATACCTTCGACGTGCACACCTTCGTCGTCGGGCGCGACTACAGGAACAAGGCCGTCGGCCCTCGCCTCGTCGAACTGCTCGAGGAACGGCTGCTCGAGTCAAGGAGCTACGCGGTCATACGCACCGAGACGAGCAAGCTCAAGGAAGACTCCATCGGCGACGGGTTCTTCCAGAGCATCGGCTTCCAGACCATCGGCCATATACCGGCGTTCTACGATGCGGACAACGACTACTACATCTACGTCAAGTCGGTCCAGGCCGATACGAAGCGCGATGGCGCCTAAGGCGACGGGGACGATGGGACGATGCGCATAGCCGCTATCGAGGCCGGCGGCACCAAATTCGTGCTTGGCCTGCTCGAGGGAGCCTCGGCCGACGTCGCGCCCAGGATCCTGGCCAAGCGCCGGATCCCGACCGGCCGCCCCGAAGAGACGATAGCCGAGGCGGAGCGCTGGTTCTCCTTGGTCTTCGGAGAATTTGGGCCGGCGGACGCGCTCGGCGTCGCTTCGTTCGGGCCGCTCGCCGGCAGGTTCGGCGAATCGGGCTGGGGGCGCATAGGCCCGACGCCGAAGCTGGGCTGGGCGGGCTTCGACCTGCCCGGCGCCCTCGGCGCGGCCTTGGGGCTCGAGCCGGCCGTGGACACCGACGTGAACGCCGCGGCCTTGGCCGAGGGCCTCTGGGGCGCCTCGCACGGCCTGCGCGACCACGTCTACGTGACGGTCGGCACCGGCGTCGGCGGCGGCGTCGTATCGAACGGCGCCCTGCTCCACGGCGCGGGCCACCCGGAAACCGGGCACGTGCCCGTGCCGCGCGAACCCGACGACGACTATTTCGGCCGCTGCCCCTTCCACGGCGCCTGCCTCGAGGGCATGGCCTCGGGACCGGCGGTCGCCGAGCGCTGGGGCGCGCCGGCCGAGTCGCTGCCGGCGGATCACCCGGCCTGGGACCTCGAGGCGCGTTACCTGGCTTCCGGCTTCCTACCCCTCGTGCACGTACTCGCAACCGAGCGTATCGTACTGGGCGGCGGCCTCGGCTCCGCACCGGGGCTGGCCGAGCGGGTGCGCTCGAGGCTATCCGAGCGCCTGGCCGGCTACACGCCGCGCCTGGACGAGCCGGGAGCGATGGAAGCGTTCATCGTGAGGCCCGGCCTCGGCGGCGACGCCGGCCTGCTCGGCGCCGCCGCGTTGACCATCGCCGCCGGATAGACGCCGAAAGCGGGGCCGGACGCTGGCCGGCCCTTTCCCCTACCCCAGGAACGGATAGCGCCAGTCGACCGATGGCGCGAAATTCTCCTTTATCGTGCGCGGGCTCGTCCACCGGACCAGGTTCAGGAACGAGCCGGCCTTGTCGTTCGTTCCGGAGCCACGAGCGCCTCCGAAGGGCTGCCTACCGACGACCGCGCCCGTGGGCTTGTCGTTGATGTAGAAGTTGCCGGCGGCGTGCCTGAGCGCGCGCGTCGCTTCCATGATGGCGTGCCTATCCGAGGCGAACACCGCGCCGGTCAGCGCGTAGGGCGAGGTCGTATCGACTAGCTCGTACGCGGCGGCCATGTCGGAGTCGTCGTAGGCGTACGCGGTCAGCACCGGCCCGAATACCTCGTTGGCCATCGTCTCGGAGCGCGGGTCGTCGCTGACGATCAGAGTCGGATCGATGAAGAAGCCCTGGCTCTTGTCGTAGCCGCCCGCGGCTATACGGCAGGCGGGATTGGCCTTGGCGCGGTCGATGAAACCGGCGATCGTATCGAAGGCCGCCTCGTCGATCACGGCGTTGACGAAGTTCGCGTGGTCGGTCGGCGGGCCGACGCGTAGCGAGGCGATCTCCGCCGCCAGCCGTTCGATAAAGCGCCCGGCTATCGAGCGGGGCAGGTAGAGCCGCGAGGCCGCTGAGCACTTCTGGCCCTGGTACTCGAAGGCTCCCCGAACGCAGGCCGTGACGGCCGCGTCGAGGTCGGCGTCGGGATGAACGAAGATGAAATCCTTGCCGCCGGTCTCGCCGACCAGGCGCGGGTACGAGGCGTAGATGGATAGGTTGTCGGCGATGCCTTTCCAGAGGCTGTTGAACACGGCCGTGGAGCCGGTAAAGTGGAGCCCCGCCAGGTCCGGCCTGGACAGCACCCCGGCGCTGATCGCCCTGGCCGAGCCCGGCAGAAAGTTGATCACGCCGTCGGGCAGCCCGGCCGCCTTGTACAGGCGCAGGAGTTGCCAATTGGACAGCACCGAGCTCGAGGCCGGCTTCCAGACCACGGTATTGCCCATCAGGGCCGGCGCCGACGGGAGGTTCGCGGCGATGGCCGTGAAGTTGAACGGCGTGACGGCGTAGACGAAGCCGTCCAGCGGCCGGTAGTCGCTCAGGTTGCGTTCGCCCGGACCGGAGCGCGGCTGCTCGGCGTAGAGCCGCTCGGCCAGGGCCGGGTTGATACGGAAGAAGTCGGCGGTCTCGCAGGTCGAGTCAATCTCAGCTTGGTAGGCGTTCTTGGACTGGCCAAGCATCGTCGACGCGTTGAGCGCCTTCCACCAGCCGGCGGAGATCAGGTCGGCAGCCTTGCGGAATACCGCCGCCCGCTCCTGGAACGGCGTCTCGGACCACTCCCGGTAGGCCACGGCGGCGGCCTCGGCCGCCGCGATCGCCTCGGCCTCGCCGGCCTCGTGGTAGCGGCCGAGTACGAGCGAGCGGTCGTGCGGCGCCCGGATCTCCTTGATCCGCCCCGTGCGGACTTCCTTGCCGCCGATGACGAGGGGAATCTCGATAGGATTCGCGGCCATGGCCTTGAGCTCGGCGTCGATGGCCGAGCGCTCGAGGGAACCGGGAGCGTACGAACGCACCGGCTCGTTGGGAGGCAAGCCCGGGGAGGGCTCGCTTCCGTACATAAGAGAATCGTACATGCCATACTCCTTTCCAAATAGCGGGAGGTCGATCCCTTTCGGACTCGGCCCGTCGGCTCCGGGCCGTGGCGCGGGCGGCTTGCCCGGCTGTAGGCTATCGGAGCTCGAAGCATGGTTCTGTAAAAGACCTTCAGCGCTCGCCGTGGCGATAATCGCCATCGGGCTGCCATGTCTGGCCGCGGCGCCCCCGCCGACGGCGGGGCGGTTCGATGCGGTACGTCGGCCATACCGACGAGCCAGCTTCGTATACCGACTGATATATCAATATACTGCTTACTGATCAGAGCGCCTAGCGGAGCCGTACGAACCGGCAAGCGCCGCAACTCCCGGCGAGCGCTACCTGGCGGCGGCCAGTTCCCGTTCGGCCGCCGCGATCAACGGCTCCGCCGACAGCTCGGAGCCGGTAGCCTCTCGCAGCCACTGATTCGGCGCCAGACGGCCGAGCCTGCACATGCGGCTCATCTCCGGGCCTATCGGCTTGCCGGCCATTGCGGCCTCGATCTGGAAGGCGACGAGATGACCGAGCGGGTAATCGGGCAGGTACATCGACAGCTCGACCATGTGCGAGTACGTGCCGAGGATCAGCGCGTCCTTAAGGCCGTAGGCCGGGGCGAAGTAGCGGTTCCAGACCGAACGCGCAATCGCCATCGTCGCCTCGCGGAGGTCGCGGGCCGTGCAGTCGGGATGGGCGTACATCCAGCGCCAGACCTCCATGTCGACGAGACCGACGCCCGCTATCTCGCAGGTACTCCAGTAGTCGCCAAGGGCCGAGGGCGACGATGGAGCCCCCTCGAGGCCGAGCAACATGCGGTCGCGGGCCTGGAACACGAACGCGAAGGCCTCGGTGAACGCGTTATTGGGCACCCCGGCCAGGAAATACTCGTCGACGCCGTGCAGGGACAGCACCTGCTCCACGTTGTGGCCGAGCTCGTGGCACGCGATGTTGTAGCCCTTGTAGTCCATGCCGGTGGCCGGCACCCGGGTGCGCAGGCGGACGGAGTCGGAGCGCTTGGCCGCCGGCATGGCGTGTCCCGAGCCGCGCGACTGGTCGACCTCGATGCGCTCGGACAGCCAGCGGGCCAGGTCGGCGTCGAAACCGAGCGCGCCGAGGATGCGCGGGATATCCGCCTTGAAGGCCTTCGCGTCGGGATAACGCGCCCGCGTGATAGCGTCGAGGGCGGCCTCGTCGGGCGATGAGTCGTCGCCGAAGCCCTTGTACCAGGCGTCGAAGGCCTCGAGGGGGCGGCCGAGGCGACGACGGAGCTCGTCCGCCGCCCTGCCGAACAGCGGCGCCGACAGCGCGTCGACGAATAAGCGCTCGACCTGGCGCTCGGGTATCTCGCGCTCGACACCAAACTTGCGGGCGATGAGGGTCGGCGTCTCGGGGCACCACTGGTCGACGCCGCGCTCGGCCCGGAAGATGGCGAGCAGGCGATCGTAGCGCCCATCGCCCTCGCGCTCGGGATTGGCCCTGGAACCGTCGGCGGTATGTGCCTCGCCGGAGAACGGGTCCCAGGTCAGCTCGCGCGAGTCGACGAAGGCCCGCGGGATCGCGCCTTCGACGACGCGCTCCATCGCCTTGTACAGGAGCCGCTGGCCGGGCAGGCCCGCCGGATCGGCGTACAGCGCCTTGATCTCATCGCGCACGTTCCAGTGCATCAGGAGGCGCTTATCCGCCGGGAAGCTATATGCCGGGGAGCCGGCGGCGCCGGACGCGTCCCTGAGCCTCGACGGGTAGAGGTAGTAGCCGGCGATATAGGTCTCGGCCTCGGCCGCAGTGGCGGCGAGCCGCTGCGAAGCCTCCGACGGCACGCGGTCCAAGAACTGGTCTCCGAGCCTGGCCTCGGCCCATTGATGCCGGGTCCACGAAGGTCCATCGCGCAGCTTACGGTCGAGATCCTTGTACGGGAAGTTCAGGTGAATGACGAAGGCGAGCTTGTTGCCGTAGAAGTCGTCGCTGAAATGGGCGTAGGGCGACCATTCCGCAAGGATCGCGTCCACCGGCAGGACCGGGCCCCGGTCGACGTGGACGCCCCAGGAGAAGGTCCTGGACAGGGCGAGGGCCGAGCCGTACAGCTCCTCGAGGACCGACTCGAGCCTCAGGAACAACGCGTCGCGCTCGGCGTCCGTAGCGCAGAACTGCCGCAGGCAGAACGCCTCGAGGTCGGTCTGCGTGCCGTCCTCATCGCGCCAGAGGGGCGCCGCGCAGCGTACGCCCTCGAGCGCCCGCTCCCTGCAACCATCGCCTCGTTCGGCCGCAATCCTGTCCGCTATACGCTCAATGACCGCGTCGCTCATCGCCATACTCATCGTCGACCTCCTGGCACCGGCCCTATCCTATACCGGAGGCGGCCAGCGGGCAAGCGACGGCCCGCTGGATACTTCGGGTCCGGTACGGTATTCTTTTCTTAATTAATGATCGATAGCACGGAGGAACGCCAGCATGCCCCGCACTGAGAAAACGCGCATCTACCTACTAGCCTGCGTCATCGCCTCGATGACGCTTTTAGGCGCCACACCCGAGCCGCCGTTCGAACCGCTCGAGCACATCCCCGCGGGGGCCGTCGCGGTGGCCAGCGTCGGCGACCTGACGTCGCTCCTGAGCAACTCGATAGGCTTCATGCGGAACGCCGGTCTCGGGAGCGAAGCCGCCGAGCTATCGACGCTCATAGACGGCGCGCTGCATCCAGAAGGCGCCGATTCCACGGACGCGGCCGCCCTGTTCAAGGCGATCGACCCCGGCAGGCGCGTCGTGGCGGCCGTCTATCTATCCGAAGGCGATAGCGGGGCCGCGGTGCTACTCTTCCTGCCGCTACGATCGTCCCTAAACGACGAGGTTCGCCTCGCGATCGAACGGGCCGCGAGGGCCCTGAGCGGAGAAGACCAGCCTCCGAGCATCGCCGTCGACTACCCGGGCTATGCCGCGATCCGCTTCGACGGCGTCGCTATTCCCGCCTATGGCTCCGGATCGACGATGAGGCTCGGGTCGCTCAAGGCGCAGGCGCCGTCCAGCCTGGCCGTCTGGGTCGACCCGTCGGCCATAGCCAC
>Ga0116157_10002417_pt1 | contig 18207 bp, 15 predicted proteins | sample AD_UKC048_MetaG_FD_89882 | JGI IMG/M metagenome (GOLD analysis project Ga0116157, IMG submission 89882) | Active sludge microbial communities of municipal wastewater-treating anaerobic digesters from USA - AD_UKC048_MetaG | ecosystem: Engineered > Bioreactor > Anaerobic > Digestate | place: USA...
ACGCGAACGCCCGGGCGATGATCGAGGCGGGACTGCCCGTCGCCGTCGCGTCGGATCACAATCCCGGCAGTTGCCAGTTCCTCGGCGCCGGACCCGGTCAGGAGCTTGATGCCCTTTTTCTCGGTGCAGATGAGATGATCGGCACTGACCGCCCCCACCTCGACAGCGAGATCGATCCCGCCGATCACCGTGATCTCGTCGGCATGGATCTTCGGTTTGAGGCCATGTTCGAGGCCGGCCATCAGGATGCGTCTCGACTGGCCGACGTCGAACGCCTTCTTCTCGCAGAAGACGTCGTTGAACTCGGCCAGGCGATACTTCGCGACCTGCGGGATCCACTCGCGGCAGATCAGGTCGACGAACTTGTCCGTCTTGTTTTTGAACTCCGGCGGAACCGCGTGCGCCCCCATAAAGGTCGGCACGATGCGGACCGGGAACTCGGCCTGGAGCATCTTGATGACGTTGAGCTGCTTGAGCTCGCTCTCGAGATCAAGGCCGTAGCCGCTCTTGATCTCGATCGTCGTGGCGCCCCACTCGATCGCCTCCATCAGGCGCTCCGAGGCCTCGTCGAACAGCTCGTCCTCGTCCATCTCGCGCACGGTTCCGACCGTGTTCATGATGCCCCCGCCCGCCGCCATGATCTCGAGATAACTCCTGCCGGCGACCCGCATCTCGAACTCCTGGCTCCGGTCGCCCCCGTAGACGAGATGGGTGTGGGAATCGACGAACCCGGGAATCGCGGTCAGCCCTTCGCCTTCCACGAACCGGCACTCGGGCAGGATCGTCACTTCCTCGGAAAGCCGGTCGGAAGGGCCGATCCAGACGATCATCCCGTCGCACCCGGCGATCGAGACGTGGTGATCCTCGCGGATCTCCCAGCCGACCGGCGTCCCCTTGCCGCAATAGGGCCGTGGGAACCGGACAGCGCAGTCGAGATGATGGACGACGAGATCGGCAGCCGGCTTCCCGGCTTTGGCAGCGGCGGTGCGGGTTTTCATCGGCGTCAGGCCTTCGGAAGCATCGCGTGGAGCACGCCGTTGATCTTGTTCTCGAGCACGCAGGTCGGGGCATAGTTCTCGCAGCGCAGATAGAACTCGGCCGTCTCGAACAGGGCATCCTGCGGCACGAGGCCGATGATCTCGGAGCCGACGATCGGCACGCCCCACCGCTCGGCCTCGGATTTGATCATCTCGAACACCCGGAACAGCGGCGATTTTTTATAGTTTACCATATTCATAGAGATCTGGACGATGTTGCGCTCCTTCAGCTCCACGCCCATCGCCTTGACGGACGAAAGGCCGCCGGAGATGCCGCGGACGGCCTTGGCGATCCGGTCGGCGATCTTGATGTCGGAGGTGCCGATGTTCACGTTGAACGCGATCAGGGGCATGCGGGCCCCGACGACCGAGGCGCCGGCGCTGGAATGCGGCGCGCACTCGCCGAAATCCGGCTTCCATTCGGGCTTCTTCATCTTTTCGGGAAGCCCCTCGAACTCACCCTTCCGGATCGCGGCGAGGTTCTTACGGTCGGCCTGCTTCTGGCTTTCCTCGTAGAGGTAGACCGGCACCTTGTAGGTCTCGTGGATCATCTTCGCGACCTCGACGCTGAAGGCGATCGTCTCCTCCATCGTGATCTCCTGGATCGGGACGAACGGCACGACGTCGACGGCGCCCATGCGCGGATGCTCGCCCTTGTGGCTGCGCAGGTCGATCTTCTCGATGGCGCGCTTGTACAGCTCCTTCACCGCGGGCATCAGGCTCTGCCGATTGCCGATGAAGGTGATGACCGTGCGGTTGTGATCCGCATCCGACGAGTAGTCGAGCAGGAAACAGCCGGGCGTCTGTTTGATGGAATCGACGATGTAATCGACGTTTTCCTTGTTCTGGCCCTCGCTGATATTGATGATGCTTTCGATGATTTCCATTTTATATTCCCCTATGTAATATATTGTCCGTCACGCATTTCATCCGGTCCCGCAGGGCGCATCGCGATGCGCCCCTACACGGGATACGAGAATATCCCCGTCACAGGCAGGGCATGTCGACGCCGCGGCTCTTCGCGCACTCGACCGCCAGCTCGTAGCCGGCATCGGCATGGCGGACGACGCCCATACCCGGATCGCTGGTCAGAACGCGCCGGATGCGCACCTCGGCAGCCGGCGTCCCGTCGGCGACGATGACCATGCCGGCATGGATCGAGTTGCCCATGCCTACGCCTCCGCCATGATGGACGCTGACCCAGGTCGCTCCGTTCACGGCATTGATCAGCGCATTCAGGATCGGCCAGTCGGCAACGGCATCCGATCCGTCCTTCATCGACTCCGTCTCGCGGAACGGCGAAGCGACCGAGCCGGCGTCGAGATGGTCGCGGCCGATGACGATCGGGGCCTTGACCCTGCCGGTGCGGACCAGCTCGTTGAACAGCACGCCGGCCTTTTCCCGGTCGCCGTAGCCGAGCCAGCAGATGCGGGACGGCAGGCCCTGGAAATGCACCTGTTTTCCGGCCTTCTCGATCCAGCGTTTCAGGGCCGCATTTTCGGGGAACAGCTTGAGCAGCTCGCGGTCCGTCGTGTAGATGTCCTCGGGATCCCCCGAGAGGGCCACCCACCGGAACGGCCCCTTGCCCTCGCAGAACAGCGGCCGGATGTAGGCCGGCACGAAGCCGGGGAAGTCGAACGCGCGCTTCAGGCCGCGGTCGAGCGCGACGGTGCGGATGTTGTTGCCGTAGTCGAACGTGACGGCGCCCTTGTCCATCAGGGCCAGCATCGCCTCGACATGCGTGCGGATCGAATCCTTCGACCGCTCGACGTAGGCGGCCGGATCGCTCTTGCGCAGTTTCGCGGCCTCTTCCAGAGACATACCTGCAGGTATATATCCATTCAGCGGATCGTGGGCCGAGGTCTGGTCGGTGAGCACGTCGGGCACGAAGCCCATCTTCACCATCTGCGGCAGCACCTCGGCGCAGTTGCCGAGCAGGCCGATCGAAAGGGGCTTCTTCGCCGCCTTCGCTTCCTTCGCCTTCGCGATGGCCTCCTCGACCGAGGTGACCATGATGTCGCAATACCGGTGATCGATGCGGCGCTGGATGCGGGTCGGGTCGACCTCCACCGTGATGCAGACGCCGTCGTTCATCGTGACGGCGAGGGGCTGGGCGCCGCCCATGCCGCCGAGGCCGCCGGTGAGCGTGATGGTGCCGGCGAGCGTGCCGCCGAAATGCTTCGTCCCGACCGCCGCGAGCGTCTCGTAGGTGCCCTGCAGGATGCCCTGGGTGCCGATGTAGATCCAGGAGCCGGCCGTCATCTGGCCGTACATCATCAGCCCCTTGCGGTCGAGCTCGTGGAAATACTCCCAGTTCGCGAACCGCGGCACGATCATCGAGTTGACGAGCAGCACGCGCGGGGCGTCGGCATGCGAACGGAACACGGCGACGGGCTTCCCGGACTGGACGAGCAGCGTTTCGTCCTCCTTCAGCCGTTTCAGGGTCGCGAGAATCGTGTCGAAGGCGCCCCAGGTGCGGGCAGCCTTGCCGATGCCGCCGTAGACGATGAGCTCTTCGGGCTTCTCGGCGACCTCCGGGTCCAGGTTGTGCTGGATCATCCGGTAGGCGGCCTCGGTGAGCCAGTTCCGGCAAGAGAGCTGCGTGCCGGTCGGCGGATGGACGGTGCGGGGTTTAGACGAGCTGGACGCGCTTTGCGACATGGTTGACGAGGTCTCCTTTCCACAGAAGCTCCCGGGCCTTCTCCAGATCGGGGGCCTGGAAGCGGTCTTCCTTGAGGGGCGGGATGGCGGTGCGCAGCAGGTCATACGCCGCGGCGGTGCCTTTCCCGAGAGCGAGGGGCTTGATGAACTCGTAGGCCTGGCAGGCGCACAGCCACTCGATGCCGAGCACCTGCGCGGTGTTCGAGAGGATCCGGGCCCCCTTGCGGGCCGCGACGGTTCCCATGCTGACGTGGTCTTCCTGATACGCCGAGGTGGGAATCGAGTCGACCGAGGCCGGGTGCGCGAGCACCTTGTTCTCGCTGACGATCGATGCCGCCGTGTACTGCACGATCATGAGCCCCGAGTTCACGCCGGCGTCCCCGGCGAGGAACGGCGGAAGCCCGCTGACGAGCGGGTTCACGAGGCGGTCGACGCGCCGTTCGCTGATGTTCGCAAGCTCGGCGATGGCGATGCCGAAGAAGTCGGCCGCCAGCGCCATCGGCTGACCGTGGAAATGGCCGCCCGAAATGACGTTGTCGGCGCTGAGCAGGATCGGGTTGTCGGTCACCGAGTTCAGCTCGATCTCGACCTGCGAGGCAAGGTAATTGAGCGATTCGCGCGTGGCCCCGTGAACCTGCGGCACGCACCGGAGGCTGTAGGCATCCTGCACCTTCGTGCAGTTCGCATGGCTCTGCCGCACCTCGCTGCCTTCGACGCAGGCCAGCACGTTTGCGGCCGCCTGACGCAGCCCGGCATACGGGCGCAGGGCGATGAACTCCGGGTTGTAGGGGCTCGTCGAGCCCTTGAGCACCTCGAGGGAAAGCGCCGCGACGATGTCGGCCGCCCGCGAGACATCGAGGCCGCGCTGCACGGCGAGGCCCAGCACGCCGGTCATGACCGAGGTGCCGTTGATGAGGGCGAGGCCTTCCTTGGCCTGAAGGGCGATCGGACGCAGCCCGGCCCGGTCGAGCGCGGGGGCGGAGGGCTGGCGGGTGCCGTCATCGGCGAGGATCCAACCTTCGCCCATCAGAACGAGCATGATGTGGGAAAGCGGGGCGAGGTCGCCCGAGCTGCCGACCGAGCCCTGGCGCGGCACCCAGGGGGTCACCTTCTCGTTGAGCAGCCCGACGAGCGCATCGACGGCCTCGGGCCGGATGCCGCTGACCCCGTGCAGGAGCGAGTTGATGCGGATCGCGATCATCGCCCGCACTTCTTCGCGGGAAAAGGGCTCGCCTACCCCGGTCGCATGGCTGCGGATCAGGTTCGTCTGGAGCTTGCCGAGATCCTCTTTGCTGATGCGGGTGTTGCAGAGATGGCCGAAGCCGGTGGTGATGCCGTAGACGACACGGTCTTCGGCGATCAGGCGTTCGACGACGGCCCGCGAGGCGCGGACCTTCGCCACCGCGTCGGCGGCGATCGCCACCCGCTCGCCATCGGCGATCCGGCGGAGCGTATCGAGATTGAGGGTTGTACCGGTGAGTTCGATCATGACCTTTCCTTCAGTCGTTCAGTCGTTTTGTTCGAGCAGTTGTGGACGTGCGGCATGCAGGGCCGCTCCGAGAGCCCCGAAGAAGGAGCCCGCCGGATGCAGTCCCACGGGAAAACCGAGAAGGTCGGCCAGCTCCCGCGCCAGGGCGGGATTGGCCCCGCCGCCGACCAGCAGGGCCGGCGCGCCGTAGCCGGTGCGCTGCAGCATGGCGTGGAGGCGCTCGGCAACGGCATGGAAAACGCCCCGGGCGAGTTCGGCCCGGCCGGCACCGTCGGCCAGACGGCCGATGATTTCGGATTCGGCGAAAACGGCGCAGGTGCTGGTGAGCGACGCGGGCTGCGCCGCCGACGCCGCAAGCTCCGAAAGGCCGTCGAGCGGCACGCCGAGGCTGTTCGCCACCAGTTCGAAAAACTTTCCCGTCCCGGCGGCGCACCGGTCGTTCATCTCGAAATCATCGACCTTGCCGGTCTCGTCGAGGTGCATCGCCTTGGCATCCTGGCCGCCGATATCGATCAGGGTCCGCAGGCCGGGAGCGAGACGTGAGGCACCGAGCGCGAAGGCGCGGATTTCGGTCAGGGCCGAGCCCCCGCAGGCATCGGCAGCGGGCCGGCGGCCATACCCCGTCGTGCCGATCGGGATATCCGGCATGCCGCACTCGGCACGCACCTGCCCGACCCACGCGAGAACCGCGGTCCGGTTCAGGGCCCAGGATTCGAAGATCGCGTCCCGACGGATCCCGGAATCGTCGACCAGCACCGCCTTGGTGCGCCGCGAACCGAGATCGAGACCGATGACGGGCCTCATGTGAGGGCCTCCGCGGGCAGACAGCGAAGCGCGCCATCCTTGCACATGCGCTCACAGACGGTGCAGCCCCAGCACAGATCGAGACGGAGTCCGGGAACTGCACGCCCGGCAGGCAACGGCTCAAAAACGCCAGCCGGGCACACCTTCAGGCAGAAACCGCAGCCGGTACAGCGGGCGGCATCAAGAGCGGCCAGGAACCGCGGTTCCCAGACTTCGCCCCCGCGCGTCGGATTCTGCCGATGCCCCGTTTTCATGGGCCGGATTATACCACAGTCGGCTCGCTCCGGCTCGTTTCGGAACCGCGTCCGGGATCCCGGTCAGGCGCCTTCGCCGAACTCGGCGGTCAGCTTCGCATAGGCATCCTCGAGCAGCTTCAGGGACAGCTTGCACACATCCCCGATCATCGGGAACCACCGCCGCATCATGCGGATCGCCTGCAGCTTCACGCGCTTTTCATCCTCGCAGAGGGAACGCAGCTCGTTGAAATCCATCTCGAACTTGACGATGATCATCTGGACGATGTGCATGAGATAGAGGTTGAAATATTTCCCGAACGTGATGATGCTCCCGCGGGCCTGGGTCAGCTCAACGTGGATCTGATCGAGCCGTTCCTGGGGAAACCGCGCGAGAAAGTCTTCGAGCTGCCGGAACCCGCCCTCTTCGAGCTCTTTCTCGAAATTCTGGACTTTCTTTTCGCCGTTTTCGCAGAAATCGATCACCTGCCGAACGGCGCTGCGCGTCTCATCCATCGTGTGCCGAAACCGCTTCCAGAGGCCATGGATCTCGCCATGCGTCGGAACATGCATATTCCGGAAGGTATTCACCGCATCGACCGGCTTCGTACAGTAGCGCTCGATCGCCTCCTTCAGGCGCATGATATTCGTCCCTTCGATCAGGGCACCGCCTTCGGTTGCATTGATGCAGGTTCCCTTGAACTGGGCGACATCCGTGACAAACGATTTTCTGAACAGGTTGAAAATCTCGTCGGTATACACCCACTCGTCGTAATTGCCTTTCACCTTGAACAGCTGGTCTTCCTTCACCGTGATTTTCGTGATACCGCTCGCGCCCTCGGCATGCGTCTGGGTGGCATTCGGAAACGAGCAGTCCTGGCCCACGAGAATGATCGGATTGCATCCCATCGCCTCGAGCACCTTGAAGGCCAGGTTCGAGCAGGAAGGGCCGGAAGCCAGAGTTCCCTTCGGCATCTCGAGCCAGTCGAAATGCGCAAAGGCACGATAAACGATCACGGTCGGCCCCTTCCAGGTTTCATACACCTGGGGCATGATCACGGGTGTTCCTGCCAGCCAGATATCCTTCACCTGCTCCTCGGAGAACTCCTCGAGCAGCTTTGCGACTTCGATGATGCGTTCGACCGTGGCGACGGCATGCGGCCGAATCCCGCGTTTCAGCAGAACACGCAGGGCCGAATCTGCGCACACCATGACGCATTTCCCTTCGGCGGCTTTCAGATCCTCGATGTTCTTGTTGAGAGACGGGCCGGTCGAAACCAGGATGCCAGGCACGTTTCTGAATTTTCCGAACAACTCCTTCACGCCCGGGTTACGCATGATGATGCTGAGGTTGGCCATGATGTTCTCGACACCGATCATCGAGTCCTTCGGGCAGTTCCCGTAATTGAAGATCGTCGTATGAGCCGCTTCCCGAAAGCCTTTGAGCGCCTCAAGATGATAGGCGCCGTCCACTTTCGCCAGAGCCGGGTGGTCGAAGACGACCAGCGTCTTCAGAAACAGCTGGAATGCGATGCCGGCCTGTTTGACCATGTCGCTCATCACGGCAAACAGCTCGCTCTGCGGCACGCCGATCACCCAACGGATCTTGTCCGACTCGAAAAGATCCGACAGATCGGCATGACGAACCGCCTGTGTCAGTGCCTGCATGTCCTTCTCGACGACAACGATGAAGTAGTTTTCCTTCAGGTGCTCGAGGGCCGCCCGAATGTGGTAGCCGAGGCCGAGGCCGAGGATCAGCAGAATCCTGGGATTGCGGTAATTCTGGCTCGTGATCTGCTGTTCAGCCTCACGAACAGGGTCATACCGGCTGTGAATCTGGATCGTCGTCTCACCCGACTTGATAGCAAGCGTCGGCACCTTCGCCTTTGAGGGCTCGATGAGATATCGAACCGGGCTCGGCTGGTCAAGCTCGACGACCTTTGCCAGAACGGGCTGCCGCCGTCGCAGGATCTTCATGTTTTTCGCGTAAAAGGTGGGTGACGACATGATCTTCTCCCGTTGCTTCCGGTATTTCTACCGGTTGGTTCTTCGTTCGCCGGACACCGCGAAGCGGCGCACCGGCACACCTCGTGCGGCCAGATACTCCTTGGCCTCGAGGGGCGTCTGCTGGGTGAAATGGAACATGCTGGACGCGGCAACGGCGCTTGCCCCGCCGCATACGAGGGCATCATGAAGATGCTCGAACGTGCCGGCGCCGCCGCCGGCGATGACAGGGATGCGAACGGCGTCGGAAACCGCTTTCACCAGCTCGAGATCATACCCGGTCATGGTGCCATCGCGCTCGATCGAAGTGAGGAGCAGTTCCCCGGCACCCCGCCGTTCCGCTTCGATGGCCCATTCGACGGGCCCAATGCCGGTCGCGAGGCTGCCGGAATGACGGAAACATTCGTATCCGTCTGCCGTCCGACGCACGTCGACACTCACGACAACACACTGGGAACCATACCGCCGAGCAATCGCCGTGATCAGGCCGGGATTTGAATACACCTCACTATTTATTGAAATCTTGTCTGCCCCGGCGAGGAGCAGCCGCCCGACCTGTTCGAGGGTCCGGATGCCGCCGCCGACCGTGAGCGGGACGAAACACTCTGGCGCCACGTCGCGGATCGTCTCGTAATCTGGCTCCCGGCCTTCGGCGGTCGCGCCAATATCGAGAAGGATGAGCTCGTCGACACACCGGAGATTGTAGACCCTGATCTGTGGAAGAATCGTCCCCGTCCTGCGCCAACTGTCGAAGCCGACACCCTTCACGAGCCCGATATCCTTCCACAACATCACGGGAATCACGCGTCTTTTCAACATCGTTTGCGTTATCCGATCATCACACGGCCAGGAAGTTCCGCAGCAGAGTGAATCCGGCCGGAACGCTTTTCTCGGGGTGGAATTGGACGCCGTGGGCACTCCCCGACCTCACGGCCGAGACAAAGCCCCCCGCATGAGGGGTCATCCCGATGACGACCGACGCATCGGCCGGCCGCACCGCGTAACTGTGAACGAAGTAAAAATCCGTCTCGTCGGGAATGCCCGTGAACAGGGCATCGGGACGCACCTGGCGCACCGCGTTCCAGCCGACATGCGGAATCCGTTCTTCGGCGCCGGCGGGCCGGAGCCGCTCGACGACACCGGGGATGAGCCCCAGCCCATCGCTCTCTCCGCCTTCGTCTCCGCGGTCGGCAAGAAGCTGCATGCCGAGGCAGATCCCCAGGAGGGGGATCCGGTCATCGCGCACGGCGGCCTTCAACGGTTCCACCCAGCCCCGTTCCCGCAACAGGGACATGCCGTCCGCGAAGGCCCCGACCCCCGGCAGGATCAGATGGGAAGACCGGGCGATATCCGCCGGCAGCGCGGAAACGAGGGGATCCCCCCCGCACTCCTCGACCGCCCGCCGCACCGAGGCGAGATTCCCCAGCCCGTAATCGATGATCAGGATCTTCACACGGCTCCGCTCTCAGGATGGATTGTCACACACCAGCTTCGTCAGGTTGCCCTCGCGATCCTTGACGAGGTTGCCGTTCCGGTCGCACTGGAACAGCTTCTTGTTCGTGAACCGGTCGCAGATCTTCACGAACTCGTCGACCGAGAGGCCGAGAGGCTGAAGAATGTCGGCGAGAGGCTTCCCGAGATACTCCCATGGGAACTTGCCGTCGTGCAGTTTCACGAGCTCCAGGGCATCCTGGCGCGTCAGACGGCCGCGGCGCAGATGCAGGCAGGCGAGGTCCGTCGCCCGCCCGAATCCGAACTTGAGGAATTTGAAGTAATCGTGAATGCCCGTCTGGTGGTTGTCGAGATTTTCGTAATTCACCATCGACCCCTCGACGGTCCGGTGATACGTCGTGAAGCCGAACCCCTGGGAGATCAACACGTTGCTGAATCCATCCCAGGGCAGATAATAGCCGAGGAATATGCCCGTCACGCCGACGCGGGCGAGATCCGCATCCGGTGGATATGTATAGGGGATAAGATGTTTTGACTCGATTCCCTCCATGCCCACCAGATCCGACACCCGCAATCCCAGCAGGCCACCGAACTCCTCCAGCCAGCGCCGGGTCAGCACATTGTTGTCGGCGGCGCCCGCCGGCCCGCCATACTCGTTCTGGGAATTCTCGCCCCAGACGATCAGCGGCACCCCATACTGTACGGCGGCCCGCACCGGGATCGTGAAGATACTCGCATGTTCGGGCCACGAAATATCGCCCACCTGTGTCAGGCCAATCCGGTTCATGACGGCCCGGATCTTCCGGTTCGTCGTGAACTCGACGTAATCGACCCCCAGCCGCTTGATATTTTCGATGTTTTTCCGGCCGATCTCGGACAGGTCGCACGTCGTGGCCGTCACGCAGAGCGGGTTCATGCCGAGTTGCAGCATCCGGATCACCTGGTAGGTGCTGTCCTTTCCGCCGCTGACGGGAACGATACAGTCCCAGTTGCTGCCATCGCGGCACCGGTATCGATCCAGCACGGCATCCAGCTCGCGGCGCCGCGCTTCCCAGTCGACCTCGCGCCGCTTCTCGTAGCTGCGACAGGCATTGCAGACGCCCTGCTCGTCGAGCTTGAGATCCGGCTTGGTATCGGGCATGACACAGCGCGTACAGTATCTCATGGCAACCTCTTCGCGGCAGGCAGATTCAGTGTTCCCGTCAGATGCGCTCAAACAGCCACCAGGTCGTGTCATCCCAGGCCGGCTCGACCCGCTTCCAGAGAAAGCCGTAATCCACGAGCCGCACCCGGTCGCGATGGAGGTCCCAGAACTCCCCTCCGAAATCGCGCTTGAACAGACGCCCCTGATGGCCCCGGTATGCCACCTCGACGGAAACCGGATTGAAATACTCGTTGATCAGGATATACCGGCCCGACGTTTCGTACAACTGCCGGTACGCAGCCGGCAGATCATCGGGGTTCAGATGGATGAGCACCCCGCAGACGAACGTCAGATCGAACGGCCGCTCCGGCCGGTATTCGAGCAGCGAGGCATGGACCGCGCGCACGTGCGCCAGTCTGGCCATCGCGGCGCAGGCCTTTTCGTTCAGCTCGACGCCTGTCAGATCGAAGTTCGGGCTGAGACGGGAAATGGCCTCCAGGTTGTGCCCCTTGTTCGCGCCATATTCACAGATGCGGGCGACGCCGAACGTACGGCTCAGCAGCCGCGCAAAAAACGCCTGCCGGTCATCGGCCGCTATTTTATTTCTATCGGTGTATTCATCCCCGAAATCCCCCTGCCAGAACTTCGTCTGTTCGGAAACGCCCATCGTCGGTTCTCCTGTTCACCGGATATTCCGGTCGCGTCCTGCAAGCCATGCCAACAGGCAGACGGCCCGCTCGGCCAGTGCCCCCCCGGCAGCGGCAAGCTCTTCCGGTATATTTTGACATATTCTATTCTGATCGAGGATCACCGGCTCCCCGACCGGAAGAAGAAAACATCCGTTTTCGCACCCATCAGCCGGGATAGCCGCCCCGCTTCCGGCGGCAACGCACAGAAGCGGGCTGCGCTGGTCAGGCGCATCCGGCGGAAGCCCGCTCCTGGAAAGCAACTGCGCAAGCTCCGCACAAGCCGCATCGGCTCCCGCAGAAATGAGCCGGTAGCGGATGCCGTTCCGCCCTTCGCCGACAACGCGGATCCACTCGATGTACCGGTGTCCGTCACGGTCATGCTCACCCAGCGAAGCAAAGCCGGCTTTTTCGAAGATGCGACGGGACGGGAGGTTCTCGGGAAACGTCTCGGCACGCACCAGCAAACCACGCCCGGCCACCTCCGGACGCCCGACCGCTTCGCTCAGGAGCCGCGTTCCGATCCCCTGGCCCAGATGGTCGGGGGAGATGCCGATCGACACGCGAAGCATGCCCGGTGAGGCGGGATCGAACCGCACCTGGCCGAGCGGCAGCCCCGCATCGTCCTCGAGGATGAACCCGATGCGCCGGGGATCCTCCAGAAACCGGCCGAACCAGCGCCGGTGCTCGTCGGGATCGATCGGCCGGTCCGAAAACGACCACCGCCGGTGCTCCGCGCTGTTGCGCCATTCCAGGAGAAGCCCGGCGTCGGCCGCGCGAAAAGGCCGCAGGCTGGTCACACCATGTCCCAGGTCAGGATGTCGTCCTCGTCGATGTCGCGACGCGCCGTCCGGCCCACGATGAGATCGAGAAACCGCGTCGGAATGCCGAACCCGGGCCGTTTCACCTCGATCATCTCGCGGGTGAGCACCGTTCCCCGAGGGATCGCGCAGGCCGCCACCAGACTGCGACGGGCAATGCGATACAGCTCCTGTTCGGCGGCGGTGTGGTGCTTGACCGGGCTGCCGAGCGCCGCTTCGGTCTGGCGGATCGCGGTCACCATGGCTTTCAGCTCATCGGGCTCGAGCGAGAACGGGTGATCCGGTCCTTCCTGGTTCCGGCTCAGCGTGTAATGCTTCTCGATGATGCACGCCCCGCGCGCGACGGCGGCGACATCGGTGATATATCCCATCGTATGGTCGGAAAAGCCGACCGGCATCTGGAACGCCTGCCGCATCGTGTCCATCGCCCGCAGATGCAGGTTTTCCCAGGCGGGGGGATAGGCGATCGCGCAATGCAGCAGCGCAACATCGCGCCCTCCGGCCTGCCGGAACGTGCTCAGGGCGACCTCGATGTCCTCGAGATTCGCCATCCCGGTCGAAAGGATCAGCGGCTTTCCCGTCTTCGCGACCCGCTCGATGAGCGGCAGATGGGTGATCTCGAAACTCGCGATCTTGTAGGCCTCGACCCCCGCGGCCTCGAGCTCCTCGACGGCCGGGATATCGAAGGGGGTGCAGAGGAAAAGGATGCCCCTCTTGCGGCAGTGGGCCATCAGCTCCGTCGTCCAGCCGCGCGGGATCTCGAGCCGTTTGATGATGTCCCACAGGGTCTCGCCGTCCCGGGCGAGCTTCTTGTCTTTCAGATAGCTCGCCATCGGGGTCTTCTTCGAGTAGATCTTCTCGGCCGCGAAGATCTGGAACTTGACGGCATCCGCGCCGGCTTCCGCCGCAACGTCGATCAGGCGCACCGCCGTGTCGAAGTCACGGTTGTGGTTGCTGCCGGCCTCGGCGATGATGAAGCACGGCCTGTCGTCACCGATCTCGCGTTTCCCGATGCTGATATGCATGTGTTCTCCTCAACCTGACTTCCCGTGCGATACGAGAGCCTCTGCAACGCGCACGGCCCCCTTCCCATCGATGAGTTTCCGCTGCCGGCGCACCATTTCCTCCCGGAGGCGGGCGTCACCGGCGATCGTCCGGAAGGCTTCGACAACGAATTCTATCGGCACCCCGGACCGGGCGTCAATGGCGATGCCGGTGCGATGCTCCTCCACGATCCCGAGCGTGCGGCGCTGGTTCTCGACCCACGCGACGGCGAGCCCGGGCCGGCCAATGCAGTATGTCTCCCACAACGTCGTGCCGCCCCCCGTGATCGTCAGCACCGCACCCCGCATCAGTTCCGGCAGGGCTGCGGTTTCCCGGACGAGCCGGCGGCCATTCCTCCCGCGTTCCCAGGCGGCGAGACGGTCGACCGGGCAGGCTGGACCGACGCAGACGACGATGGGACGGGCACAAACATCATCCCCGAGGGCCGAGACCACTTCGAGGGTGATCTCCTGGACATCGCCGCCGCCCAGCGTGACGAGCACGTGACCGTCATCCGGAAGGGGCGCTCCGGCAAGCCGGCCCACTTCGGGCCTGACGAGCGTGTATGGAGCGCCGCAGAGACACAGGGGAACCCCGCGTTTCGCATATGGGGCCGCCTCGGCGCCCGGGTTGGGATTGATCACGGCATCCACCGGAAGCACCCGTTCGCCCAGGTCGTCGATGACGGCCAGCCGCGGCCCCGTCGCCCAGAGCGCGGTGAAGTCCTCCGTCGCGAAGCCATACTGGTCGATGAGCACCAGATCGGCCCCATGCATCTTCGCCGCCATCGCCGTCTTGAAACCCTGGGCCGTCCCGCCGTCGATCTGCTCCCAGGGGAGCGGAGCACGTTGTAAATCACTCCATATATCACCTGGATCCGATGTCGTGAGGAGGAGGATCTCCCAGCCCCGCTCGCGCATCGCCAAGGCGAGGGTTCGGCACCGCATCAGATGGCCCAGTCCGATTTCCGGACCGCCGTCAGCACGGATCAGCAGCTTCGGCATCGGCAGACACTCACAGGTTCAGCGGCCGGCCTTCGGCCGCGGCCGAACGCCGCGCCCCCTCATACCGGTCCTGTCCGCCGTTGATGGCGACAATCTCGGGATGCGTCTCGAGGAGCCTCAGCACTTCGTAGACCGACGGCAGCTCGATCCCCTCGGGAATCAGCCCCAGAAAGGCCTTCATGAAGGCGTAATCCTCCGGCCGGTCGACGGTGACGCGATAGCGCGACGCGTCGCGCCCGAACGAGACGTTGCCGAACCGGAACCGATCACGGTTTTCCCGGATGAAGAGAGTCACGTGTTCGCGATGGGAGGGCAGGCTCGCCTCCCTCCACACCCGGGCAAGCAGCTCCGCCGAAACGGCCTCGACATCGAGACCGTGCGGGAATGTGGGCGGATGCAGATTCGACACGTAGTCGTATTCCCCCGTCTGGTGGAGGGCCACGACCTCATCGATCACTCCCGGGTCGATCAGCGGACAGTCTGCCGTGATCCGGACGATACGGCGGCAGGGCCAGACCTCGGCGCACCGCGCATACCGGTCCAGCACGTCGCCGGGCGAGCCGCGAAACACCGGGATCTGCGCCCGGTCACACCAATCCGCGATGGCCTCGTCCGCTGAATCCGTCGTCGTCGCGACGACGACCCGGCCGATCCGGGATGCCGCGCGGGCACGACGGACGACATGGCCGAGAATCGGCATCCCTCGCAGGTCGAGCAGCACCTTTCCCGGCAGACGGGTCGATCCCAGCCGGGCCTGGATGATGGCCTCGGTTTCGACGGTCGGGCGGCTCATGCAAGAAGCTCCCGCAAGGCGTCCACGACCCGGTCCACCTCGTCATCGAGAAGCTCGGGGAAACACGGCAGAGACAGGGCTTCGCGGTAATACGCCACCGTGTGCGGCAGCTCGCTCATCCGCGACGTCCCGGCATGGAACGGCATCATCGGAACCGGCACGTAATGCACCTGGGACCCGATGTTCCGCTCGCGCAACTCCCGCATGACCCGGGCGCGGGTCGTTCCGAGACCGGTGTAATCGATCCGGATCACGGCCAGATGATAGGCATGCCTGACCCCGTGCCGGACGGCGGGCAGACGCACACCGCTGATCCCAGCCAGGCCGGCCCGGTACCGATCCGCGATGGCGTTCCGTCGCGCGATTCCCGCCGCGAGCCGTCCGAGCTGGGATGAGCCAAGGGCCGCCTGCAGATCTGTCAGACGATAGTTGAAGCCCAGCGACTGCATCTCGTAATACCAGGGATTCGGCTGGCCATCGGTATCGAACCCCTCATCCCGGAAGACGAACGTCGCCGGCTCCTTCGTGATCCCATGGGTCCGGAGAAGGCGCAGCCGGTCCGCGACCGGATCTGAGAACGTCGTGACCATCCCGCCCTCGCCGGTCGTGATGTGCTTGACCGGATGGAAACTCCAGGCAACGGCATCCGGCGCGGGGTATTCCCCCACCCGCCAGACACGCCCCGTGCTGTCCGTCCAGCCCCCGCCGAGCGAATGGCAGGCGTCATGAATCCATATCAAATTATATTTATTTTTCAGCCGGGCGAACGCTTCCATGTCGCACGGATGGCCCGCCAGATCCACCGTGACGATGGCCCGGAACGGCCGGCCCGCCGCGGCCGCAGCCTCGAGAGTGCGTTCGGCGGCCGCCGGACACAGGGTGAGGGTTTCCCCATCGATATCCGCGAACCCCACCTCCCCGCCCGCATACCGGATGCAGTTGGCGCTGGCCACGAACGTGAGCGGCGTCACGAGGGCCCGGTCGCCCTTCCCGATCCCCGTTGCGAGAGCGGCCAGGTGCAGCGCCGCAGTGCCGTTCGAGCAGGCCACGGCATGCCCCGCCCCGGTCACCCGGCAGAAATCCGCCTCGAATTTTGGCACAGCCGGGCCCTGGGTGAGGAAATCCGATCGCAACGTTTCAATAACTGCAGATATATCTTCCGGCGTTATCGCCTGCCGCCCGTAGGGCAGAAACCGCCCCGTCACGGGAGGATCCCCTCGTTTCGCAACAGCTGCCGCAGATCATCGACGCCGAGCCACCGGTCGTTGGTGTTGCTGGCGTATTCGAATCCGTCCGCCACCTGTCGGCTGTCCTTGGGCTGTTTCACTTCCCAGAAGGGGAACTCGGGCAGCTTGATGTACCGCTCGGCCGTCTCGAACAGGTTCCGGGTGTCGTCGTGGGAGATCATCAGCTCGTGGAGTTTTTCGCCGGGCCGGATCCCGATCACCCTTCGCGGGCAGCCGGGGGCGATCGCCTCGGCCAGATCCGGAATCTTCATGCTGGGAATCTTCGGGATGTACAGCTCCCCGCCCGACATCATCTCGAACGAGTCGACGACGAATTTCACGGCCTGCGTCAGCGTGATCCAGAAGCGGGTCATCCGTTCGTCGGTGATCGGAATCTCGGCCTTTTTCGCCGCGAGGTCCCGGAAGAAGGGAACGACACTGCCGCGGCTGCCGACGACGTTGCCATACCGCACCACGGCGAACCGGGTGTTCCGGGTACTGCCGGCATACGCATTGGCGGCGATGAACAGCTTGTCGGAACACAGTTTCGTCGCGCCGTACAGGTTGACGGGGTTGCAGGCCTTGTCGGTGCTGAGGGCGATGACGCGGCGCACTCCCGTCTCGAGAGCCGCGTTGACGACGTTCTGGGCTCCGATGATGTTCGTCTGGACCGCCTCGAAGGGGTTGTATTCCGCCGCCGGAACCTGTTTGAGGGCCGCCGCGTGCACGACGTAATCGACCCCCGCGAAAGCCCGGATCAGCCGGTCGCGGTCGCGCACGTCTCCGATGAAGAACCGGAGCTTGTCGGACGAGAACTTCCGCTCCATTTCATACTGTTTGAACTCGTCGCGCGAGTATACGATGACCTTGCGCGGCTGAAGGTTCTCGAGGGCGTGCCGAATGAAGGCGTGGCCAAACGAGCCGGTGCCACCGGTGACGAGAAGGGTTTTGCCTTTCTGCATCGTTTCTCCTCCGCGCGTTCCCTTAGGGAAGGCGCTGCCTGAATGCCCACGCATGGGCGACGATGACCTCCAGATCCGCAAACACGGGATTCCAGCCGAGCTCGCCTTTCGCCAGACGGGCGTCCCCGACCAGCCGGGGTGGATCCCCCGCGCGACGGGCTCCGATCACGACGGGAATGCGCCGCCCGGTGACCCGCTCTGCCGCGGTGATCACTTCCCGCACCGAGTATCCCCGGCCATTTCCGAGATTGAACGCGTGAAGCGTACCGTCCGCCCGCATATAATCGAGCGCTCGCAGATGCGCGTCGGCCAGATCGTTCACGTGAATATAGTCACGGATACAGGTGCCGTCGGGCGTGTCGTAATCCTCGCCGAACACCGTGATATGCGGCCTCGTTCCCCGGGCCGCGTCGAGAATCAGCGGAATCAGATGGGATTCGGGATCGTGCCGTTCGCCGATCTCGGCCTCAGGATCCCCGCCCGCCGCGTTGAAATATCGCAACGCGACGAACCGCAGCCCGTGGGCGGCCGAAAAATCCGCCATCATGCGTTCCATCATCAGCTTCGAAGCGCCGTAGGGGTTGATGGGCTGCTGGGAATGGGTCTCGGGAATCGGGATCGTCCCGGGAATGCCGTAGGTCGCGCAGGTCGAGCTGAACACCAGATCCCGGACCCCGCCGTCACGCATCGCTTCGAGCAGATTCAGGCTCCCGACGACGTTGTTCCGGTAGTATTTCCCGGGGTCGGTCACGGACTCGCCGACCTGGGCGAAAGCGGCAAAATGCATCACCGCCGATGGGCGGTGTTCCCGGATCGCCCGGTCGATGGCGGAACGGTCACCGAGATC